>Ga0153977_1000036_pt1 | contig 76535 bp, 80 predicted proteins | sample TSGA061MetaG_FD_104710 | JGI IMG/M metagenome (GOLD analysis project Ga0153977, IMG submission 104710) | Attine ant fungus gardens microbial communities from Georgia, USA - TSGA061 MetaG | ecosystem: Host-associated > Fungi > Mycelium > Unclassified | place: USA: Georgia, Yuchi Wildlife... | reverse complement strand
GGTGGGTTCGGGGCCGTCTTGGTCGATGCGGTCGATCCAGCGTTTGGCCATGGTGGTGACGAAGTCGGGGTCGGATTGTGCTGCGGTGGTGGTGAGGGCGTGTTCGATGCGGGTGAGGGTGTCCGGGTCGGTGAGGTGTTGGACTTTGTCCAGGGTGGTGCTGATGATCGTGGCCGAGCGTGACGGTATTTGTGCGGTGGCGAGGGCTTGGGCGAGGTGTTCGCGCCGGGCCGGGACGTGGTGGCCGGTTATTCCTGTCCCGGGCAGGACGTCGGTTGTGAGGGCGAGCCGGCGCCGGGCTTCACTGATGCTGATCCGTAGCCGGGCCCGGAGGAATTCGGCCGCGTTCCGGTACCCATCATCCAAAACACTGCCACCAGCATCAATCGCCACCGCCGAATCAGCACCCGCCACAGAACTACTCACAGAACCAGTCACAGCCCCAGCCCCAGCAGCGGCAGCACCTGTCACAGACGCACTCTCAACGGACCTGACCCCGGCCGTGCCCTCCACGCTGACTGCCCCGTCACCACCAGCACCAGCACCTGCGCCACCGGCCGGTTCGGTCCACCCCGTCCGCCATTCCTGCGCCCCGGACGCCCCGGACGCCCCGGACGCCCCGGACGCCCCTGACTGCCGCGCCTGCGCCTCGCGCCGGGTCCGTTCCACAGCCTGGGCCGCGACCACCTGCACATACTCCAACTGCCGCGAAATCTCCTCCACCCGCCCAGCAAAATCCGCAGCGTCCCCAAAGCCGAACAACTGAGCCTCCGAAGCGACCGAACTGCACAGCCCGACCAACGCCTCCGAAGCATCCTCAAGAAAAGAATCAAGGTCCCGGGAAGATCCGAAAGTCGTCTCTGCGACGAGGAGGGAATCCCCGTTATCGTCCAGGGGTGATCCTGGTGATCCTTGTGAGCCGGCGGAAGGGCGCTGAGTGAGGGCCGTTGACGCCCAATCCTGAAGCGAGCCTGTTGAGGTAGTTCTTCCATGCTCGGAACGCGCCCCACCATTACCCGGGGACGCTGTCCCAGGTTCCATGAGCTGCCCAATTCCCTCCATGAATCAACACTGTCACGGCCGCAAGAACGTCATAAGCCCTTGACCCGCGTATGTGGACAACCGCTCCAAGTGGACAAACGTCACCCCTAAAAAGACCGCTTGGAAGCCGACCCTCCGGCCTTCAGGGATCGTATTGTGGGGACATGCTGCTACTTGTTGACCTCGACAACACCCTGGTGGACAGGGCCGCAGCATTCAATGCCTGGGCCTCGTCTTTCGTTACTGGGCTTGGGGGATCCGCAGCGGACGCGGCATGGCTCATTGAATCAGACAAGGACGGCTACGAACCTCGGGATTCCCTGGTGCGTGCCATTGGGAAGCGTTTTGATGCTGCGCCGGAACCGCTGGTGCTCATGAACATGCTGTTGTTTGATCATGTGCCCCTGATGACGCTGGACAACACGGTAGTGGTCGCGCTTCGGCGTGCCCGTGAAGCGGGTTGGAAGGTAGCCATTGTCAGCAACGGCCGGACGGCGCAGCAAATGCTCAAGGTCCGCAGTCTCGGTCTCGAATCGCAGGTCGACGACGTAATTATTTCCGAGGCCGCCGGGGTAAAGAAACCGGACCATGGGATTTTCCGCCTCGCCGCCCAACGCTTGGGGGAATCCTTGAACGGCGGTTGGATGATCGGCGACCATCCGACGGCGGACATCCTGGGCGGCAGCGGGGCAGGCCTGAAAACCGCGTGGATATCCCGGGGCAAGGTCTGGCCTGATGGCATCGCCCCGCCGGACCTTGCTGCCCCGACGGCTGACCAAGCCATCAACGCCGTCATCAACAGGGGCCCTGCCTAACCAGGCACCGCAGACCGGCGCAGCGCAGAGGCTGGACGCCCCAAAACCGTCGCCGGAATGCATGACGGCAAGGTGACAACGCGCACGACGGCGGCAGGTCGCCGTCGTGAACTGCTTGCCTAAGGCGCGGACCGCCGGAGCTGTGGTTACCGTGCCTGCGAGGCCGCCGCGGCCGGTTCGAGGTCGGCTAGGCCAAGCGGGTAGGCGGGGGGATCCGGGAAAGTGATGGTGGATGTCACCGTTAAGTCCGGTCCCACGTGAACCAGTTCGCCGGGGGACATGGGCCGCCATCCGGGGTTTTGATCCATGGGTTCGGTGGCGAGCAGGACGTGCGGGGACCGGGAGAGTTCGGCGCTGTGGGAGCGGATCCGTGCGCTTTGGACGTCGAGGGGGCTGGGTGTGGTGGCTGGGCGGCGTTCAAGCATGTAGAGATCGTGCGTCGCCGGGTATCTGAGTGCCCACATCTCCGTGGACGTCGTCAGGATGAAATTGAGGCTGAACACCGGCAATTCCCTGGCTATCCAGGCAACGGCGGCCACTATGCCCGCCTGGATGTCCCCCTCTGCGGCCCGGGTTTCGGCGGTGATGAGCGCAAACAGACGCTCGCTGTCCGACTGGCCCAGGATCAGGTCCATGGCCTTGAGCTCAACAAGCCGACGATCAAGCTTTTCCAGGCCACGGAGCACACCGTTGTGGGCAAAGAGCCGCCCGTCCTGTTCGAAAGGATGCGTGTTGACCAGGGTGAGGGCGCCGGTGCTGGCATACCGCACATGGGCCAGGAACGTGGTGCTTTTCAGGTCGCGGGCTTCGCGGGCGAAGGCGTGGTCCTCCCAGGCCGCCATCGGCTGTTTGAAGACATGCGCATTGCCGGCCGGGTCAAAGGTCCCGATTCCTGCGCCGTCGGGTTCCCGCCGGCTTTGGGACGAGAGACTGTCCGGTGCATTCAAGAGCCAAAACGTTGCCCGCACTGCTTGGGCACCTGCGTGCAGCCCGAAAAGACGGCACATGGGAAGCCTCCTTCGCGTGGTTAGTGGTGGAAGCCCTCAGGCTGTTTGTCTGCGGGCATCGGCGACGTAAGGCTGTCCAGGTATTCCACTGCCTTGGTCAGATCGGCCAGGAAACTGGAAGCGAGATCACGGGTGAAACCGTTCCGGACCACGATTCTCTGCACTGTTACCTCGCCCAAACCGTCGGGCAAGGGGTAGGCGGGCACCAGCCAGCCGTTCATACGCAGGCGCTCGGACAGATGTTTGAGGTTCCAGTTGTCCGTGTAGCCTTCGGTGAGCTGCCAGGCGAAAACGGGGATGTCGGAGCCGTCGCTCCAGAGGGTGAAAGCGTCCATGTCCCCGATCTCACTGGAGAGGTACAGGGCCACATCCCGGGACGTAGCCTGCACGGACCTGTACCCGGCAAAGCCGAGCCGGAGGAACAGGTAGTACTGCAGGAGGACCTGGGCGCCGGGCCGGGAGAAGTTCAGCGCGAACGTGGGCATGTCGCCGCCCAGGTAGCTGACGTGGAAAATCAGGTCTTCGGGGAGTGCCTCAGCGTCCCGCCACACCACCCAGCCCAGACCCGGGTACACCAGCCCATATTTGTGTCCGGAGGTGTTGATCGAGGCGACCCGGGGGAGCCTGAAATCCCATACAGTTTCGGGCTGCAGGAAAGGTGCCACCATGGCTCCGGAAGCGCCGTCAACGTGGATGGGGACGTCCAGGCCGCGGCGTGCTTGGATCTCATCCAGTGCCTCCGAGATGAGCTCAACGGGTTCGTAACGGCCCGTGTAGGTGACGCCCAGGATGGCGACGACTCCGATGGTGTTTTCGTCCACGTACTTGTCCAGGTCATGGCCGTCCAGCACTGGATGTTCGGCCGAGACCGGCACAAAGCGAGGTTCAACTTCCCAGTAATTGCAGAACTTCTCCCAGCAAACCTGAACAGCTGAACTCAGGACGAGGTTGGGATTGTCTGTTGGCTTTCCTGCCTCGCGACGGGCGTGCTGCCAGCGTCGCTTCAACGCCAGTCCGCCCAGCATGCAGGCCTCCGAGGACCCGATGGTGGACGTGCCGATGCTTTTCCCGGGATCCGGCGAGTTCCAGAGGTCAGCGAGCATCCGCCAGCACCGGGTTTCAATGAGCGCGGTTTGGGGGTACTCGTCCTTGTCGATCATGTTCTTATCGAACGTTTCGGCGTAAAGGGTGGACGCTTCGGTCTCCATCCATGTCCCCACGAACGTCGCCAGGTTCAGCCGCGAGTTGCCGTCCAGCATGGCCTCGTCGTGGACAACCTGGTACGCGGTGGCGGGCAGGGATTCGCCGTCCGGAAGGGTGAAACGTGGGAAAATGGTGGACTCTCCGGGCCTGCTGAACAGGGGATTGAGTTCGACGGCGGTGTCCGGTTCATGGTGGGACGTGCGGTGGGATCTGCTCATGGGGCAACTCCTTGGATTCGTTCGCTCGCGGTGGGGCAACTCGTCTGCCGCTCACGCTACCCGTGGCCGGCCACTCCCCCAAGTATTGGAGATGCTCGACGGCGGAAGGTCGCCGTCGGACGCCCAGCCGCCTGCGGCCGCTGGAACCGCCGCTTGCGAAACAATTGCCGCTATCGCAAAAGCAGTGACGATGGGACGATCGTCATATGGGCGAACAAGAAAAACATGAGCCCGCTGAGCCGGCAGGCCTTGCATCAGAGGATGCGGGAGCTCCAATAACCCAACAACTGCGGACCGTAGGGCAACGCAGGCGCGAGGCCGAGCGCAAGCTTGACCTGCATCTGGAAGAGGCCCGCCACAGGGGTGAAGCTACTGAAGACGGGGATCATTCCGAAGGGTAGAGCCGCTGGAATTCCCGGCGCCGCCGAACGGGGTGTCGCTCTTGCGGGCCTCACCGTGGTGCAGTTGCAGGGCACTGTGAATCAGCGGGAAGTGGCTGAACGCCTGCGGAGTGTTGCCCAGTTGCCGTTTGGTGCGGGGATCCCACTCTTCGCTGAGCAGCCCCACATCGTTGCGCAGGCTGAGCAGCCGTTCGAAAAGTTCCGTGGCTTGGTCGGTGTGCCCGATGCCCAGCAGTGCGTCCACCAGCCAGAAGGAACAGGCCAGGAAGACCCCTTCGTCGCCAGGCAATCCGTCGTGTCCTGACTGTGTCCGGTAGCGAAGAACCAAACCGTCCTCCGTGAGGTTCTTCTTGATGGCGTCCACGGTCCCTGCAACGCGAGGATGCCGGTGCGGCAGGAATCCGACGCGGGGGACCAGCAGCAGGCTCGCGTCCAGCTCCTTGCTGCCGTAGGACTGCACAAAGCTGTTGAGGTCCTCGTCGAAGCCCTTGGTCATGACATCGTGGTGGATTTCGCTCCGTAGAGCCGCCCAGCGGTCGTGTGGTCCGGGCAGTCCGGAAGTGCGAACGGCTTTGACCATGCGGTCGGCGGCCACCCAGGCCATGACTTTCGAATGGGTGAAGTCCCGGCGGGGTCCGCGCATCTCCCATAGCCCGTTGTCCGGCTGGTTCCAGGCCCCTTCAAGGTATTCCATCAGCGCCACCTGGATATCCCAGGAATTATCAACGGAGTCCTTGAAAGCGGCCCGGGTCAGCGAAAGGCCATCCAGGACCTCACCCCACACGTCCAGTTGAAGCTGTGGGGCTGCCGCGTTTCCGGTTCGTACGGGCGCTGACCCTTCGTAGCCGGAAAGCCACGGGATGTCGGCCTCCGGAAGCCTCCGGGCGCCGTCGAGTCCGTACACGATCTGAAGTTGCGAGGGGTCGCCGGCGATCGCCCGGAGCAGCCAATCCCGCCAGGCGGAGGCCTCTTCCGTGTAGCCGGCGGCGAGAAGGGACTGCAGGGTCAGCGTGGCGTCACGCAGCCAGCAGAACCGGTAGTCCCAGTTCCGTGGCCCGCCGATCTGTTCGGGCAGGGAGGTGGTGGCGGCGGCCACGATGCCACCGGTTGGCTCGTAGGTAAGCGCTTTGAGGGTGATCAGGGACCTCTCCACCGGTTCCTTGTACTTCCCCGCTATCTTGCTGCGGCCAATCCACTCGAGCCAATACGATTCCGTCGCATCCAGTGCCCGCAGGGGGTCGATCCGCCGGGGTTCGCGCTCATGGCTTGGCGCCCAACGCAGGACGAAGGGGACCCGGTCTCCTTTGCGGACGCTGAAGTCGCTGTAGGTCCGGTTGTCCCGGCCCACGAGCGGGGCATGGGTGGTGAGGTACGCGGAGTCCGGGCCGGCCACTGCGCTGATCCCGTGTTTGCTGCGCCGCACCCAGGGCACAACGCTGCCGTAGTCGAAGCGGAGGACCAGTTCCATGTGCATTTCCACTTCGCCGGACAGGCCTTCGACGATCCGCACCAGGTCCACGGCGTCGTCGCGGACGGGCATGAAGTCGATGACCTTCACCGAACCGCCGTCGACTTCCCAAACGGTCTCCAGGATCAGGGTGTCTTCCCGGTACGTGCGGCGGGTGCTGTTGCCGCCGTCGGGAGTGCCGGCAGGTGCCAGGAGCCAGCGACCCGCCTCGGGCGTGTGCAGCAGCGCCGCGAAGCAGGCCGGTGAGTCGAACCTTGGCAAGCACATCCAGTCAATGGACCCGTCCCGCCCCACCAACGCGGCAGTGTTCAGGTCCCCGATGATTGCGTAGTCCTCGATCCTGGCCATGGAACCGATCCTAGTCTGCGTCGCGGGCCGCAGCGGCTGGGGCTCGACGACGGCAGCAGTCGCCGAAGTTGGGGGCTGGCCTCGTTTTCCAGTGCGTGCTACCACTGACGTAGGAACAAAACCTGAGGAGAAGTTGTGGCCGAAGACCTGCCTGTCCTTGTTGTCGGCGCTACGGGTTTCCTGGGCGGCCAAGTGGTTGATGAGCTTCTGAAGCGTGGCAGGAAGGTCCGGGCGCTGGTCCGGCCCGGGTCCAAAGCCGCCAAGTTGGAGGCCAAAGGAGTCGGGATCGTCCGCGGAGACATGCTGGACACCGCCTCGCTGATCACTGCCATGACGGGCGTCTCCGCAGCGATTTCGACGGCGGCCGGCTATACCAGGAATGACAGGAACGCCAAGGTGATCGACAGCTACGGCAACAGCAACCTTGCCGTTGCCGCCAAGTACGCCGCCGTGCCGCGCTTTGTGTTGATCAGCATTCTCACCTGCGACCAAACGCCCCAGATCCCGCACTTCTGGAACAAGAAGCTGGCGGAGGACAAGTTCGAGGAACTCGGCGTCCCGTTTGTCGCGCTGCGGCCGGGGGCCTTCTTCGACCAGGCGGTGGGGATGGGCGGCGATCCTTTCGCGAAGGGCCGCTTTGTGTGGCTCGGCTCCAAGGACGCCCGGCTGACGTTCGTCCTGGCAAGCGATCTGGCCACCTACCTGGCAGCCGCTGTTGACGCTGACGTTGTGGACGGCGAGCGCATCGACATCGGGTGGACGCGGCCACTCAGCATGCAGGATGCGGCTGGACTTGCGGGTCGCCGGGCGGGGAAGGAGATCAAGGTGAGGTCCATTCCGGCCGGGGCCATCAACGGCCTGGGCAAGGTCACCGCCAAGGTCCTTCCCCTGGTGGCGGACATGGCGAGCATGGTGGCGTGGTTCGAGACAGGCAAGTATGTTGCGGACACCACCCGCCAGGAACAGGTGTTCGGTCCGGTGCCTACCCCTGAGGATGCAATCGGCCGGGTGGCTGCGCGGTACGGCCACTAGCAGTGGTGTCCTCTGATGGCTGGCGGGCGCGGTAAATCATAAGTATCCTGATGACACGGATCCGGCCATGCCCTGTACCTGCGCCGGACATACATGAGGAGCACGTTATGAGAATCGGTTCTTCCATTGCCCTGATTGCCATCGGAGCTATTCTGGCTTTCGCGCTCGCCCCCGGAATCATCCCCTTCCTGGACCAGGTCCTGGTTGGCTACATCCTGATAGTGGTGGGAGTCATCGGACTCATCATTTCGATCGCCATGTCCAACAGGACCCGCCGCACAGTAGTAGAACGCCGCGGCGATCCCCACACCGTCGTAGAGCGGCGCCCCGAGATCTAGCAGCCGCAGCCAACGGAAGAAGCGCACGACGGCGGCCTCCCGCCGTCGTGCGCTTTCCAGCCTCAGGTGCGGAACTGGTCCGTCCCCGCCGCCCAACGGCGTAGGCTGCTGCCATGGAGCAGACATTCGACATCGAATTGGTGAATCAGAACGAGTACCTGGTGCGTTGGGCTTCGGAAGGGCAGTCCGGGGAATCCCTGATCCACACCAATCCAGGGTTCCTGGCCGACGCGGGACTTGAAGGCATCGATGAGCAGCTCATCGTTGAAGAAACCACCAGCTACCTGGCCGAACGGCAACCGGTCATCGACTTCCCACAAACCGTGGACCTTGAAGAAATCGCGGCCGCTTACACGGACTACACGGAACAGCTGAAGTCCCGGCTTCAGGCCAGATAGCACTTCCGCGTCACGATCCTGCCCCTTCCGCTACTTAACCTGCGTCCGGTCAGTCGGCGTCCAAGGGAGTAGCGGCCATCAATACCTGCACACCTGCATCGATCGCTGCCTGGGCGTCATCCCTTGAATCCAGAACCGCGCTTTGCTTCGACATCGCCGGGATTCATCGCGGCAAGGTGACGTTTTATGCGGGGCCGGGGTCGGCCGGGAATCAGGCAATCGCCGTCTTCGACCTTCCCGGTGCCGGAACCTTCGTAGGCCGCCACCTCAGCGGGGCCATGGAGGACTGGGTTGCAGACCTGCTTGAGGAAGTGCGCAGACTCGCTCCAGGAGGGCGAGTTCAGGCCTGAACGTCTGCCGCGATGCGCTCGCCGTTGAAGTACTCAAGCTGCCAGCCATCAGCCGGGTGGTGGTGGGCAAGGTTCAGCGCCGCGTTCTGGACGCTGTCCAGGGTGCGGCCGATCGCGCGGCTCAGAGTCAGCCGGATCAGCGTTCCGTGCGCAACCACCAGCACGCGCTTGCCTGCGAACTCCCGGGCCAGGGCCTCCAGCGCAGCAATGCCGCGGTCGGCAGCGTCGTCGTCGCTCTCGCCACCGCGGAAGCCGCCGGGGATGCGCAAGGCCTCCAGCTCCGGTCCGGCCTGCAAGCCTTCCGCCGGCCCAAAGCTGCGCTCAATGAGGTCCGGCACCAGCCGGGCAACGGAGAGCCCCAAGCCATCGGCGATGATCTCCGCCGTTTCTGCCGCCCGGCTCAGCGGCGAGGACACCACCGTGTCCCATTGCTGGCCGGACAGGAAAGCGACGGCGTCGCGCGCCTGGCCGCGGCCGGTGTCGTTCAGGGGGATGTCAGTAGCTCCCTGCAACCGGCGCTCCGCGTTCCAGTCGGTCTGGCCATGGCGGACGAGGGCGAAAGTTGTGAGGGTCATGCCTTCCATTGTGCCCTGCCGGCAAAAAGGGCGCAGTTCCCTGCGTCACGTACGGAAACGCCCGACGGCGGCAAGTCGCCGTCGGGCGGTACGGCGTGGTCAGGGTCGCTGGACCTGGTGGACCGTGCGTCCTCCCACGACGGTTCGCAGGACTCTTGCTTCAAGCAGCGATCCGGGGTGGCCGGCGGCGAAAACGTCGGTGTCGAGCACCACGAAGTCTGCGTACAAACCAGCGGCCAACCGGCCGACGTTGTTCTCCGCCCCACAGGTCCAGGCCGAGTCCCGGGTGGCGTGCTCGATCGACTCTGCGAGGGGCAGTGCGAACTCCGGGACGTTCGTGCCCGCGGAGGCATCGAGCGCCGAGGCACGGGTAGTGGCCACATACATGTTGGGCAGTGGAGCGTGCGGGGAAGTGGGAGAGTCCGTGCCGAAAGCGAGGCGGGCCCCGGCGTCGATGATCCAAGGCCAGGCGAATCCCCGCTCTGCACGGTCGTCGCCGAGTTTGGAGCTCCAGTTCTCGCTGATGGCAGGATCGGCGTGGACCGGTTGCATGCTGGCGGTGATCCCCAGTGCGGCGAGCCGATCGACGTCGGCCCTGTCCACCAACTCAAGGTGCTCGATCCGGTGGCGCCGTTCGCGGGGGCCGTTCTCCGCCACGGCATGCTCCACGGCCCCGATCGCGATCCGTACCGACTCGTCTCCGATGGCGTGCATGGCCACTTTGAGTCCAGCCGCGTCGGCCGCCGCCACCACGGGCGCCAGTTCCTTGAGGCTCCAGATCGGCTCGGCATTGGACCCGTCGGCGTACGGCATCCCAAGTGTGGCGGTGCAGCCGTCGATGGTCCCGTCGATGATCACCTTGATGCCCACCACGCGCAGGAACGGGGATTCATGCTCGACGGCGAGCGCTGCCGCCCTCTGGACCTGCGCGATGTTTGCCGCCGCGTCGCCGGTGTTGTTCACCCGCCAATAGGCCATGAGGCGGCTGGTCAGCGTGCCATCCTTGTCCGCGCGCTTGAACGCCTCAAGGTCGGTCTCGTTGAAGCCCATGTCACAGGCGGTGGTCACGCCTGTCTCGCGGTAAGCCTGTTGGACCGCGGCGATGCTGGCCGAGTGCTGGTCATCGCTTGCCCGGGAGTCCAGGAAGGGAAGCACCATGTCGTAGAAGGCGTTCTCGTCGATGTACCCAGTGGCGTGACCGTCCGCAGTGCGTTTGATGGTTCCGCCGTGCGGATTTTCGGTGTGGTCATCGATCCCGAGTTCAGTCAGCGCCGCGGTGTTCACCCATACTGAGTGGAAGTCGTAGGCGAAGGCGTAGACGGGTTTGTCCGGGACTACCGCATCCAGCATGCCTGCGTCCGGGACGCCGCCAGGAATCGCTCCGTGCAACCAGCCGGTAGCAAGGATCCGCTCCAGGCCCGGGTTCCCGGCATCGTGGGCCTTGATCCGTTGCTGGATCTCCGCAACGGACTTGGCTCCCCACAGGCTCACCTGGCCCAGGGCTTCGCCCGTGCCGATCACATGGGCGTGGCCATCGACGAAACCGGGAACTACCAAACGGCTCTCCAGGTCAATACGCTCCGCGTCCGGGCAGAGGCGCTCAGCTGTGCCGGCATCCCCGACATAAAGGATGCGCTCTCCCTGGACGATCATTGATTCGGCCCAGCGGCGGGTATCGGAGGTGAAGATGCGGGCGTTGGTGTAGAGCTGGGTGGTCACGCTGCTGTTTCCTTGCTTTCGGGTTCTGTGGTGGAAGCGCCGCTCAGGGTGTTGTGGTCCATGGTCCTGCTGACATCGAGGAGCAGCTGGTTCTGGAGCGTATGCAGATGTTCGCTTTCCGGTTCCGGCCAGGTGGACAACTTCACGATCACGGTATCGCTGGGCGGATCAATCCAGAGGTATTGGCCGTGGATGCCGATGCCGGTGATGTTGCCGCGCCCGTTTCCCGTGCACCACCACTGCCTTGTGTAGGAGCCCTCATGGTGGATGGTGGTGAATGACGCGTCTTTCATTGCTTCCTTGTCACCGCCCGCGAGGATGCTTCGGACCCACTCCGCGGACACCACCCGCCCGCCTGGACCTTCGCCGTCGTCGAGCATCAACCGGCCCACCCGGGCGAGGTCGCGGGCGGTGCAGGAAACCCCGCCGTTCGCGAACCCGAAGCCTGCGGGGTCGACCGTGATGGTGGCGTCGCGGTCGGCGTCGAGCTTGGACCACAGGTGCTTGGAAAGGGCCTCGGAGTAGCGGAGGCCGGTTACGCGCTCGATGATCCAGGCCAGGACGTCAGTGTTGGCCGAACAGTATTGGAAATTACCCACTGTGCCGTCGCCTGTGAGGGTGGTCAGGAAGGCATAGGTGTCTTCAGGGTCGCCTTCCCGCCGGGTGCGCCAGCCTGCGGAGCGGTCGTGGGTCTGCACCTCGGAGGCCGGGTCCCCATAATTTTCGCTGTAGTTGAGCTCGATAGCCATGTCGAGGACGTGCTGGATGGTTGGTCCGTCATATGCGGAGCCGGCGAGCTCGGGAACGTAGTCAACCACGCGGGCGGACGGGACGATCTCGCCTGCATCAATCAATGCCCCGATCACCAGGCCGCACAACGACTTTGAAATGCTCATGACCAGGTGGAGGTCATCAGGAGCGAAGCCGGGACGGTAGTACTCGGCAATCACGTCATTTCCGTGCAGGACCAGGAAAGCGTCGGTGTACGTCTCCTCCAGGCGCTGCGTCAGCCCCGGCAGCCCAAGGGCGTCCAGCCGTTCAGTGGCCACGGCCGGGGCTGCCGGAAAGCGGCGGGTGATGGCCGCCGTCGGGACTATTTCCCCCAGGTGCGCAAACGTCCAGCGGTTGTGGGGTCCCACCTGCCAGTTGTCCTGGCCCGGTTGGCTGGCGGCGCCAAGGTAACGTGCCGGGTGTGTGCCGGTTGAGCTGGTCATGCGGGGGCTCCTTGGGTGACGGGTGTTTTGGCGGGACCGCGGCGCAAAGCCGGGCTAAGTGCGAAATAGACCGCAGCGGTGACGATGATGGACACGGGGACGGAAAGATCCAGGAAGCCCATGGCGGCTGAGATGGGGCCGGTCCACGCGGTGTTGGTGAGGAAGAGGGATGCCACAGCCGCGCCGAGGACCACAGCGAGCAAGCCGGGGATGTGCCAGCCGCCGCTGTACCAGAACGGGCTACCGGGTTTCTCGTTGAAAAGCTCATTGCCGTCGTAGCGGTTGCGGCGAAGAATGACGTCCACCGCAAAGACCGCCATGGTGGGTCCGGAAATGAGGACCAGCAACTGCAGCATGAGGTTGACGGCGTCCAGGAGGCTGGTGGACATGACGAGGTAGATGGTCAGTGCGGTGCCGATCGCGCCGACCACCACTGCGGACGGGATGCGGCGGATCGGTACACCGATGGACTGGAACGCCATGCTCGCGGTGTAGGTGGTCATGCCGTTGAGCGAGATGGTGTTGATGATGACGCCCACCACGAAGACAGGTCCGAGCCATGCCGGCAACAAGGACAGGATTGCCGATTCGATGCCGAGGTCCATGGCCGCCGCGCTGATGCCGGTGGCCAGCAAGGCACCCACAGCCGTGAAGAACATGCAGGGCAGTGCGCCGCCAAGAGCCGTGGCCGCGATGATGGATGACCTTTTGGTGGTCTCCGGGAGGTATCGGGCAAGGTCCGGGCTGTTGGTGTAGGACAGGGGAGTGGAAGCCAGGATGGCGAATCCGATGGTCATGGCGGACCACAGGGCGCCGCCCTCGAGGGGAGCGGGGGCTGCATAACCCCATTGCACGTGCGGCAGGGCGAACGCGGTGACGAGCAGGAAAACGACCAGCAGCACCGACGCGACAACGGGGTAGCTCCGCAGGATCAGGCTGTGGCCAAAGACGGCCACCAGCACGGTGATCCCCGCGACGCCGATCGTAACGAGTACCGGACCAGCCACGGGATCAGGGAAACCAAGCTGCGCCAGGAGCTCGGCACCCATGAACGAGGACGCCAGCCAGTTGAGGGCCAGGAAGACCGCGGAGATGAACCACCCGAAGAAAGCGACAACAACCCTGTTGCCGCGGATGCCGTAGATGGCGCGGGTGATGACGGAGCCTGACGTTCCTGCGGCAGGACCGCTTGTGGCGACGATGCCGGTCAAAATCCAGGGGAGGCTGCCGGCAATGATGACGAGTATGGCCTGCCAGATCTCCAGGCCCAGCAGAATCAGGGAGGCCCCCACTGTGAAGTTCAGGACGCTGACATTCGGGGCCGCCCATACAGGGAAGAGATCGCGGGCGCGGCCGTGCCTTTCGGAGGCTTCGATGAGTTCGATGCCTCTGGTTTCGGGGTGGGCAAGCGGTTCGGGGTAGGTGACCGGATCGGTCATTGGGGGCTGGGGCAACGCTGTTCCTCTCGGGGAAGGACCGGCTCGCAACGCTGGGAAGCCGGTCCATCGACGCTATTGGTCGGCTGACCAATGTGCTATTGGTCACTAATCCAATAGACTGGGAGGCATGGTGTCAAGCCCTACTTCCCAACGCGTCCGAAAGTTACCTGACGAGCGCCGTGCCGAAATCCTTGCCGAGGCCGCATCCATCGCCCTGAAAGAGGGGCTCGAGCGGATCACCCTCCGCGCCGTGGCCGACCGCCTGGGGGTGCGGCCCGGCCTGATCAGCCACTACTACCCGGCCGCCGAGGACCTGGTGATCGCCGCCTTCGTCCTGGCGGTATCGGAAGAGCGGGAGGAGTTGTTTCCCGACGGCGGGACTCCTTTTGAGCGCATGGCCCACCTGATCTCACGCGTGGAAGGCGATGGCGCCGCCGGGCTGTCGCGGCTATGGCTCAATGCGAGGCATTTGTGCAGATTCACGCCGGCCCTGGCCCGGGCGCTCCAGGCCCAGGAGTACCTGGACAGGTCCCGGTTGGTGGCTTTGATAGATGACGGGGTGGCGGCCGGGGAGTTCGCGGCCGGGGACTCCCATGCTGCCTGTGTCCGGATCCTGGTGGCGGTGGATGGCGTGGGTGCCTATGTGAACAATGTGGGCTCCTTCGATGAGGATGCGTATACGCGGTTCGTTACGGACGTTGCTGAATGGTCGCTGGGCATTCCCGCAGGCAAGCTTCGGGCGGCGGTTGACCGGTTGCGCCAGGGGTGAGCCGGTGCTCTGATGGGGTGTTGATGCGGCCCTGCGTGAAGCGTCCCATTGTCCTTTCCGTGATTTAATCAGTATCCTGATGACTTATCTGGTTAACCGGATGATGCTGTTTGAGCTGAGATGCTCGGGCCGCGAGGGCTGAAGCAATCGGCCAAGCGGCTACGTGAAATGTGATTGACGGCATTACCTGGTACCGGCGGACAGTGATTTGGTCTGTGACGCGCCAGGTGGTCCCAAAGGACGTGACAAACCGTGGGCTACAACCGAAAAACCGTGGGCGCAGGTGCCTCCGACTCCGTGGACGGCGCGGCAACGGGCAGCGCCCTTGACGGCCGCTACCAGTTGGGACCGCTCCTGGGCAGAGGCGCCATGTCCGCTGTCTACCGGGCGACGGACCTGGTGCTCGGCCGTGAAGTTGCGGTCAAGATCTTCCTTCCCGGCTCTGGCGACGAGTCATTCCGTGCCCGCCAGGAAACCGAAATGCGCCTCCTGGCTGCCTTCGACCACCCCGGACTGGTGGCGGCCTTCGACGCGGGCGTCGATACGCGCAACGACGAAGAACGCGCTTACCTCGTCATGGAACTCGCCGAGGGGCGGGACCTGCGTGCCGTATTGTCCGACGGGCCGCTCACTGTTCCCGAAACCGCCCGGATCGGGATCCGGATCGCCGGAGCCTTGTCCCAGGTCCACGAACACGCAGTCATCCACCGTGACATCAAGCCGGCCAACATCCTGGTGTCCGACGACGACGGGCTGGCCCAGTCAGTCAAGCTGGCCGACTTTGGGGTCGCGTTGGTGATGAACGACAACCGCCTTACCGCGACCGGATTCACAGTGGGCACGGCGCAGTACCTCAGCCCGGAGCAGGCGCAGGGCTTGCACCTGACCCCGAAAAGCGACATCTACTCGCTGGGCCTGGTGCTCCTGGAATGCCTGACGGGCCACGCGGAGTATCCGGGCACGCCCGTGGAGACAGCCTCGGCGCGCCTTCACAGGGCACCGCAGATTCCGCTGGAGCTTCCCGCTCCGCTGCGCTCCCTCTTGGCAGCGATGACTGATATGGATCCGGAAAAACGCCCCACGGCCAAGGACGTGGAGCACGCACTCTCGGAGGAGGGCGTCCAATCCGGGCGCAGGACTGCGATCCTACCGCCCGTCCCGCAGCGAACTCCGCTTTACGCGACCACCGCCCTGACGCCCAAGGGTGGCGGGCCCACCACCAGGGCGGCGGCCATCCGGCCGCGGAACAGGAAGCCGACCACGATTACGGGAATCCGTGACTTCAGCAAACGGCGGCCCAAGACAGCGCGCGGTGTGGCGGCCGCAGCCGTCGCCATCCCGCTCGCCCTGCTGGTGCTGACCCAAGGGCTCTCATCGGCAGGCAATCCGGTCGACCCGTCCCAGCCTTCAGACCATGGTGTGTCGCAGGCCGATCCGCAGCCTGCCTCCCCGGTCCTCCCGGCGCCGGCAACTCCCTCGCCCTCCGGTGCCGTGCCGGCGGAGGTAGTCAATGTTCCTGTGACGTCCGTGCCGGAGCAACCACCGGCGCCGGTAGTGCAAGGCATTCCCGTGCAGGACCCCGCCCAAGCCCCGTCAGGCCAGTCCCCGGCGGAGCTGAACGGCCCGGACATAGCCAAGACCAAGAGTGATGGCAAGAGCGAAAAGAAGTCTGATAAGAGGCAGGACAAAGCCGCCAAGTAGTCCCGGCCGGACCTGATCTACGTTCCGGCTGGGAAGCTCACTACGATGGTGGTGCCTCCGCCGGGCGTCTCGGCGAGGCTGAGGTCACCGCCGTGGGCTTTTGCGATGCTGCTGCAGGTTGCCAGGCCCAGGCCGGAACCGGGACCGTCGCCTTCACGCCGCAGCCGCACCAAAGGTTCCAGCACCTTGTCGCGGTCCTCTGGATTGATGCCCTTGCCATTGTCCGCCACGTAGACGGTTGCGCCGTGGTAATTGGAAACACCGCTGATGGCGACCCTGAGATCACGCTCGGGGCTGCGATAGTTCATGGCGTTGGACAGCAGATTCTGCAGGAGGGTCCGTAACTGCCCGCGGTCCGCGTGCACGTTGATGTCCTGGACGTCAACAATTCCGTCGTTCTCTATTCCGAGATCCCTCACCACCTCTTGGGTGACCTCGAGCAACGAGACCCAGGCAGGCTGGATGCCACCGCCGACGCGCGAGTAGCTGAGCACGTCTTCCAGCATCCCCAGCATCCGCCTTCCACTGGCTCCAATACGGTCCAGGTACCGTGCAGCGGGGCTGTTGGGCTCAATGTCGGGGTCGTCCTCCACCAGTTCCACGTATCCAAGGATGGTGGTCAGGGGGATGCGAAGGTCATGGCTTACCCGTCCGGCGAACCCTGCGAGCTTGGCGTTGCTGGCCCTGAGCTCGGAATAGGTGCGGTCAAGTTGGGCGGTGCGGTGCTGAAGTTCCAGGAGTTCAACCACCTGCTTGGCCAGGACCTCCAACATCCCCACCTGTTCCTGGCTGAGTTCCTTGGTCTCGTCCGAGAAAACGCACAAGGTTCCCGGCACGAAGCCTGATCCGGTTTGCAGTGGCACGGACGCGTAGAAGCGGACGTTGCCGATTTCCCCTGTGACAAAGGGGTTGTCGGCGAAGCGGGGATCCTTGGAAGCGTCTGCCACTACCGTCCGCTCCCGGGACAGGAAAACCTTGGCGCACATGGAATCCTCCCGGGAGCAGACTCCGGGTTCCACACCCCAGGCACCGATCTGATGCTGGTATTTGGCGCTGATGATGTTGACCACCCCGAACGGGGCGCCGCACAGTTCGGTGGCGAGCCGCACGAGGTTCTGCAGGGCGCTCATGACGGCGGCATTGGGAAGAAGGACGGAATCCACTGCGGGGTCGAGGCCGTATTCCTGGAGTTCCATGTCCCGGCCGTAGTCCGTGGTGAAAGACAGCCGTCCCTGAATTTCCGTCATTGAAACCATCCCCCAGCAGTGTTGTGAATTCCCTGCCGATACTACCGGGAGGTTGGACCCGGTGGTTTACTGGGACGCATGACCGAGCAGGAACCGGCCACCGCCGGGTCTACTGGCAATGTCAATCCTTCCGAACGCACGCCCGCGGAACGAACCCGGACCTTCACCGGGATCCTGGTCAATACCGCCATGGCCAACATCACCACCAGCTATCTGTGGTTCGCCCTGACGTTCTGGGTGTACCTGGAGACCCGCAATGTGATCGCCACCGGCGTGATCGGCGGCGCGTACATGCTCCTCATCGCACTGTCCAGCATCAGCTTCGGCACCTTCGTGGACCGCTACCGCAAACTCGCTGTGATGCGCTTCGCCGCCGGCTTCACGCTGGTGATGTTCGTGCTCTCCGGTGTGATGTTCCTGCTGACGCCGGAACAGGCGCTGTTGGATCTGTCCCAACCCTGGTTTTGGATCTTCACCCTGATCATCCTGGTCGGCGCGGTGGTGGAGAACATGCGCAACATAGCCCTGTCCACCACGGTCACCATCCTGATCGAACCGGACAAGCGGGCCAACGCCAACGGGCTCGTGGGCATGGTCCAGGGACTGATGTTCATCGTCACCTCGGTCCTTTCCGGATTGTCGGTGGGGCTGCTGGGAATGGGCTGGACCGTGGTGGTGGCGTTGGTGCTCACAGCACTGGCATTCGCGCACCTGCTGACCCTGCGCCTCCCCGAGGAAGTGCGGGCGGCAGCCTCCGATGCCCAGGGCGGGTTCGATCTGCGGGGCTCCTGGGCGGCTGTCATGGCGATCTCCGGGTTGTTCGCCCTGATTATCTTCTCTACGTTCAACAACTTCATCGGCGGGGTCTACATGGCTTTGATGGACCCCTACGGCCTGGAGATGTTCCCCGTGGAAATCTGGGGCACCGTGTTCGCGGTGGGTGCCACGGGGTTCATCCTGGGTGGTGCGTTGATAGGGAAGTTCGGCCTGGGCTCCAACCCCTTGCGGACCCTCCTCATTGCCGTGGCGGTGATGGGCGTCGTCGGCGCCGTCTTCACTGTCCGGGAGTGGGCCTGGCTCTATATTGCCGGTATTTGGCTGTACATGGCTTTGGTCCCCGTGGTGGAAGCAGCCGAACAGACGGTCATCCAGAAGGTGGTGCCCCTGCCCCGGCAAGGCAGGGTGTTTGGCTTCGCCATGGCCTTCGAGTCCGCAGCTGCCCCCATCACTGCGTTCCTTATTGCTCCGATTGCCCAGTTCTGGATAATCCCCTACGCCCGTTCCGCCGAAGGCGCCGCGCAACTGCAACCATTGCTGGGGGAAGGTACTTCCCGGGGTATTGCGCTGGTGTTCCTGGCGGCCGGTTTGATCATGATCGCTGTTGCCCTGCTTGCCTTCCTCACCCCGGTCTACCGCCGGGTCACCGCTTCCTACGCGCAGGCAGCCGAAGCAGAACGGAGCGAGAACGCGGACAGTCCAAGCTCCCGTTGAGGCGCGGTCAGGCTTCTATTTTGGCCACCAAAACCTCGACGACGGCGGGCACGTTTCCCAGGTGCCTGCGGATCGCCGCGGCTGCTTCCCGCGCCACCTTCGGGGCGGGCAGGGGACTTCCGACGCCGATCCGGGCCTTGATGGCCAGCGTTCCGTCCTGCTCGGTCAGGTTTATCAACGGCAGCTGCTCCCCGGTGACCGCCGCCACCGCTGCGCCGGCAACCGACTGCCACAACGGCTGGGCGGGGTAAACCGCGGAGACTCCTTCCACGGCCTGGACGACGCCAAGCAGTTCGTCGGCCAAGGTGGCGGACTTGGCTTCCACGTGCTCCGTCATGGCTGGTCCTCCGTGTTCGGGGTCATGGCCGGCGCTGGAAGCTCCAGCACATCGGTGACAGTGATGTTGATGGCTTGGATGTCCAGTTCGGTCTGGACCTGCAGCATCTTCGCAAGTTCGTTGCGCAGTGCAGCCGCGCGCTCTTCCATGGCGTGTCCGTAGACCACCGCGATTTCCACATCAACGGTGATGCCGGCTCCGGGCTCGGTGATGTCGCCGAGTAATCTGCACTTACCCGCAGCCGTTCCCGGGAAGGAATCGGCCACGGAACGGATCAGGGCCGACACCGAGCCCTCCGTCTCCCAAAGAGTGTCCTGGGGGTCCTCTGCACGGAGCGGGATGCTCCGTCCCGGCCGCAGCTCCAGGCGCAGGTTGTCCAGGATGGTCTGCATCCAGTCGTCACCGCCCGAGCCTGCTTCGGCTACGTCCGCCGTCAGCAATTCATTTCCGAGTTCCGAGAGCCGGCGCAGGGAGGCCAGCCCGGCCTGGCACTCGGGGCAGGAGTCCAAGTGCGCCGGATCGGCGATCTCTCCCGTGTCCAAATAGGCACTCAGTTCCGCGAAACTGTGTCCGCATTCCAAGGCATCGCCGGGGGTTTTCATCGCCACTCCTCCATTGTGCGTGCAAGGGCAATCCGTGCCCGGGCCAGACGGCCGCGGACACTGGCAGGGCTGATATTCAAGGTCAGCGCAATCTCCTCATAGCTCAGGTCGTTGAATTCCTTGAGTACCCAACAGCGCCGCTGCTCCTCGGGAAGCAGGGTGAGCGCCGACTTCAACGCGTCCACCCGGGAAGCATTGACGGCTGTGCTTTCCGGATCCGGTGTCCGTTGGCCGGACGGGGCATCGACGTGGTTTTCGAGATCGTCCAGGGCCAGGTGGTTGCGCCGTTTGCGCAGGTGGTCGATGCTGCGTGTGCCCACAATGCGGAGCAACCAGCTTTTCACTGCCGCGGGATCGCGGAGTTGGTCCAGCTGCTTCCACGCCTGCATCAGGCTTTCCTGGACGACGTCGTCCGCGTCAGCCAAGGTGCCCGTGAGTCGTCGTGCGGTGGCCCGCATCAGCGGACCATGGCGCCGGGCGAGCGCTTCGAATGCGGCAGTATCACCATCTGCTGCCCTGCCTGCCAGCAACGCGTCCGGCACGAGGTCCAGCGGTTGCTGCGCGGTGGGCGAAACCGCAGGTGAACCAGTCACGTTTCTGCCTTTCCAGGGGTGTGAGTCCGGCACTTGATCCTCGAAGGGACAGGGACGGTCCCGCCATGCGGCCGAACCGTCCCTGCTCCCGTCCTACTTTTCGGTGAAGCCTTCCTTGAGCTTCCGGGCAGCGTCTTTGATGTTCCCGGTGATGTCGGCCGCAGCGTCCTTGACCTTCTCGCCGGCCTGCTGGAGCTTGGCCTGGGCTTGTTCGTGCTGGCCTTCCCGCTCCAGGGAGGAATCGCCGGTGAGTTTTCCGGCACCCTCTTTGGCTGCGCCAAGGTGCTCGGTGGCGGCATTGTTGATCTTGTCGTTGATTCCCATGGTGTTCCCTTTTCTTTGAGGTGCGCGGCTCTGAGTGCCGTGCAGTTGTGGACGTGAAGTACTTTGAGCTGACCGTCAGCGGGCACGCCGCGCTGCGGACACCTGTGTGCGGGTGCCGCTGGTGATTCGCACCAGGACGGGCACCGGATGTCCCAGCCAGGCATCAATTTCCTGGAGCAGTTGTTCCACCGTGTTGCTGATTTCCCTGGGTGACGCGCCTTTGCGGGCTTCCAAACGGAGCCGCAGGGCCGTTCCGCGCCGTGATTCCCACGCGGAGACGGACGTGGCCAGGACGTCGGGGTGTCCGTTGAGGGCTTCCTTGACGGCGGCGGAAACCAGCCCGGCATCCACCACAGTCCGGCCTGCGCTGCCTTCTGAGCGTTCGGCCAGGCGGGGTGTCTTTCCGCCACCCTGGGACGCCAGCCAGACTGCGCCCAGGACCGCGCCCACCAGCAGCACGGCAATTCCCAACACCAGCCACCAGCTCCGAACAGGATCCGGCAACGGGGCGGTGCCCGCCAGGTTGCGCACGTGCTCCCGGGCAGAGGAAAGCGTTGTTTCCCAGAACCCTGCGGCCCCGGGAAGGGTGCCGGCCGCGATGAGTGCGGCGCCGGCGCCCAGCAGGATGACCCCCAGGATGGCGAGCAGGAGCCGGTTGAGTGCCCGGTTCGTGTTTCTCATTGCCCTACCGCTCCTTCGTTCAGAATCTGGACAGTGGACCTGACGGGGCGCTCCAGCGCGTAGGCGGCCAGTTCGCCGTCGACCGCTGCCTGGATGTCTTCCACCACCAGCGGTTCGCCCGACGTCGGACGCACTTGGACGCGTACGGAGCGTCCGCCGACGGTGGTGGTCACCTGTCCAGGGGCCAGCCCTGCGGCCCGTCGCGCCGTCCTGGATAATGCCGCCGCGATAACCTCGTGGTCCACCACGACGGCGGCGCGTTCGCTTCCGAGGGCGCGGCGTTGCCTGCGTCCAGTGCCCAAGGCCAGTCCGAGAAGCACCAGGGCCAGGATTCCCAGCCCTGCCCCGGCCGCCACCATGCCTGCCTGCGTGGTGTTGACCGGAAGCCCGATCAGCCACTCGAGCAGCTGGGCCGGGCTGGCCAGCAGGGGCTGGTCCTTAAGCAACCACAGCACAGCTTCCAGTGTCAGCCACAGGAAGACGGCTATCAGGAGGGAGGCGGTCACGATCGACGGGATTGCCCTTGAGGAGTGTGTTTCGCGTCTGGTCAGTCGTCGGCTTGCAGCGTCCTTGCTCATTCCACTCTCCTTTCCTTGGGCTGTTCGGCCTTCCCGCCGGTGAGGCGGATGTCTACCCGTCCTATCTCCAAACCAGTGATGCCGGTGCCCCGCGCCACGATCTCTTCCCGGGCAGTTTGGGCTTGTTCGAAAACACTGCCCGTGCCAACGCTGCCAGCACTGTTTCGTGGCTTCAGGAGCTGGGGGAGGGCCAGCTTGACGGATACGCTGACACCGAGCTTCCCGGCGTCGTCGTCCAGCTTGGCTGACACGTTGCCCATGGCCACGCTGAATGCGTTGGCGGTGACCGATTCCACGGTCTTGCGGATGGCGGTGTGGGTGAGGCGGGTATGTCCCGCGCGGTCCGTGGTGTCCGTGCCGGGCCCAGGACTGGCAGCTGCCCGGCTCATGAGGAGGAGCGCTTGCCCCGCAGGGCATCAAGCACCCCGCGAAGGTCAAGCTTTCCCTCGGCGGAACGGCCCAACACCGCCCCGACCCCCATGAACAGTGCTGTCAGCAGCAAGCCCCAGAATCCGAAGGCCAGGCCTGCCAGGGCAAGCACTGCTCCTATGGCCAGGCCGGCGATGGTGGGACTCATGCGACCCTCGGCTCACGCTCGGCGTCGTCAGCGTCTGCGTCCTCGGACGGAACGTGGATGTCGGTGATGGTGACGTTGACCTCGGTCACTTCCATGCCCACCAGGTCCTCGATCGCGGTGTAGACGGCATTGCGTGCGTTGTCGGCTACTTCCTGGAGCGGGTGGGGGTATTCAACAACCAGCGTCACGTCGACGGCCACCTGGGTTTGGCCTACTTCCACGTTGACGCCCTGGGTGAGGTCCTTCTGGCCGACCTTCTCCCGCAGGTTGCCGATGGCGCGGGCTGCGCCGCCGCCCAAGGCGTGCACGCCGGGGATTTCCTGGATGGCGATGCCGGCGATTTTGGCCACTACGCCGTCTGCAACGGTAGTTGCGCCGCGGCCGTCCTTGCCCTTGTCCCTGTCGTGAGCATCCGCGATCAGTCCAGTGGTGTTCTTGGTGTTCTTGGCCGGTACGTCAGCGGGGGTGTGCGTTTGGATCGTCATGGCGATGGCTCCTTGTCCGTTGGCTGCGGCGCTTCTTGTGCGCCGTCATGAATAAGACGTGCTGGCCGGGGAATTCCTCACGCTCGAATCTATGTGATGTGAGTCACTGCATGTCCCGAACACTGGCGCATGTAGTTAGTTTGCCATATAACTAGTTTATCGAGACACATCTTCGGGCGAGGGGTATCAAATGACTGCAGTGGTTGTGACCGGGACGAAGGATGCGACTATCCCTGGGGCCTTGAAGGAAACCCCTGATTCCACACCGTCGAAGAGAACCGGGCTTCTGGATCTGGTGTGGACAGCGGCCGCCCGTGTGGAGGGTCTTCAATGGGAAATGGATGAGGCCGAGGAATCCTTGGCCCAGGCCATGCGAAGCGCAGTGACCGCAGGTGCGGGCCTGCCGGACTTGGCGATCGCCTCCGGAATGAGCTTCGCGGACATCGAGCAGTTGCTGGCACAGCAGGTGAACGGTCTCAAACCTTGAGCAAATCTTGAGATGACCCGGCGTCGTTCTTGAGGACCCTGCACGAAGGTTGAACCATCAGCCATTCGAGCTGATGGGAACTTTCAGGAAGGCGACCGAAATGACTGCTCAAATCACCGCCCCGTCCAACGCGGCCGGCGAGGCCAATGCCGGCAAAGGCGTACGTCCCCTTGCTGCGGAGGTCATTCACCAGTCGGCGGATGCCCCGGTCCAAGGCCGTGCAGTCGTGACAGTTCGCGAGCAGTTCAACCCTCTTGGTGCCGGCCTGCGCAGTATCTGGCCCCAGTCGGTGGTCGGGTTCTAGGATCTTTTTGGTTCTTCTTCGGGCAGGCACCCAGGTGCCTGCCCGTCGTCGTTAACGCCGTGGCAATCACGGGACGCGGGTGGGACGATGGTGTCCACCGGAACTAAGGAGGCTTGTCATCAAAGAGGAGATGAGGAAGGCCGCCGATGCGGCCGAAGAGGCCTCAAACTCGCGGACCTTCGAGATCGTTGCGCGTGCTGGGTACGCCGTCAGCGGGCTGTTGCACGTGCTCATCGGAGTCATCGCCCTCCAGTTGGCATTCGGCCGAAGTGGCGAAGCGGATGTCTCAGGGGCGGTGGCCTCGCTGGCCAGCCAACCCGTGGGGCCGTTGCTTCTGTGGGCCTGCTTTGGCGCCTGCGCGGCGCTTGCGCTGTGGCAACTGGGTAACGCCATCCTCGGGGAACGGACCTCCAGCAAGAAGCTCACCAAAAGACTCTCCGCCGCCGGCCAGGCGATCGTGTTCGCCGGTTTGGCAGCCACAATCGTCTCGTTCGTCATGGGCCAGGGCAAAAACAGCCGCGAGTCCAGCAGCGATTTCACCCTCACTCTCATGAGCGCTCCCTTTGGTGTGTTCCTGCTGGTCGCCATAGGTGCGGGCATCGCCATCACGGGCATCGTGTTTGCCGTCCGAGGCTTCCGGCAGACGTTCAAGCGGGACATTTCCCTGTCCTCGGAGCAGTCTGTCCGCAAATTCCAGGTGGGCGTGGGCGTTGTGGGTTACATAGCGAAAGGCATTGCCCTGTTCCTGGTCGGCCTGCTGGTGGTCATCGCCGCCATGCGCGCCCAGCCGGAGCAGTCAACCGGCCTGGACGGAAGTCTGAAGGCGTTGCGGGAACAGCCGTACGGGCCGTATCTGCTGGCCGCCGTCGCGGTAGGGCTGATTGCCTACGGACTGTTCCTGATGGTCAAGGCCAAGTCGCTCCGGACCTAGGATTTTCCGGTGCGGTGCCGCCCGTGGCGGGAGGCAAGGGGCCCTAAGCTCCAGCAGAACCTGGGGCAGCCCTTTCCACGGGGATCCATAGTTGGCCACGGCCGTGCGTGCCGTCCGGCTCCACCTGGACACTGAGCAATTCCGGTCCCGGCGCCCATCGGTAGGGGTTGGCCGGGAACCATTCCGTGGCGGCGTCCGCCCACATGTTCTGCAGAACCTCGGGGAACTTTCCTTCGGCGTCGAAGACCACCCATTGTCCGGCGGGAATCTCCACGGAATCGAAGCCCTCGGGAGCGGCTTTCGTGGAGGCCACGGCGTGCCAGTAGTCCAGTTCGCTTCCTTCGGTGCGCTGCTCATTGATGTTGTCGGTGACAGACAGCGGACCCGGGGGTTCCGTGTCCGCCAGCTCAAGCAGCCTGGCCGTCACTGCGGGGTCCAGGCTTCGCTGGAAGTCGATGATGGCCTGGTTGGGCCCCGAGTGGACCAGCGGTACGCGGGTCTTCAGGCCAATCAAGTGGAAAGCTCCCTTGTCCACTATGCGGTGTTTCATGTCGGTATTCCCTTCAACGCGGAGATGGAACCTCAGCTGAGGTTGGGAATGGAGTACTGCTCCGGGACGCCGTGCCTCTGACGGCGTGAGGCCGTGCATTGCTTTGAAGGCGCGGGTGAACGCCTCGGCAGATCCGTATCCATAGCGGACGGCAACGTCCAGCACGGTCGCGCCCTCAAGGATTTCCGCCGTCGCTGCGGTGAGGCGGCGTCGTCGGATGTACTCGGAGACGGGTATCCCGGCGAGTGAGGAGAACATTCTCCTGAAGTGGTATTCGGACGTCAGTGCGGCCTTGGCCAGCACGCTGACCTCCGCCGTGGCGGCCAGATCCTGCTCGATGATGGCCATGGCCCGGTTCCACTCCTGCACAGTTGCCTCCATTCCCTGAGAACGACGCTACGCGGACCTGTCCGTCAATGCCCCCACAATCCATGCCCGAAAATATCAAGTTCCTTTGACAACGCAGGAACCCGGAGGCTGCAAGCAGTCCTCCGGGTTCTTGTGGTGATTCAGTTATTCACGAGGCGGGAGCCACTACGGCCGGCCTGAGCCTGCTTCTTCATCCGGTTCGGACGAGAAGGGCCGATCGGCCGGGGTGTCTTCCGTGTTCTTGGCGTCGAGTTCGGCGTCTGCTGAAGGCACGGTCGATTCGGCGTAGTCACCCTCGGTGTAATCGCCGCCGGCATCTTCCTTCAGGGTTTCCGGCGACGCTCCTGCGTCTCCGTAATCTCCCTCGGTGTACTGGCCGTCGAGTTCTTCACCGTTGGCATCGTGGTTCTGGTTATTAGCCATGGGTGGTCCTGCGGTTGGTGACCAGGCCGTAGATCAGCAGCACGATGATCGAGCCGCCGATGGCCAGGAGCCAGGTTGTCAGGGAGAAGAATTCCTGCAGACCCGTGTTGAAGATCAGGCCGCCGATCCAACCACCCAGGAGTGCGCCGACGACGCCCAGAATGAGGGTGATGAACCAGCCACCGCCCTGGCGGCCGGGGAGGATAAGTTTAGCGATAGCGCCGGCCAAAAGGCCGAGCAGAAGAAAACCAAAGAAACCCATTTTTGTTCCTACTTTCATGTCGATGGAAATTCCACGGACGCGATTAAGCGAGTAAGTTCACCGGGGGCCGATGCTGCGGTGCGGGCATCGCAATGGGGCCCCGGAGGCCCTATGGAATGTGCGGAGAGGAATAGTTCATTCAACTCCGGCGTATTTGTTATATCCAGCCAATAAAGCACTCCTGCCAATGGGTCGGACTTGGTACTGCATCTGCAACGCTAGCCGCTTGAGGCAGAAGTAGCAAGTAACCTGACTATCTACTTGCCTTGGTTCGGAGGGCGAAAGCGCTGGGCATGGCCGTCCCCGGTCGCTGTGGACCGTCCTCGGCCGGGTTCCCGTAGTGCTTGCCTCCTCCAGCTTCGACAAGAGCGTGAGGTTGCTCTTTGCCGCCCAGCAGGTTCTGCTTCCCGGGTGCGGCGTGGTGATGTCCTCGGACCATTGATAATTGGCGTTGAACCCACCCTGGTCCTTTTATTTCAGCAAATGACATTTGACCTTGGGTCGGTCTCCGATTTTCACCCGGGCCTTGAAAGTGAAGTATTGGCAGGTGACAGGGTGCGTGGAGCGGGGCTAGGGTCGAATAAGAACACCTCTGAAGGAGTGAGTGCCGTGAAAGGTAAAGCATTGTTCGCCGTCGGCGTGGCTGTTGGCTACGTGTGGGGGTCAAAGTCCTGGCCGGAGGTGTACCGGCGCATCCGCGGAGGCACCGAAAAAGTCCTGAAGAACCCAGAGGTCCAGGACAACGTCCATCAGGCCGCGGAGACGGTTCAGGAAACCGTTCCGGACATTCTGGAAAATCTGTATGAAGCCGGCAAAAAGCTAATGGAGAAGGCGGAAACCATGTTCCCGGGCCACAACACATCCTCGTCAGGTGAACGGGCGGGCTCCACCGACGGTGGGAAGTCCAAGACCACCACTGTTCCCGCGGCCACTCCTGCTCCCGCCGTAGCCGCGGACGTCGTGTCCGATCCTGCGCTCGACGACACCACCGGTACGGACTGGACCGATGAGGGTGGCGCGGCGCCGGAAGGCCCGGCTACCAATACGCCGCCCCGCCACTAGCTGATGTGGGCCGCTAACCGCTGTGGTTGACGGCCGACAGGATGGCCTGGCCCAGTTCGCCCGGTTTGGTGAACTGGGGCCAGTGGCCCGTGGGCAGATCCACGTAGTCGACGTCCTGGATCCGGGCGAGTTCGGCAGTGAACGGATGTCCGGCGTCCATCCATTCTTTGAGCAGTGACGATGGAAACTGGCACGCAATGATCGTTGCGGGGACGTGGTACCGGGCAATGTTCGTCAGGTGTTGCTGGTCGAAAGCGACACCCTTGGGTTCAGGGATCGCCCGCGCCCGGAAGGCCTCTTTCAGCTCGTCGGTGAGATCGATGAGATCCTCATCTTCGAACGCCTCCCACGGCGGCAGCGGAATCTCATCGCCGTCGTCCGGAAGTTCATCGTTGATGACCCCACCCGAACCGAGCGGCCCGCTGTCCACATAGATGGCCCGGGCAACGCGGTCCGGGCGCGCGTCAACCACGCCGTGAATAATGGCTCCCCCGCCGGAGTGGCCCACCAGGACGACCTTTCCGTCCAGTGAGTCCACCTTGTCCACCACGGCATCGATGTGTGTTCGAAGACCGATCCCCGCGCGGGCTGAATCCACCGACTCCAACCCTGGCAGTGTGAGCGGATGAACCGTGTGTCCTGCTGCCACCAGGGGTGGGGTTACCTCCTCCCACGACGACGCGTCCAACCAGAAACCGGGTACAAGGATGATGTCCATGCGGGTACCCTACGGGAGCCCACTGACAAGATGTAAGGGGCTGCTAGTCGGCGGCCAGGCCGTGCACGGCTTTGGAAAGGGTTGACGTAGATCACTTTCCCGGGTCATAGTTATCGTATACGATTTCGTACCTGATTCAGCTCGAGGAAGAGGAGGCGCCGTGACACTGGAGTTCCGGACCCAGGAAGTCAGCCAGGACATGCTGGCCCGGACGCGCAAAGTCATTGCCGTCCACATCAACTACCCCAGCCGTGCTGCCCAGCGCGGGCGTACTCCCGAGCAGCCGTCGTACTTCCTGAAGCCTTCTTCCTCACTGGCCCTTGGCTCCACCGAGGCACCCGGAACGGTTGAACGCCCGGCCGGTTGCGAACTTCTCGGTTATGAAGGCGAGATCGCCTTGGTGATCGGCAAGTCAGCACGCCGGGTCGGCCTTGGGGACGCCTGGAGCCACGTCGAGTGGGTTACCGCGTCCAACGATCTCGGCGTCTACGATCTCCGTTACGCGGACAAGGGCTCCAACGTCCGGTCCAAGGGCGGTGACGGTTTCACCCCCGTTGGGCCGGCACTGATCCCGGCTGACGCCGTCGATCCCGCGGCCCTGCGCGTCCGCACCTGGCACAACGGTGAAGTGGTCCAGGACGACACCACCGAGGACCTGCTCTTCCCGTTCGCACAGCTCGTCGCCGACCTTTCCCAGCTGCTCACGCTCGAAGAAGGCGACATCATCCTCACCGGCACCCCGGCCGGCGCCTCCGTTGCCAGGCCCGGTGACGTCGTCGAGGTTGAGGTCACCGGCGGCGGCTTCAGCAGCGGCCGTTTGGCGACCAAAGTTACGGAAGGTACGACGCCGTTCGCGGACTTTGGTGCCCGGCCCAAGACAGATGACACCCAGCGGGAGGAAGCGTACGGTTCGCGGGAAGCCGCCGGACTGAAGGCTGCCGAAAATGCTTCGGTACTGACTCCGGATCTCAAGAAGAAGCTGGAGTCCGTCGCCACGGCCACGCTGTCCTCCCAGCTGCGCAAGCGCGGGCTGAACAACGTGAGTATCGACGGCCTGCAGGCCACCAGACCGGACCGCAAGGTGGTAGGCCTGGCCCGTACCCTTCGCTATGTGCCCAACCGCGAGGACCTTTTCAAGACCCACGGCGGTGGGTTCAACGCCCAGAAGCGCGCGATCGATTCCGTGAATGAAGGCGAAATCCTGGTGATGGAAGCCCGCGGCGAGAAGGGCACCGGCACAGTGGGGGACATCCTCGCGCTCCGCGCCCAGGTACGTGGGGCTGCGGCCATCATCACCGACGGCGGCGTCCGCGACTACTCGGCAGTGGCTGATCTGGAGATGCCCACCTACTTCGCGAATCCGCACCCGGCCGTGCTCGGCCGTAGGCACATTCCGTGGGACACGGACATCACCATCGCCTGCGGTGGAGCCACCGTCCAGCCCGGCGACATCATCGTTGCCGACTCCGATGGCATCCTGGTGATCCCGCCGGCCATAGCCGGGGAACTGGTGGATGACTGCATCGCCCAGGAGAAGGAAGAGACGTTCATTTTCCAGATGGTCCAGGAAGGCAACAGCGTTGATGGGCTCTATCCCATGAACAAGGAATGGCAGGCGCGGTACGCGGAGTGGTCCGCCCGCCGGCAAGCCGCGGAAGGAACCCACAGTGACTGAAACCGCCGTCGGAAGTGCCGGCGTCGAAAGCGCCGCCCAAAGCAAGTCCCAGCAGGCGTATGCCGCGGTGAAAGCGCGGATCATCGAGGGGACCTACACGCCGGGGTACCGGCTGGTGCTGGCGAAGATTGCCGAGGACCTGGGCTTCAGCGTGGTTCCCGTGCGGGAAGCGATCCGTCGCCTCGAAGCCGAAGGTCTGGTGAAGTTTGAACGGAATGTGGGAGCCACGGTCTCCGGAATCGACCCCACCGAGTACCTCTATACGATGCAGACCCTGAGCATCGTGGAGGGTGCTGCCACGGCGTTGTCCGCTCCGCTGATCGATTCGGTCGCGATTGCCCGGGCCCGGGCTGTGAACGCGGAGATGCGTGAGTGCCTTGAGCACTTCGACCCCGTCCGCTTCACGGCACTGAACCAGGACTTCCACAGTGTTCTCTTTGAGCACTGCCCCAATCCGCACATCCTGGACCTGGTCCACCGCGGCTGGAACCGGCTGGCGTCGCTCCGCTCGTCGACGTTCCGGTTCGTGCCCGGCCGCGCCCAGGAATCAGTGCGCGAACACGAGGCACTGCTGCAGCTCATCGAAAACGCCGCAGACGCCGACACCATTGAAAAAGCAGCCCGCCAGCACCGCGCCGCAACCCTCGACGCATACCTCTCCACCACCACTTAAAAGCAACGCGGGGTCACTTATGGCCCATAAAACCCCCTCGAATGGGCCATAAGTGACCCCGCGTTGGAAGAAAAGGAAGACAACGATGACGACCTCGGTAGAAACCAACAAGCACTTCATTCCCGAAAACCTGCCCACCCACATCCAGCACTTCATCAACGGCGAGTTCGTTGACTCCGTGTCCGGCAGGACCTTCGACGTGCTGGACCCTGTCTCCAACGGCAATTACGCCACTGCGGCTGCAGGCCAGAAGGAAGACATCGACCTCGCCGTGGCCGCCGCCCGCGAAGCATTCAAGAACGGCCCGTGGCCGAAGATGAAGCCGCGCGAACGTGCCCGGGTGCTCAACAAGATCGCCGACGCCGTTGAGGCGCAGGAAGCCCGGCTCGCCGAACTCGAAACCTTCGATACCGGCCTGCCGATCACCCAGGCCAAGGGCCAGGCGCTCCGCGCGGCGGAGAACTTCCGCTTCTTCGCGGACCTGATCGTGGCCCAGTTCGACGACGCCATGAAGGTCCCGGGCTCGCAGATCAACTACGTGAACCGCAAGCCGATCGGCGTCGCTGGCCTGATCACGCCGTGGAACACCCCGTTCATGCTGGAGTCCTGGAAGCTCGCTCCGGCGTTGGCCACCGGCAACACCGTGGTCCTCAAGCCCGCCGAGTTCACCCCGCTCTCCGCCTCGCTGTGGGCACAGATCTTCAAGGACGCAGGCCTGCCCGACGGCGTGTTCAACCTGGTCAACGGCCTGGGTGAAGAAGCCGGCGACGCACTGGTGAAGCACCCCGACGTGCCGCTGATCTCCTTCACCGGCGAGACCACCACGGGCCAGACCATCTTCCGCAACGCCGCCGCCAACCTCAAGGGCCTGTCCATGGAACTCGGCGGCAAGTCACCGTGCGTGGTGTTTGCCGATGCTGACCTGGATGCCGCGATCGATTCGGCCCTCTTCGGGGTGTTCTCCCTCAACGGTGAACGCTGCACCGCCGGCTCCCGCATCCTCGTTGAGCGGGCCATCTACGACGAATTCTGCGAAAAGTACGCCGCCCGGGCCAAGAACATCGTGGTGGGCGATCCCCACGATCCCAAGACCCAGGTAGGCGCCCTCGTCCACCCGGAGCATTACGAAAAGGTGGCTTCTTACGTGGAGATCGGCAAGTCCGAGGGCAGGCTCCTGGCCGGCGGCGGCAGGCCCGACCACCTGCCCGAAGGCAACTACATCGCACCCACGGTGTTTGCCGACGTCGCGCCTGACGCGCGGATCTTCCAGGAGGAAATCTTCGGTCCCGTCGTGGCCATCACGCCCTTCGAGAACGACGACGAAGCCCTCGCCTTGGCGAACAACACCAAGTACGGCCTGGCGGCCTACATCTGGACCCAAAACCTGACCCGGGCCCACAACTTCTCCCAGAACGTCGAAGCCGGCATGGTGTGGCTCAACAGCCACAACGTCCGCGACCTCCGCACCCCGTTCGGTGGCGTCAAGGCATCCGGGCTGGGCCATGAGGGCGGCTACCGCTCGATCGACTTCTACACCGACCAGCAGGCCGTGCACATCACCCTCGGCTCAGTTCATACTCCTAAATTCGGCGCCTAGTCCACACCCTTTCAACGAAGAGAGACCATCATGAGCAACCCTTTCACCGGCCCCATCCCCACGCCCACGGTCCCGGCGCCGGACATCGTCCGCTGCGCGTACCTGGAACTCGTAGTCACGGATCTGGAGAAGTCCCGCGCGTTCTACGTGGACCTCCTCGGCCTGCACGTCACCGAAGAGGACGAGAACACCATCTACCTGCGCTCCTTCGAGGAGTTCATCCACCACAACCTGGTCCTTCGCAAGGGACCCGTTGCCGCAGCCGCTGCCTTCGCCTACCGCGTGAAGTCCCCGGCCGAGGTCGATGCCGCCGAGGCGTACTACCGCGAGCTGGGCTGCCGTGTTGAGCGCCGCAAGGAAGGCTTCACCAAGGGTGTGGGCGACTCCGTCCGCGTGGAGGACCCGCTGGGCTTCCCCTACGAATTCTTCTACGACGTTGAGCACGTCGAACGACTCACCCAGCGCTACGACCTCTACTCCGCCGGTGAGCTGGTCCGCCTGGACCACTTCAACCAGGTCACCCCGGACGTCCCCCGCGGCCGCAAGTACCTCGAAGACCTCGGCTTCCGCGTCTCCGAAGACATCAAGGACTCCGACGGCGTCACGTACGCCGCGTGGATGCACCGCAAGCAGACCGTGCACGACACCGCCCTGACCGGCGGCAACGGCCCCCGCCTGCACCACATCGCCTTCTCCACCCACGAGAAGCACAACATCATCCAGATCTGCGACAAGATGGGTGCCCTGCGCATCTCCGACCGCATCGAACGCGGGCCCGGCCGCCACGGTGTGTCCAACGCTTTCTACCTCTACATCCTGGACCCGGACGGCCACCGCGTGGAGATCTACACCCAGGACTACTACACCGGCGATCCCGACAACCCCACCGTCACCTGGGACGTCCACGACAACCAGCGCCGCGACTGGTGGGGCAACCCCGTAGTCCCGTCCTGGTACACCGAGGCTTCCCTGGTCCTGGACCTGGACGGCAACCCGCAGCCCATCATCGAACGCGAGGACAAGTCCGAAATGGCTGTCACCGTTGGTGCCGACGGATTCTCCTACACCCGCCCCGAAGGTGCATCCGGCGAGGCTGCCGAGGGCTTCAAACTGGGAGCGCAGGTCTAAAACCATGCTGGACGCGAAGACGATCGAAGCCATTGCCGACGAACTCCTCGAAGCCGGCCGGAACCGCAAGCCGGTGTCGCGCCTCACCGCCCGCTACCCCGACATGACGGTGGAGGATTCCTACGCCGTGCAGCAGCTCTGGATGCGGCGGAACGAGGAAGCCGGACGCACGTTGGTGGGGCGGAAGATCGGCCTCACGTCCAAAGCCATGCAAGCAGCCACGGGTATCACCGAGCCCGACTACGGCGCCATTTTCGATGACATGGTCCTCGAAACCGGGTGCTCCGTGGAGTGGGACAAGTACACCCACCCGCGGGTCGAGGTGGAGCTGGCGTTCGTGCTCAAGTCCGCCCTGAAGGGCCCGGGCTGCACCATTTTCGACGTGCTCAACGCCACCGATTACGTGGTTCCGGCCCTCGAAATCCTGGACTCCAGGATCGAGATGGAGGGCCGGACCATCGTGGACACCATCTCGGACAACGCCGCGATGGGCGCCATGGTGGTGGGTGGCCGCCCGGTGCGGCCGGACGCCGTCGACCTCCGTTGGGTGTCCGCCATCCTGTACAAAAACCAGACGGTCGAGGAGACCGGAGTGGCAGCCGGAGTCCTCGACCATCCGGCCAACGGAGTGCACTGGCTGGCCAACAAAATCGCCGCTCACGGAGATTCGATGAAGGCCGGAGATATCATCCTGGCAGGCTCGTTTACCCGGCCCCTCTGGGTGTACAAAGGTGATACCGTGCACGCGGACTACGGACCGTTGGGAGTTGTGACATGTCACTTCAGCTGAGCCCTACCTTCTATTCGGCCCTCACGGACGCCGGCCGGCCGCTGGCAGGGATGTGGGTGTGTTCCGGCAGCCCGCTGGTGGCGGAAATCTGCGCGGGGTCCGGGTTGGACTGGGTGTTGATTGACGCCGAACACAGCCCCAACGGCCTGGAATCCATCCTCGGGCAGCTCCACGCTGTCAGCGGCTATCCCGTGCAGGCCATGGTCCGGCCGCCCGTCAACGACACCGTGATCATCAAGCAGTACCTGGACCTGGGCGTGCAGAACCTGATGGTCCCCATGGTGAACTCGGCGTTCGAAGCAGCGTCCGCCGTCGCTGCTGTTCGCTACCCGCCGCATGGTGTTCGAGGCGTTGGGTCCGCCCTGGCCCGGTCCTCGCGATGGAACCGCGTCCCGGACTATCTCGGGTCCGCATCAGAGTCCATCAGCCTCACGGTCCAGATCGAATCCGAGGCCGCGGCGTCGGCTGTGGAGGAGATCCTGGCAGTCGACGGCGTGGACGGCATCTTCCTCGGACCCTCGGACCTGGCCGCGTCCATGGGCCTGCTGGGCCAGCAGGAGAATCCCTTGGTGCGGGCCGTCGTCGAGCACTGCCTCGAGGCCGCGAAGGCGGCCGGGAAACCGGCCGGGGTGAACGCTTTCAACCCGGACACCGCCCGTGCATATCTCGACGCCGGTGCCTCCTTTGTGCTGGTCGGCGCCGATGTCGCGGTCCTGGCCCGCGAGTCGGAGAGGTTTGCCAAGACGTTCATCCCCGTGCCGGAAGTGGCGGAGCGCGACAGCTACTGACCTGTGCCCATGGGCTAGGCTCGATGCAATCGAAGCCTGAGGGGGCAGAGCTGATGAAGTGTCGTGTAGTAGTTTCTTTGGTTTTCGTTGCCGCGCTGGGGCTTGCCGGTTGTTCCATCCCGGCCGGCCCGAAAGCCTTGGAGCGGGAGGCGACGGCGGAGGACACTTTGCCGGAGCCGGTGAGCCTGTCCGGCGTGGATCTTGACGTAGAGCCCGGCTCGGCGCGTTTGTTGGCTACTCATGAAGACGTGAAGTACTACGGTGCCAAAAGCAAGACAGGCGGGTCTGCTTGCCTGTATGCGGTACCGGTTGGACTCCCGGAGCGGTGGAGGGCGGGCTGCGCGGCGGTCGCCACAGGTGAGGAGATCCTCACCCTTACTGTGTTTGACGGTTCAGAGGCGAAGCTCCTCAATGACGGCGTCGACGCCAGCCAGCAGAGATACCAGGGGTGGACCCGGATCCACGACAACGTGCTGGTGACTCCCGCCAAGCCCCGGTAGGGCTATTTCCGCGCCATGTACCACTCGGTGAATTCACGGGCGCGGCCGTCCTCGGCGAAACGGATGACCCAGAGGTTGTCGTACGTCGGCTGACCATTCAGGTACGTGGTCACGCCTTGGACGAAAGCCACGTCCCCGTCCTGGCCCAAGAGCGTCCACTCGAAGGTCCAGTCCTCCGGCTTGTCACCAGCTTCGGACCACGCTTTGACGATCTCTTCGTGGCCATTCCATGGTTTAGCCGTATTGGGTTTGTCGTAGTAGGCGGCGTCCTCGGTGAAGAGAGCCTGGATGTCGTCGGGCTCGTTCGAGGTCCAGGCGCGTTCGTAGCGGTCCATCCATGAGTTCACGTCATTGGTCATCTCTTCGTTCTACCCTGCACGGCTGCGGGGTTCAACGGTGGGCTTGGGGCGGGCGCGGAATTCCCCGGGTTGACCGGCGGATGTGGTCTGGGGTGAGACCGGTCAGGGAGGCGAGTTCGAGGTCGTCGCAGACGTGGTTTTGCAAGGCCATCACGATCAGGGCTTCGCGACGTTCCGTTACCCGGTCGCGATGCCTCCCGGCCTCCCTCAACTCCTCGCTTTTCTGTTTCAAGGCAGCCACCTGGGCACTGTGGGGGAGGCCGCTTGGGTGGAGGTCGTCATAAGCCAAGCCGATGGTCCGGACGGCGCGAAGGTTCTCTCCGGTGAGGGCCGAAACTGTGGTCAAGGTCAGCCCGTCTTCAAGGGCTTGGGCGATCAGTTCGTTTCTGGCGGCAGTGAGTGTCCGGATGGCGCTGGCAGCATGGGACAGGACTTGGCGGTGCACTCCCAGTGCATGCGCGAGCTTGGCGTGTTCCGCGTGATTCGGGGCCTGCGAACGTGGTGCCTTGGCCCGGTAAGTGTACCGTCCGCTGGTGGTACGTCCTTGGGGAGAAACGGTGGGGGCTGAGCCGGGTGGGGTTGGCATGTAGCTCCCTTTCGGTTTCGGAACTGGCGCTGCTGACCCCTCGAATCTAGGCAGTGTTCATCCGACCGTGGAAATACCAATACCGCGTGAACCCATAAGCAGAGTGCATGGATGTGGGGTTGGACCTTGGCCATAAGGGTCCCTTATGGATCCACGCACATTAGGTCTTATCCAGAGCACCCTTGCTGTCCCTAGTCTCGAAAAAGGGATTCGCGAATCCGCGCGTCCCGGTTCCATATTCCTGGAGGAGACATGTCCGAGTTCCTGCCGGCGTCGAGGGTCAGCCGCATCAAGGCCTCAGCCAGCGTCGCCGCGGCCGCCCGCGTCCGCGAACTGAAAGCCGAAGGCGTCCAGATCATCGACCTCACCGTCGGCGAGCCGGACTTCGACACCCCTGAGCACATTAAGGCCGCCGCGATTGAGGCAATCAAGGACGGCCAGACAAAGTACACCTCAGTGACCGGCACGCCGCAGCTGCAGGCCGCCATCCTGGACAAGATCGAGCGGGACGCCGGTCATCGCTATGGGAGCGGGCAGCTCATCATCGGCGGGGGCGCCAAGCAGGTCCTGTACGTGGCGCTGATGGCCTCGCTCAACCAGGGCGACGAAGTGATCGTCCCGGCCCCGTACTGGGTGTCCTATCCGGACATGGTGCTCGCCAACGACGGCACCCCGGTGATCGTCCCGTGCGGTGAAGATAAGGGCTTCAAGCTCACACCCGCCGCGCTGGAAGAGGCCATCACCCCCAAAACCAAGTGGCTCATCCTCAACGCCCCGTCCAACCCGACCGGCGCCGTCTACACCCGCGAGGAACTCCAAGCGCTCGCCGCGGTGCTGGAAGAGCACCCGCACGTTTTCATCCTCACCGACGAGATCTACGATGAAGTCCACTTCGGTGATGGCCGCGTGACCAGCCTGGTCACCGCAGCACCGGCGCTCAAGGACCGCATCCTGCTGGTTAACGGCGTCTCCAAGGCCTACGCCATGACCGGTTGGCGGCTCGGCTACGGGGTGGGACCCGCGCCCCTGATTGCCGCCATGAACAAGCTGCAGTCGCAGACGTCGTCGTGCCCATCGTCAATCAGCCAAGCCGCCGCAGTGGCGGCGCTGAACGGTGACCAGTCCTTCGTCCGCGACTCGGTGGAGGTCTACCGCAAACGCCGGGACGCCGCCGTCGAGGGTCTGAACGCCATCAACGGCCTGTCCGTGGCGCCGGCGGAGGGTGCGTTCTACGCCTACGTCAACTGCTCGGGCGTGATCGGCAAGACCGCCCCGGACGGCAAAGTCATCGAGAACGACCAGGACTTCACGCTCTACCTGTTGGACGCTGCCCGCGTGGCCGTCATCCAGGGCTCGGCCTACGGCTTGGGCCCCTACTTCCGGATCTCCTTTGCTACCTCGCTGGAGACCATCAACGCCGGCGTGGACGCGATCCGCGATGCCGTCAACGCCCTCAACTAAAGGAACCCCAATGATCCACGTCAAGACCAAATTCGAGCGCCCCGACGCTGATGTCGTCAGCCGCCTCGCCAAGTTCTCCTCCGCCACGATCCACGAAGCCCAGGGCCGGCGCGGCGCGTTGAGCTCCAGGATCAAGCCGATCGATCGGACCATGTCCTTCTGCGGCCCGGCTGTCACGGTTGCCTGCGCACCGCAGGACAACCTCATGCTCCAGGTGGCCATCCATTACGCCCAGGCAGGCGATGTGGTTCTGGTCGGTGCGCAGGAAATGGCCGAAGCCGGCACGTTCGGCGACGTCCTGGGCAACGCCATGAAGGCCAAGGGCATCGCGGCGATGGTCACCGATTCCGGTGTGCGCGATACCCAGGACTTGATCGAGCTTGGCCTGCCCGTTTTCTCCGGCAGCGTCAGCATCAAGGGCACCGTCAAGGAAACACTCGGCCCCATCAACCACCCGATCGTTTTCGGCGACGAAATCATCTACCCGGGCGACATCCTTCGCGGCGACGCTGACGGCGTGGTGGTGGTCCGCCGCGAAGAGGCCGAGGAAGTCATCGCGCTGTCCCAGGCGCGCGATGACCACGAGCGCGAACTCATCAAGCTGTACCACGACGGCGGCAACACCATTGAGCTTTGCGGCCTCACGGAGAAGCTCAAGGAAAAGGGCCTCCTGGTAGAGGACTGATACTTCGCTGAAGGACCGGTCACTCTGTGGCCGGCTCTTTTGGTGCACCTTGATGGGGCACGGAAAAGGCGCCTTGCCTGGACTCTTGGGTCTCTGCGGGCAAGGCGCCTTAGTGGGTGCTGCTTTGGTGGGAGTACGACGGCGGCTGGCCGGCTTGCGTGGTCCGTCCCGGGTTGCGTGATCCGTCCCGGTTAGGGCGCGGGTCCGCTCAGTCGAGTCCGGAGTGGCCGGGACGGGTATCAACCAGGTGCCACTCGATGCTGTTTCCTGAGTGTGCGGGCATCAAGCTGCCTTCGAAGACGAACAGTGGCTCGCCAATGCCGCCGATGGGACGCCAAAAACCATTCCGTGGGCAGTGGAATCCGGTTCGTGCGCTGATCGTCCCGCGGGTTGGATTTGAAACCCATCCGGTCGTGCTGATCTTTTTCACCGTTTTTTCCTTTGAACGTGCCCGCGGTGACCGTGAGCTGTTTTCGAATTCCTTTACTGATTCGATATTAGGAAATTAAAACGGGCTTGAATAAGACCAAAGCTGTCTGTCCGGATAAGGCTTTGTTATGGATGGGCCGGCAGTTGCACGGGGTCCGTTCCATACTTCTTGATCAGTTGCTGGTGCAGCATTTCCTTGACCACCATGAGCACGGCCGAGGCGGCCTCGGAGAGGGGTTCATGGTCCGGGGTGCAGAGTGCGATCTTGCTCTGCAGCCCGGGCTCAACGATCCGCAACACCTTGAAGTCCTGGTCCGGGAAGAGGGCATCGGCGGCAGACTTGGGCAGCACCGTGCCGCCCAGGTTGGCGCGGATCAGGCGGGTCAGGGACGGTACTGATTCGACTTCACCCACCAGCTTCAGGGGCAGGTCCTGTCCGGCGAGGCCCTTCTCGATGATCTGGCGGAGGGTGTGGTTCTTTTCCGGAAGGAAGAGCCCCACCTTGCTGGCTTCCGCAAGCGTGACCGTATCCTCGCTGTGGTTCACGTCCAGGCCGGGATGGACCACCAGGTGGAGGTCTTCCACGATCATGGTGGTGAACTGCACGCCGCGGATCTTCCCCGGCTCATAGATGAGTGCCATGTCCAGGCGGCCGTTCTTGATGGCCTCGCTCAACACGCCACCGAAAATCTCGGTCAGGTGCACCACGATATCCGGGTAGCGCCGGCTGACTTCGCTGATGATCTGCGGCGTCAGGCTGGAAGCCATGCTGTAGGGCGCAATCGCTATGGAGACCCGGCCCGAAGGTGCTGCGCCGGAGGTGGCGACGTCCTGCCGGGCCTGCTCAACCAATCGCAGAATGGACTGCGCGTGGCGGTAGAGGGTGTGCCCCGCTGCGGTGGGCTCAACGCCCTGCTTGCTGCGGATCAGGAGACGCTGCTTGAGGTCGTTTTCCAGAGCCGATACCTGTTGGCTCAGGGCAGGCTGGGCCACGTGAAGCGCCGCAGCAGCCTTGGTGATGCTGCCTGAGTCAACGATCTGCACGAAGTATGAGAGCTTGCGCGTATCCATGAGTCTGCCTTCCTGGAGGGCCACGTCCCCGGGTGGCATGCGTTAGGGAAATTCTATCCGGGCCCGGTGGGACTCAAGCCACAGTACAGGGTGGTGCAGGTCATAACGGAGAGCTATTACGGGATAGCTATTAGGTCTTTGTGCCACGTGCTTGCCCGGTGCGAGACTTTTGGAAAGAACATGCGGCAACGGAGGGGAATCCTGAAAGCACCCGCCGTTTCCCTGGAATTCAATTCCACCGCAAAACCACGGAAAGAGAAACACGTGAACCCGGTAATTGATCTTGTAGCGGATCTCGGAGAGGGATTTGGCGCCTACACCATTGGCGATGACTCCGAACTCCTTGAGATCGTCTCAAGCGCCAATATCGCATGCGGGTTCCATGCGGGCGATCCGGACATTATGGCCGCCACTGTTGCTGAATGCGTGCGCCGTGGAGTTGGGATAGGGGCTCATCCGGGTTTCCCGGACCTGCGGGGTTTCGGCCGCCGCGATATGGGCCTTTCGGCCGGTGAAGTCCAGAACGACGTCGTGTACCAAGTGGGTGCCCTGAATGGCTTCGCCGCTTTCCATGGCACCAAGGTCACGCACCTCGCGCCCCACGGCCGGCTTGGCAACCTCGTTGCCGTCCGGGCCGATTACGCCCAGGCAGTGGCCACAGCTGCGGCCCGCGTGGACAAGGAACTTATTGTGGTGGCCCAGGAAGGCGAACTGGCCGTTGCTGCCCGTGCCGCAGGGCTGGAAGTGGCAATCGTCGGCATCGTGGACCGCGCTTACCAGGAAGACGGGACACTGGTTCCCCGGAGCCAACCCGGTGCCGTGCTGCACGATCCCGCCGAAATCGTGGAGCGGACGCTTCGCATGGTGGTTGAAGGCAAGATCCGCTGTGCCGGCGGCGCGGACATGGAAATCGACGTCGATACAGTCCTCCTCCACGGGGACAACCCCGGCGCTGTTGAACTGGCCAGCCGCATCCGTTCCGAGCTCCTCTCCGCCGGCGTTCGCATCGCCCCACTGGCCGAGGTCATGGAGACCAGGAAGAAGGCAGCCTGACATGTCCGTTCTGACAGTGGCCCCCACCGAGATATACGAGTCCGGTGACTCCGCGCTGCGGGTCGTGGCCATCTCCCAGGCGAGCGAAGACAACTGGCTCACGGTTCACCGCTTGGCCGACTGGCTTGAAAACTGTGGCGCGGAAGGTCTTCACGGCGCGGTTCCCACCTATGACTCTGTTCTGGTTGAGTTCGATCCAATCCTGGTCTCGGCCCGCCAAGTGCGCGCGTTCGTCAAGCTTGGGCTGCTGGAGCTGGACCACGCCGGGGAAAGTGTGCAAACTCCCAGGGAGTTCGATGTACCCGTGGTCTACGGCGGCGACTTCGGTCCGGATCTGGAACTCGTGGCGCAGTACCAAGGCATTTCTACCGGGGAAGTCATTCGGCTCCACACTGAAAAGACCTACACTGTACGCTGCCTCGGCGCTCCCGCAGGTTCGCCCATGATGGACGGTCCGGCCTTTCCCAAGCCCGTGCCCCGCCTGAAGGATCCCCGGCTCAGCGTGCCCGCCGGTGCAGTGGCAGTTGCCGGACGCCAGGCGGTCATCGCTCCGGCATCAGCCCCCGGTGGCTGGTGCGTGATTGGCCAGACCCCGCTGTCCGTCCTGAACATCCGCAAGGAACCGTTGGTGCCCTACAAGCCCGGCGACATCCTGCGGTTTCGGCAGATCGCCACCGAAGACTTCAACGAGTTCCTGGGCATGGACTTGGAACCGCTGGAATTGGAGCGTCCGCGATGAGCGGCCGGATCCACATACAGCAGCCGGGCAACTCCGTGGTGACGGACCTTGGCAGGACACGCGGCCCCCGCTTCGGACTTCCCGTGAACGGCGCCCTCGACCAGTATTCAGCGAGGGCGGCAAACATCCTTGCCGGAAACCCGGACAACGATCCCCTGGTGGAGATCACAGCACTCGATTTCCGGATGACCGCGAACACGGATGTCCTGATCGCGGTCACCGGCGCACCCCTGACCCTGACCGTCGGGGGACGACCCTGCAGCCAGTGGGAGCCTGTCTCCGTAAGGGCGGGAGAGTCAGTCTCCATTCGCGGTATCCACCGCGGGCTCCGGGCCTACCTGGCCATCCATGGCTCCATCGAGGCCGAGACGCTTCTTGGCAGCGCAGCCCCGGACACGGTGGTGGGCTTCGGGCGTCAGCTTCGGGACGGAACCACGCTGGTCACCCGTCGGAGCGTCGGCCCTGTACGGCAGCCGTACTTCGACCTTCCCCTTTTCCGGCTGGGACTTGAGCGCCCAAGCATGGGATCAGACCTGTTGGTCGACGTGACCGACGGACCGGACGTCGCCGAGTTTGGCGAATCCGGTGAACTGCTCTTCACCTCCGAGTACACCGTCAGCGGCCGCAGCAACCACATCGGCCTGCGGCTCGGCGGCGAACTTCCGGAAAGAACCTCAAGCGGTGAGGTCCTTTCCCGCGGCGTGCCAGTGGGCGCCGTCGAGGTTCCCTCAAGGGAAGAGCTGCTGGTACTGCACCGGGGACGCGGCGTCACCGCCGGATATCCCGTCCTCGCAGTGGTTACCAGCACCGGACTGGATGTCCTGGCCCAAGCGAGGCCAGGGGACAAAGTCCGTTTTCGGAAAACCACAGCGGCAGAAGCAACTGCCGCCCATAGGCGCTCGCGGGCCCAACTCGAGACTCTCCGCGAATCCGTCCACACCGTCTTCGGACTCCTCGGCATCGGATGCCGTCCCCAGTGGCAGGACCTACCAGTTGCGGCATGCAGCTAAAACCCTGTCGTCAACCAGTAGGCGTTGCTACGCTCATCCCAGTAAGGAAAAGTCATGACCGCAAGCACCAATGCTGCGCCAGTGCAGCATGAGCGGCTCACGGGCCGCCAAACCCGCAAGGTTGTCACCGCAGGGTGCGTTGGCATCTTCGTGGAACTGTACGACAACGGCATTTTCGCCTTCATGGCAGGGACTCTCGCCCTGGTCTTCCTGGCGCCCGGCAACCCGGACAACGCCCTGCTCTTCGTGTTCGCCGGGTACGCGGTCTCCTTCTTTGTCCGTCCCCTCGGCGCTGTAGTCTGCGGTTACCTTGGCGACCGGATCGGCAGGCAGAAGCTACTGGTCTTTGTCATCCTCCTGATCAGCGTCGCTACCGCCGGCATCGGCCTTCTTCCCCCTTACGCGGCAATCGGCGTTGCAGCTCCCATTCTGCTGGTCCTCCTGCGGCTCCTGCAGGGCTTCTCCGTTGGTGGCGAGGCTGCCGGCGCCATGACCTTCCTGGCTGAACACGCCCCCGAAGGCAAGCGCGGCATCATCACCTCGTATGCGCAGATTGCCTCGTTCGCGGCACTGCTCACCGGTACCTTGGTGGCTTACTCCATGTCGCCGTGGCTCACCCAGGCAGCAATCGACGGCGGCGGCTTCGGTGCGTTCGCCTGGCGCATCCCGTTCCTGGTCGCCATCCCCATGGGCATCATCGGTTGGTACATCCGCAAGGCCATCAGCGATACCCCCAACTTCGAGAAACTCAAGGAAGAGGGCGGTCTCTCCAAGAACCCCCTCAAGGAAGCCTTCCAGTCCAAGGAACACCGCCGTGCCATGCTCCTGGCCCTCTTCATCCCGCTGATGAACGGCTCCGGCTACTACGTGCTCTTCTCCTACATGCCAACGTTCCTCAAAGGCAAGCAACTGAACTTCACCATTGGTGAGGCATTGCTCGTCACCGCTTGCAGCCTGGTGGTCATCTGCATCGCCATCCCGTTCATGGGCGCCCTTTCCGACCGTGTTGGCCGCAAGAAGGTCATTGCCGGCTCCGCCATCGCCATGGCTGTCCTCGGCATTCCGTCCTACGCCCTGATAGCGACCGGCCAAATGGGCCTGGCCATCCTCGGCGCCTGCATCATGGCCATCGTTTTCGCCGGCCACACCGCAGTCATCCACATCCTGATCGTCGAGTTGTTCCCCACCCGCGTCCGCTACTCCGCTTATGGCCTCGGCTACAACATCTCCTCGGCCCTGTTCGGCGGCACCGCACCGCTGCTCATGACCTGGCTGATCGGCAGCACCGGCAACATTTACATGCCGGCTTTCTACGCCGTCATCACCGCCCTCGGCACGCTCATCGCGGTCAGCACAGTCAAGGACCGTGCCCACGAACCGCTCCGCGACGCCTAGCCACCACCTTGCGGCAGGTGCGCCGGGCCTGCGGGTCCGGCGCACTTGCGGCCCACCGATTCCCCACCTTCTGGAGGACACCATGTCTTTTTCCGACTACACCACCGCCCTCGTCACCGGAGCATCAACCGGCATGGGTGCAGCCATCGCCGAGCGCCTCGCCAAGCGCGGCCTGACAGTCCACGCCGTAGCCCGTAACGAGGAACGCCTAGCCGAACTGGCTGATCGCACGGGAGCCGTCCCGCACGTCGTTGACCTGACCGACACAGCCGCGCTGGCCGACGTCGTCAATAACCTCAAAGTGGACGTCCTGGTGAACTGCGCGGGTGTTTCCCGGCCGGGCAACATCCTGGACTCCTCGGAGGAAGACATCGATGAACTCGTGGACGTGAACCTTCGCGGCCTGCTGCAACTCACCCGGCTGGTGCTGCCGGGCATGGTGGAACGCGATCTTGGCCATGTCATCAACATCAGCTCAATCGCCGGCCTGTACAACTTCTATGGCCACACGGTCTATCACGCCACCAAAGCCGCCGTGCACCAGATTTCCCGGCAACTCCGGAACGACACCGTCGGCAAGCGAATCCGCGTCACCGAAATCTGCCCTGGCCGTGTGGAGACCGAGATCTTCGGCCGCAACCTGGGCGGCACGCCCGAGGCCATGGAAGAAGCCTGGCAGACCTATTACGAGGGCTACGAGTCGCTGACCACGGACGACATCGTCAACGCCCTGGACTACGCCATCGAAACGCCGCGCCACGTCAACGTGGGCATGCTCGAACTCATGCCGACGTTCCAGGTGCCCGGCGGGCTGACGTTCGACCGGCGCTAAGGCGCCCTACAGGTTCCGGCGGCACTCACTCCCGTCGCCGGAAATACAAGCTGGCGGCCGCGTATTCGCGGCCGCCAGCACCCGTTTAACAGCTCTTGATGGACGTCCGACGGCGGGTGGTTCAGTCCTCGTCGAGCGTCTCGGTCAGGTGGTGGGTGGGAATCCGGTCGCGGTCATACGTGATTTCCGTGTAGCCATGGGGCTGGGGACGCCCGTCAGCGCCGAGGTTGACGAACACGATCTCCTCGATGGTCAGGATGGACTGCCGGGTGATCATGTTCCGGACCTCGGCCCGCATGGTCAGGGAGGTGCGGCCGAAGTGCTTGGCCGTCAGCCCCATCTCAATGAGGTCGCCCTGGACTGCCGAGCTCACGAAGTTGATTTCCGAGATGTACTTGGTGACGGCCCTGCCGTTGCCCAATTGAAGGATGGCGTAGATCGCTGCCTCTTCGTCGATCCACTTCAGCAGGCTACCGCCGAAGAGCGTGCCATTGGCGTTGAGGTCCTCGGGCCGTACCCATTTACGGGTCCGAAAGGTGATGTCTGCTTTTTCCATAATCCGAGATTATCGAACCGGCGCAACTCCCGGCTGGATGTTGCGCCGGTGTCCGGCCTGCTTACGCCATTGCAGTGTGCGAGGCGCTGTGGGAATCCAGGCGCTTGGAGTAGCAATACGATTCGTTGACACCCACATAAGGACCAAAGTTGGGCACGGCCGCAAAACCTGCGCTTTCGTAGAAACTGCGGCCGTCCGACTGGGCTGAACCTGCCTCGGCCGCGATCACACTGAACCCATGTGAATGCGCCTGGGCTTCAAGCGCAGCCAGGATTGAGCTGGCCACTCCCGAACCACGGGCATACGGAACCACGTAGAGACGCTTGATCTCTGCCGTTTTTTCGTCCAGCATCCTCAGGCCCCCGCAACCGAGCGGTTGGCCTGAGCACTTCTCGTATGCCACCACAAAGACTGCGGTATCGGCCTCCGATGGGGGAGGTCCGGGCTCGTGGTCGGTGCTTCCGAAGCGTGAATCCAGTTCTGCCTGCTGTGCGGCTCGGAGGTCGGCGCCTACGGGGTTGGCCCACGTGACCTGCCGGATGTTGAGCCGTGGGTTGGTCTGCATCTATGCCTCAATTCGCCGGGTTTCGGGGAGGTGTCTATGCGTCTCAAGCCTAGGTAGCCGGGGTTACCGTGGTGTTTCCTGCGCGTAAGCGTCGGGAGAAATGCTGCCCGTCTTCCGCGTTACAGCGCCTCGCCGGTGGGATCCTCCGCAGTTTGGCCCGCCAGTGCCGTGCCGCCAACGGGGAGCTGGTCCCAGTGCAGCACCCTCCAACCGCTTGCCGGGTCACCTTCGAGGGCCACGATTCCGGTGTTGGGCAACTGATGCGTTCTGGCGAACACGGCGTCGATGTCTGAAGCCCTGCGGCCGGCCCAGCATCGGATTGCGGCTCCGTGGCTGACGATCACCGCCGTCTCATGTCCGGCGGCCGCCACTTCTTCCACTGAGGCGTCGAAGCGGGCGAAGAAGTCGTGCCCCGTGTACGCCCCGGGCATGCGTACGTCCAAGTCGCCGTCGGTCCAGGCGAATACCGTATTCATGTAGCGCAGGTGCGACTCGTGGTCTGTCTTCTTTTCCAGACTGCCGGCTTCGATTTCGTGGACGCCGTCCAGGATTGTTGGTTCCAGTCCGGTGGCCTTGGCCAGCGGCAGCACAGTGCGCTGGGTGCGCAGCAGGGTAGAGGTGTAGAGGGCGTCGATGCTTTCGGCCGCCAAGGCTTCCGGAAGGGCTGCAGCCTGGCGCTCCCCAAGTCCGGTCAGACCCGGGCCGGGGAAGGCGGTATCCAGCTGGCCTGCAACATTGCCCGGGGTTTGTCCGTGCCTGATCAACAGGAGCTTCATGGTGCTCCGCTCCTCACGTCGTTTCGTCTGGCCCGCCTCCGGGCCCTGTGTTCCGCGCATTGCGTCCAGTGCTCTGTTTTCCGCGTTCCGCGTTCCGCGTTCTGCGTTCCGCGTTCTGCGTTCCGCGTTCTGCGTTCTGTGTTCTGCGTTCCGCGTTCCAGCCTGGTTGGTTCCAGCCAATCAGCCGCAGCGGCGCGGAATGGGCCCGACACGCCGTGTTCACGGCCCATAGGCCGGAAGGCAGGGCTGCTCGCGACGGCGGGCCAAACCAGATGCCGGTTAAAGCACGACGGCGGGCCGAGGCTCCCAGCCCCGCCCGCCGTCGTCGAACGCTGTGCTTTGTCTCTGTTACTTCAGGTGGTCCACGAGCTTGTCGGCGATGCCCGTGTACTTGCCCGGTGTCAGGGCGAGCAGGCGTGCTTCAGCGTCAGCGGAGAGTCCGAGGCCCTGGACAAATTCCTGCATGCGGGCACCGTCCACCCGCTGGCCGCGAGTGAGGTCCTTGAGCCGTTCGTAGGGGTTCTCCATGCCTTCGACACCTGCAATGGCCTCGGCACGCATGACCATCTGGATGGCTTCGCCCAGGACTTCCCAGTTGGTATCGAGGTCGCCGGCCAGGACTTCCTCGGCGACGTCGAGAGCCTTGAGGCCCTTGGCGACGTTGGAAATCGCGAGCAGGGAGTGGCCGAACGCGACGCCGATGTTGCGCTGTGAAGAGGAATCCGTGAGGTCACGCTGCCAACGGGAAGTGACAAGTGTTGCGCCCAGGGTGTCCAGGAGGCCGTTGGAGATTTCCAGGTTGGCTTCGGCGTTCTCGAAGCGGATCGGGTTCACCTTGTGCGGCATGGTGGATGAACCGGTGGCACCGGCCACCGGGATCTGGCGGAAGTAGCCGATGGAGATGTAGCTCCAGATATCCGTGCACACGTTGTGCAGGATGCGGTTGAAGCGTGCGATGTCGGCGTACAGCTCCGCCTGCCAGTCGTGGCTTTCGATCTGCGTAGTGAGCGGGTTCCATGTGAGGCCAAGTCCTTCAACGAAGGACTTGGCGACAGCTTCCCAATCGGCGCCGGGCACAGATGCGACGTGGGCGGCGTATGTGCCTGTGGCGCCGTTGATCTTGCCGAGGAATTCGGTCTTGGCGATGCGTGCCAGCTGGCGGTTGAGGCGGTGCGCAACGACTGCCAGTTCCTTGCCGAGCGTGGTGGGCGTGGCCGGTTGGCCGTGCGTGCGGGAAAGCATGGGAACGGAGCGGTTCTCTTCCGCCATCGCCTCGATCTGCTTCACCAGCGCCGTCGCGTTGGGGAGCCAGACATCTTCAACGGCACCCTTGATTCCCACAGCGTAGGAGAGGTTGTTGATGTCCTCTGAGGTGCAGCCGAAGTGAACCATGGCGGTCAGGTTCTCAATGCCGATGGCGGGCAGGCGGCGGCCGATGTAGTACTCGACAGCCTTTACGTCGTGGACGGTAACGGCTTCGATCTCCGCGAGTTCGGCGACGGACGACGCGTCGAATTCCGTGACGATGGCCCGCAGCTGCGCAATCTGGGAATCGGAGAGCGGACCGGCGCCCGGAAGAACGGACTGGCTGGTCAGGTGGATGAGCCACTCGACTTCGACGTGAACGCGATCGCGGTTCAGCGCGGCCTCGGACAGGTAGTCCACGAGGGGTGCGACGGCGGCACGGTAGCGGCCGTCAAGGGCGCCAAGAGCCAGGGGTTCGGAAGCGAGGGACACGCGAGGGGATTCAGCCATGGTGCCTATTCTTTCATGCCCGGCGCGGAGGCCGGCGTCGATGACGGGGCTATGTGGACGAGCCGTCGGGTTATCCACATACGCGACGTCGATGCTTCCGTCTGTCTCTGCCCGTCCGTAGCGTTTTGGCTACCGATCAGCAGAACGACCACTGGAGTACACCCATATGAGCCTCGGCGTGACGCCTGCAGCCAATCCACCCACTTTCGATCCTTCGGAATGCGCCTCCCGAAGCCACGAAGTCCAACGGCTTGCATGGCGAATGAAGACCTGCGTCGACCAGGCAGATACGGTCCTTGCTTCCCTGCGGAAGATACAGCTGGAGGAGTGGCAGTCCCCGGCCGGCCGTGGGTACCGGACCACCATCGCCTTCCACGCCTCTGCCCTCATGCGGGCCCGGGAGAACTTGGATGGTGCCGCCGCGTTGGTCCTGAGGCACTCACAGAACATTTCCGTCCAGGGCGGGAGGGGACACTGATGGACGATGCAGCTCCGGTGGGTGCCGGTGCAGCGCCCAGTCCTTCTCCTCCGCCGTCCGATGGAATCCTTGGCATCCGGGGAGGAGTTGGTGGAATCTCTTTTCAGTTGGAAGAGCTTGCAAGAGGAGCCGATTGGCTAGATGACATTGTCGTGCAGCTGCTGGGCATCGAAGAAGAGGCCCGTCGCGTCCAGGACGCACTCACGCCGTATCTCTCCGACTCCTATGAGTCGGGCTGCCTGGCCATCAATACGGTGGCCGAAAGCAGGAAGGATGTGGGCCGGTTGCGTCAGGCTTTGGGCGACGTCAGTGCAAGCGTGCGGGCCAGCCACCGCGACTATGCAATGACGGAGGCGCTGAATACCCGACTCCATCTTCTCGTGCCGGGAGCGATGATGTTCCCGGATCCGGGCCACCTCCTCAGCCCGGGACGTGACCTCACTGAGGACATCTTCAACCTGATAATCAGCCCCGGCCTCGAAGCAGAGCAGCTGGTGGGCCTCATGGTAGGTTCACCGTTCCTGGCAGCGATCCAACCTCGTCCGGTCAGTGTGGCGAAGGTCAGCGAAACAACGGAAAACGTGCAGCCTTCCATGGCCGAAAGTCTCCGGCGTCTTGAAAAGGTCTACGCCAGGAACGACGGAGAGATTGAGGTGATCGAATTCGACAACAACGGTTCGACCTCATGGATGGTCCTGATTCCGGGCACACAGCCTCATACGCCCTCAACCAACCCTCTCGACATTCAGGGAATCGGCGAAGCAGTTGGTTATGGTTCCGAGGAAGTCATCCCCGCAGTCGCACAGGCCCTGCTCGAGGCAGGGGCCGCGACCGGAGACCAGGTGGTGGCAGTTGGGCACAGCCAGGGCGGTGTCCATGCCATGAACCTTGCTCGGGACAAAGCGTTCCTTAGCGAGTTCGACCTCAAATTCGTGCTCACTGCCGGCGCTCCCGTTGGAGGCATAGTCCCTGAGCCTGGCATCAGTTCCCTTCATCTGGAACACGTCCAGGATTGGGTTCCGGGGGTGGACGGCCACATGAACCCTGACACGAAGGACCGGGTGACGGTAACGCTGACGGACCATGTTGAGACCCCCGCGGGAGAAGATCCCGGCTTGGGCCCTGGGCACGACCAAGAGAATTATGCGAAAGGTGCCGAGCTGGTCAGCGCCAGCAAAGATCCTTCGTTGCTCGCATCCACGGCGGCGTTCGCCGGAGTCGTCGGAGTCGGCGGTGCGTCAAAGATCACCCGGTTCAAGCTCACGCGGGATCCGCGTCCCGATCGTCGGAGTGAACTTGCGGCGCCTGCCCTTCCCGAATCGCGGTCCACCGCGGGAGCGCGATGATTCCTAGCGCTTACGGGTGCCTGGGATGAGTCCGGCCACCATGGAGATGATGCTGATGATGATCGACGCCAGGATGGCCGTCCAAAAGAACGAGTCCAAAGTCAGGTGTACGGGGGTGAATGTGCTGAGCCACGCAGTGAGGTACAACATCGCCGCGTTGATCACGATAGTGAACAGGCCGAGGGTCAGGATGGTCACAGGCAGCGAAAGAAGCCTCACCAAGGGGCGCACGAATGCGTTGACCACTCCAAAAATGAGCCCAATGAACAAATACGCCAGCACTATGCCCACGGTGTCAGCGCCCTGCGTCAGTCCCGCATTGGCGGCGGCTGACTCCGTGGCACTGGTAGTGATGTCCATGCCTTGCAACAGCCAGGTTGCAACCCACAGGGCGAGCCCGTTGATGAGAACGCGAATGATGAATGAACCCATGGCCCCATGCTTTCACACTCACCTGTGCCGTGGCTGGGCGATAGCTCCAACACTCCGCCCGTATAGAGGGGTGCAAGTAGGCTTGAAGCCATGACTACTACTGACAACGCACCGGAGGGCGTACTCCCTCGACCGGTCGTGGACAGGCTTCCAAAATATGCTGCCGGTAAACCACCAGCAGCAATTGAAGGCCTTACCAGCTATAAATTGTCGTCCAATGAGAATCCGCTGCCTCCGATTCCTGCAGTGTTGCAGGCGATCGCGGACCAAGCTGACATCAACCGCTACCCTGATCCGCTGGCAACGAAGCTTCGGACCGCTCTTGCAGGCTTTCTGGACGTCCCGGCTGACGATGTCGTCACCGGTGCCGGCAGCCTCGGCGCGCTGAACCAAATCCTTGCGACGTTTGCCGGACAGAACGACGACGGCAAGGCCGACGAGGTGATCTACGCCTGGCGTTCCTTCGAGGCGTATCCCATCTGCGTGGGCCTGGCGGGAGCTTCCAGTGTCCAGATTCCCCTTCTGGCGGACGGCCGGCACGATCTCGACACCATGGCTGCGGCAGTTACCGTTCGCACCAAGGTGATTCTTTTGTGCACGCCGAACAACCCCACAGGGCCGATTCTGACCGCTGAGGAAACTGAGCGCTTCATTCAGTCGGTACCGCCGCATGTAGTGGTGGTTATTGACGAGGCGTATCAGGAATTTGTCCGCGACCCCCAAGCCGTTGACGGCATCAAGCTCTACCGCAAGTATCCCAACGTGGTGGTTCTGCGAACCTTCTCAAAGGCACACGGGTTGGCTGGCCTGCGCGTGGGATACAGCGTGTCCGGCCCGGCACTCACCCAACACCTCCGGGTCACCGCAACGCCGTTTGCCGTTTCGCAGATTGCCGAAAGGGCAGCCGTAACCTCGATTGAGAATTTCGACCAGGTTGTGGAAAGGGTACAAAGCCTCGTTGAGGAACGGGACCGGGTGACGGCCGGACTCAGGGAGTTGGGCTGGTTCGTTCCTGAGGCCCAAGGAAACTTCATATGGTTGAATCTGGGCGAGAACAGTGCCGAATTTGCGGCCCTTGCGGCAGAGCAGGCACTGTCAGTTCGGGCCTTCGCCAATGAGGGTGTCCGTGTCAGCATCGGAGAGGTGGAGGCCAACACGCGTTTCCTGAATCTCTGTGCAGGTTATACAAAGGCGCCACAAGGTTCCTAGCGGTTAACAAATGCGCCAACCGAACTTACTGCCGATAAAGTAAGGGACGAAAGCCAAAAATATGCCCGTTCCGGAATGCATTCCGGAACGGGCATATATCCCAGCGACAGAATTGCCCGGCAACCAGCCATGGCAAAGCAAGGAGACGGAATGGGCTCGACACAACTGCCCCCCGGGACGGAAGAATCTCTCGCGGCGACAACCGCGTTGGCAGCCGCACCAGGCGAACCAACGGAAATGGTGCAGTTGCTCGGACCCGACGGTGCACTGGGTTCGGACCCGATCTTCTCGGACTACGCCAAGCGGATCGACCCCGAGAAACTCCGGGTGTTCTACACCGATATGGCCAGGATCCGTCGCTTTGACCAGGAAGCCACCGCGCTCCAGCGCCAGGGCGAACTTGCCTTGTGGGTTCCCTTGACAGGCCAGGAGGCCGCCCAGATCGGCTCCGGGCACGCAAGCCAGCCGCAGGACTACATCTTCCCCACGTACCGGGAGCACGGAGTGGCGCTCGTCCGGAACGTGGACCTGGCAGAGCTGCTGAAGCAGTTCCGCGGAGTGTCGAACGGTGGATGGGATCCGCGCGAGAACAACTTCCACCTGTACACGCTGGTACTCGCTGCCCAAACGCTTCACGCTGTCGGCTACGCCATGGGCATCCAGCGGGACCAGAAGTCTGCCGCTGCCACGGAATCCTCTGATCCCAAAGCCGCTGTCATCGCCTACTTCGGAGACGGCGCCAGCTCAGAGGGCGACGTTCACGAGTCCATGGTTTTCGCGGCGTCCTACAACGCGCCCGTGGTGTTCTTCTGCCAGAACAACCACTGGGCAATCTCCGTGCCAACCGAAGTCCAGACCAAGGTTCCGCTGGCCAACCGCGCCAAGGGTTACGGGTTCCCGGGTATCCGGGTGGACGGCAACGACGTCATTGCGGTCCACGCCGTCACGGAGTGGGCCTTGGAGCATGCCCGCGAGGGCCGCGGCCCCGTCCTGATCGAGGCTTACACCTACCGGGTTGGTGCCCACACCACGGCTGATGATCCCACCAAGTACAGGGAGTCGGCCGAAGAAGCTGCCTGGCGGGAAAAGGATCCGCTGGACCGCCTGGAAAAGTACCTTCGCGCCGAAGGACTCGCAGACGAGGCGTTCTTCGAACAGGTCAAGGCCGACGGCGACGAACTTGCCAAGTATGTACGCAGCACAACCCATGGCCTGGAAGTCCCCGACATCCGCGACGCGTTCGCCAGCGTCTACGCCGAGCAACATCCGCTGATTGCAGAGGAATTGGCCTGGTTCGAGGAATACTCGGCCGGCTTTGAAAGCGACCAGGAGGCAGCCAACTGATGGCAACAATGACCATTGCCAAGGCCATCAACGAAGGTCTCCGTGCAACGCTGACGGACAACCCCAAATCGCTCCTGATGGGTGAAGACATCGGACACCTTGGCGGTGTTTACCGGGTCACCGACGGCCTCATCAAGGAATTCGGTGACGACCGCGTCCTGGATACGCCACTGGCGGAGTCCGGCATCGTGGGCACGGCGATCGGCCTGGCCCTCCGTGGATATTCGCCCGTGTGCGAGATCCAGTTCGACGGCTTCGTCTACCCGGCCTTCAACCAGATCACCACCCAGCTGGCAAAGATCCATGCCCGTAGCCTTGGCAAGCTCACGGTTCCTGTCGTCATCCGCATTCCCTACGGCGGCGGTATTGGTTCCATTGAGCACCACTCGGAGTCACCCGAGGCCCTGTTCGCGCACACCGCAGGCCTGCGCATCATCACCCCCTCCAACGCTCACGACGCCTACTGGATGATCCAGAAGGCCGTCGAGTGCCAGGACCCCGTGATCTTCTTCGAGCCCAAGCGCCGTTACTGGCTCAAGGGCGAGGTCGATGTCCAGAACCCGGGCCTTTCGGAAGACCCGTTCAAGGCGCACGTTGTCCGGGAAGGCTCCGACGCCACCATTGTGGCGTACGGCCCGTTGGTACCGGTGGCCTTGGCCGCGGCAAACGCTGCCGTCGAGGACGGACGAAGCGTCGAGGTCATTGATCTCCGCTCCATCTCCCCCGTGGATTTTGACACTGTGGAAGCTTCCGTCAAGAAGACCGGCAGGTTGATCGTCGCGCACGAGGCCCCGACGTTTGGCGGCATCGGCGGTGAGATTGCGGCCCGCATCAGCGAACGGGCATTCCTGCATCTCGAAGCCCCGGTAATTCGTGTGGGCGGTTTCCATATGCCCTACCCGGTCGCCAAGGTGGAAGAGGATTACCTGCCGGACATCGACAAGATCCTCGAAGCCCTAGACCGCTCCCTGGCCTACTAACCCGTCTGATCCGCCCGGCTTCGCGGCCTGGTAACCGGAAAATCGAGGACCACTGTGACTGTAAAGAAATTCAACCTGCCGGACGTCGGCGAAGGCCTGACCGAGGCTGAGGTAGTTGCCTGGAAGGTCAAGCCTGGCGACACCGTAGCGATCAACGACGTTCTCTGCGAGATCGAGACCGCCAAGTCCCTCGTTGAACTGCCGTCGCCCTTCGCCGGTACGGTCACGGAGTTGTTGGTGGAAGAAGGCATCACCGTCGAGGTGGGAACGGCGATCATCGCTGTGTCGGAGGGGCAGGACGGCGACGCCCAAGCCGCCCCCGAGGCCCCGGTCCCTGCAGCGGCCGCCGAGGAAACCTTCACTCCTGTGTACGGCAAGCTCACCGCCGAGGCAGGCGAACAGCCAGCCGGTGGCCCGCTGGTCGGTTCAGGTCCCAAGGCCGACGCCGTCAAGCGCCGTGCCCGCAAACGGCCTGCCGGCGCTGTGGTTGAGGCTGCCGGAGTCGCCGAAAACGCCGAAGGAACCGTGCAGGACAACCAAGCGGTTTTGGCAGCGAAAGCAGCCGAAGCGCCGGTTTCACAGCGCACGACGCCGGCACGCGCCGTCGTCGAACCCGTACAGCAGTCCGCGACTGCTCCTGCGCTGCCACCTGGAGTGCAGCAGCCGGCCGCCACCCGCGGTGCGGCTTTCAGCGGCACCATCAGCGGTTTGGTCAACAAGGTTTTGGCCAAGCCGCCGGTACGCAAGTTTGCCCGCGACCTTGGCATCGACCTCGCCGATGTTGTCGCAACAGGTCAACGCGGTGAGGTGACCCGCGAGGACCTGGTGAGTTACCAGGCCCAGCGCGATGCCGAGCTCGATCAAGCGGACACGTTCTGGGGTGCCTCAAGGAAGCCGCAGGACCAGCGGGTCGAGCGTGTACCGGTCAAGGGCGTACGCAAAGCCACAGCCAAGGCCATGGTGGAGTCCGCTTTCTCGGCACCGCACGTCAGTATCTTTGTGGATGTCGACGCCAGCCGGACCATGGAGTTCGTCAAGCGGCTCAAGGTTTCGCGTGATTTCGAAGGCATCAAGGTCTCTCCGCTGCTCATCCTGGCCAAGGCCGTCATTTGGGCGGCGGCCCGCAACCCCAGCGTCAACGCCACCTGGGTGGAGGACGCTGACGGGAAGGGGGGTGCAGAGATCCAGATCAAGCACTTCATGAATCTGGGAATCGCCGCGGCCACCCCGCGCGGCCTCATGGTTCCGAACATCAAGGATGCCCAGGACCTTTCCCTCAAGGAACTTGCCCTGGCGCTCAATGAGCTGGCCACCAAGGCCCGCGCGGGAAAGACCCAGCCTGCCGAAATGCAGGGCGGAACCCTGACCATCACCAACATCGGTGCGCTGGGCATCGATACCGGCACTCCAATCATCAACCCCGGTGAGGTGGCCATCATTGCTTTTGGCACCATCAAACAGAAGCCGTGGGTTCTGGATGGAGAAGTGATTCCGCGGTGGATTACCACCCTCGGCGGCTCCTTCGACCACAGAGTGGTCGACGGCGACTTGTCGGCGCGTTTCATGGCCGATGTTGCAGCCATTCTTGAAGAGCCGGCGCTGCTGCTTGACTGAACAGAAGACAGAAGCGGGTCACACCCCGGCCCAGCTGGTGAGTGGTCCGTGGCGGACTTTTGCCCGTGTTCTGACTGAGGTTTTCCAGCCGCCGGCCGTTGTGCTGGTCCTGCTGTTGATCAGTCCTGCGATCGAACCCGGATTTCCTGGGACCATATGGTTTGGCCTGCTGGGAGCGTTCTTTGTTTGCGTTCTGCCGCTGGCCTACGTACTGCTGATGGTCAAGCTGGGCCGGATCACCGACCACCATGTCAGCGACCGGCGTCAAAGGCCGGCGGCGCTTCTGGTTGCCCTGCTCTCTGTGGTGGCCGGTTTGCTGGTGCTGCAGCTGCTGGGTGGGCCGGTGAGCGTATCCGTGATGATCATTGCCCTGATCGGGGGCATCGCGGTTCTGGCCGTAGTCAGTGCGTTTTGGAAGATGAGCGGACACGCTTCCGCACTGGCAGCAGCCGTGGTCATCACCATTCTCATGTTCGGCCCCTTGTGGCTTCCGCTGCTGGTCCTGGTACCTGCCGTGGGCTGGTCGCGGTTGGTTCTTCGCGCCCACACCCTTGGGCAGGTCATAGCAGGATCGCTGTTTGGTGGCGTCGTGATTGCGGGCCTGTGGTGGCTGCTCCGGGAGCTCATGCTCTAGCGAGTGTGCGGGCCTACAGACTCACTGTCTTTCCAGCCCGGACCACCCGCATCGGCGAAGGCCGGTCCACCACCAACTCTGGAATTGAGTGGGCTGCGAATTCCACCCGGTCAGCTGACCCGGGACCGAAGAACGCGGCAACTGCTGCCGACCCGAGCAGCTCTGCACCATCGGCTGTAGCGATCCGGAAGCACCTCTCCAGCTCCGCATCGGTCAAAGCTCCCGTCCGGTAACCCAGGAGATGGGTGCGGTCCACCATGCTTCCGGACCCGAAGGGTGACCACGCATCACGGACGCCATCTGAGCCCAGGGCAACCCGGACCCCATGCTTCTCCACGAGGTCAAGGACAGGGACGGGGTCTGCCCCGAGTGCACAGGTAGCCAGCCACATCCCGGCAGTTGCCATGGCATCGAGGGCGGCTCCAAGTCCTGGTTGGGAAGGGTCGCAGAGCGCAAAACCGTGGCCGACGGTGACCCGGCCCTGCATTCCTTCCGCCACCGTCCGCTCTGCGATCAGCTGCACCTGGGCGAGCCCCTCCGGGCCGGAATCGTGGAGGTGTATGTCCACGTCCCGTCCATACTTGTTCGCCAGTGCAAAGACCGCGTCCAGGTGACCGTGGAGATCGCCATCCAGTGAGGCGGGGTCTATCCCGCCCACAAGGTCTGCCCCTTCGGACAGGGAGGCTTCCACAAGGTCCAACGTGCCCTGATTGCTGAGAAGGCCGAACTGCGGGAACGCGACGATCTGGACGTCCAGGTAGGGAGCCAGCCTCTCAGCTGCTGCCCTGACGCCATGGATATTGCGCAACCCGATCTGTGTGGCCACGTCCACGTGTGCGCGCATTGCCATGGTTCCGCTGAGGACGGCTTGTCTCATAAGGGCGAAGGCGCGTTCCTCCACGCTGTCCTGGTACGCGAGCTGCGCCCGCAAATCGTTGCTGATGAGGTCCTCAAGGGTGGCCGCCGCGCGGCGGGAAAGCCAGGGCGAGCCCCACGTGGTCTTGTCCGGGTGGATGTGCGCATCCACGAAACCGGGGGTCACTAAGAGGGGCTGAGTGTCGGAAGAGTTTCCGTAGTGGTCCTCCAGCGCCAGGTGTGCAGCCATCATCGTCCTCCTTATTGTCAAACGGTATACCAAATGATAGACCGCCATCCCACGTCGCGGTGCCGATGGACACAAAAGCCGCCCAGATCAAACAAAACCGGACTGTCAGCTAGAGTCCAAATAGATTTTGGAATACCAAACTCTGTACAACGCCCAACGTTGCCCCTAATCTAATGAACATCATTCATTTATGTGATGCGGATCGCATCAAGGAGGCACCATGTACACCCCGTCTACCAACGCATCGGAAGCTCCGCCGACGCAACCCACGCTAAGGCGCGTTCTTGGCCTGCCGTCATTGGTTGCCTTCGGCCTGACGTCAATGGGCATCTTGTCCGTCGTGGCGGTGTACGGGGCCGGAACCGAAATCAGCGACGGGCATCTGCCGGCCGCCTACGTAGCGGCCCTGGTGGCGATGATGTTCACGGCACACAGTTACGGTCAGATGGCACGCCACGTTCCGGTGACGGGCGGTGCCTATGCCTACGCCTCCCGCGCTTTCGGCAAGCCGTTTGGCTTCATGGTGGGCTGGGCCATGATGCTGGACTACCTGTTCCTCCCGATGGTGAACTTCCTGCTCTTCGGCCTGTATCTCAACAGTTTGGTGCCGGGCATACCGCCTCAGCTCGCAGTGCTGGCCTGTCTTCTGGTGGTCGGACTGTTCAGCGTGATCGGTGTGGGGTGGATCAAGAAAATGAACCTTGCGGTGGTCGCCGCCTCGGTGCTCGTCATCCTGGTCTTTGTTGTCCTGGCAGTCCTGAACGCTCCGGACCTCACGGTGGAGAGCGTCGTCCGGCCCTTGACCCCCGGTGCGGGCGGAATGATGCCGGTGATGGCTGCTGCCGCCATCGTCGCGTTCGCTTTTCTGGGCTTTGACGGCGTGTCCACTCTTTCAGAGGAAACGCGCCATCCGAAGAGGGATGTTCCGCGGGGCATCATTTTGTCCACGCTCTTCGCGGGCCTGGGCTACACGCTGTTTTCCGTGGCAGGAAGCTTGATCGCGCCTGACTGGCGGTCGATCGCGAATCTCGATGCCGCCGGAACCGAACTCATGCAGCGCGCCGGGGGAGACGTCTTGATGGTGGTGTTCGTCCTGGTGAACCTCGGCGGACTGGTGCTCTGTGGAACTGCGGCCCAAATGAGCGTCAGCCGTGTCATCTATGCCATGGGCAGGGACGGGATCCTGCCGGGAGTGCTGGCGAGACTTCAGCCGCGCTTCCGCACACCGCATGTCGCTGCACTGCTGGTATCAGCGGTGTCCTTGGTGGCGTTGTTCATCACGCTGGAACAGGCGGTCTACATGATTAACTTTGGGGCTTTGATTGCCTTCGCGGTGGTCAACCTCGCAACCATCAAGGTCCTGTTTTTCGAGCTGGGGAAGCGGGGCACGTGGGGGACCCTGCGGAACCTGGTTCTGCCTGTGCTGGGTTTCGCCTCCATCGCCTGGCTCTGGACGTCCCTGGCGTGGTTTACCTACCTGCTCGGCGCGGCCTGGCTTGCCGTGGGACTGGCGATCCTCCTGGTCCGCCGCAGGCGGCCCGGTGTCCAGGAGTCACTTGAGTTCGGCTAGAACGCCGGGTAGTTCACCAGCAGTGCCTGGAGTTCCGTCGTCGACATGTTGTTTGCCAGCTCAACGCTGATCCCCATGGCGACGGCCGCTACGGTGACCATCGCTACGCAGGCCAGGGAGAGGAAGCGCCAATCCTTGCGGAAAACGCTGCCGATGGTCTCGGGCATCTCAAGGCCGGGAGTGATCATGTTGGGGGCGCTGTCCCAAGAGCCGTCATCGAGCATCGCGATGACCTGGTTGTTGGCGCGGTCGTAGCGCATGGTGCTGATGGTGTTGCCGTGGCGGGCAAGCAGGATGTCGTGGCCCACGCGCTGGCGCGGCTGCAAGGTAAGCAAGAAGTTTCCCCTGAAATCGAGAAGTGGATGGTGGCTCACGCCATTGGGGGCATCTCGATTTTATAACGGTTCGGGTTACGGTCCGGCCCGAAATACGCCAAACGCCGGGTGAGTCTCCCCACCCGGCGCAGTGATTCAGCTCGCTTTAGGGCTGGTCCGTTTTGGCGATGTACACATCGCAGGGGGCGGTGTGGGCTACCGTGTTGGCCACGCTGCCCAGGACACGGCCCAATCCCTGCATGCGTCGGTTGCCCACGACGATCAGGCGGGCATCATGCATTTCGGCTTCCTTGACCAGGGCTTCGCCCGGCTTGCCGCGGGCTGCGGAGTAGGACACTTCGAGTCCGTCATGAGCGAGTCGCTCGGCAACGGTGCGGGCCACAGTTTCGGCCTCGGCGGCGTCGGACACGATCCACTTGTCCGTGCCGATTTCAACCACCTCGGTCCGGTTGCTGTCGAAGGCGCTGACAACGCGCAGGCTGGCTCCAAGGCCGAGCGCCAGCTGTTGTGCTGCCTGCGCCGCCCTCATCGCCGTCTCGCTGCCGTCGACTCCGACAATCACAACTCCGGTCATTGTGCTGCTCCTTCATTGGTGGCTTTGATGGCTTCTGCCAGGACAGGCGCCAGGCGACGTACGCCTTCGGCAATGGTATCCGGCGGCACCGCGCTGAAGGCGAGGCGCAGTTTGTTGGAGGGGCCGTCGGCGGGGGAGAAAGCTGCCCCGGGAATGAAGACGACGCCGGCGTCGATGGCCTTTCCGAGCAGCGGGTAGGTATCCACGCCCTCGGGGAGGGTGACCCACACGAAGAAGCCCCCGGCCGGACGGGTCCATGAGAGCCCTGCGGGCATGTACTCATCCAGGGCGGACAGAAGGGCCTCGCAACGCTCGGAGTAGAGCGACCGGTACGTGTCGATCTGGCCCCGCCAGTCGTAATCGCGCAGATACGCCGAGACGAGCATCTGGTTCAGGGGTGGCGGGCATAGCGTCACGGCTTCCGAAGCCAGGTAGAAGCGCCGTTGCAGATGGGCGGGAACCAGCGCCCAGCCGATGCGGAGCCCGGGGGCAAAGATCTTGGAGAAGGACCCAAGGTAGATGACGTCGTCCGGGTTTGCCGCCCGCATTGGCGCAATGGGGTGACCGTCGAACCGCAAGAGCCCGTAAGGGTTGTCCTCGAGAACGATAATATTCGCCTCGCGGCATATGTCGACGATGCGCTGCCTGCGCTCCTGCGCCAGCGTGATGCCGGAGGGGTTGTTGAAGTTGGGGATCGTGTAGAGGAACTTGATGTTCTTGCCCTCTGACTGGAGCGCCGCGATCCTGGCCTCAAGAAGCTCGGGTACCAGTCCGTCGTCGTCCATTTCAACAGGTTCCACCTGCACTTGGTACGCCTCGAACGTGTTCAGGGCGCCCACATAAGTGGGGTTCTCCACCAGGACCACATCCCCTGGGTTGCAGAAGACCTTGGTGGCCACATCCTGCGCCGACTGGGATCCAGCCGTGATGACGATGTTTTCGGGGCTGGCGTTGGTGATTCCTTCAGCGGCCATGATGTCGCAGATCTGGGCGCGCAGTTCTTCTGTTCCCTGGCCGCCGCCGTATTGCAGGGCAGTCATGCCCTCTTCGGCGATGATCCGGGCTGCGGTCTGGCCGAGCTTTTCCAGTGGCAGCGACTGGAGGTACGGGTTGCCGCCGGCGAGGGAGACAAGCCCCGGCTGCATGGAGATGTCGAAGACATCGCGCACGGCGGATTGCTTGATGTTGGCGGCCCGCGCGGAGAACAGTTCCTCGTGCGGGTGAGCGGCCGTGGCGGCCCGCTCAATGGCGTCGATGGCTTCAGCGGGCAGCGTTGCGCCGGCATCCAATGTTTCGTGGGTCACAGTCACAGGATACTCCCCGATGTTGCTAATGAGGCAACACTTGTTTTCACAACCGCCACGTGTTTGCAGGCCAAGCTTTACGCCACGGGTGTGAGCGGTTGGAATGTAGCTATGACAGCGCACCGGGGATCCGTGACCAAAGCCCAGCAATTCCACAAACTTCACGAGGCCGGGCCCGATCCCCTCGTGTTGGTGAACGTGTGGGACGCAGCCTCCGCCCGCGTCGTCCAGGAAGCCGGAGCGACGGCGATCGCCACCTCAAGCTCCGCCGTCTCCTGGAGCCTGGGCTTTCGGGACGGGGACCACGTGCCGTGGGGCTTGGCCATGGCTGCGTTGGGCCGGGTGGTGGGTGCCACCACTTTGCCGGTCACGGCAGACATCGAGACGGGCTACGGGCGAACCGATGATGAGCTCAGGGCCACGGTCCACGCCGTCCTGGACGCCGGGGCCGTGGGGATCAACATCGAAGACTCGGGTGCTGAGCCGCTCACCGATATCGACGAGCAATCCCGTCGGATCGCACTGATCCGCCTGGTCGCGGACGAACGCGACATCCCGTTGTTCATCAATGCCCGCACCGACACCTACCTTTCCGGCCAATTCCCGGACACGGCCTACGAGGAAACCCTTCGTCGAGCCGAGTCCTACCTCACCGCTGGGGCCAGCGGGATCTTCGTGCCCGGCGTCGTTGATCTCCACGTCCTGCACCAGCTTTCCAGCCGGATCCCTGCGCCGCTCAATGCGCTGGCGGGCGTTGGGGCGCCGTCGCCCCTGGAACTGCACGACGTCGGTGTCCGCCGCGTCAGTATCGGCGGCAACACAGCCAAAGCGGCGTACGCCAAGGTGGCGCGCGTGGCCAAGGAGATCCTGGGCGACGGAAATTGGGCCGGCCTGGCCGGCACCCGCAGCCACGACGAAATGGATTCGTTGTTCGAACAGGGCCCCAAATACAGCCTGTGACGCGGGGCCAAACGCACGACGACGGCACCCGGCTTTAATGTCGGACCTCACCGATAACTTTGGGAACAGGAAGAAGGCGTACGGCGAAGGGAGGGCGCATGGCACGGCGCAGTGTGCAGTTCTGGCGGATCGAGCAATTGAACGGAGCAGATCCCGGCCGTCCGTTTCCTGCCCGTCGCGTGGCTGAAGTGCTGAAGAAGGCCCAGGAGGCCGGAACGGACAGGCATTTCACCAGTGCTGACGGAACAGTTTTGCTTGCACAGGCGGTGGCAACCTCGCCCTACCCGGTGCTGCTTCTCGACCGGGTCCGGGATACCAACCTGCCCAGTGTTGGTGATGCGCTGGGCCGGCGCAAGCCGCTGCCCCTGGCGCCTGGCGATCATCTGCTTGAAACCACCTACTTCGCCTTCCTCAAACGCAACGTGATGGCTGTGCTCACCAGCGGAAATGGCCCCAGGGCGTCCAGGATGGGGGAGTACCTGGATGGGATGCTGGGCTTGGAGCCCGTCCTGGTGCCGGTGGTGCGGGAGGACATTGAGGAAATCCTGGCCCGGCTGGAGGTGAGCCGTTTCGAGTTTGCCCTGCCCGCTGAGCGCTTGTCGGGAAAGCTCATGGAAGGCGAGTGGGCTGATGTTCTGGACAGTGCCTCGCGCCTGATGAACCAAGGAACTTTCCGGATTTCCCTGAGCGTCGGCAGGGCAGGAAGTGCCGACGACAAGCGGCGGATCAGGGCGCGTATTCAGCGGCTGATCGATCTTTTCCGCCAGGCCGGTTCCGTGGAGCATTTCGATTACGTGGTGGCCGAGGGCAAAGACTCCCTGACCGGTGACCGCGAGGTAGTGGACCTGCTGAAGGAACGGTTCATTTCGCACATCGAGGTGGACCCGGACGTCTTCAATGACCCGCAGAAGTCCACTGCCGAGGCCATTGCGATCCTCAACAAGCAGGCCAGGGACAACGAGCCGTTCTTCGCCAGGACGTTGCCGGACGTCAAGGGGGCCGCTGATTCCAGCCTCGTACCGGACCTGGTCGCAGGAGGAATGGCCACCGTGCGTGCAGCTCTCGCCGCAGCCAGGGCTGGCGAAGAAGCCGGGGAACCCCGGGATGGGTCGGGTCATGAGCTTGTACGAGGTTGATATTGACCGCGCCGGCCGCCGCAGGCCGTTGTGGCGTTGGTTCCTGCTGCATCCAATGGCCGATTACCTGTGGGCTGGGTTGGTCGTCCTCGTCTGGGTGGGCATAGCCGCTGTGACGGGTCGGCCTCTGCTGCTGGAGGGCGTCGATCCCGGTGCGCGGCGGGCCTTGTTCCAAACCCTCGCCACCCTGGCAGGCGCCACGGCCGGGCTCACCCTCACGAGTGTCTCCATGCTGATCAATGTGCTGGGGAAGAAGGCTGCACCGGGCCAGCGCGAACTCCCGCTGGAAAGGCTGTCAGCCACCCACCGCCGTCAGATCGGCGAGGTGTTCCTGTTCGCCATTCCCGGCCTCGGCCTTCTGGTGGTTGCCGCGTTGATCACGGTTGTCCTTGAAGGAGACGCGCCCACGGGCCTGTGGATTCCCGAGGCTGTGGCGCTTCTGCTGACGTTCGCCTCAGTACTGGCGTTGTTGCGCGTGGCCTGGGCCCTCAGGCGCGTGCTGGCGATCGCGACGGCCTAGCCGCTCCCGCCATTCCCTCATCGCACGCTCAGGGCCTCCGTCAAGGTCCTGCCGTTGACGTAGATCTCGGCCCGTGACGCCCCCGTGGCCGACACAACAGTGTGGGTCAACTGGGCTTGTATCCGCGGGATGTCGCAGACGCCGCCTGGTCGCAGTGATCCACTGAGGTTCACCACCACAGTGGATCCACTCATGTAGCCGGACAGGAATGTCAGTGACGAATCCGCCAGGGAATCGTAGAGCGCCGCATCACTGTCCACCGGCATGCCTCCTTCCAGCAAGCGCCCCAAGGCCACGGACAGCGGATCACCAGGAACTTCTGCCCCGCGCACGGGAACCAGGCTGTCGTTGCAGCCGAACCGCACACCGCGCGCCCCGCCGTCGTCGATGGCGACGTAGTAGACCGCCGGGCCGGAATCTTCGGAAGCCACCGGGACCACAGTGGCCGTCGCTGACGGTTCGGGGGCGCTGGTTCCGGGTTGAGGTGAAGGCTCGGCGACGGGAACCGGCTTGATTGTGGTCGGCGCAGGGCTGCCGGGTGGAGCAGACGAAGGGGCCGGAGTGGCGCTGGGGGCAGGATCTGCACTCGCGGCCGGGGGCGGCGCGGCGGGAACCGCGACGGAGGGAACGCCCGGCGTCGGGGTTACTGCGGTTGACGGGGCAGAAGCCACCGGCGGGGTGCTGGGAGCGGCGGGCGGGGGCGTCGGCACGGAAACTGTGGGGAGCGGATTGCTGGTCGGTGACGTGGCAGCGTCCGGGGCCGGGGTGCAGCCGGCCGCCCACAGCACGAAACCGAGGCAGGCGGCCGTGATCGCCGTCGTACTCCTGGTTCCCCGTCCGGCATGCATGACAGCCCCGCGCTCCTGTCCGTCCACCTGTACTTCCAACGTTAGGACGGGATCCCGGAGGGCGTAATGCCGCTATGGTGACGGTTCGGACAAGAGTTGATCACGCACCGGGGCCAACTGCCGGGCAGACAAATGCCCCCGCGCCGCAGGATGCGGAACGGGGGCATGGCAACCGGAGAACTAGGCTGCGGCTTCTTCGTCGTCCAGGGCAGCGGTCAGCGGCTCAAAGATGCCCTTGATCTGCTCTACGACCTCGGCGTCGTCCTTCGGGTGCAGTTCAGCGAAGCGGATCATGGACCCGGGGACGGCCAGCTTCACGTCTTCGAGGACCTTGGCGCCGGCAATGCCAACGGCCTTGCGGGCTTCGTCCTGTGCCCAGACGCCGCCGTACTGGCCGAAGGCGGTTCCGACGACGGCGGTCGGCTTGCCGGAGAGGGCGCCGGCGCCGAAGGGGCGGGACAGCCAGTCGATGGCGTTCTTCAGCGAAGCGGGGACGGTGCCGTTGTGCTCGGGGGTGACCAGGAGGATGGTGTCGGCGTCGTTTGCTGCGGCGCGCAGGGCCGCGGCTTCGGCGGGGACCTGGCCTTCGACGTCGATGTCTTCGTTGTAGAACGGGATGTTGCCCAGGGAATCGTGGATCTGCACGTCAACGTTTTCCGGAGCGTTCAGCTGGATGGCTTCGGCCAGCTTCTTGTTGTGGGAATCGGCGCGCAGGCTGCCGACGAGGGTCAGAACGGTGCTCTTGGACATGGTGTCTCCTTGTGTCGGGCCGGGTGTGGGTTCCCCGGCCTGCGGTTTCTGGGGCTTTGGAGCCTTCACCGATACTAAACGGACTGCGGTCCGTTTTCTATTCCCGGGTCTAGAATGTTTCTTGTGAGCTTCATCCCCCTCCAGCCCGACGCGCCCATGGGGACGCCGGGGCTGCCGCATGAGCGCAGCGACGCCGCGCGGAACCGCGAGCGCTTGCTCTGCGCTGCCCGGGAACTGGTGGATGAGTTCGGCGCCGACGCGCTGACCATGGACGCCCTCGCGTGCAAAGCCAAAGTGGGCAAAGGCACGGTCTTCCGGAGGTTTGGCAGCCGTGCCGGGCTCATGATGACCCTGCTCAGCGATGCCGAGTCCGAGTTCCAGCGTGGCTTCATGTTCGGGCCGCCCCCGCTTGGTCCGGGTGCGTCACCTGAAGACCGCTTGGTGGCCTTTGGTGAAGGGCGGATCTATTTCGTCCTGGAAAACGGCGAGCTTCTGAAAGCTGCCGGCGCTGCTACCCGCAACAGGTTTGATGTGCCCGCGACCAAGCTCTCGCACCGGCATATGGAGGTTCTGCTGCGGGAGGCGGGCATCGCGGACCCCTGGGTGATGGCGATGTCCCTGACCTACGCCCTGGACCCCGAGCGGATCGTCGACGACGTCCGGGTTCGGGGCATTTCGCCGAGTCGGCTCACGGACTCCTGGCGTGAGCTCATCACCCGCCTCCTGAAGACCACCTAGCTCGAAGTTCCCGGAGGGATCCCACTTGGGTTCTTAGATGGCCCTGCTGGATGGCCCTACGCGATTGCCCTACTGCGTGGCCCTTCTGTCGATTTCCTGACGCAGTCTGCACATAACAATCTGGCTGCAGGCGCGAAACTGGCCGCCCGGAAGCAAAACGTGAAGCAGTTATTGTGGTAGTTTCCTCTTGAATGTGACGCATGCCATACAGGGCTGGTGATCACTGAAGGGGTGTGGGGGACCCAAGAACCCGCTGCATCTATTCGTAGCTGACGCCGGCCACAGCCGGGAACCGCGGAAGGACGAGCTTTGAGTTTTGCCACGATTCGGGGCAGCCACCCGACATGCTGAAATATCTGCTGAAGCGTTCAGGCATCTACCTGATCATGATCTTCCTGACCACCAGCGCCGGGTATTTCCTGGCCGTCTCATCGCTCAAACCGGCCGTCCTGGAACAAGAGAAGATTCCGCGGCCAACCCCCGAACAGGTAGCAGCGTCCTTCCGGGGACTCGGCCTGGACCCTGAGAAGAACGCCTGGGAGCGTTACATCGAATGGCTCGGCGGCATCGTGACCCGCTGGGACTGGGGCCGCAGCCCGAACGGTGCCTACGTCAACGCAGAGTTCGCGGACCGTGTGTTGGTGTCCACCCGGCTGTTCATTGCCTCGATCATCCTGACGTTGATCATCGGGGTGGCACTGGGTGTCTACTCCGCCGCACGCCAATACAAGTTCCAGGACCGTGTCATTACGTCCTACAGCTACCTGGTCCACATCCTCCCCGCCCCCATCGCTTACTTCCTGGTGCAGTTGGGTGCCATCAGCATCAACGAAGCCGTCGGCGAGCGCCTGTTCTTCGTGACAGGAATTTCGACGCCGGGAATAGACCCGGGCTGGCCGGCTTTCGTTGACCTTGTGGCCCACTACGCCGTGCCCACCTTCGCGATGACCATCTTCGGTTGGGCGGGCTACCAGATCGCACAACGGCAATACCTTCTGGACAACGTGAATGCAGACTTCGTCCGGACTGCCCGGGCCAAGGGCCTCACCCGTAACCAGGCCATCCGGAAGCATGCGCTGCGGGTCTCCTTCATTCCGGTGGCCCAAAGCATCGCGTTCACCATCCCGGCGATCTTCACGGGGGGCTTCTTCGCCGAGGCCATCTTCGCCTGGCCGGGCATCGGACTGTGGAGCATCCAGTCCATCGGCTTGCAGGACGTCAACGTTGCCACCGCCACGTTGGCCTACGGTTCGGTCATCTTCGCAATCGGCGCCATCCTGGCCGACTTTGCCACCACGCTGGTCGATCCACGAGTGAGGGTCCAGTAATGACAAACATCATCGACCCGATCGCCGAAATCGACGAGTCCCGCGTAGCTGACCAGGACGTGGTCATCGGCAAGTCCCGGATCATTTTCCGTCGCTTCCTGCGGAACCGGACCGCCGTCGCCGGTCTGTTCATTTTCGTGGCACTGTTCCTCTTCTCCGTCTTCGGCGGTTTCCTGACGCCGTGGGACAAGGAGACCATCGATCCCCTGAACATCGGAATGCCACCGTCGCCCGACCACCTCCTGGGCACCACCCAGGCCGGCATCGACCTCATGGCGCTCATTGTCGATGGCACCAGGACGTCGATCCTCATTGGCCTGATTGTGGGCGGCATATCCGTCCTGATCTCCGCCGTCTATGGCTGCACCATGGCGTTCTTTGGCGGCAAGGTGGATGCCACCATGCTGTTCATCCTGGAAGCACTCATCATGATGCCCGCCATCCTGGTGGTTGCCGTGGCAACAAGCGGCAGTGGCGGCCTCAAGAACCTGCCCAGCTGGCTGCTGCTGGTGGTTGTGCTGCTGTTCTTCAGCTGGATGGGCACGGCCCGCCTGGTGCGCTCCCTGTCCATGTCCCTCATGCAGCGTGATTACGTCAAAGCGGCCAAGTACATGGGCGTGCCTTCCCGCAGGATCGTGTGGCGCCACCTGGTTCCGAACATTGGCTCCCTGCTGGTCCTCGACTTCACCCGGGGGATCACCGGTGCCATTCTTGCCGAGGTTGCTTTCTCCTTTATCGGCATCGGCATCAAGCTCCCGGATGTCAGCCTCGGCGTCCTCATTGGCCAGGCGACGGGCCAGGTGTCGTCGTTCCCGTGGATGTTCTGGGTACCTCTGATCGTGATGTTCTTCCTGACCGGTTCGCTGGCCATGATGAACGACGGCCTCCGTGACGCCTTCGACCCCAGCTCCAGCTCGATCGGCCGGGCGAAGAACAAGACCGCAAAGGTGACCACCAAATGAGCACCAACACCACTCCCGCCGAGCGCCTCCGCGATGCCGGACTGTACGCTCCCGGCGACGCCGTCCTCAGCGTCCGTGACCTGAACGTCCGCTTCAACTCCGAAAACGGCGTGGTCCACGCTGTCCGCGGCGTCGACTTCGACCTCATGCCGGGAAAGACCCTGGGCATCGTGGGTGAGTCCGGCTCCGGCAAGTCCGTCACCTCCATGGCGATCATGGGTCTCCTCCCCGAAACAGCGGACATCTCGGGTTCGGTGCGTTTCAAAGGCAAGGAACTCCTTGGCCTGAGTGACAAAGCCATGTGCAAGCACCGCGGCAGCGACATCGCCATGGTGTTCCAGGACCCGCTGTCCTCGCTGACGCCCGTCTACACCGTGGGCAACCAGATCATCGAGGCCCTGACTGTCCACAACCCGACCATGAGCAAGCAGGCGAAAGAAGCCCGCGCCGTCGACCTCTTGCGCATGGTGGGTATCCCAAGCCCCAAGGACAGGCTGAAGGCCTTCCCGCACGAGTTCTCGGGCGGCATGCGCCAGCGCGTGATGATCGCCATCGCGATCGCCAACGATCCGCGGGTGCTCATCGCCGATGAACCCACGACGGCGCTCGATGTCACCATCCAGGCGCAGGTGTTGGAAGTCCTGCACACAGCTCAGGAGGAGACCGGCGCAGCCGTCGTCATGATCACGCACGACCTCGGCGTCGTCGCCGGCATGGCTGACGACATCATGGTCATGTACGCGGGCAAGCCTGTGGAAACCGGCACGGTGGAGGACATCTACTACAACCCGCGGATGCCTTACACGCTCGGCTTGCTGGGTGCCGTCCCACGGGTGGATACAGCCACCAAGCAGTCGCTGGTTCCCATCGAGGGAACGCCTCCCAATCTGGCCTTGCCGGTGACAGGGTGCTCCTTCGCGGCCCGTTGCCCCATGGTCAGCGACGCTTGCCTGCACGGCGAGCCCGAACTCACTTCCGTACCCGGATCCGAGACCGGGACGTTGGATCACAAGGCAGCCTGCATCAAGTCCGGCGAGCTTTCCGGCAATGCGGACGCGCACCGGATTTTCCACGCTCCGCCCAAGCCGGTTTCAAAGTTCGACGGCGTTGCCCGCACCGAACGCGACAAGGTCCTGGAACTCAAGGACGTCAAGAAGCACTTCCCCCTGCTCAAAGGTGCCTTGATCAAGCGGCGGATCGGCACGGTCAAGGCCGTGGACGGTCTGAGCTTCGACATCCGCGAGGGCGAATGCGTCTCAATCGTGGGGGAGTCCGGCTGCGGCAAGACCACCACGCTCCTGGAAATCATGGAGTTCCACCCGGACCAGGTGGGCGAAGTGGTGATCGGCGGCGTCAGCAACAAAGTGGCAACGGACCACAAGACCAAAATGGCCATGCGCAAGGAAATGCAGATGGTGTTCCAGGACCCCACCGGTGCCCTGGATCCGCGCTTCACTGTGTATGAAGTCCTGGCCGAACCGCTGGAAAACCTGGGGATGCCCAAGGCCGCCATCAAGAAGCGCATCATGGAACTCATGCAGCTGGTGGGCCTGCAGCCGGACCACGTCAACCGCTTCCCCAACCAGTTCTCAGGTGGTCAGCGCCAGCGCATCGGCATTGCCCGGGCGCTCGCGGTCAACCCCAAGCTGGTGGTCCTGGATGAGCCCGTGTCCGCGCTGGATGTGTCGGTCCAGGCCGGGGTCATCAACCTGCTGGACAAGCTCCGCGCCGAACTTGGCCTCAGCTACCTCATGGTGGCCCACGACCTGTCGGTGGTCCGCCATATCTCGGACCGGGTAGCCGTGATGTATCTGGGCAAGATCGTGGAAACCGGTAACGTGGACGACGTCTTCGACAACCCGAGGCACCCCTACACCCGGGCCCTGCTGTCCGCGATCCCCGTACCGGACCCGAACCTGGAACGCACCCGCGAACGCATCATCCTGCAGGGTGACCTGCCCAGCCCGCTTGATGCGCCCAAGGGTTGTAACTTCGCTACACGTTGCCCGGTGTTTGCCGCGCTACCTGCCGTAAAGCAGGAGAAGTGCCTTACTCTGGAGCCGCCACTGACTTCCGAAGCGGAAGGCGGGCAGGACTTTGCCTGCTTCTTCCCGGACGGAGAGCTGGATGCCGAGATGCTGGTGGTGCATGCCTGACAACATATGACGCATCAAATGAATCCCTGGTCTCAACTCGCAAAGTTATTTCAGTCGTAAACATGAAGGGCAAACCATGAAGAAGTACACGACGATCGGCGGCGTAGCACTCGCAGCAACGCTCATGCTGACCGCTTGCGGCGGGGGAACGCCGTCGGGTCCGGCCTCCCAGAAGGCCGAAGAGGCAGGCGGTGACATCAGCAAGCTGATCAGCGTCAACGCCAAGGAAACCAAGGACATGGACCAGGGCGGCACCGTCACCTTGGCAGTGGGCAGTATCGGGCCGGACTTTAACGGCTTCTCCAATGTTGGCAACAGCGCCGATACCTCGGCGGTCTTGACGCCGGTGAACACAGCCGCCATCAGCAGCGGCGGCATCGGTGGTTGCTGGAAGCTGGACTTCAACGGCAAGGCCGAGCCGAACAAGGACTTCTGCGAATCGGTGACCAGCGAAGTCAAGGATGGCAAGCAGACCATCACCATCAAGGTCAATGACAAGGCGACCTGGAACGATGGCACTCCCATTGATGTGAAGACCTTCGAGAACACGTGGAAGATGCTCCGCGGCGAAGACAAGTCAATCGACATCGTCACCGCCGGCGCCTACGCCTTCGTGGACTCCGTCAAGGCCGGCGCCAACGACAAAGAAGTCATTGTCACCACCACCCAGCCGGTCTTCCCGCTGGAAGGCCTCTTCTTTGGCTTGATTCACCCGGCGGTGAACACCCCGGAGATCTTCAACACGGGCTTCGCCGGCAACATGCACCCCGAATGGATGGCTGGACCGTTCAAGGTGGAGAACTACGACACCACCGCCAAGACTGTCACCATGGTCCCCAACGACAAGTGGTGGGGCGAGAAGCCGGTTCTCGAGAAGGTCATCTGGCGTCAGATGGAGCCGAGCGCAACCATCGCAGCCTTCAAGAACGGCGAAATCGATGCCACCAGTGGCCGTACCCTTGGCCGCTACAAGCAGCTCGAGGGCACCAAGGACGCTGACGTTCGCCGCGGCCAGCGACTGTTCGCTGGTGGCCTGAACCTGAACGCCAAGCGCCCGGCGCTGACCGACGTCGCTGTCCGCAAGGCGATCTTCACCGCCGTCGACCGCAAGGCCATCCGCGATGTCCGCTTCAACGGCCTGAACTGGTCCGAAGAAAGCTCGGGCTCCATGATGCTGATGCCGTTCTCCGAGTACTACCAGGACAACTACCCTGTGAAGGAAACTGGCGCCGAGGCTGCCAAGAAGGTCCTGACCGACGCTGGCTACACGGCCAATGACAAGGGCATCATGGCGAAGGACGGCGTCCCCGTCTCCTTCAAGATCACCAACTTCGGTGACGATCCCACCGCGGCTGCAACCTCGCAGACCCTGCAGAAGCAGCTCCAGGCCGCAGGCATGGATGTTGGCATTGACCAGCGCGGCGACGCAGACTTCGGCAAGGTTGTTGGATCCCGCGAGTTCGATGTGACCATCTCCGGTTACACCGTGGGTCCGGACGCAACAGATGCCGTCAAGCAGTACTACGACTCCACCACCAACGAGAACGGCCTGGGCGATGCTGAGCTCGACGCCGAAATCAAGCGCCTTGCTACCATCGCCGACGACACCGAGCGCAACAAGGCAGCAATGGAAGTCGAGAAGAAGCACATGGAGAAGTACTTCTCCATGGGCACCGTTATGAACGGACCGGAGATCCAGTTCGTGCACAAGGGCCTGGCCAACTACGGCCCGTCCCTGTTCAAGAGCCTCTCCAACGTTCCGGACTGGACCACTCTCGGCTGGGAAAAGGGCGCCAAGAAGTAGCCACCCCGCTGTAATTTCCTGAAGGCCGGGATCCTCCCGAACCAACACATCGGTTCGGAAGGGCCCGGCCTTCGCCTTTCCCCCCAACGCTCCTTCACGTCCCGCGTGTTTCCGGCCGACCCTCCTGCACCCGGTGATGGAGGGTTGCCGGAAAGGGGCCAATACGTGAGCGAGGGTCGGTAGCCTTGGCACATGACTTCCACGCCGATCCGTACCGCCGTCGCGGGCTTTGGACTTTCGGGCAGCGTCTTCCACGCGCCCTTCATCGAGGCCAACCCGGCCTACGAGCTTGCCGTCATCGCCACATCAGATGCGGCACGCCAATCGAAAGCAAGAGAGCGCTACCCGGAAGCGCGCATCGTCAACACCCCGGAAGACATCCTGGCCCTCGCCGATGAACTGGACCTCATCGTCCTCGGCACACCGCCCGCCACCCACTACCCGCTGGCTAAAGCCGCGCTGGAAGCCGGGCTCGACGTCGTGGTGGATAAGCCTTTCGTGATCCGCAGCGCCCAAGGCGAGGAACTGATCGAGCTGGCGGACAGGCTTGGCCGCGTCCTTACTGTCTACCAGAACCGGCGCTGGGACGGCGATGCGCTCACCGTTCGGAAACTGCTCGACGCCGGGACGCTGGGTACCGTCACCCGGTTTGAGGTGGGCATGGAGCGGTGGGCGCCTGAGATCGCCAAAGCCTGGAAGGCCAGTGCCACGGCGGAAGATGGCGGCGGCGTCCTGTTCGACCTCGGCACCCACGTCCTGGACCTGGCCCTCCGGTTCTTCGGGCCGGCAGCCGTCACCTACGCCGAAATCGCTGCGCGCCGTCCGCAGGAAAAAGCAGACGACGACGTCTTCCTGGCGCTCCGGCACGAATCGGGAGTGACAACCCACGTCACCATCAACCTCAACAGCCACCTCCACGGCCCCCGGTTCAGAATCCTGGGCACCCAGGGTGCGTTCGTGAAGTTCGGCACCGATCCGCAAGAGCCGTTCGTGCTGGGAGGCGGGCTGCCGACTGACCCGGAGTACGGCGTCGAACCGCCTGAAAACGCAGGCACGCTGGAAGTGGACGGCCAGCGGAGCCGCATCGCAACCGAACGCGGCGCCTACCCGGAGTTTTACCGGATCCTTGCGGAAAAGCTCGACGACGGCGGCGCCACCTCCGGGCGCCCGGTACCGGTGGATCCGGCGGACTCGGTGACGGTCCTGAAGCTGGTCGAGCAAGCCCGGGCGCTGGCTTCAAAAGAAATTTCGGGCAGGGCGTAACCTCACCGAGGCCCCCAGCGATGTAAGGGGAGTGCGGGCCACGCCCGCACGCTGATCATCCGGCAGCCACCCAACAGCTGCCGGGGCAATCCCAAAATCGTTTGTCGGAGGGTCTCATGTCCTTGTTCACTGTCCTTGCCACCAGCAAAGTCGCCGCAGGCGTCCTGGCTGCCGGAGCTGTAGCTGCCGGCGGAACCGGCGTCGCTGCCTTCAATGGCGCCCTTCCCACTGAATTCCAGCAGACCGCGCACGACGTCGTCGGCGCACCTGCCCCCGCTGCCACGGCTGCCACCGAGAAGGTTGCCGGGAAGGCCGCTGAAGCAGCCGACGCCGCCGAAACCGCCAAGTCGAAGGCAACTGACGCCGTCGAGACTGCCAAGGCAACGGCCAAGGATGCCGCGGACGCCGGCCAGGCCAAGGCAACCGACGCCGTCAACGACGCCAAGGCCGCTGTGGAAGATGCCACGTCACCTGAAGCATTCGGTCTCTGCACCGCCTTCCTCAACGGAGGCCTGAAGGCAGACGCCAAGGTCCCGGGCTTCAAGTCCCTGACCGTTGCTGCCGGCGGCGAAGCCAACGTCCAGGCACACTGCACCGCCGTGGTGGAGGCAGGCAAGGCTGCCGGCCTTAAGGCTGACGGCAGCACCAAGGCAGATGCCGACGCCGATGCCTCCGTGACGTCCGAACTTCCCGCCACACCGGCTGTTCCGGCAGTGCCGGCCGTGCCTTCCGTACCGGCCACGCCGGCCGTCCCCGCAGTGCCGGCCGTCCCGGCCCTGCCTACCCAGGTTCCCACTGACGTGCCGGTAGTTCACGACGCACCCGTCGATTCTGTCCGCTAAGCCCGCAGCGGCTACGGTTTAACGGCAGGGCTCCTTGGCTTGATGACAAGGAGCCCTGCTACATAACGCGGGATGGAGGCGTCACCGGGTGCTTGAACCCTTGGCGGAGGAATATGTGCAGGCGGATCACGATGATCCCGCACTGCTCTTCACGGCTGCCTACAACGCCTTCTCGGGACCGGTCCTCGGCTACCTCAAAGCACGCGGCGTCGACGATCCCGAGGCCGTAACGCAGGACGTCTTCCTTGCCCTGTTCCCCAAGCTAGACACGCTTCACGGCGGCTTGCAGGGTGCCAAGACCTTACTGTTCACAATCGCGCATGCCCGACTGGTGGACCACTACCGGAAGCGCGAACGGACCCCCGACTCCACGCCTTACGAGCCGGATTTCGACGCCCGCCGTTCACCGTCGGCGGAGGAACAGGCTTTCGGGGGAGCCTCGGGTCTGGGGGTCACGGCACTTTTGGAGGACCTCGCCGAGGATTACCGGGAGGTCCTGGCACTAAGGGTCGTTGCCGACCTGTCGGTGGAAGAAACAGCGGACATCATGGGCAAATCCCAGGGTGCCGTGAAACAACTGCAGCGCAGGGCATTGGGCGCACTGAAAAAACGTGCGCTACTAAGGAACGGCACATCATGAGCGAAAACACCGCACCTCGTCGCGGCAACGACCAGCAGGTCATCGATTCCCTGCTGGCGGACGCCGGGCTGGAGGATAATTCCGGCCTGCGCACAGAACTTCTCGAGCTGCGTTCCCTGGCCGACACCGCGCCCGTACCATCTGACGCCGTGCGTGCACTGATGGCGGGCGGAGGCGCTGCGGAAACGCGGCAGATCCCGACGGCGGGGGGTCTGTCCGCGTCTGCCGCGCCGACTGCTGTGCTCACCGTGGCGGCTCCCGCCGATGAGTTGGCGCCCGCCGATGAACTTGCCGCACGGCGACGGAAGAAGCGACGCGCAGCGATCGCCGGGCTCGCCGTCGCGGTATCCCTGGCAGGTGGCGCGACGGCGGCTGCAGCTTCCGAGGGCGGCATTCCCGGGGCGTTCGAGCATCTTGGCGCGGCCATCGGTTCGGTGGTTTCACAACTTACGCCCGGTTCCGGCAACGCTCCACAGCCCACGGTGCCCACAGGGACCACACCGGAACAGGGACCTGTCCGGCAGGAAAGCGAGCCGGCCGTGGTTCCGGGTCAGGCAAGCCCCAGCCCGGCGGCCCCCTCGGGCCCTGCCGGCACAGTGCACACCGACCCCCACCCGGCAACGCCCGGGAACCAGTCCCAGGGACCCAAGGGCCCGTCGCACAGCGAGCCTGGCAAGGGTGTCCTCCCCACGGCTCCGTCGTTGCCGGTTACGCCTCCGGAGATCGACCCCTCCAAGCTTGATCCCTCAAAGCTCGAACCATCGGATCTTCCCGTTCCGGTGCCCACACAGCTGATCCCGACGCTCCCCGCAGACCCCAAGGCCCCCGCGAAGTGACCCACCCCGGCGCGGCTTAAACCACGACGGCGGGGTGCGGCTTCGTGTGGAAGCCGCACCCCGCCGTCGTGCTTGGCTTGCTAGGCGGAAACCAGGCTGTGCCAGTCGTTGACCAAGGGCAGGTTGTGCGCCTCGGAAACGGAGTGGTGTGCCACGTGGCCCGCGGCGATGTTGAGGCCTGCGGCCAGGGCGGGGTCGCGGTCGAAAGCGGCCTTGACGCCCAGGTTGGCCAGTGCCACGGCGTAGCGCAGGGTGACGTTGGTCAGTGCGTACGTGGAGGTGTTCGGAACGGCGCCAGGCATGTTGGCAACGCAGTAGAAGATCGAGTTGTGGACCTTGTACGTCGG
>Ga0153977_1000035_pt1 | contig 76908 bp, 69 predicted proteins | sample TSGA061MetaG_FD_104710 | JGI IMG/M metagenome (GOLD analysis project Ga0153977, IMG submission 104710) | Attine ant fungus gardens microbial communities from Georgia, USA - TSGA061 MetaG | ecosystem: Host-associated > Fungi > Mycelium > Unclassified | place: USA: Georgia, Yuchi Wildlife... | reverse complement strand
GGTCACTGGCACCAGCGAGAGGTAAGTACTTATGTCACAGCAATCAGAGGCTCCCCGGATGGCAACTGTCGATCCCGCAGCCCAGGACAACTACATCTACAACCGCCTGCTGAAAGAGCGCATTATCTGGCTCGGCTCTGAAGTGCGTGACGAGAACGCCAACGCCATTTGCTCCCAGCTCCTTCTCCTGTCGGCCGAAGACCCGGAGAAGGACATCTACCTGTACATCAACTCGCCGGGTGGATCCGTGACGGCCGGCATGGCCATCTACGACACCATGCAGTTCATTCCGAACGATGTTGTCACCGTGGCCACCGGTCTGGCAGCTTCCATGGGCCAGTTCCTCCTGTCGTCCGGAACCAAGGGCAAGCGTTACGCAACCCCCAACGCCCGCATCCTGATGCACCAGCCTTCCGGCGGCATCGGCGGAACGGCCTCGGACATCAAGATCCAGGCGGAACTGATCCTGCACATGAAGAAGGTCATGGCCGAGCTGACGGCCGAGCAGACCGGACAGACCGTGGAGACGATCCTCAAGGACAACGACCGCGACAAGTGGTTTACGGCGGCGGAGGCCTTGGAGTACGGCTTCTTCGACAAGATCTCGGCGCACGCCGGTTCTGTGGCTGGTGGCGGCGGTACGGCCAACCAGTCGAACTCCGAAAACTAATCCGGCACCAAAGAACCACTGAAAAACCCCAGGAGTAAGAACATGAACTACAACTTCGGATGGTCTGCCGGTAACCTCCCGTCCAGCCGCTACGTCCTGCCCCAGTTTGAAGAGCGCACGCCTTACGGCTTCAAGCGCCAGGACCCGTACACCAAGCTGTTCGAGGACCGCATCATCTTCCTCGGCGTACAGGTTGACGACGCATCAGCCGACGACATCATGGCCCAGCTGCTGGTCCTGGAGTCGACGGATCCGGACCGCGACATCACCTTGTACATCAACTCGCCGGGTGGATCCTTCACCGCCATGACGGCTATCTACGACACCATGCAGTACATCCGTCCGGAGATCCAGACGGTGTGCCTGGGCCAGGCAGCAAGTGCCGCCGCGGTCCTGCTGGCCGCTGGAACTCCCGGCAAGCGCCTGGCACTTCCGAACGCCCGCGTGCTGATCCACCAGCCTGCCCTCTCCGGCGGCCAGGGTGGCCAGGCCTCGGACCTCGAGATCCAGGCCGCAGAGGTCATGCGCATGAGGACCTGGCTTGAGGACACGCTGGCCCATCACTCGGGCCGCACCTCCGAGCAGGTCAACAACGACATCGAGCGTGACAAGATCCTGACGGCGGCCGAAGCCATGAACTACGGTCTGATCGACCAGGTTCTGGACTCCCGGAAAATCAAGCCGCAGGCAATCGCCCGGTAGCACACGGAATACGACGCCGGTGCGGTTCGCGAAATATGGACCGCACCGGCGTTCTGTTTCCACGCAAGCAGCCCATTGTGACCTAGAGTGGATGGTGTCACGGTGGTGCCAACCGCGGCTTGGCCGCACACTTGAGTACGGCGCGGAGCCGCATCACCCGCATGCAACGAAGGGATTCCCACATGGCTCGGATTGGTGAGAGCACGGATCTGCTGAAGTGTTCTTTCTGCGGAAAGAGCCAGAAGCAGGTGCGGAAGCTGATTGCCGGGCCCGGTGTGTACATCTGCGACGAATGCATCGAGCTGTGCAACGAAATCATCGAAGAGGAACTTGCCGAGGTCTCCGATCTCGGTAGCTTCGAGTTGCCCAAGCCCCGTGAAATCTTCGATTTCCTGCAGGAATACGTCATTGGCCAGGAACCCGCCAAACGGTCCCTCGCGGTAGCGGTCTATAACCACTACAAACGCATCCAGGCCGGGCATGCACCCAAAACCGGCAGCTTGGGCGAAGGATCCCATCACGAGGATGTGGAGATCGCCAAGTCCAACATCCTGCTGATCGGTCCCACCGGTTGCGGGAAGACCTACTTGGCGCAGACCCTGGCCCGCCGCCTCAACGTGCCCTTCGCAGTCGCGGACGCCACGGCCCTGACCGAGGCCGGCTACGTCGGCGAGGACGTTGAGAACATCCTCCTCAAGCTCATCCAGGCTGCCGACTACGACGTCAAGAAGGCCGAACAGGGCATTATCTACATCGACGAGATCGACAAGATCTCGCGGAAGAGCGAAAACCCCTCCATCACACGGGATGTCTCCGGTGAAGGTGTTCAGCAGGCCCTCCTGAAAATCCTGGAAGGCACTGTGGCATCTGTTCCTCCGCAGGGAGGCCGGAAGCACCCGCATCAGGAGTTCATCCAGATCGACACCACCAATGTCCTCTTCATTGTGGCGGGCGCCTTTGCCGGCCTGGAGGACATTATTGGCTCCCGGTCCGGGCGGAAAGGCATCGGCTTCGGTGCACCACTGAACGAAGCCCGGGACACCGTGGATACCTACGGGGAGGTCATGCCCGAGGACCTGCTGAAGTTTGGACTGATTCCGGAATTCATCGGTCGGTTGCCCGTCATCACCACCGTATCCAGCCTTGATCGTCCGGCGCTGATCCAGATCCTGTCCACCCCCAAGAACGCGCTGGTGAAGCAATACCAAAAGATGTTCCAGCTGGACGGCGTCGAGTTGCAGTTCGACCAGGATGCCTTGGACGCCATAGCGGACCAGGCGCTCGAACGCGGCACCGGCGCCCGTGGCTTGCGGGCCATCATGGAAGAAGTGCTTCTCCCGGTCATGTTCGATCTGCCCAGCCGGGACGACATCGCCACGGTGGTTATCACAGCGGATGCGGTGTCCAAGAAAGCCCAGCCGACCATGATCGCACATGACGTGGTGGCAAAGCGCCGGAATAAGTCCGCCTGAGCTGCCGTTGGCCTAAGAAGGAGCGGCTTGGTTGCGAGCCGCCGTGAAAGCCACGTTCCACTCTTCCGAGGAGTTCTCTGTGTCCGAACAGCTTATGTCTGAAACGATTGCGCCCGACCACACCGTCAACAAGGCAGACTTCTGGTTTGACCCCGTCTGCCCGTTCGCGTGGATTACCTCGCGCTGGATCGGCGAGGTGGAGCAGGTTCGCGGAATTGAAACCGAGTGGCATGTAATGAGCCTTTCCGTCCTGAACGAGGGTCGCGATCTTCCTGCTGATTACAGGGCCATGATGGACGACAGCTGGGGACCTGTCCGCGTGATCATTGCCGCGCAGGAACTGCATGGCAGCAGCTACGTCAAGCCCCTTTACGACGCCATGGGGGAGCAAATCCACCACGAGGGCAACAAGGACCGCGCATCCGTGATCCAGAAAGCCCTGGCCGAGACCGGACTTCCCGCGGACCTGGCACGTTTTGCCGGGTCCGATGAATATGATGCGAAGCTGCGGGCCAGCCACGAGGCCGGTATCTCACTGGTGGGACAGGACGTTGGAACCCCTGTGGTGACCGTCAACGGCACCGCATTCTTCGGGCCGGTACTCACCCGTATTCCGAGGGGCGAGGAAGCAGGGAAGCTTTGGGATGCGACCGTGACCTTGGCCGGTTACCCGTACTTCTTCGAATTGAAGCGCAGCCGCACCGAAAGCCCTGAATTCAACTAACCTCCCCTTGCCCCGCCCAGGCGGGACGTGGCCGGCCTACTTGAGGAACCGTGAGGTCCGGCGGTCGGCCAGGATCTTTCCGTTGGTCTGGCAGTGGGGGCAGTATTGGAGGGAGGTGTCCGCGAAGGACACCTCCCTTACTGTTTCTCCGCACACGGGGCACGGCAGGCCCGTCCTGGCATGCACCCGGAAGTTGCTGCGTTTGGTGTCTTTGAGTTCGCTGGAGGGCTTCCCGGCCGCCGCGTTGACGGCTCCGACCAGGACCTCCTGCATTGACGCATACAGTCGCGCTACGGTTTCGTGGTCAAGCGACTTGGCAATGGCAAAGGGTGAGATCCTGGCCGCGTGCAGGATCTCGTCACTGTAAGCGTTGCCGATTCCGGCTATGACGCTTTGGCTGCGCAACAACCCTTTGATCTGCTGTGGACTGGATTTCAGGATTGCGGCGAACGCGGCCTCATCGAAGTCCGGGCCCAGCGGCTCGGGACCAAGTGTTGCGATGCCTGGAACGTCCTGTGGGTCCCTGACCACGTAGATGGCCAGGCTCTTCTTTGTTCCTGCCTCCGTCAGGTCCATTCCGATGTGGGCGTCGTCGGCGGCACGGTGGAACAGCAGCCTTGCCGAGATGTTGCTCTTGCCCATCCGCAGCCCCGCCGACGACGGGTGCTCGGTGTAGCGGACCCAGCCGGCCTTGGCCAGGTGGAACACAAAAAAGAGTCCGTCCAGGTCAAGGCAAATGAACTTTCCGATCCTTTGGACCCCGTGGACTGTCCTGCCCTCGAGCGCTGAGTAGGGCGGGTCGGCTGTCTTGAGCGCCGAGAAGGAGTTGATGCGGACTTCAGTCAGCGTGGCTCCATGGAGTTGGGTGTCCAGGTACATGCACAGGCCGTGCACTTCGGGGAGTTCCGGCATGGACATTACTTTGCCACAGGTGGTTCCTGATGGGCAGGATAACTACAGGTTTGTAGTTATCCCGGAGGCCTTGCGTGTCGGCTTTTGCGGGACAACAATGGTTCTTACCCACTTCGAAAGAAGAGGGACACGGAAACCAAAGATTCAGTGATATGCATCCAACGCAGCCTTTGGCACAGTTGGAAGCAAGCTACCAGTGACGAGGTAGGAAGACCTGAAATTCCAAGGATTCCGCCAGACTGTCAAGTCGTCACCAGACAGCCGAAAAGTCGAAGCCCCACCAACGGCAAAACGCTGATGGGGCTTCCCCTTTGCCCGGATTCTCCCGGGCGCAATTGCTGCTTAGGACGCCGGTGTTTCCTCGGCAGGTGCCAGGACAACATCACTGACCGTCAGTTCACCTTCGCCGGACTGCAAAGTGATTTCCTGCGCGTTCGCGGCCGCCTTCAGATCGCCCAGGCCGGCTTTCAACTGGGAGACCAGTACCTCCGAGGCCGTGATGGAGGCTGAGAGAACCTCGGTGCGCTGCTTGACCTTGGCTTCGGACTTTGCCTTGCGGATGCCGCTCAGTGCGATCCCGACCGTGCCAAGCATGGTGGTGTCGCCGTCGGTGATCTCCAGGGCGGTGGGCCATTCGGCGCGGTGGACCGAACCTGTGCGCCACCAACCCCACACTTCTTCGGTGGCGAAGGGCAGGAACGGGGCGAAGAGGCGAAGCAGGGCGTCCAGGGTTGTTGCCAGCGCCGCCAGGACGGAGGCCTGCTCGGATTCGCCGGCTGCCCCGTAGGCACGGTCCTTGATCAGTTCAACGTAGTCGTCGGTGAACTGCCAGAAGAACGATTCCGTGATCTGGAGTGCCCGGGCGTAGTCGTAGTTGTCGAACGCCTTGGTGGACTGCGCGACGACGTCGGACAGTTGCGCCAGCAGCGCACGGTCCAGGGGGTTCGTCAGCACCGAGAGGTCGGTGGTCACCACGGAGTTCTCGGTGGCACCGAGGTTCAGCACGAACTTGGAAGCGTTCAGCAGCTTGATGGCCAGGCGACGCCCGATCTTCATCTGCGCAATTTCGTACGCGGTGTCCGCGCCCAGCTTGGCCGAAGCTGCCCAGTAACGCACGGCATCGGAACCGTACTCGTTCAGCACGTCCGTGGGGACAACGACGTTGCCCTTGGACTTGGACATTTTCTTCCGGTCCGGGTCCAGGATCCAGCCGGAGATGGCTGCGTGCTTCCACGGGGCGCTCTTCTGCAGGGCATCGGCACGCACTGCTGAGGAGAACAGCCAGGTACGGATGATGTCGTGGCCCTGGGGGCGCAGGTCGAACGGGTAGACCTTGGAGAACAGTTCCTCGTCACGGCTCCAGCCGCCCACGATCTGCGGGGTGAGCGATGACGTGGCCCAGGTGTCCAGGACGTCCGCATCGCCGGTAAAGCCGTTGGCCTGGTCACGCTGCGACTCCTCAAAACCGGGAGCAGCGTCAGCGGCCGGGTCAACGGGCAGCATGTCGTCCGAAGGAAGGATGGGGTTGTCGTAGTCCGGGTTGCCCTGGGCGTCCAGCGGGTACCAGACGGGAATAGGCACACCGAAGAAGCGCTGGCGGGATACAAGCCAGTCGCCGTTGAGGCCGGCGATCCAGTTCTCATAGCGGGAACGCATGAAGGACGGGTGGAAGTTGATCTCCTGGCCACGGCCGATGAGCCGTTCGCGGCGTTCCTCGTCACGGCCACCGTTGCGGATGTACCACTGGCGGGAGGTGACAACTTCGAGGGGCTTGTCGCCCTTTTCGAAGAAGTTCACCGGGTGCGTGATCTTCTTGGGTTCGCCATCCAGCAGCTCAGCTGCCTTGAGCAGTTCAACGACGGCCTCCTTTGCGGAGAAGGCAGTCTTGCCGGCGATCGCGGCATAGGCTTCCTTGCCGGCGTCGCTGGTGATCCAGTCCGGGGTGTCGGCGATGATGCGGCCGTCGCGGCCCATGATGGCGCGCGTGGGCAGCTCCAGTTCGCGCCACCAGGTGACGTCGGTCAGGTCACCGAATGTGCACACCATGGCGATGCCCGAACCCTTGTCCGCCTTGGCCAGCGGGTGCGCCTTGACCTCAAGCTCGACGTCGAAAAGCGGGGACTTCACGGTCTTGCCGAACAGCGGCTGGTACCGCTCGTCGTCGGGGTTCGCCACCAACGCAGCACAGGCAGCAAGGAGCTCCGGGCGGGTGGTCTCGATGAAGATCTTTTCGCCGTCTTCGGTGAAGAACGGGTATCGGTAGTAGGCGCCGGCGACCTCACGGTCCTCAAGCTCGGCCTGGGCCACAGCGGTACGGAAGGTCACGTCCCACAGGGTGGGTGCTTCGGCCATGTAGGCATCGCCGGCCGAAAGGTTGGCCAGGAATGCACGCTGGGATACCGCACGGGAGGTGTCGTCAATGGTGCGATAGGTGAGGTCCCAGTCCACGGACAGGCCGAGGGTCTGGAACAGGTTCTCAAAGACCTTCTCGTCCTCAACGGCGAGTTCTTCACACAGTTCGATGAAGTTCTGGCGCGAAACGACGTCGAAATCGCGCTGGTTCTTGGCCGGCTGTGCCGGGGGAGTGTAGTCCGCCTTGTAGGGGATGGCGGGATCGCAACGCACACCGTAGTAGTTCTGGACGCGGCGCTCGGTGGGCAGGCCGTTGTCGTCCCAGCCCATGGGGTAGAAGACGTTTTTGCCGGTCATGCGCATGTAGCGGGCCTGGACGTCAGTCTGGGTGAAGGAGAACATGTGGCCCACGTGCAGCGAGCCGGAAGCCGTCGGCGGGGGAGTGTCGATCGAGTAGACCTGCTCCCGGGTGGTGTCCGGATTGAACTTGTAGGTTCCCTCTTCAAGCCAGCGCTGCGTCAGGGCAGCCTCAAGGCCTTCCAGGGCCGGCTTGTCGGGGACGTTAATGGGGGCGGTGGCGGGCGTGTCTGTACCCTGCGTTGATTCAGCCATGGACCAATTGTTTCATGGCCTGGCGTGACAACCTGCCGCCGTGGGACCTTGCGCCCCCGATAGGGTAGTGACATGACTTTGGCAGCGCACAATATCCCCGCAGGACAGAACAAGACGGCCGTGGTAACCGGGGCCAGCACCGGCATCGGCGAGGCCACCGTAAGGGCCTTGGCAGCCACGGGATGGCAGGTCTTCGCCGTAGCGCGCAGAGCTGACAGGCTCGGTGTCCTGGGTGCCGAAACCGGCGCCGTGCCCTTCCCGGCAGACATCACCAACGACGACGACGTCGCGGCCTTGCTCGCGGCTGTCACCAAAGCCGGAGGTGCTGACACGCTGATCAACATCGCCGGCGGTGCCCGGGGCGCTGACACCATTGCGAACGCTGACACCGAAGACTGGGAATGGATGTACCAGGTGAACGTACTGGGCACCATGAAAATCACCCGCGCCTTCCTGCCGATGCTGCGCGAAAACGGCGAGGGAACAGTCCTTAATCTCACCTCGACGGCCGGGCTGTCCGCCTATGAAGGCGGCGGAGGCTACAACGCCGCGAAATTTGCCCAGCACGCCATGACCAACGCGCTGCGCCTTGAAGAGGTGGGCAATAACGTCCGTGTCATTGAAGTGGCCCCCGGCCTGGTGTACACAGAGGAATTCGCACTGAACAGGCTTGGAGACAAAGAGGCAGCAGCCAAGGTCTACGCCGGCGTGGAGAAGCCCCTGACAGCCGAAGACGTTGCCGACGTCGTCAAGTACGCGGTCACACTTCCGCACCACATCAACCTGGACCAAATCGTGGTTCGCCCGGTAGCCCAGGCAGCCAACCACAAGTTGATCCGCAAACAGGACTAGCCTGCGGGTACAGCCAGGGTGGCGAGCACGGCTGCGTGGTCCGAGCCGGGAACCTTCCGGACCATGTAGCCGCTGCTGCCGATCCGTGGCGAGGTGACCACATGGTCAAGGATTGTTCCTGGAAGTGTCATCCCTTCCATCGGCCACGTGGGGGAGAACCGCCCGCTCGTGGCCGTGCCAACATCAACCAACGTGCCGTCGCCGGGGCCGGATTCCAACAGCGCCCGGAACTCGTGGTGGTCATAGGAGGAATTGAAGTCGCCCATCAGCACGTGGTTCCCGGGGCTTGATGCCTGCCGGCCGATGGTGACGAGGTCGCTCCGCCACTGTTCGATCCTCTCGTCCACAGGCGGAAGGGCGTGGACGTTGGTCAGCTCCAAGGCCGACCTGCTGCCAGTCTGTGCATCGGCCACGAGCACCCTGGTGACGGCCATATGGAACGGTGTATCCGGAAGCAGTCCGTCCGGCTCAAGGGGGAACGCCGAATATACCGCGCCACCGCCGGCGTCATCCCGGGGTTCGCTCACACGGTTCGGGAGGAGTTCCTCCAAGCCGGCGGCGTGAAGGCTGTCTTCCAGGCCCTGGGTATGTTCCTGCAGTACCAGGATCTGGATACCGTTCCCGCGTACCAGCTCCATAATGGTCGACGCATCCGCCTCCCCGTATTCGGTATTCAGGCTCATGACCTTCACCGGAATGGTGGCTGTTCCCGCGGGCGGCCCCACGGGCTTCCCGGCGTCCAGCGGAAAAAGCCAGAACAGCTGGGCCACCAGCAGGACCGTCGTCGCGATGACGACCCAGATCCTCCGCCCCACCCCGGCGAAGAGCAGGGCTATGGCCGCCGGGATGACCAGCCACGGCGTGAACGCCAACAGCTGGACTACAGGTAGAGGCCACTCTGCGGGAATTGCGCGGAACAAGGAAAGGCCCGCCGTTGGCACCGCGAAGAGGAGCGCGAACACGGTCCATGCAAGGGAAGGCCGACGTTGTGCCTTGCCGGCAACGGGGAGGACAGCAGCGGGGTTGGACATGGTCCCGAGTCTATGCAGCCCTCCCGCCCGGGACCGTCCTCCTCAGGGATGACTCTGCGAGTGGAGCAGGAGGCCCGGCTGCCGCTAGACTGAAAGCACCAGCGTTGACCCGGCCATCACCGGTGAGCCTCCGGAAGAACAGCACCGAATGCCTTGACCGGCAATCAGTGCCCAGTAGAACCGGACGGGTAAGCCCGTCACAGCAGTAATGAGAGGCCGGAACAGCACGTTCCGGTAAGTGAGGTGGTACCGCGGTACCTGCGCAGCCGACAGGCAGCACAGACGCCGTCCTCGCATCCTGACAGTCAACCAGCTATCACAGGATATGAGATGACCCACTACCCCAAGGCCTCAGCGTCTTCGTCCGGCACGCATGGCGTGTCCGCCTCCGTGAAGTTCCCGGAAATCGAAGAGCGCATCCTCAAATACTGGGATGAAGACGGCACCTTCCAAGCCAGCATCGACCAACGTGATGCGGGCACGGACGGCAGCAACGAATTCGTCTTCTACGACGGCCCTCCCTTCGCCAACGGACTGCCGCACTACGGTCACCTGCTGACCGGCTACGCCAAGGACCTGGTTGGCCGCTACCAGACCCAGCGCGGCAAGCGCGTAGAACGCCGCTTCGGTTGGGACACGCACGGCCTGCCGGCTGAACTCGAAGCGATGAAGCAACTGGGAATGACGGACAAGACCCAGATCGAAGCCATGGGCATCGACAAGTTCAACGACGCCTGCCGGGCCTCCGTCATGAAGTACGCCAACGAGTGGAAGGCCTACGTCACCCGCCAGGCCCGCTGGGTGGACTTCGAGAACGACTACAAGACCCTCAACGTCGAGTACATGGAGTCAGTCCTCTGGGCCTTCAAGCAGCTGCATGAAAAAGGCCTGACCTACAACGGCTACCGCGTCCTCCCGTACTGCTGGAAAGACGAGACACCGCTGTCCAACCATGAACTCCGCATGGACGACGACGTCTACAAGAACCGCCAGGACCAGACCGTTACGGTCACCTTCCCCATCAAGGCCGGCGACTCCGCGCTCTCCACGGAACTCGAAGGCGTCCAGGCGCTCGCATGGACCACCACGCCGTGGACCCTGCCCACCAACCTTGCGCTCGCCGTCGGGCCGGAGATCTCCTACGCGGTCCTGCCTGCAGGGCCCAACGGCGTCAAGGCCGCTTCCGCTGAAGCTCCGGTGACGGGCAGCTTCCTGCTGGCAGCGGACCTTCTGGGTTCGTACGCCAAGGACCTGGGGTACGACGACGCCGCTGCCGCGACTGCCGCGGTCGTTTCCACTCACAGCGGTGCCGAGCTCGAAGGCCTTGAATACCAGCCTCTGTGGAACGACTTTGCCGATGCCGAGAAGTACGGGACGCAGAACGCCTGGCGTTTCCTGGTGGCCGATTATGTGACCACCACCGACGGCACGGGCATCGTCCACCAGGCTCCTGCCTATGGTGAAGATGACCAGAAGGTCTGTGAAGAGGCCGGTATCCCTGTGGTCCTGTCCGTGGACGAGGGCGCGAAGTTCCTGCCGCTGTTCGCCCATGGCGAGCTGGCATCCATCGTCGGGCTGCAGGTCTTCGACGCCAACAAGCCCATCACCCAGGTCCTGCGCGCTGACGGTCGCTTGGTCCGCCAGGCAAGCTACGAGCACAGTTACCCGCACTGCTGGCGCTGCCGTAACCCGCTGATCTACCGCGCGGTGTCCTCCTGGTATGTGGAGGTGACCAAATTCAAGGACCGCATGTCCGAGCTGAACCAGGAGATCAACTGGATCCCCGGGAACGTCAAGGACGGCCAGTTCGGCAAGTGGCTGGACAACGCCCGCGACTGGTCCATCAGCCGAAACCGCTACTGGGGCTCGCCCATCCCGGTGTGGCAGTCGGACGACCCCGAATACCCGCGCACGGACGTTTACGGCTCGCTGGCGGACTTGGAAGCCGACTTCGGTCGCCTGCCCGTCAACAATGAAGGACAGGTGGATCTTCACCGTCCGTTCATCGACGAACTGACCCGCCCCAACCCGGACGACCCCCGTTCGCCGGCAGAGGGCCAGTCCACCATGCGCCGCGTCGAAGACGTGTTGGACGTCTGGTTCGACTCCGGTTCCATGCCGTACGGGCAGGTGCACTATCCGTTCCAAAACCAGGAGTGGTTCGACACCCACAACCCCGCCGACTTCATCGTGGAGTACATCGGACAGACCCGTGGCTGGTTCTACATGCTCCATATCCTGTCCACGGCATTGTTTGACCGCCCGGCGTTCCGTAACGTCATCAGCCACGGAATCGTCCTGGGCTCCGACGGACAGAAGATGTCCAAGAGCCTGCGGAACTACCCGGACGTCTCCGAAGTACTGGACCGCGATGGCTCCGATGCCATGCGCTGGTTCCTCATGTCCAGCCCCATCCTCCGTGGCGGGAACCTGATCGTCACCGAGCAGGGCATCCGCGACGGCGTCCGGCAGGTCATCCTGCCGCTGTGGAATGTGTACAGCTTCTTCACTCTGTACACGAACGCCGCCAACGGAGGGACCGGGTACGAGGCCAAGCTGCGCTACGACGGCTACGCCGACACCCTTGACCAGTACCTGATGGCGAACACCGGTGACCTTGTCCGCAAGGTCACAGCAAGCCTGGACAGCTACGACATCTCCGGTGCCTGTGACGAGCTGCGCAGCTACCTGGACATGCTCACCAACTGGTACGTCCGGCGCAGCCGCCAGCGCTTCTTCGACGAGAACGTTGACGCCTTTGATGCGTTGTACACCGCTTTGGAAGCTGTGTGCCGCGTGTCGGCATCGTTGTTGCCGCTGGTGACCGAAGAGATCTGGCGTGGCCTGACCGGTGGCCGTTCCGTACACTTGGCTGACTGGCCTGAGGCTTCGCTGTTCCCGTCCAACCCGGGCCTGGTTGAGTCCATGGATCGCGTGCAGCAGATCTGCTCCACCGGCTCCAGCCTCCGCAAGGCAGCGAACCTGCGCGTCCGCCTGCCATTGCAGGAGCTGACTGTGGTGGCACCTGGTGCGGACGCGCTGGAAGGCTTTGCCGCCGTCGTCGCCGATGAACTGAACCTGCGGTCGGTCCGGCTGCTGGATGCCGCCACGGCGTCGCCCGAGGAGTTCGGAATCGAGCAGAAACTTGTGGTCAACGCCCGGGCCGCCGGACCGCGGCTCGGCAAGAATGTCCAGCAGGCCATCAAGGGCTCCAAATCGGGGGATTGGTCCGTCAACGAGGACGGCGTCGTTGTGGCCGGTGGCTTGGAACTTGAGCCGCAGGAATACACGCTGGAAACGGTGGTTTCGGAATCGGCCGACGGCGGTTCAGCTTCGGTTGCGGTGCTTCCGGGTGGCGGATTCGTAGTCCTCAACACCGAGGTCACTCCCGAACTTGCCGCCGAAGGACTGGCCCGCGACATGGTCCGCGCCATCCAGCAGGCCCGCAAGGATGCCGGGTTCAATGTCAGCGACCGCATCCGGACCTCCGTGGCAGCTGCCCAGAACGTAGTGGACGCGCTGGAAGCGAACGCCGAACTGGTGAAGACCGAAACACTGACACTGGAACTGGAGGTTCTGCTGGCCAGCGTCGATGAACCGCAGGTTACCGTTGCAAAGGCAGGGGCCTGAACCATGACTGACGAATTTTCCGTTGAAAGCGTCTACGCCGAACTGCTTGGCCGGGCGCCGGAAAACAAGATGGAACCACGTCTTGCCCCGCTCTTCCGTGCCATGGACGTGCTGGGTGAGCCGAACAAGGCCTTCCCGATCATCCACATCACTGGCACCAACGGCAAAACCTCCACTGCCCGCATGATCGAAGCTGGTTTGCGCGCCCACGGACTCAGCACCGGCCGCTACACCAGTCCGCACCTGTCCAAGGTCACGGAGCGCATCAGCATTGACGGTGAGCCGGTACCGGACGCGACGTTCGTTCGCATCTGGGACGAAATCCGTCCGTATCTGGAAATCGTGGACAACGAACTCGTTGCGGACAACCAGCCCCGGCTGACGTACTTCGAGTGCCTGACCATCCTTGGTTTCGCGGTGTTCGCGGACCAGCCGGTGGACGTCGCAGTGATTGAAGTCGGATTGGGCGGCATCACTGATGCCACCAACGTCGGAGACGGCCAGGTCTCGGTCATCACGCCGATCTCGCTGGACCACACGGACCTCCTGGGTGAGACCACCGAGGACATTGCCTACGAGAAGGCCGGAATCATCAAGGCCGGTGGCTTCCTGTTAAGTGCGGCCCAGCCGGTGGACGCGGCGCAGGTCCTGCTGGAAAAAGCACGGGACGTTGACGTGCCTTTCCGCTTCGAGGGCGTTGAGTTCGGTGTTGAATCCCGCAGCGTGGCTGTGGGGGGCCAGGTCCTGACCATCCAGGGACTTGCCGGGCGCTACGAGGACCTTCTGCTGCCGTTGCACGGTGCCCACCAGGCCGAGAACGCCGCCGTTGCCGTGGCTGCCCTCGAGGCTTTCTTTGGCGGGGGAGAGAAGGAACTGGACGCCGAGGTACTCAAGGAAGCATTCGGCACCGTGACATCACCTGGCCGGCTGGAAGTCGTGAGGACCGCGCCCACTGTGGTGGTTGACGCGGCCCATAACCCGGACGGCATTCGTGTCACGGCGGAGGCAATCCAGGAGGCCTTCACCTTCAGCAAACTGGTGGTGGTGGTTGGGGTCCTGCGCGAGAAAGATGCCGAGGAGATCCTGAAGACGCTTAAGGAATCCCTTGGTGGACTCGCCGAGGAGTTCTGTTTCACGCAATCCAACTCGGCCCGTGCCGTTCCGGCCGGAGAACTCGCAGAGCTGGCGGTGGATCTTGGCTTTGGCGAGGACAACGTCCACATCGCCGAAAAGCTCGACGACGCCATTGAGTGGGCGGTTGAGCGGGCCGAATCAAACGATGACCTCGCCGGTGGTGTCCTGGTGACAGGTTCCATCACGGTGGTGGCCGAGGCCCGGATCCTGCTGGGAAAGGCGAGTGCCTAGCATGGCGAAAATGACCAAAGCGCAGCGCGAATGGCGTCCCGGCATGCCGAAGAAGCGCCGGTCCACCAAAGTGATGTTCGCGTCCACGGTGCTGCTGCTCGAAGCCTTTGTAGCCTTCTTCGGCACCTTGGCTGTGTTCGGCCTGAAGCGCGGCGAAGTCGATCCGGGCATCATCCTGGGCGTCGGAATTGCCCTGAGCGTGGTGCTTGTCCTTGCCTGTGCCGTGCTGTCCAAGCCGTGGGGCATCGCCCTTGGCTGGGTGCTGCAGGTAGTGCTGATCCTGACGGGATTGGCCGAACCCATGATGTTCATTGTCGGCATCCTGTTCGCTATCTGCTGGTGGTACGGGATCCGTGCAGGCATGAGGATCGACCGCGAGGTGGCCCAGCGGGACCGTGAACAGGCTGAATGGGACGCTGCCCACAGTGAAGAAACAGGCCCGCAAACCCCGTAAACTGGCTGGGAAAACCACCGAACACATCACATTGGAGCAACTGTGAGCACTGAACGGACCCTTGTCCTGGTCAAGCCCGACGGCGTGGCCCGCAACCTGGGCGGCAGCATCCTCGCCCGCATCGAGGCCAAGGGCTACACCCTGGTTGAGCTGAAGAAGGTCAACGCCACCCGTGAGCTGCTGGAGCAGCACTACGAGGAACACGTGGGCAAGCCCTTCTACGAGCCGCTGGTCGAGTTCATGCTGAGCGGACCTGTCATCGCTGCCGTTTTCGAGGGCCACCGTGTCATCGAAGGCTTCCGGTCACTGGCTGGAACAACGGATCCGACGACGGCGGCTCCGGGCACCATCCGTGGCGACTTTGGCCGCGATTGGGGCCTGGCGGTCCAGCAGAACCTCGTCCACGGTTCCGATTCCATTGATTCGGCCGAGCGCGAGATCAAGATCTGGTTCCAGAGCTAGCTGCACCTCACCGAAACTGCAGATAAGGCCAATGTTCATCGCGAACATTGGCCTTATCTGTCATCTGGCGGAGACTTTTAGTAGCCGGACGTCCCTGCGAAAACGTGGATGAAGGCGAAGAAGATCGTGGCGATGACCGCGACATACAGCAGAGCCACAATGATCCAACCGGAATCGCCCAGCAACTTGGTCAAGCCTGGCGGTGCCTTGATGACCCCGTGGGAGATATTCCGGATGGTCACCCACACAAAGAGGGGGATCATGACGGCCCACACCACCATGCAGAACGGGCACAGCACATTGATGACGTACAAGGCCTGGGACCACAGCCAGACGACGAACGCAAACCCGAGGGTTACGCCCGCCTGCAGTCCAAGCCAGTAGCCGCGGGAGAACCTGGCGCCGGCGAGGAGGCCCATGGCCGTGGTGATGATGACGGCAAAGGCGACGATGCCGATGAACATGTTGGGGAAGCCGAACACGGAGCTTTGTGGTGTTTGCATCACCGCGCCACAGGAAATCCATGGGTTTACATCGCAGACCGTCACGTGGTTGGGGTCCTTAAGGACTTCCAGCTTCTCCAGGACCAACGCTCCTGACGCCAGCCAACCGATGACTCCGGTGACCAGCAGGAGCCAGGCGAATGGCTTGTCGCGGACAGTCCTCGGCAACCTCTCCTGCTGTGCGGACGATTCCCCCGCAGTGGTTGAGGTTTTGATGGCAGGGTTTTCCCTGGCGGTGCTCGGCATCGCGGATCTGATCCTTTTCGACGTTGTGCCCCGGCGGGCCGGGGAGGTCTCTTGGGAGGATTCTAGCGCTGCTGGCTGGGCGCCGCGCCCAGCTTGTCCCGAACCGGACGACACAGCGTCCTAACGGGCGATGTCGCGCGGGTGTGAGAGAATGAACATGGCTGGAAGCCGACCCACATTCGGATTCCGGTCCGGTGACTTGTTCCCAAGACCGCCAGTATGAGCTGGGCATGCCCGGATCACGTCGATCCTCGGTAGGCCCGCCATAACAATGGACGGCACCTGGTTGTGGCAGCAGAACAACGGGTTTCAGAACTAAGCCGCCGGCCTTCCAGGGCTGCCGCACCCCAATGATGGTGCGAACCGGAAGGTATACTACCGACTTCTGTCAACGCCTGCGGGTTTTGACAATATTTGCCCCTCTGGGCGCCGGATGTGGCGGCGTCGCTGGGGCAGGAGTGTTGCCACATATGGATAATGACCAGGTTGTAGCCGTTAATGATGAGGCAGCTCCCGCGGAAACCGCGGAAGCGCCCAAGAAAACCACCCGGACCCGGCGCAAGGCTGCGCCCAAGGCAGTTCCAGACGTAGAGACGCCTACTGCCGAGGCCCCCGGGGTGGCCGAAATTCCCGAGGCCGAAGCCAAGCCCGTGCGCCGCACGCGCTCCCGCAAGAAAGTGGAACCGGCCGAGCCCTTGCCGGGCCTCGGCGATGAAACCACCGCCGGCGATGAAACCAACGCCGGCCAGGAAACCGCTGCCGAAACCCAGCCCGAAGCCGCCGCTGAAACTGCCCCCGAAAAGCCGGTCCGCCGTCGTCGTACTGCCAAGCCCAAGGCCGAGGCAGCGGAGGCGCCCGCAATCGCCGAAGTCGTGGAAGAAACCACGACGCCGGAGGCTGGCTCCCAGCCGGCGGAACCTGCCGCTGCTGGATCTGCCCCTGAGGAATCCGAGGCTGTGGAAGAGGCTCCGGCTGAGGAAGCCGCTCCCACCGCTGCCACGTCGCTGTTCATGGAGCCGGTTTCCATCACCTCCATGATTTTCCAGGCACCGGACCTCACCACGGTCCCGCGCGTTGCAGCCGTGGAAGAGAAGGATGACGAGCCCGAAGACGACGCCGAAGCTGCCGCCGACGGCGAGCTGGACGAGGGCGGCAGCCGCCGTCGTCGCCGCAGCCGTGGCCGCCGCGGGCGCCGGGGTACTGAACGCGACGAGAACGACACTGACGACAGCAATGATTCCGGGGACGACGAAGCTCCTGTAGCCGAAACCCTCGAAGAAGGCGTCACGTCGCGTCGTCGTCGCCGTCGCCGCCGCGGCGACCAGGACCTTGAACTGACCGGCGGTTCGGATGATGATCCGCCCAACACGGTAACCCGCGTGCGGGCTCCCCGGCCCATCACGGAGACAGCTCCTTCAAACCGCGTCGCCAGCGTCAAGGGCTCCACCAGGCTCGAGGCAAAGAAGCAGCGTCGCCGCGAGTCCCGTGAGACCGGACGTCGTCGCCAGGTGATCACCGAAGCCGAGTTCCTGGCACGCCGCGAGTCCGTGGACCGGCAGATGATCGTCCGCCAACGCGACGACAGAATCCAGATCGCAGTCCTTGAAGACGGCGTTCTTGCCGAGCACTTTGTGTCCAAGACCCAGCAGGACTCCCTGATCGGCAACGTGTACCTCGGCAAGGTCCAGAATGTCCTGCCGTCCATGGAAGCTGCTTTCGTTGATATCGGACGCGGCCGCAACGCGGTGCTGTACGCCGGTGAAGTCAACTGGGACGCAGTCAACCTTGAGGGCCAGCCCCGCCGGATTGAAAATGCACTTAAGTCGGGCGATTCCGTCCTGGTCCAGGTCACCAAGGATCCGGTGGGCCACAAGGGTGCCCGCCTCACCAGCCAGATCTCACTTCCTGGCCGCTACCTTGTGTACGTTCCTGGTGGATCCATGACCGGTATCTCCCGCAAGCTGCCGGACGTGGAGCGCAACCGCCTCAAGCGGATCCTGAAAGACCGTCTGCCGGAAAACGCCGGAGTCATCGTCCGTACGGCCGCTGAAGGTGCGTCGGAAGAAGAACTGACCCACGACATCAACCGCCTTCGCGCGCAGTGGGAGGGAATCGAAGGGCAAGCTTCCTCCACCAAGGTGCTGGCACCGGAACTGTTGTATGGCGAACCCGACCTCACCATCAAGGTTGTACGCGACGTCTTCAACGAGGACTTCTCCAAGCTGATCGTCTCCGGTGACGACGCCTGGGACACCATCGAGGCCTACGTGACGTATGTTGCTCCTGATCTGGTGGGACGCCTCGAAAAATGGACCAAGGATCAAGACATCTTCGCTGCCTGGCGCATCGATGAGCAGATCCACAAGGCCCTGGAACGCAAGGTCTTCCTGCCATCCGGTGGCTCGCTGGTCATTGACCGTACCGAAGCCATGACCGTGGTGGACGTCAACACCGGCAAATTCACCGGCAGTGGTGGAAACCTGGAAGAGACAGTCACCAAGAACAACCTTGAAGCTGCCGAAGAAGTCGTTCGCCAGCTTCGCCTGCGTGACATCGGCGGCATCATTGTCATCGACTTCATCGACATGGTCCTGGAATCCAACCGCGACCTCGTCCTCCGCCGCATGGTGGAATGCCTGGGCCGCGACCGTACCAAGCACCAGGTAGCTGAAGTAACGTCACTGGGACTTGTCCAGATGACCCGCAAGCGCATGGGCACCGGTCTCCTTGAGGTCTTCGGCGAGCAATGCGAGCACTGTGCAGGCCGCGGTGTCGTGACCCACGACGAGCCCGTTGAACATCGCCGCGCCAACGTCGTGGCCGCCGAACAGCACCGTCCGCACGCCGAGGCGCAGCAGCCCACAGCCCGTACGGAGCGCAAGCGCCGCCGTGGCAAGGGTGGAACCCAGGGAACGGTCGAAGCACCGGCCCAGGTCCACTCGACGCCGTCCACCCCTGCGGCGCCGGCAGCACACACCGAAACCCAGGATCCCGCCCGCCAGGCAAAAGCGGAAGCAACCAGGGCTGCGCTGGCGACGATTGCTGCGGCCGCGCATGCAGCCCACCTTCATGACGACGAAATCCACAAAGCAGAAGAGCAAGCCCGTGCGGCCGGAGAGCATGATGGCGACGCCGGGTCTGTCTCCGCTGCATCGACGGAGCAGGAAGCAGCGGCCCACGACGCAGCCGTCCGCGAAGCGCGGTCCACTCCGGTGCTGCGTTTTGGCGGCGATGAGGTTGCCTTGCCTTTCGTTGAGCACCACGACGAACCGCAGGCAGCCGAGCCGGCCATGAGCCTGGACCGTTTGGCCGAGGCTTTCTCACACCTTGGCGCGGCTCCGTCGTCTGAGGTCGGGAACGCTACGGAAGCTGTGGAGGCACCGAAAGCTGCGGAGTCACCGAAAGCTGCGGGCGCCGCGAAGGCTGCTGCGCCGGCTGTCGAGGAAGCCCCCGCCGCCTCTCGGGGTCGTCGTAGCCGGCGGAACCGCAGCGCAAGCAGGGCCCAGGGTGCGGCCAACGAGACCAGCGTTGAGCACCACGACGTAACTGCCACGGCCGCGAAGGGATCGGCGCACGAGTCCAAGGCGCCTGCCGAAGCGGTCAGGAAAGCGGCCTCGGATGAACCCATCATCCTGGGCGTCGGCGTACCGGCCTCCGAACTCTAACTGTCTTGACGGCAGGAGGGCCCCGCAGTTTCCGCTACCAGCGGCAATTGCGGGGCCCTTTGCTGTCCGCCGGTGCGCTAGGCTGGGGGACTGACACGGGGTGCCAGGCGATGGGCCAGGCTGAGATCCAAACCCGTTGAACCTGTCCGGTTAGCACCGGCGAAGGGATGTCCCCATGGCCGCATTGTCATCTTCCGCTGTGTACCCGCTGACGGCGGACCGCAGGCAAACCCCCCGGGTACTGAGCATCGCAGGCTCCGATCCGTCCGGGGGAGCCGGAATCCAGGCTGACCTGAAGAGCATCGCCGCCCACGGCGGATATGGCATGGCTGCCATTACGGCTTTGACGGCCCAGAACACCCTGGGCGTCAGCGGTGTGCACGTGCCGCCGGTGGAGTTCCTGCGCCAGCAGTTGAACGCCGTCAGCACCGATATCGTGATCGATGCCGTCAAGATCGGGATGCTCGGCGACGCGGCGGTTATTGACGAAGTGCGCAGCTGGCTCGAATCGGTGCGTCCCGCCGTCGTGGTTCTTGACCCGGTGATGGTAGCCACCAGCGGTGACCGCCTGCTCACCGACTCCGCCGGAGATGCCCTCCGTGCTCTGCTGCCGCTGGCGGACCTGATCACGCCCAACCTGCCCGAGCTTGCTATCCTGCTGGGGGAACCGGAGGCCATTGACTGGGCATCGGCGTTGGAACAGGGCAAGCGCCTGGCGGCTGAATGCGGAAATACAGTATTGGTCAAGGGCGGTCATCTGGCTGGCTCGGAATGTCCCGACGCCTTGATCAACACCAGTGGGTTGTTGCGGCAGGACGTCATCGAAGTTGCAGGTCCCAGGATCGAGACCAGGAACAGCCACGGCACTGGATGTTCCTTGTCGTCGGCACTGGCTACCGTGCAGGCGCGCACGGGTGACTGGGAGGCCTCGTTGCGCGAGGTGAAACCGTGGCTGCTCCAAGCACTCAGGGTTGCCGGCAACCTGGAAGTGGGCCGGGGCAACGGGCCCGTGGACCACTTCCATCACCAGCGTGTCCTCCAGCCCGGGGGATTTGCCACCACCTTGTGGAAGGAAGCTGTCCCGGAGCTTGAGAGAATCCACGGCCTCAACTTCATCCAGGAACTGCAGTCGGGGCAGCTGCCGGAGTGGGCGTTCAGCTACTACCTTGCGCAGGATGCCATCTACTTGAATGGCTATTCCAGGGTTCTCGCCCGTGCAGGCGCCTTGGCACCCACTGAGGAAGAACAGCTGTTCTGGGCCAAAAGCTCACGGCAGTGCCTGGAAGTGGAATCGGAACTGCACAGGAACTGGTTGAGCTCCCGCGAGGCATCGGACGTCACCGGGCCGGTCACCAAGGCCTATGTGGACCATCTGCTGGCCACCTCGGCATCCGGCAGCTACGCGGTACTCCTTGCGGCGATCCTTCCGTGCTACTGGTTGTATGCGGAAGTGGGGCAAAAGCTCCATGCCGCCTTCGTGGATGCCGGAGCCCCTGCCGGACATCCCTACGCGGACTGGCTGCGGACTTATGCCGACGAGGACTTTGCCGCCGCCACGCGGATGGCGATCAACTTCACAGATGGAGCGGCCGTTGCAGCTTCCGGGCGTGAGCGCGCTGAGATGCTCCAGGCTTTCCGGCAGTCCTGCCGCTACGAGACGGCATTTTTCGATGCGCCCCGGCTCTACGCCTAGCATGACGGGACCGTTCATCCGGGCCTGAAACAGGACCGGTCCGGATGAAAAGCATGGCTTCTCCCGCGCGTCGCTGGCCTGATCACGTTAATTACCGCCAAACCCTGTAGGCTGTATGGGCACGGTGCCGGGAGAGTCCGTTACGCCTCGTGATGCAAGTCACGTGGTAGCCTCCGGTCCCGGCCTCATTTGCAGCCGAGGGTCAAACTAGCGTAATCTTGATCTTCGGTGCTTACGCCAACACTTGGGTTATGCCCCTTGGAATTGTTCATGGGATGACTCGCGGACTTCGAACAGAAGTCCACGGCGTTGAGGCACAGCGCGAACCCAGCCTGATTCCGGTGACGGGTTCCGCACGCAAATTTAGTTATAAACGTCGAGAGAAGTGAGTACCCAAGTGGTGTACGCGATTGTCCGCGCAGGCGGCCGCCAAGAAAAAGTTTCCGTTGGAGACTACGTAACGCTTAACCGCGTCCCCGGTGGAGCCGGCAGCACGCTTGAGCTGCCCGCCTTGCTCCTGGTTGACGGCGAGAAGGTCACCTCCGCAGCAGCGGAACTGGCCAACGTCAAGGTTACGGCTGAGATCCTTGAGGACCTCCGTGGTCCGAAGATCGTCATTCAGAAGTTCAAGAACAAGACCGGCTACCGGAAGCGTCAGGGTCACCGTCAGGAACTGACCAAGATCAAGATCACCAGCATCGCGTAACTTTCGTTACCCGCTGTTCAGGTTTTTCAGTTTCCCCAGAAATTTAGAGGCAGGCATTTCACATGGCACACAAAAAAGGCGCGAGTTCCACTCGCAACGGTCGTGACTCCAACGCACAGTACCTTGGCGTCAAGCGCTTCGGTGGTCAGGTAGTCTCCGCCGGCGAAATCATCGTTCGCCAGCGCGGCACCCACTTCCACCCGGGTGCAGGCGTCGGTCGCGGTGGCGACGACACCCTGTTCGCCCTGCAGGCCGGTGCGGTTGAGTTCGGTACTCGCCGCGGCCGTCGCGTAGTGAACATCGTTGCTGCTGCAGCTGCAGAGTAACAACAAGTTCTGAACCGGTGGAGCGGGCCAAGCGGCCCGCTCCACCGTTCTTTTAACCGCATTACAATCGACTAGGGCGCCTTGGGCGCACTGGTTTTGCAACAGCGCTGGCAACAGCAACAAACGCTGTAAGACAGCAACTGAGGAGATCCACGTGGCGAGCTTTGTAGACCGGGTAGTCCTGCACGTATCCGGCGGAACCGGCGGCCACGGCTGTGTCTCCGTTAAGCGGGAAAAGTTCAAGCCGCTCGGTGGTCCCGACGGCGGCAATGGCGGCAACGGCGGCGATGTCATCCTTCGCGTTTCCGCCCAGACCACCACCTTGCTTGATTACCACCACGCCCCCCACCGGCATGCCACCAATGGTGGCCCCGGCATGGGCGACTGGCGTGGCGGCAAGAACGGCGAGACCCTGATCCTGCCGGTTCCTGACGGAACCGTGGTCAAGACCAAGGACGGCGAAGTCCTGGCAGACCTGGTTGGCGAGGGTACTGAATACATTGCGGCCGCCGGTGGCCAAGGCGGCCTCGGCAACGCTTCCCTCTCCTCGCAAAAGCGCCGCGCCCCTGGGTTCGCGCTTCTCGGCATCGAAGGCGAATCCAGTGACATCGTCCTGGAGCTGAAGTCCATCGCCGACATCGCCCTGGTTGGTTTCCCCTCCGCGGGCAAGTCCAGCCTGATTGCGGCCATGTCCGCTGCCCGGCCGAAGATTGCCGACTACCCGTTCACCACCCTCATTCCCAACCTTGGCGTGGTGCAGGCCGGAGACGTCCGCTTCACGATTGCCGATGTACCGGGCCTCATCGAAGGCGCCAGCGAAGGCAAGGGCCTTGGGCATAACTTCCTCCGCCACGTGGAGCGCTGTGCTGCTTTGGTCCACGTCCTTGACTGCGGAACCTTGGAATCGGACCGCGATCCGCTCTCCGATCTCGCCATCATTGAGGCCGAACTGGAGAAGTACGCCGTCGACATGAGTTACGCCGGCGTCGACGGTGAAGTTGTCCCGTTGAACGAACGTCCCAAGCTGGTGGTCCTGAACAAGGTGGACCTCCCTGACGGCAAGGATATGGCCGAGTTCGTACGGCCCGACCTGGAAGCGCGGGGCTACCGTGTGTTCGAAGTGTCGGCGACCAGCCATGAGGGCTTGCGCCAGCTGGGTTTTGCCATGGCGGAAATCGTCAAGGCTGCACGCGACACCGTCCAGGCCGCACCGCCCAAGGTGGCTCCGCCTGTCCTTCGCCCGCGTGCCGTCAATGAGTCCGGCTTCAAGATCCGCCGTGAAGAGAAAAACCTCGAACCGCTGTTCCGCGTCCTGGGTGAAAAGCCCGTGCGCTGGGTCAAGCAGACCGACTTCACCAACGAGGAAGCCATCGGCTACCTGGCAGACCGCCTCGCGAAGCTCGGTGTAGAGACAGAACTGTTCAAGGTCGGTGCCAAGCCCGGCGATACCGTGGTCATCGGCGAGGATGACGGCGTCGTCTTCGACTGGGAGCCCACCATGATGGCTGGTGCCGAACTTTTGGCAACTCCCCGAGGCACTGATATCCGTGTTGCTGACATCGGCGACCGCCCCACGCGTTCGCAGAAGCGTGAAGAGCAGATCGAACGCCGGGAGGCCAAGGCCGCCGCGCGTGCCGAACTCGAGGCCGAGCGCAAGGCAGGTATCTGGACAGAGTCCGTCAGCGGCCGCCGTGCCCAGACGGTGAGGGAAAGCACCCTGGATTCCGGTGATGACGACTAGGACTGTCGAAGCTTCCGAGAACGCTGCCGGGCTGGAACGCCAGGGGATAGCAACCGCGAAACGGATCGTGGTCAAGGTAGGTTCGTCCTCCCTGACCAGCATCAAAGGCGGCATCTCCGAGAAGTCCTTGACGCACCTCGTCGACGCCCTCGCCGCAAAGCGAAACGCCGGAACCGAGATCATCCTCGTTTCTTCGGGTGCCATTGCGGCCGGGTTGGCGCCGTTGGGTCTGGCAAAGCGGCCCAAGGATCTCGCCACGCAGCAGGCGGCAGCAAGTGTTGGCCAGGGTCTGCTGATGGCGCGCTACACGCAGGCTTTCAACGCCCACGGGGTCACTGTGAGCCAGGTCCTGTTGACCGCGGATGACCTGATGCGCCGCACCCAGCACACCAACGCCTTCAGGGCCCTGGACAGGTTGCTGAATCTTGGGGTGGTGCCGGTAGTCAATGAGAACGATACGGTGGCGACCCATGAAATCCGGTTCGGCGACAACGACCGCCTGGCTGCCTTGGTGGCCCACCTGGTCCGCGCCGATGCGCTTGTGCTGCTGTCCGACGTCGACGCCGTCTACGACGGTCCGCCGTCCCAAGGCGCCCGGCGCATCCCGCTGGTGCGTGGACCCCAGGACCTGGAAGATGTGACCTTCGGGAAGGCCGGCAAGGCCGGCGTCGGAACGGGTGGCATGATGACCAAGGTCGAGGCCGCCTCGATTGCCGCAGGTTCAGGGATCCATGCTCTGGTCACCTCCACGGCCAACGCCGCAGCAGCGCTGGCGGGGGAGGACGTGGGAACCTGGTTCGCCGTGAACGGCAACCGCAAACCTGTGCGCCTCTTGTGGCTCGCCCACCTGGCGACGGTGCAGGGACGTTTGGTACTTGACGACGGCGCGGTGAGAGCTGTGCGCGACAGGCACCGTTCGTTGCTTCCCGCCGGCATTTCGGAAATCGGCGGCGAATTCGAAGCCGGCGATCCCGTGGAGATGGTGGCGCTGGATGGAAGCATCGTGGCCCGCGGCCTGGTGAACTACTCCTCGGAGGAACTTCCCCGCATGCTGGGCCGCACTACCCAGGAGCTTGGCCAGTCGCTGGGACGGGGCTATGACCGCGAAGTTGTTCATGTTGACGACCTGGTGCTTCTGCGCGGGCCGCGCTCATCTAAACTGGGTGCATGACTGAAGCGCTGACCCCTGAAGCCCCCGTGATTTCCGACGCTGCCGGCACTGCCGGCCAGGCGCCGGAGAACCCTGCGGCAGGTCGCGTTCCGTTGACGCCGGAGGAGCTTGAAGCTGCTGTCCACGCCATTGCCGATCGTTCCCGGAAAGCAGCACGCCGTCTGGGACAAGCGAACCGTGCCTGGAAGGACCGTGCACTTCGTGCGATCGGGACAGCGTTGCTGGCAAACCGGAAGCATGTCCTTGAAGCCAATGCCAAGGACGTTGCCGTGGGCCGCGCCAACGGCACCTCCGCGGCACTCCTGGACCGACTCACCCTTACTCCCGAGCGCATCGACGGTTTGGTGGCTGCACTGGAGAACCTGGCTGGCTTGCCGGATCCCGTCGGCAACGTGGTCCGGGGACAGACGCTGCCCAACGGCCTGCGCCTGCGACAGGTCAATGTGCCGATGGGAGTTGTTGCCGCCATCTACGAAGCGCGTCCCAACGTCACCGTGGACATCGCCGGCCTGGCCCTCAAGAGCGGCAACGCCGTGATCCTCCGCGGCGGTTCCGCCGCCGCGAACACCAACGAGGCATTGGTCCGGATCCTGCGCGACGCCCTGGACTCAGTGGGACTTCCCGCCGATGCCGTGCAGACAGTCGACCAGTATGGCCGCGAAGGTGCCAATGTCCTGATGCGTGCCCGCGGGCGGGTGGATGTGCTCATTCCCCGGGGTGGCCGCGAGCTTATTCAGACTGTCGTGACCAACTCCTCGGTGCCCGTTATCGAAACCGGTGAGGGCAACGTCCACATCTTCATCGATGAGTCGGCGGATGAAGAGATGGCCGTGGAAATCCTTCTCAACGCCAAGACCCAACGTCCCAGTGTCTGCAACACCGTGGAGACCCTCCTGGTGCACTCAGGCTCCAAAGTGCTGCCTGCCGTAGCCGCCGCACTGAGGAAGGCAGGGGTTACGCTCCACGTCGATGACCGGATTGCCGCCGCGTTGGGCAACGGCGTCGAAACCGTTCCGGCGGACGACCACGACTGGGCCACTGAGTACATGGACCTGGACTTGGCTGTGGCCATGGTGGACAGCCTGGATGACGCGGTGAAGCACATCCGCAAGTGGACCACCGGACACACGGAAGCCATCCTGACGAACAACCTGGCCAATGCGGAGAGGTTCATCGCCGAGATCGACTCGGCAGCTGTGATTGTCAACGCGTCAACACGGTTCACCGACGGCGGTGAGCTGGGTCTGGGTGCCGAGGTTGGTATCTCCACCCAGAAGCTCCACGCCCGGGGTCCCATGGGTCTTACCGAACTGACCACTACAAAGTGGATCGTGCAGGGCGAAGGCCAAGTCCGCGGCTAGCAACGCGGTAACATAGAACAGAAGTCCGGAACGGCGGGGAGTCCCGCCGTCGAAATCCTTTGAGAACCAACTAGGGGAGAAGATGCTGTTTCAGCAGATCGCCACGTCCATTGCCGCCGAGACAGAAGGCGGCCACGAGGAACTCGCCCCGCTGTGGGCCGAGCCGTGGGTCTTCGGCGTCTCGATGTTCGCCCTGCTGCTGGTTCTTATGTTCGTAACCCTGTCCTACACCAACCTGGGCAACCGCCACGAAGCCGTGGAAGAGCACGCTGATCCGCACCGCCAGCACCCGAACAAGCACACCCACGGCCAGGGCCACTAACATTATTGCCGCAACACCTCGCGGGGAGTCGGAGCGCAGGCTTCGGCTGGGCGTGATGGGTGGAACCTTTGATCCCATCCATCACGGCCACCTTGTGGCTGCAAGTGAAGTCGCAGCCAAGTTCGACCTTGACGAAGTGGTTTTCGTGCCCACCGGCCAACCATGGCAGAAGTCGCACAAGCTGGTCAGTGAACCCGAGCACAGGTACCTGATGACCGTCATTGCGACGGCATCAAATCCCCGGTTTACCGTCAGCCGCGTTGACGTGGACCGGCCTGGGCCGACCTTCACCATCGACACCCTGCGGGACCTCCGGGCCCAGCGACCCGACGCCGACCTCTTCTTCATCACGGGCGCGGATGCTTTGGCCCAGATCCTGTCCTGGAAAGATGTGGACGAGCTCTGGTCCTTGGCCCACTTTGTGGGTGTAACCCGCCCTGGGCATGAGCTGAACGACCTCGGCCGGACTGACGATGTCAGCTTGCTCGAAGTCCCGGCCATGGCTATTTCCTCCACGGATTGCCGTATCCGCGTGGGTGCAGGCAACCCGGTGTGGTACCTGGTTCCGGACGGTGTGGTGCAGTACATCGCGAAATATGGACTGTACGCACCCGACGCTGTACCAGAAGAACTGTCACCAGCACTATCCGGATCAGACGACCAAGCACGTACTGAATGAGTTTGTAAAATGAGCAGCCAGGAACAGCGACCCATCCGCAGCAGGCGCGAGCTTCGCCGTGCCCGGGAACAGAACCCGGAAGTCCAGGCAGAGCCGACGGTACCGCAGGAGCCTGCCGCACCGCAGGAGACAGAGCCTGCCGGCGGTGCGGAGCGCTCGAACGGACGTAACCGTCGTGCGGCTGATGTCCCTGTTGACGCGGTGGGTGCGGCGGCCCAGGAACGTTCATCCCAGATCCGGGCCCGTGACCGTGCCGCGCTGCGTACCATCAAGGAGCTCGCGGACAAGGAAGAGCAACTATCAGGTGGCGGTCCCCCCACCCGGCGCCAGCTCCGGCTGCAGCAGCTTCAGGCAGAAGTCGCCACGTCCATGAACCCCATTGTTCCCATGCCCGGCGCCAAGCCGAAGGCTGCGGACAAGGACGGGGAAAAGCAGCAAACGCCGGACGGGCCACGGGAATCCGCCCAGCCAAAGAAGCCGGCTCCCTCCGGTTCCCCCAACGGTCCCGCTGCGGAGTCAGAGATGTCCGTGGAACAGGCCCTTGCCGTCCGCGAACTGATTGCCGCGCAGGTCCAAAACCAGACGTCCAAGCTCGAACATATCGCCGAGCAGGATCCGCTCGCTGTGGATCCCGAGGTCCTGGCCCAGCAGATTGCCTTGGCCGAACGCGCCGCGGTTCTGAACAAGCGCGCGGCTGCCAAGCAAAAGCTTGCAGAGCAGAACCAGTCCGGGCAGAAACAACCTGCACAGAACCAACCTGCACAGAACCTATCCGGACCGAACCAGCCCGGCGAGGGCAAGCCGCCGTCCACATCGGCCGGTCCTTCGACGGCGAACAACCTCGCCATGGTGACTCCGTTGGAGTTCGTCAAGGTTCCCGGTGTCGAACGCCCGGTAATGAAGCGTCCCAGCACTACCTTTGTTCCATTGGTTACCTCCTCTGGTCCCAAGCTTGATTCAGGACCGGCGCCGGCGAAGGAACGCGCTCCACGTGGGCGTGCCGGGGTTCTTGCCCGCGCCGAGGCGGTTGCCAGGTCACCCAGGAACAAAGTTGTCCCCACGGCGGAACCAAGCGAGGAAACACAACGGCCTCCTGTGTCGGCCAGTACCGCATATGGACTGGACCCCCTGGACGCCAGTACAGCCGGCCTGGCCAGGGCCCAGCGGAGCCGCTTGCTGCAATACGGCGTCCTGGCACTGGGCCTGGTGGCCCTGATCGTCGGCATCATCATGATTACCAGCGGATAGTTCCGCCCCAAACGGCTCACGCCATTCCCCGGCCACGCGCCATAACTAGGAGTCCCCTTGTCTGCACATGAACAATCCATCACCCTCGCCCGTCACGCTGCCCGTGCCGCGGCTGACAAGCTCGCAGAAGACATCGTCGCGCTGGATGTCAGCGAGCGTTTGGCGCTGACCGATGTCTTCCTGATCGCATCAGCTCCCACGGAGCGCCAGGTCAACGCAATCGTGGACGGAATCGAAGAGGAACTGCTGAAGCAGGATCTTCGGCCCGTACGCCGCGAAGGCCGCTCCGAGGGCCGCTGGGTCCTCCTGGACTATGCCGACATCGTCATCCATGTCCAGCATGCCGAAGACCGTGTCTTCTACGCGCTGGAGCGCCTGTGGAAGGACTGCCCTGTGGTGGACCTTGAACTCGGCGATGACGCTTCTGCCAAGGCAACATCCGCCGAGGATTCCGAGGCTTAGGACGCTTCGGCAACCGAATATGCTCGATTTGGAATTTTCGGAAATGCTGTTCTAAGATATTTGAGTTGCTTCGGCGCGGATGGCTTTGAAAGCCAGGCGTGAGGCAGCAAGAATATGGGGCTGTGGCGCAGCTGGTAGCGCACCTGCATGGCATGCAGGGGGTCAGGGGTTCGAGTCCCCTCAGCTCCACCCTACGAGGCTCCGCTTCTCTTCCTGGATTATCCGGGGAGGGGGCGGAGCTTTTTCGTATCCGGTTTTCTGCATTGTGGTGTCTGCGTTTTTGGGACATTGTCCCTGCGCGGGTTGGCGGGCGTTCCGGGTTTGCAGACTTAGTCCGGGGATCCGGGCGGGACCGGCGCAATGGCCGGCAGCATGAACTCCCACATTTGCTCTATGCGCTGCAGCACGTCGTCGCGTCCGGTGAGTACATCGGAAACCAATTGGACGCCGGTGAAGGAGGCCACCAGGTACCGGCCGAAAGCTGCGGCATCCAGGTCCGCCCGGACCCCGCCTTCAGCCTTGGCCTGCTCCAGGAGACCCTCGACGGTGCCGATCCAGTCCTCGTAGGGCCCCGACACATCCGCCTGGAACGCTGAAGCTTCAAAGGTGAGGCGTATTCCGGCCCGGACGATCGGTTCGTCCAGCAGTTGCCGGCCAAACATCCTGCAGAGCTCGATGATCTTGTCCAAAGCAGGCGTGCTGGTGCCAAGGATCCCGGCACCTGCGGCCAACACCTTGGAATGTTGTTCTTCGATAACAGCCAGCGCCAGGTCCCGCTTGGAAGTGAAGTGGAAGTACAGGGCCCCTTTCGTCACCTCGGCGTGCGCGATGATGTCAGCGAGGCTTGCCTTTGCATAGCCGATCCCGGCGAAGACCAGGGCGGCACCCTCGATGACGGCCAGCCTGGTTTCCTGCGCGCGCTGCTGCATCCGTTGTGATGACCTCTCATGGTGGGCTGGCGACGTAAGGTACAGCCGCCGTCGGGACCTCATAACGCTATCACCGGGCCGGGGCGGTCCAACGGAGAAACCGACTGGACGGTTTTGTTTTCCGGCCCTAAGATCCTAGACTCCTTGGAGCACGTCATTTTGGGAGGCTTCGCACGGCCTGTTTTTGGGGGAGGTGCAGTGGTTCGATCCACGCACCTCGGCCGGGCGGGCCTCCCGAAGGGCGGGCGGCTGGCGTGACGCACGTCACCTTCCGACGATTTCGCTTCCGGTGGGATTGTGGTTAGTATTGACGAGTTGCTTCGACGGGAAGAGAAATACTTCCTGGTGAAGTTGGCAAATCCGGGGCTGTGGCGCAGCTGGTAGCGCACCTGCATGGCATGCAGGGGGTCAGGGGTTCGAGTCCCCTCAGCTCCACTCCGGAAGAAAGACCCCGCTCAATCGAGCGGGGTCTTTTGCTTTGCTTCCAGGCGTGCGGTTCTACTCCGGAAGTGCCGCTGTTACTTGAGCGCTTCGGCAAATTCGGCGCCACTGACGAACTCGATGCCTTGGAACGGCTGATCTCCAACCACCCTGGCGTTGTGTCCAGGAGGAATGGAATAGGAGGATCCGGGGGAAATGCTGATCTTCCCGCCGTCGTTTGTTTCCACTTCCAGGGAACCGGAAACGCAGAACCCGACGTGGCTTAACTGGCAGGAATCGGTGCCGGCAGCCGGCTTGATGCAGTCTGCCCACGTCCAGCCGGGTTCAAACGTCATGCGGGCGATGGTGTAATCTCCCACAGTGACCAGGTCCACGACGGTTTTGTCCGCCCGCCGGGTTTCGTCGGGGGAGTTGTGGGACTTCGCGTCCAGGTTCGTGACAACATTGACACTCATGGCTTCTCGCAAGGGAAAGGGGAGCCCAGTGAGGGGTGGTCCCGGCGCCTGGCTCCTGGGGTCGCCGTGACGAATGCCGGCCACCTTCGGGGTCATCTCACCGCGCGGAGGAGGACAGGTGTTTGCGTAATGCAAGCTTAAGCTTCCTCCGAAGCACCCATAAAGTCGAGACGCCGGCCTCGGCCGGTTACTGAAGCAAGGAAAGCGGGAACCTCATAGTGACGGAACTGGATTTCGGGGCGCTCTTTGACTCTTTAAGCAGGTTGCCCGACGTCGAGGCCGACAACTTGCAGGCCTACGATGCCACGGACAGGCTCCTGCTGGAAACCGCCGTCGGATTCAGCTCTCCCCGGACCAGGATTGCCGTCATCGGCGACCGGTACGGTGCGTTGACCTTGGGTGCCTTGGCGGGTCTCGGTGTGGAACACGTCCGCGTCCACCAGGACCTTTTCACCGGGAGGCTGGCCCTGCAGCGTAACGCGCAGATGGCCGGGGCTGAGGGTAGGTACAGTCCCCATGAGCTTGGGCGTGAGCTGCTGGAGGGTGTGGAACTGGTGCTGTTGCAGTTGCCTAAAGCCCTGGCCGAGTTGGAGGAAACAGCCGACGCCGTTGCCCGCTTTGCTGCCCCGGGTGCTGTTTTACTGGCCGGTGGCCGCGTCAAGCACATGACGGTCGGCATGAACAGCGTGTTGGAGAAATATTTTGGGTCCGTCCAGCCACAGTTGGCCCGCCAAAAGTCCCGGATCCTGGTGGCGCGGGACGCCAGGCCGGTCGATGCCGCGCCGCCCTTTCCGGTGGTTGGGCCCTTGCCCGAACTGGATATCACCGTCAGTGCCCAGGGTGCCGTCTTTGCCGGTGCGCGCCTCGATATTGGCACCCGCTATTTGCTGACGTTCCTTGACCGCATGCCCCAGGCGCGGTGTGTGGTGGACCTGGGGTGCGGGACGGGCATCCTCGCCACCATGGTTGCCATGCGGCAAAAGGAGGCGCGGGTTATCGCCACCGACCAGTCTGCAGCCGCTGTTGCCTCGGCAAGGGGGACCGCTATGGCAAACGGGCTGGCCGGGCGGATCACTGTGCTCCACGACGACGCCATGTCCTCACTCCAGCCGGCCAGCGCCGATCTTATCTTGCTGAATCCGCCCTTCCATCTGGGCGCCAGCGTGCATGCCGGTGCCGCACTGCGGATGTTTGAAGCAGCAGCCCGGGTCTTGGCGCCGGGAGGGGAATTGTGGACGGTCTACAACAGTCACTTGCGCTACCGGCCGACACTCGAACGGCTCATCGGGCCCACTGAGGAAGAAGGGCGGAATCCGAAGTTCACGGTGACGCGGAGCAGGAAGCGCTGAGGGCTGTGCGTGACGCGTCAGTGAACTGTGCTCGCATACAATGCAGTGTCATCGTTACCAACCCCTGACTTCACAGCCAGCGTGTGCTCATATCCGTGGGAGCAGTGGTGTCGTACGATGCACACAGAGACCAACTTCGACGAAGATTTTCCGAATGACTAGGGGCATCAGTGACTGAGATCCGGCAGCCGACACCGAGGCGCGGAACCAACCTACCCCGCATGGGGGACTTCAACCTGACCGTCATTCTGGAGGCGATCCGGCGGTCTTCGGGCGGACTCAGCCGTGTGGAGCTGGCGCAGATCGTGGGGTTGTCGCCACAAACGATTTCGAACATCTCCCGACGACTCCTTGACCAGCAGCTCATCGTCGAGGCAGGCAAGGAAGGCTCCGGTCCGGGAAAACCGCGCACCATCCTGCGCTTGAACCCTGCGGGTATGTACGCAGTCGGGGTGCACCTTGATCCTGCTGTCATCACTTTCGTCGTCCTGGACCTGCTGGGCGATGTCGTCAAGCACTCCCGCATGGCTACCCCTGGTGGCGACCCTGCAGGGGTGATCACGGGCATCGCCGAACAGATCCAGGCGCTCATCGAGGAGTCGGGGGTCGATGCCTCAAAGATTGCCGGCCTGGGTGTCGCAGTCCCGGGCCCGATCGACCTCGACGAAGGTTCCGTGGTGGAGCCGCCGTTGCTGACGCGCTGGAACAGGGTGCGGATCAGGGAGGCGCTGGCAGATGCCACGGGCCTGGAGACGTTGGTGGACAAGGACGTCACCAGTGCGGCGGTGGCCGAGACCTGGGCCGGCGGCGCGAGTGGCGCGGGAAGCTTCGTTTTCATGTACATGGGAACCGGCATCGGTTGCGGCATCGTCCTTAACGACGAGGTGGTGCGCGGGACCTCCGGCAACGCCGGCGAAATCGGCCACATCGTTGTTGACCCGGAAGGGCCGCAGTGTGATTGCGGGCTCCGTGGTTGCGTCAAATCATCCTGTATTCCACAGGTATTGGTGGCGGAAGCCGAAGCGGCAGGTGTCCTGGACGGGAACCGGCACGGGGCTGACGGTCCTGAAGTGCAGGAACGGTACGCGGAACTGTGTGACCGGGCAGATGCCGGCGACGAACGCGCCATAGCGATTCTGGACAAGTCTGCCACGCTCGTAGCGCGCGCGGTGTCCGTGGTGACCAACACCCTGGACGTGGAGCGCGTGGTTTTTGGTGGTCCGTTCTGGGGCCGCATGTCACCCTATTTCCTGGACCGGGTTCCCGGCCTCCTGGACAGGAACAACGCTGCCCGCATGATCCACGGACTCGAAGTCGTGGGCACCGGAGTAGGCGAAGACGTGGGCGCCATTGGTGCTGCTTGTCTGGTCCTGGAGCACATGCTTGCACCCCGCGCCCAACGGCTGCTGCTGGAGGGCTGACCAGCAGCGCACGTTTGACTGATTGGAGCACCATGCGCCCTGTGAAGACCAAGCGACCTGTGAAAACCATGCGCCCTGTGATAACCATGCCCCCAGCGAAGACCAGGCGATCCATGAAGATAGCGGCCGCATTCGCCGTAGCTGCTGTTCTTGCCGGGGTGACGTCGTGTTCGTCCACTCCGGACGCGGGCCGGAACACCACCCTGAAGATCGTCTACCAGAAAACCGATGCCTTCACAGCGCTTGATACCGTGATGCAGGACGCCAAGAAGGAATTCGAGGCGGCCAATTCCGGTGTGACGGTGGACCTCCAGCCCATCCAGGCCAACGATGACGACTACGGTACCAAGCTCGCCCTGGCGCAGCGGTCACCGGACACAGCACCGGATGTCTTCTATGAGGACACGTTCAAAGTACGTTCCGACGTCGACGCCGGTTACTTGCTCAAGTTGGACAGTTACCTTGGGAAATGGGACGACTGGGCGAAGTTCAGCGACGCCGCGAAGGCGGCCGGCCGCGCAGACGACGGGGCAATCTACGCGGTCCCGCTGGGCACTGATACGCGTGCGATCTGGTACAACAAGGCCGTCCTGCAGAAGGCAGGAATCGCTCTGCCCTGGCAACCGAAGAGCTGGGACGACATCCTGGTGATGGCCAGAAAAGTCAAGGCCGCCGATCCCACAGTGATTCCCTTCACCATGTACGCCGGCAAGGGCACGGGCGAAGGCACCGTGATGCAGAGCTTTTATGAGCTCCTCTACGGCACCGGCAGCACCTTGTACGACGAGGACCAACGGAGGTGGGTGGTCGGTTCCCAAGGGTTCACCGACTCACTTGCCTTCCTGAAGACCCTCTATGACGAGAAGCTCGCTGTCAGTCCGGCGGAAGCACTTGATGCCAATGTCTGGAAGAAGGTCTTCGGGGAGTGGTTCCCGCAGGGCAAACTGGGGGCCACCGTGGAAGGTTCCTACGCGCCGTCGTTCTGGAAAAAAGGCGGTGCCTACGAATGGGCCGGCTACGAACAGGACATGGCTGTGGCGGCCTTCCCCACCCAGAAGGGCCAGGAACCAGGCAGCGTCAGCATGTCAGGCGGCTGGACCCTCGCCGTGGGTGCGGGGACCAAGAGCCCCGAGCTTTCCTTCCAGTTCCTCGCTACCGCCCTGAACAAGAAGAACGCCTTGGCGTACGACATCAACAACTCGCAGATTGCTGTTCGCACGGACGTGGCCGCTGATCCGGGCTACCTTGCCGCAAATCCTTTCGTCAAGGACGTGTCCGACTTGGTGGACGTAACACACTACAGGCCCGCCACCGCTGACTATCCGCGGATTTCCACTGCCGTCCAGGTCGCCACGGAATCGGTCATCACAGGCCGCCAAAGCCCTCAGGAAGCCGCCGCGGATTATGACGCCACGGTCCGCAAGCTGGTAGGGGAGGACAAGGTCCTGCAGCGATGAAGATTCGCCGCCTCTCGCGGCTCCTGCCAGTAGCCCCGGCCATTCTGCTCCTCTTGGTCTTCCTGCTCGCTCCCGTGGCATGGTCCTTTTACGCCTCCTTCACAGACGCTGCCTTGACCGGGAAAGCGGCACGGGAGCCGCAATGGGTAGGCGCGGAGAACTACGTCCGGATGGTTACCGACGACGCCTTTCCCACGGCTGTGTGGCTCACTGTGGTTTTCGTGGCTGCTTCGGCGGTGCTGGGCCAGAACCTCCTCGGATTGCTGATCGCCCTGCTCATGACACGTTCGCGCAAAAGCGTGTCGGACTGGGTGGGCACTGCCGTGGTGGCAGCCTGGGTGCTCCCTGAAATAGTGGCGGCGTTCGCGGCATACGCGTATTTCAACCGGGACGGGACGCTGAACCAGCTGCTGGCCGTGTTGGGAACCCACGGCCTGGATTGGCTGTATTCGTTCCCGCTGGTCGCCATCATTCTCGCCAACACCTGGCGCGGTACGGCATTCTCCATGCTCGTGTACCGGGCAGCGCTGGCGAATGTTCCCCGGGATGTCTCCGAGGCGGCGCTCATGGATGGTGCCCGTGGATGGCAGCGGCTGGCGTTCATTACCCTGCCGCTGATCAGGAACAGCATTGCCACCAATCTGATGCTGATCACCCTGCAGACGCTGGCCGTGTTCACTCTGATCTGGGTGATGACGGCGGGTGGGCCCGCCAACGCCAGCACCACCCTGCCGGTCCTCGCCTACCAGGAAGCGTTCAAGTTCGGGGACATTGGTTACGGCACTGCCGTGGCATCGGTGCTGATCCTGCTGGGCATGGTTTTCGGTGCCGTGTACGTGTGGCTGCTGCGCGAGCGGCGCGCATGAAGCGCTCCAGGGCCAGGGTCGGTGCCGACGTCGCCTTGCTGGTAATCGGTTTGTGCTTTGCGGCGCCGCTGCTGTGGCTGGTGCTGGCCGCCGTCGACCCTCAAGCGGGCTACCAGACCAAGGTGCCCCCGGCGCCGTCGCTGACCAACTTCAGTGCCGTCATGACTCCGGAACTACTGGGACGCCCGCTGCTGAACAGTTTCGTCTTGTCCGCCGGTACGGCACTGGTGAACCTACTCGCAGCCGTCCTGGCCGCCTACCCGCTGTCCAGGTACCGGTCCCGTTTCAACAAGCCCTTCATGTACACCGTTCTTTTCGGAACCTCACTGCCAGTGACCGCCATCATGGTCCCGGTTTACGGCTTGTTCGTTCAACTGCAGCTACTGGACTCCATGGCAGCGACCATCTTCTTCATGGCCACCACCACTTTGCCCATGGCGATCTGGATGGCCAAGAACTTCATGGACACGGTACCCCTGGAACTGGAAGAAGCGGCGTGGATGGACGGGGCATCGAACCTGGTGACGCTGCGGACCATCGTCCTGCCGCTCATGGGACAGGGCCTCGGAGTGGTGTTCATCTTTGTCTTCATCCAGGCCTGGGGGAACTTTTTCGTTCCCTTCATCCTTTTGCTGTCGACGGGCAAGCAGCCGGCTGCGTTGTCCATCTTCAGCTTCTTCGGCCAGCATGGCGCCATTGCCTACGGTCAGCTGGCTGCGTTCTCCATCCTCTATTCGGTCCCGGTACTGGTGCTCTACGCGGTGGTGTCACGGGGCATGGGGAACTCGTTTGCGATGTCAGGGGCAATGAAAGGCTAATCCCCTCGGGACGCTGCGGCGCGCCGCTTCAGTCGATGTCTTCGATGATCTCACCGAAGGGGATGGACTCGTCCACGTGGGCTTGGTGCCCTGTTGGTCCCCTATTGAAAGTGATACGGACACCGTGCCGCTGATCGGCTGCTGACTGGAGAAGAACGGGGCGTACGGCATCGATGACGTGCTGGTCCTGCGATGCCAGATAATTCTGATAGGCGGCTGGTAGCTGATGCATGGCAAAAGGATAGACCTCAGGCGCCCCCATGGGGAGGGGTACCCATTGCGGCCTTGAGCGGGTGCCGTTTGGATAGAGTGGCCGATGCAGGCGGAATCACTAAGCCCACCGCTTGCGGCACGACTCATAACGCCAGCGAGGGGACCCCAGTGCACCAGATCACAGCCACGGCCGGAATCGATGCACCGGACATGGCGCGCGCCCAGCAATTGGTGGGCAGCATAGTCCGGAGCTTCGAAAACAAAGTGGTGGGCCAGACCCGGCTGCGGGAGACCCTGGTGATTGGCTTGCTCACCGGGGGGCATGTGCTGCTGGAAAGCGTCCCCGGACTCGCCAAGACCACAGCAGCCCAGGCCATCGCGGAATCGGTCAGTGCAGACTTCCGACGGATCCAGTGCACGCCGGACCTGCTGCCCAGTGACATCGCGGGAACCCAGATTTTCGACGCCGCCAAGGGCACCTTCGTCACGCAGCTGGGGCCCGTCCACGCCAACATCGTGTTGCTGGACGAGATCAACCGATCCAGCGCAAAAACCCAAAGCGCCATGTTGGAAGCCATGCAGGAGCGGCAGACTTCGATCGGCGGGGAATCCTATCCTTTGCCGCAACCGTTCCTGGTACTTGCTACGCAAAACCCGATTGAGCAAGAGGGCACCTATCGCCTTCCTGAAGCGCAAATGGACAGGTTCATGCTCAAGGACGTCCTTGACTATCCCAGCCCCGCCGAAGAAGCCGAGGTGATCCGGCGGATCGACGCCGGAGTGTTCAGTGCAGAGCAGAAACCGCCGGCAGCCGCTTCCCTCGACGCGGTGGTTCAAGTGCAGGAACTCGTGCGTCGCGTCTACATCGATCCGGCCATCGTCCGGTACATCGTTGGTCTGGCTTACGTCACCCGCAACGCGTCCCAGTATTTGGAACCCCACCTTGCCAACCTGGTGGAGTTCGGGGCCAGCCCGAGGGCCAGTATCGCCTTCAGCCAGGCGGCCCGGGCCTTGGCCCTGCTCAACGGGCGTGACCACGTCATTCCCGAGGACGTGAAGAACCTGGCCCACCGCGTCCTGCGCCACCGCATCATCCTCGGCTTCGACGCGGTGGTGGAGGGTATTGCCGTGGAGACCGTCATCGATGCCGTCCTGGCGTCCGTCCAGACGCCGTAACGGGTCGGCAGGTGCCCAGTCTCATAAGACGCGTCAAGTCGAAGATGTTCATCTTCGCCCATCGCAGGACCCTTAGCCTGCTCGACGGCGAGTACGGTTCCGTTTTCAAGGGCCGAAGCCTCGATTTCGACGAGCTTCGAACCTACGTTCCCGGTGACGAGGTCAGGGACATCGACTGGAAGGCCACGGCACGGCACGGCTCGCCCCTGGTCAAGCGCTACGTTGCCATTCGACGCCACTCGGTGCTGTTGCTGGTGGACACCGGCAGGAACATGGCAGCAGAGGCGCTCTCGGGGGAAAACAAGAAGGACGTCGCTGTTCATGCGGCGGGGGTCATTGGATACCTTGCGTGCCGCCACGGCGATGACGTAGGCCTCGTGCACGGAAATGCGAGCGCATCCCGGTACAGGCCTCCCAAGAGCGGCGAGGAACACTTGGAACGGCTGCTCCGGGACATCGACTCGAGCATCAGTCCAAAGACCCATCCCAGTGACATAGCGGAGCAGCTGGACTACGTCCTGCGGTTCATCAAAGGACGGATGCTGGTGGTGGTTGTGGCTGATGAGGTGCTGCCCGATGCCAGGACCGCGGACCTGATGCGCAGGCTCCGGGCACGGCATGAACTTCTTTGGCTGACTGTCCGCGACGCCGACCTCGCACCGGGGCCGGACGCGCCGGGACAACAGGACAGCATGGACGTCGGTACCGGCCACGGCATACCCCTTCCGCTTGCCGCGGACCGGGCAGTGCGGGCCGCTTACGAGCGGGCAATGAACGAACGTGCCGAGCAGCGCGGGGCTCTTTTCCGCCGCCTGGGTATCGCCGAACAACAGGCCACCGGCAGCGATGACGTTCTCACGGCGGTCTTCGCCCTTTTGGAAAAGCACCGCTTGGGAGCACTCACCTCCCTGGGCGGGGCGAAAAGGGGCCAGGGTGCCGGCTGAATCCACGTTCTACGCACCTCTTCAATACCAGCCCCAGTGGATGTGGCTGGGGGTTGTCCTCATTGTGCTGGTTGCGGGGTGGTACGGGTGGCTCTTCCGGCCACACCGGGCGCTCAAGTCCGCCGGGCGGATGAGCGATCAACCGGACCTGGAGACAATGCGTTCGCGCTGCCTGGAAGCGATTGAGGCAACCGCAGCGGACGCCGACGCCGGGCGGGTACCGGTGCGCGACGCCCACCAGCGGCTCAGCTTCCTCGTAAGGGAGTTCGCCGGTGCTGCAACCGCACTGCCCGTCACCTCCATGACCCTGGATGAGCTACGCCATGAGGGCTTTGATGGCTTGGCTGAGGGGATCGCCGAAATCTACCCCAGTGAATTCTCGGCCTTACCGGTCCAACCTGTAAGTCACTCCGCCGATATCGCCCGCAAGGTGGTTCAGGCATGGAACTGACCTACTGGTGGATTCTCCCGCTTGCAGCCGCAGCGGTGGCGGTCAGCACCCTGCTGTACCTCCGGCGTCGGCGGCCATTGCCCACGCGGGCAGTTGCCCATGGCGACCGGCTCACCGGCTTGCCCGAATACCAGCATGCCCTCCGCCGATACCGGACCCGGCTGGTCCTCGCCGCACTTCTGTCAGCCCTGTTCCTGCTGGCAGCGGCTATCACTGCCGCCCGCCCGGCCCTGCGCTCCACCGAACAGCCTGAGATCCGCAACAGGGACATCGTGCTGTGCCTTGATGTCTCCGGATCAATGACCAGCACGGACGCAGCCTTGGCAGCTGTGTTCAAGGACCTCGCCAAGGAGTTCGACGGTGAGAGGATCGGCATGGTCATCTTCGACAGCAGCAGCGTCCAGTTGTTTCCCCTCACCGACGATTACGACTATGCCCAGGAGCAACTCACCCACGCCGAAAAGGCGCTGGCTGACGGTGCAGGATGGTTCTTCGACGGTACCTGGAACGGGGAGGGCTCATCACTCATCGGCGATGGCCTGGCCTCCTGTGTCCAGAGCTTCCCGGACGCAGACACCAACGGCAACGAAGACACCAAGCGCTCGCGGTCGATTGTACTGGCCACCGACAACTTCGTCTCCGGGGCGTCGATCTTCTCCCTGTCCGAAGCGGGCGCCCTTGCCGCCAGCAAGAACGTGAAGGTTCATGCCCTCAATCCCAGCGACATGGATTACGGGGATGATCCCGGACAACCTGGTGCCCAGCTTAAGGCGGCCGCTGAGTCAACAGGTGGCAGCTATTCCACCCTGGAGAGCCCCGATGCCGTGCCCGGCATTGTCCGGCAGGTCCAGGAAACCGAGGCCACCAGTTACCTGTCGGCCCCGCGCTCCGTTGTTGCCGATGCCCCCGCGTGGCCCCTGGGCGTCGCGCTGCTGGCCGCGATGGGAATGCTGGTACTGGGAAGGAGGACCGGGCTATGACGAACATCGACCTGACCATGGCCCCGATCCTGCCCTGGCCTGTACTCGCAGCAGCCGGCGTGGCCGCCATCGCGTTCACCGTCTGGACCGCCTTCGCCCTCATCAGGGGCCACGGCAGCCAGCAAGGACACAGCCGATCACCGCAGGCCTTGCGCTCCGCCGTGACCCGGTGCGTCGTCGTCGTGCTTCTTGTGCTCGCCGCACTGCGGCCGGGCTGGGCCGGTGGGCAGGCCAACACCACGTCCGCGGACCTTGACGTCTTCTTTGTCGTGGACAGCAGCACCAGCATGGCAGCCGAGGACTACAACGGAACCGGCACCCGGCTGGCGGGAGTCCAACAGGACGTCATGGCGATTGCAAAAGAGCTCGCTGGAGCCAAGTTCTCCCTGATCACCTTCGATGACAAAGCCACAGTGCGGATGCCATTGTCCAAGGACGTCAGTGCATTGCGAACCAGCATGGACACCCTCCAGCCCCAGAACCCCCGCTATGCCAAGGGCAGCAGCGTGAGCGGAGCCGGGCAGCTCCTGAAGGAAAGGCTCGCCGCGGCGCAGGAACAGCACCCGGGACGGCCGGCGCTCGTTTTCTATGCCGGCGACGGCGAGAACACCAGTGCTGCGGCCCCTTCGCCCATGGATGGGGCCAACGTGGCCGGGGGAGCAGTCCTGGGATATGGGACAGCAGCCGGCGGGCGCATGAAGGACTCCTCCAGGAACACCACCGCCTATGTGAAGGATCGAAGCTCCGGCGAAGGCCAGGATGCGATCTCGACAATCGACGAAAACCAGCTCCGCAGCATCGCAGGTCAACTGAACGTCCCCTACACCCACCGGACCGGCACCGAACCCGTGTCCGACATGCTCCAAAAAGCGCAGCCGGGTGCTGTCTCCGCAGGTAGCGGGGATGTACCGGGCAGGATCGAGCTCTATTGGCTGCTCGCACTGGCGGCTTTCGCTCTGGCGCTCGCCGAACCCTTCAGGCACCTGGGCGCGCTCCGGGCCGCCCGGAGTCCGCAGGCGAAGGAGCACAACAGATGACCGCCATGAATTCACGACGACGACGCCGTAACCTGGCGCTCTGGTCAGCGCCGGCTGCCCTCCTGACGCTCGCAGCGGCCGCGAAACTCCTGAGCGTGGGCATATTGGGTGGCTCGGCGGAAAGCTCCTTCACCGCAGGAAACCAGGGTGGAGTGGCGCAGTCGGCAGCATGGCTCGGGGCAGTGAATGTGCTCGAGCCCCACAAGGCCCCGTTTGCGTCCGGAGATGCAAACGTCCTGTCAGGTGACTTTGATGATGCACGGGCAGATTTCGAGGCAGCGTTGAGGGCCGGCGGCGGTGTGGACGAGTGCAGGATCCGGGTGAACCTCGTGCTGAGTGTGGAGAAGCTTGCGGATGCGGCACCTGAGCCGCAGGCCAAGGACCGGCTGGTCCGTGAAGCGTTGGCGGTCATTGAAGCAGCTCCCGTCCAGTGCCACGAGCCTGGACCAGCGAACTCGGCGGGGGAGGGGGCTGCCCTTGAGGCAGCCAAGGATCGGCTGAGCGGGCACCAGGGCCAAAGCGGCGCCACACAGGACGGCGCCCCGCAACCGTCGGCGCCACCGCAGGAAAAGCAACTCCAGCAGCTTGAAGAGAGCGCCCGGAAGGCCCAACTCGAGCGTGGCGAAGGCCAGGAACGTGACGAATATCTGCGCGGGCCGGACGACAGTAACGGTGTTGAGAAGCCATGGTGACGGATCCGCCCCGCATGGGTGGTGAGTAGAACTTCGTCTCCACGAACGACGGCGGCCGGTCACCCACAGGTGACCGGCCGCCGTCGGGCGTTAACGCCCTGGTGCTACTCCCACAAAATCTCGTCATCCACCACACCGTCTTCGTCCGCTGCGGCCACCAGCAATTCGTCCGTGAAGTGCGAGCCGAGGGTGAAGTCGAGCACGAAGTAGCGCTCGGGCTGGCCGGGGTAGATGGCAACGTGGCCGAGCTTGAGTGCCTTCAGGAAGACATCGTTGGTGAGCTGGCCTTTGTCGCGGACGCCGAACACTGATTCGAGTTGCTCTTCCTTGAGCTGCGAACAGTGGAAATGCAGGAACTGCTGGGGGTTGGTGCCGTCCTGGTCAAGTTCGTCGGCGATCATCTCGCGGACCTGGTCCACCAGTTCGGGCAGGAAACGCAGACGGTAGTCCACCTTGTGCAGGGCCGCTTCGTCAAAGTGGTCATGCGCGGTGACATTCAGGTCCAGTTCGAGCTGGTTGCCGCCGAGCTCATGTCTGGCCACGAAACAATGGTCGCGCCCGTGATTGAGCTCTATCTCCCCAAAATGTTTGCTCGCTACCTTGCCCATGTGATCAATCTAACCCCTACATCCAGCACGTTCCAGCACTTGGGAATATTTCACGCGCGCCGCTGCGGACCCTTGACAGGAGTGGTTTTCAGGGGATGGAGACCACTCTTGCCCGCTGTGCCACGCAGGGTATCAGCCAGCAGCTGGGTGAAGAGTTGGACTTGGGCGGTGCGCTTTTCATTGATCAGCAGGGCGAATACGTTCCGCGCAAGCCGGATGTCCGGAACGTCAAGAACCACGACGCCGGCAGGGCGGTTCCGCAACGCCAGTTCCGGCACCAGCGAGGCACCAAGCCCCGCCGCGGTCATCTCGAGGCTCGCGTGGAAGTCGTCACTGTAGGCCACCACCCTTGGGTGGAGGTTGCAGCTGGCGAACAGGCGCTCAATCACCAACGCATCGCTGGTGCCCGGGTGGTGGACAATCCATGGCATGTCGGAAAGGTGGGCGGCCTCGATCTCGGCATCCTCACGGATTTTCCAGGAGGCCGGCAGTACCACGCGGAAGTCGTCGTCGCCGATCCACTGCCGTTCCAGCGAATGCGGCCACGCCAAACCGGACTGTCCCACCTGGTACACGAGGGCCACGTCGAGCTCGCCTCCGCTGCGCAGTCCCTGGATGGTTTGCGCCGGCTCGGCTACGGATACTTTGAGCTCGATGCCCAGCCCGTTCCAGCGCTCATTTCGGAGGATGTCCGGCAAGACGTAGGTCGCCAGGCTGGGGAAGATGCCCAAGCGGAGTTCCTGCGCGGGGGAGTCGTTGGTCCTGGACGCTGCGGCCATGAGGGCTTCGACGTCCGTCAGTACCTTCGATGCGTGGCGCGTCATGGTCACCGCAGCTTCAGTCGGCACCACGCTTCGTGCTGAGCGCTGGAAGAGCTCGACGCCGGTGTCGCGTTCCAGCGCGGCCATCTGTTGGGAGACTGCCGAGGCTGTGTAGCCCAGTTGGGCGGCGGCGGCTGCGAAGGAACCCAGCCGGGTTACCTCCATCAGCGTCCGGAGGTGGAGAAGGTTGACCATCAGCAGATTTTAGCTGTTCGCCACGCCACATTTTCAAAGTGTCACGACACGCCGGACGGGGGCGACACGCTGAAGATTAAATGTGGCTAAGTAGTCCACAGGGTGTGGATGACATCTCTCAGTTTGGCGGAATTGCGGACATTTTGAAGCCCTTGGCCTGTGGACGAGCGGTGGATTGAATGACATACTTGTAATACATCATCTTGGGGTTCCGGCGAGGCGCTTGCACTACATGTAGTATCGATTTACGGATTGAGCGGGAAACCAGCACAAGACTAAATAAGAGCGTGTTGGCTGTCACGGCAGCCCGCGGGCCGGTATCGGATTCAGTAGTTAGTTCCGGTTGAGCCCGCCAGATACGAAGAGAACCAGACTTCAACTTAGGGGACAGGGATCATGACCGTAACGGTTTACACGAAGCCGGCCTGTGTTCAGTGCAACGCAACCTACCGGGCACTCGACAAGAAGGGCATCGCCTACCAGAGTGTCGATATCTCCCAGGATGCCGAGGCCCTTGAACGCCTCAAGGCACTGGGCTACATGCAGGCCCCGGTTGTCGTAACCGAGCAGGACCACTGGTCCGGATTCCGCCCGGACAAGATCGAGGAACTGGCCCAGGCCGTTTCCTCCGTGGCCTAACTTCGCCACCACAGCACACCAAGAATTCCTATGTAGTTGAGGTGACTCCCATGGCACCGCTGGCAGCGGCAACCGTACGTGATGTGACGGAACCTGTCACCACCAGGAGTCACCTCATCTACTTTTCCTCGACCTCTGAAAACACCAAGAGATTCGTCCAGAAACTGGGCAGGGACGCAGCGCGCATCCCACTCTATGCCCAGGACGCTCCGCTTCAGGCCCTCGAACCCTTCGTCCTTGTACTGCCTACCTATGGTGGAACGAACGGCGAAGGTTCCGTGCCGAAGCAGGTCATCAGATTTCTGAACAATCCCGGGAACAGGGAACTCATCCGGGGTGTTATCGGAGCGGGGAACACGAACTTCGCGGACAACTATTGCGCAGCGGGAGACATCATCTCCGTCAAGTGCAAGGTGCCGCATCTTTATCGGTTCGAACTTATGGGAACACCCGAAGACGTAGACCGAGTGAATCAAGGATTGGAAGAGTTTTGGACACAACTGTCGCAGAAACAGAAGTAACCGGGGGCGCTGTGGACACGGTCAAGAAGCCGCTGCCTGAGGCCTATAAGGGCCTGGGTTATCACGAGCTCAACGCCATGCTCAATCTGTATGGCCCGAACGGTGAGATCCAGTTCGAAGCCGACCGCGAAGCTGCGCACCAGTACTTCCTGCAGCACGTGAACAACAACACCGTGTTCTTCCATGATCTCGAAGAGAAGCTCGACTACCTGGTCAAGAACCAGTACTACGAGCGCGAGACCCTTGATCAGTACACGATGAACTTCATCCGCGAGCTCTTCAACCGCGCGTACAAGAAGAAGTTCCGCTTTGAGACGTTCCTTGGCGCCTTCAAGTTCTACACGTCCTACACGCTGAAGACTTTTGATGGCAAGCGCTTCCTGGAGCGCTACGAGGACCGTGTCTGCATGGTTGCCCTGCACCTTGCCCGCGGCAACGAAGAGCTGGCCAACCGCCTCGTTGACGAGATCATCGACGGACGCTTCCAGCCTGCCACCCCGACGTTCCTGAACGCCGGCAAGGCCCAGCGCGGTGAGCTCGTCTCCTGCTTCCTGCTCCGCATCGAAGACAACATGGAGTCGATTGCCCGCGCCATCAACTCCGCCCTTCAGCTGTCCAAACGTGGCGGCGGCGTAGCTCTCTCGCTCACCAACATCCGTGAGCACGGCGCACCGATCAAGCAGATCGAAAACCAGTCCTCCGGTGTCATCCCCGTAATGAAGCTCCTCGAAGACAGCTTCTCCTACGCCAACCAGCTCGGTGCCCGCCAGGGTGCAGGTGCCGTGTACTTGCACGCGCACCACCCGGACATCCACCGCTTCCTGGACACCAAGCGCGAGAATGCCGACGAGAAGATCCGTATCAAGACCCTCTCCCTGGGTGTCGTGGTTCCGGATATCACGTTCGAGCTCGCCAAGAAGAACGAGGACATGTACCTCTTCTCGCCGTACGACGTCGAGAAGGTCTACGGTGTTCCGTTCTCCGACATCTCGGTGACTGAGAAGTACTACGAGATGGTCGACGATTCGCGGATCAAGAAGACCAAGATCAGCGCCCGTGAGTTCTTCCAGACCCTCGCGGAGATCCAGTTCGAGTCCGGCTACCCGTACATCATGTTCGAGGACACCGTGAACCGGGCCAATCCGATCGACGGCAAGATCACCATGAGCAACCTGTGCTCGGAGATCCTGCAGGTTTCCTCACCGTCCATCTACGCCGAGGACCTCAGCTACGAGACCGTGGGCAAGGACATCTCCTGCAACCTTGGTTCGATGAACATCGCCAAGACCATGGATTCGCCGGACTTCGGGCTCTCCATCGAGACGTCCATCCGCGCCCTCAGCGCAGTGTCCGATATGTCCTACATCAACTCGGTGCCTTCGATCGCCCAGGGCAACGCCCAGAGCCACGCGATTGGCCTCGGCCAGATGAACCTCCACGGCTACCTTGCCCGTGAGCATGTCCACTACGGTTCCGAAGAGGGCCTGGACTTCACCAACATCTACTTCTACACGGTGCTGTTCCACGCCCTGCGTGCGTCCAACCGCCTGGCCATCGAGACCGGCCAGAAGTTCGGCGGCTTCGAGAAGTCCACCTACGCTTCCGGCGAATTCTTCGACAAGTACACCGAGCAGGAATGGGTTCCGGCAACGGAGCGTGTCCGCGAACTCTTCGCCGGCCACCACATCCCCACCCAGGATGACTGGCGTGAGCTGAAGGCTTCCGTCATGGAGCACGGTATCTACAACCAGAACCTGCAGGCCGTGCCGCCTACCGGTTCCATCAGCTACATCAACAACTCCACCTCGTCGATCCACCCGGTGGCCGCCAAGATCGAAATCCGCAAGGAAGGCAAGATCGGCCGCGTCTACTACCCGGCTCCGTACCTGACCAACGACAACCTGGAGTACTACCAGGATGCCTACGAAATCGGCTACGAGAAGATCATCGACACCTACGCCGCTGCCACGCAGCACGTGGACCAGGGCCTGTCCCTGACGCTGTTCTTCAAGGACACTGCCACCACGCGCGACATCAACAAGGCGCAGATCTACGCATGGCGCAAGGGCATCAAGACCCTGTACTACATCCGTCTCCGCCAGCTCGCGCTGGAGGGCACTGAGGTTGAGGGTTGCGTCAGCTGCATGCTGTGATCGACCTTTATCGGTTGATTAACTGCGGCCCCGGCCGCATTCAAAACTAAAGAGTACGACGGCGGGTTACCACCCGCCGTCGTACGCTTACCTAAAAGAAACCCATCGCTTAAAGGGGATGAAATGACCGAAAAGGTCAAGCTGCTGACACACGTCGAGGCCATCAACTGGAACAAGATCCAGGACGACAAGGATGTGGAAGTCTGGAACCGGCTGGTCAACAACTTCTGGCTTCCGGAGAAGGTGCCGCTGTCCAACGACGTCCAGTCGTGGCACACGCTCACGCCGGATGAGCAGCAGCTCACCATGCGCGTTTTCACCGGCCTCACTCTCCTGGACACCATCCAGGGCACTGTCGGCGCCGTTTCGCTGATCCCGGACGCGATCACCCCGCACGAAGAAGCCGTGTACACCAACATCGCCTTCATGGAGTCGGTGCACGCCAAGTCCTACTCGTCCATCTTCTCCACCCTTTGCTCCACCAAGGAGATTGACGACGCCTTCCGCTGGTCCCTCGAGAACGAGAACCTGCAGAAGAAGGCGCAGATCGTCATGGACTACTACCAGGGCGACGATCCCCTGAAGCGCAAGGTTGCGTCCACTCTGCTGGAGAGCTTCCTGTTCTACTCGGGCTTCTACCTGCCCATGTACTGGTCTTCGCGCGCCAAGCTCACGAACACGGCCGACCTCATCCGCCTCATCATCCGCGATGAGGCTGTGCACGGTTACTACATCGGCTACAAGTTCCAGAAGGGCTTGGAGAAGGTTTCCGAGGCCCGCAAGCAGGAAATCAAGGACTACACCTTCGAGCTGCTCTTCGAGCTGTACGAAAACGAAGTCCAGTACACGCACGACCTCTACGACGGAGTCGGCCTGGCCGAAGACGTCAAGAAGTTCCTGCACTACAACGCCAACAAGGCCCTCATGAACCTCGGCTACGAGGCCATGTTCCCGGCTTCCGTCACCGACGTGAACCCGGCCATCCTTTCGGCCCTGTCCCCGAATGCCGACGAGAACCACGACTTCTTCTCCGGCTCGGGCTCCTCCTACGTGATTGGCAAGGCTGTCAACACGGAGGATGAGGACTGGGAGTTCTAGTTCGACGTCCGAGAGATCGGAACCTGCTCGGGACCAGTTGCGTAAGCAGCTGGTCCCGAGCTTTTTGTTTCAGCGGCCAGGTGATCCCCAAGCATTCGAAGTATTAGGTCATGTAAGACTTGCGTAATTATGGTGATACTCGTCACTTTTGCCCCCTCCGGCTTTGCGTGTAGGCAAGCCTTACCTACTCTTACAGGAGCAAGCCTTCCCAACACTCGGGCCTGCACGGACGAAGGTCCCCAAGAGTTTTTGTTCGCAGAAAGTAGCCCCTCCATGAACATCCCCAAGAAAGCGCTGGCCGGAATCGCCCTTGCGGCAACCGCAGCACTTGGCCTCACGGCCTGCGGTTCCAACGCCGGCAGCGCCCCCGTTGCGTCCGGTTCCGCGTCCGACGGTTCCGTTTCCGGTGAAATCACCGTTTACAACGCCCAGCACGACACCCTGACCAAAGAGTGGGTGGACGCGTTCACCAAGGAGACCGGCGTCAAGGTCACCATCCGTCAGGGCTCGGATACCGAACTGTCCAACCAGATCGTCCAGGAAGGCCAGGCTTCGCCGGCGGACGTGTTCCTGACTGAGAACTCACCGGCAATGGCGCAGGTAGAGAACGCAGGTCTTTTCGCTGACGTGGACAAGGAAACCCTGGACCAGGTCCCCGCGGAATTCCGTCCCTCCACTGGCAAGTGGACCGGCATCGCTGCCCGCTCCACTGTTCTGGTGTACGACAAGAGCAAGATCAGTGACGACAAGCTGCCCAAGTCCATGTTGGATTTGGCCAAGCCGGAGTGGAAGGGCAAGTGGGCGGCTTCACCGTCCGGCGCTGACTTCCAGGCCATCGTTGCTGCACTCCTTGAACTCAAGGGCGAAGCGGCAACGGAGGAATGGCTCAAGGGCATGAAGGAGAACTTCAAGGCTTACAAGGGCAACAGCACCGCCATGAAGGCAGTCAACGCCGGTGAAGTCGACGCCGCGCTGATCTACCACTACTACTACTACGGTGACCAGGCCAAGACCGGCGAGAACTCCAAGAACGTCACCCCTTACTTCTTCAAGAACCAGGACCCGGGAGCGTTCCTCTCCGTCTCCGGCGGAGGTGTCCTCAAGTCCGCGAAGAACGCGGACGCAGCCCAGGCCTTCCTGAAGTTCATCACCGGTAAGCAAGGCCAGGAGGTCCTGAAGAACGGCACCTCCTTCGAGTACGCCATTGCCTCGCAGGTGGATGCCAACGCCAAGCTTGTCCCGATCAAGGACCTGCAGGCTCCTGCCGTGGACCCGGCCAAGCTGAACTCCGCCAAGGTCACCGAGCTGATGACCAAGGCAGGGCTCCTCTAGTTCTGTGATCACTGACCTCTCGGCTTCCGGACCACAAGGAACGGAAAGCACGACGACGGCGGGCAAGGGCAAACGTCCTCGCCCGCCTTTCGGCGTTTCCACTGTGTCCCTCCTGGCAGTGCTGATAGCCCTGTTTTCGCTTCTTCCACTGGGCTACGTGGTCTACATGACCGTCGCGACCGGCTGGGACACCGCCGTCGAGCTCATCGTCCGCCCCCGCGTGGGCGAGCTGTTGCTCAACACAATTTTGCTGACGGTCATCACCATCCCGCTGTGCTTGCTGCTGGGGGTCGGTGGAGCGTGGCTGGTGGAGCGTACAACGCTCCGGGGGCGCCGCTGGTGGGCCGTTGCGCTGGCTGCCCCGTTGGCCATTCCTGCATTCGTCAACAGCTACGCCTGGGTTTCGGCGGTGCCGTCCCTTGAGGGGCTGTGGTCCGGGGTGCTGATAGCGACCCTTTCCTACTTCCCGCTGGTTTACATACCCGCCGCTGCCACACTTGGCCGCCTGGATCCGGCCATCGAGCAGTCCGCCGCCTCCCTTGGGCTGGGTCCGTGGGCAGTGTTCTTCCGGGTGGTCCTGCCCCAACTCCGCATTGCCATGACCGGCGGGGCTTTGCTCGTTGGACTGCACCTCCTGGCCGAGTACGGCGCCTTCGCCATGATCCGCTTCGACACATTTACGACGGCGATCATGGTCCAGTTCCAGTCGACGTTCAACGGTGCCGCCGGCAACATGTTGGCCAGCGTCCTGGTGCTGCTCTGCCTTTTCCTGCTCCTCGCTGAAGTGAAGAGTCGCGGCACAGCCCGCTATGCCCGCATAGGATCCGGTGCCCAGGGCAAGACCACGCAGTTGCGGCTGGGTGGTTACCAACTGCCCGCCCAACTCAGCCTCCTGGCGCTGACCGCGCTGGCGTTCGGACTGCCCCTGTGGTTTGTCCTGAAGTGGGTGATAGCGGGTGGTGCCGACGTCTGGGAGGCGGAGGAATTCCTGCCCGCACTCCTTCAGACCCTCCTGTACGGAGCTCTGGGAGCGGCTGTTACCACCGTGGTTGCCTTCCCCATGGCCTACCTGGCTGTCCGGCATCCCAGCTGGTTCAGCAAGCTGCTTGAACTATCCAACTACGTCACCAGTTCCCTTCCGGGAATCGTCGTTGGTCTGGCCTTCGTGACCGTCAGCATCCGGGTGGTGCCAGGTGTCTACCAGACGGCAGGAGTGCTGGTGGCGGCCTACGTGTTGCTGTTCCTTCCCCGGGCGTTGGTCAACCTCCGCTCCGGCCTGGCCCAGGCTCCGAAGGAACTGGACGAAGCCGCGCAATCCCTGGGCAAAGCCCCCTTGGTGTCGTTCTTCAAGGTGACGCTGCGGCTTACGGCCCCGGCCGCAGCCGGGGGAGCGGCCCTGGTGTTCCTTGCCATTGTCAATGAACTGACAGCCACGCTGCTCCTGGCGCCCAACGGCACACGGACCCTGGCCACGGAATTCTGGAGCAAAAGCAGCGAAATCGACTACACCGGGGCAGCACCCTATGCCTTGCTGATGATCCTGCTCTCAGCCCCCATGACGTACCTGCTCTTCCAACAGTCCAAGAAAGTAGCCGGACAGTGACAGAACAAGCCCCTTCCCGACTCCCGTCGCCCCGGGTGGCACCCTCCGTGGCCCCGACCACGAACTCGCACCTGGACATCTCTGAGGTCACCAAGAACTTCGGCTCCCAGGCCGTTCTTAAAGGAGTGAACCTGTCGGTCGCCCGTGGCGGGACCACCGCCATTGTTGGCCCATCAGGCTCCGGTAAGACCACCTTGCTCCGGCTCATCGCCGGGTTCGAACACCCCAATACCGGCTCCATCAGCCTGAACGGCAATCCTGTGGCGGGAGACGGGGTCCGGGTCCCGGCGCATAGGCGACACGTGGGGTACGTTGCCCAGGACGGTGCACTGTTCCCGCACTTGACGGTCGGACAGAATGTCGCCTTCGGATTGGATGCCGGCAAGCTCGACGGCGGACGCCGGGTCGTGCGGGCCCGCGTGGAAGAACTGTTGGACATGGTCTCCCTGGATCCTGCCATGGCAAAGCGACGTCCGCATCAGCTTTCCGGCGGGCAGCAGCAGCGCGTTGCCTTGGCCCGGGCGCTGGCCCGCGAACCGGAACTGATGCTCCTGGACGAGCCTTTCTCGGCACTTGACGCAGGCCTGCGGGTTGCTACCCGCCGGGCAGTGGCAAAGGTGCTCAACGCCGCCGGGGTGACCACCATCCTGGTTACACACGACCAGGCCGAGGCGTTGTCCTTCGCTGACCAGGTGGCCATCATGCGCGGCGGTCGGCTGGCACAGATCGGTAATCCGTTCGTGGTCTACACCCGACCGGCAGACCGGGCGACGGCGGAATTCCTGGGCGAAGCAGTCATTCTTGATGCCTGGATGGAGGGTTCCCTGGCGACATGTTCCCTTGGTGGCATTGCCGTCCGGCGACCACCGGCCCAGGGCAGGGTCCAGCTCATGCTGCGCCCGGAACAAATCCGGATTGCCCCGGACGGCCCGATCCGTGGCGTGGTAGTGGATACCGACTACTTTGGACCTGAAACTACAGTGCGGATCCAGCTGGGCGCTTACACTGCCCAGGATGGCGCCGGGCAGGGCCAAAGCCATCGCTACCCGGGTGGCGGCGAGATCATCACCATCCGCCACTGGAACGCGTCGATCACCAGGCCGGGCACGGAACTTTGCCTTCGTGTGGTGGGTGAAGGAGTTGCTTTCCCCGTGGGGGAGTAGCCAGCTCAAGTGCCACCTGCCGCGATACGCAGGTGGCCCGGCAGGGGAGGAGCTTGGGAGCGGTAGCTATGCCCGGTGGGCGTCCGGACTTCCAAGGTATGGACGGAGTCTGTGTCGTTCCGGCCCGGCTCTGTTTTGCTGCTCCAACCCGGGTTTTCCTTGGTGTGGTTGCAGGCTTCGCAAAGTCCGGCGCAGTTGTCCAGCGAGGTGGATCCGCCACGACGCCAGGGGACTACGTGGTCGATGTGCCGAATGGGCGCGTCGCAGTACGGTGTCCGGCAGAGGTTGTCACGAACCTCTATGAAGCGGCGCATTCCCTGCGGAAAGAAGCGTGACCGCGAGTCCTCGGCGATGAGCTCCTCGGTGCCGGGGGCTGTATAGAGGCGGCGAAGCCAAACATGGAAATCATTGTCGGGATCGCCGTCAACCTTCGTTGTGGATACAAGGTCTCTGGCCCACTGGGCGGGTACAACCCCATAGCCGGTCAGCTGCGCCGGTTCGGAGTCGTTGGCCAGGAGGGTGCGGTCTGTCATCACCAGCTGCAGGTCAATCCCGGAATAGCCGGCGGATGAACCGGTGATCCCCTCGACCAGTGTGTCGGCCATAACCTGGCCCCGGCCGCGTTGCTCACCACCCGGACGGGACCGGGCTGAGTCAGCAGCCCGCGTGAGTGCCGCGTAGGCTGCGACGCCCTGGGCTACAGGAAGCAGGGCGGTCAGGATGGTCATCGTGTCAGGTGCCGGCCGCAGACTCACGGTCCTCTCGTTCGCGGCACGTGCAGCCCGCTGGCTTACCGAACGCGGATCACGGCGGTAGGCTGCGGCTTTCGCAGCGGCAACGATGGCCTTGTCCCCGGCACCTTCGAAGGTTCCAGTATCCGGCGCGAGCTCTTCATCCACGGCCGCCCGATCCTCAACGGACAAGCAGGCGGTTTCCTTGACGAGCAGGGTGGCTCTCCACTCATTCAACAGTCCCGCATCCACGGCGGCCATGGTGCGTGGCATCTCCGTGACCAATGCCCGGGCCAAGCCAAGGAGGCGGGAGCCACGGTTGGGGGATTCCCGCCGAGCGAGCGCCACTTGCGCTCCTACACCCTTGCCACGTTCGGAAGCCGGGACTCCGGCCTCAGCCTGCTCAGCGCGTTGGGCAAGGTCGAAGGCCACGGTGATTTTGGCCTGAAGTCCCGAGATGGCCGACTTCATGTCTTCCAATACCCGCAGTTGGGCGATCAGATCCCGGCTGATGGTGCTGGGACTGGCAGGACCAGCATCGTTGACGCCGGCCGGTTTGCCGCCGGACGTGCCGGCGCGGACGGTTCCTTCCGAGCGGACGGTTCCTTCCGAAGGGGCGGGAACCAGTGCAGAAGTCAATGCAGTACCTACCTGCCCTTCCCGATTCCGCTCCATGGACTGACTCTGGCACGAGGCCCTGACAATATTGGCAGGTAAGTGAGGTAGTGATGAACCTGCAGAACCTTCCACCCTTGTCTGAGTCCACTCTTCAGGGGAAGATGATTGCCATCTCCGGGAGGTTGACCATGCTTCAGCTCGAAAAATTCGAAAAGTACCTCATTGAAGAGTTTTACGACGACTACCGCTCGGGGGAGATGTCCCACAAAACGTTCACCCGACGCGTTGCGTTCATCATGGGAAGCATGACGGCGACAGCCGCGGCGATGACCCTGGTGGGCTGCACACCGGATGAAGTGCCAGGAGCCACAGATCCGATGCCGGCACCGGCGTCGACTTCGGCGGAAAAGGTGGACACGTCAACGGCGGCAACTTCAGAGGCGGCGACCAGCTCGGTTCCCAATGCAAAAAGCCCTTTGTCGGTCCCGGAAGGTACCTCGGGCCTCACGGCGGCCATGGTGAAGCTGACTTCCAGCGGAACCGAAATCAGTGGCTACCTTGCCAGGCCCGAGGGGAGGCAAAGGCGTCCCGCCGTATTGGTCTGCCATGAGAACAGGGGCCTCACGCCGCACATCCAGGATGTTGCACGCCGCTTTGCGAAAGCAGGCTACGCGGCGTTGGCACTTGACCTCCTCAGCAGGGAGGGCGGGACAGAGTCCCTGGATCCCGACGCTGTTCCCGGTGCCCTGACCAAAGCGGGAGCGCAGCGGCATGTGGACGATTTCAAGGCGGCCTTTGACTATCTCAACGGACAGGACTTTGTTGAAGAAGGCCGCATAGCCATGATCGGGTTCTGCTTCGGCGGTGGCATCACGTGGCAATCAGCCACGGAAATACCAGGACTCAGGGCAACGAGTGCGTTTTACGGTCCAGCCCCGGACCTGGGCAAGGTTCCCGCCATCAAGGCGGCAGTGATGGGCGTCTACGCGGAGAAGGACGCCAGAATCACGGGCCCTATGCCGCAACTACAGGAGGCCTTGGATAAGACTATGGTCAAACATCAGCTCAGGGTTTACCCGGGCGTGGACCATGCTTTCCACAACGACACCAGCGAACGCTACGTGGAGGCCCAGGCAACGGCTGCGTGGAACGACACCCTGGCCTGGTTCAAGGACAACATCTGAAGCTAACTCTGGAGGCGGGCAGCCTCACTGGCCAATTCGGCTTCCAGGGTCTCAATGCTGGGCAGGCTCGCAACCAACTCGTCAGGCAGTGAGTCCGCCAAGGAAGTGCGCCACTCCGCGATGCCCACAGGGGCGTTGAAGCCACGCAATGCGTACTCGGCAACGACGCTGTTCTTCTCCTTGCACAACAGCAATCCGATGGTGGGTTTGTCGTCAGGATGTGCCATGAGGTCGTCAACGGCGGCCATGTACATGCCCAACTGGCCGAGGAACCCGGGTTCGAACTTCACGGCCTTCAGCTCAATCACCATGTAGCAACGCAACTTCAGATGATAGAAGAGCAGGTCGGCAAAGAACTCGTCTCCGGCAATTTCCAGGCGAACCTGCTCGCCCACAAAGGCGAAACCCTGGCCCAGTTCCAATAGGAATTTCTCCACGTGCTTCACCAACTGCAGCTCCAGGTCCCGTTCGGTATGGCGATCAGTCATGGACAGGAAGTCAAAGACGTAGGGGTCCTTGGTTGCTTGCTGGGCGAGGTCCGAGTCCGCCGGGACCATGGTGGCCTTGAAGTTGGTGATTGCCTGTCCGGACCGTTCGTGCAAGCGCGTGGAAATCTGGTGGGTCAGCACGTTGCGCGACCATCCGTGCTGGGCCGCTGCCGCAGCGTACCAGAGGCGCGTGGCGGCGTCGTCGAGCTTTTCCAGCAGGGCGATCTGGTGGTACCACGGCAATGTTGCAAGCGGCGCTTGCAACATTGGAAAGTCAGGCCATGCCTGGGCGAAGCTCTTCATGTAGCGCAGGTTCCGGGGGGAGAAGCCCTTGGCTTCGGGGAACCTGGTGCGGATGTCGGCGGACAAGCGTGTGACCACTTTGGCGCCCCAGCCTTGCTCGGATTCGCGCTCCGCCAGCTGGCGGCCAATAGTCCAATACGAATTCAATAGCTCACTGTTGGCAGCTGCCATGGCGCGGGTGCGCCCGGTGCGGACCTCACGGGCCACGGTGTTGAGCAGCGTGGGGTACCAATCGGGCATGGAGGAAGCAGCCGGAACGCCCGGAAACGAGGTCTCGGTTGCGAGCTCTTTGGACGGCATGTTGCTCCTGTCGGTTGCTGTTGTCCTCACGCTAAGACCAGGCACTGACAAAATAGACGGGTGAGTGAAGCTGGCGAATTCGTGGACTACACCCTGCAGATGGAATCGACGTGGGAGCGGGCAGAAGAGGCCAGTGCGCGCCTCGGCGAAGCCTTGAAAGTGTATGGCGCCTCCGTGGGGGCAGTCCGCGGGACGATCCGGGATGCGCTGAAGCGGTACAAGAACCTGGCCCATGACGAGATCACGGCTCTCAGTTCTGAACTGTGGGAACAACCGGTCTTTGAACGACGACTGGCCGCGGTGGTCCTGCTGCAGACCAAGGTCGGTGTCCTCGTCAACACAGACCTCACCCGGATCGAAGGTTTCATCAGGCAGTCCGGCACCAGGGAGCTGGTGAACCCGCTGGCCGCGGATGTGGTGCGTCCCCTGCTGGCACGGCTGGAAGGCCGGGCAAAGGATCGCGCTGAACGGGTGCTGGAGCGGTGGGCTGAAGATCCCGATCCCGAGCTTCGCCACGCAGCGGCATTGGCCACTGGTGCTGCCACCTCTTGATAAGCAGCAGAGACCGGCCTAGCGTTTCCCTACCGCGTGCCAGCGGAATCGAGAGACAGGTCGATCCATGAAATCGCTGTGGTTGGACAGGGAATCCGGCTTTACATCCGATGCCGTCCCCGAGGAAAAGCACTTTGACACGATAATTGTGGGTGCCGGGTTGACTGGCATGGTGACGGCATTGTTGTTGTCCCGCTCCGGTCAGCGCGTGGTGGTCTTTGAGGCACGCACCTTGGGGGCGGTGACCACGGGCAACACCACGGGCAAAGTGAGCCTGCTGCAAGGCGGAGCGTTGTCGGCCTTGCGCGGCCAGTACTCGCTCAAGGTGGTCCGGGCCTACGTGGAAGCCAACAAGTCGGGGCAAGCGTGGCTCACCCAGTACATGGACCAGCAGGGCGTCTCTTTCCAGCGCCGGACTGCGGTCACCTTCGCCTCCACGGACGACGGCGCCCAGCGGCTTCGCAAGGAAGCCGCGGTGGCGCGGGACGCGGGTTTGGACGTCCATTTCAGTCGTGACCCCGGGGTGCCGTTTCCGGTGGTTGAAGCGTTGGAACTGGACGGCCAGGCGCAGATCCACCCGATGGAGCTTCTGGACGCCCTTGCTGCGGATATCCGCAAGCACGGGGGCCGCATTGTCGAAGGCGCGCAGGTGCAGGACGTTGGCTCCGGGCAGCCGCTTGAAGTCTCCACCCGCAAGGGCACGTTCACTGCCGACACCGTGGTGGTGGCCACGGGCACACCCATCCTTGATCGCGGCCTGTACTTCGCCAAGCTCGAACCCAACCGTTCATACGCGGCCGCCATCCGCCCGCCGTCGGGGATGCCCCTCCCGCAAGCGATGTATTTGTCCATTGACGCGCCGACCCGGTCCCAGCGCACCCATCCGGCCCCTGGGGGTGAGCTGCTTCTGGTCGGCGGCTACGGGCACACGGGCGGCCGGGCCGTGTCACCGCAACAGCACCTGAATGATCTCCTGGGATGGGCCAACGAACACTATCCAGGTTCGGAAGTGACCCACACGTGGTCGGCACAGGACTACCAGGCGACCAACCTCATGCCGTTCTTCGGCAAGCTGCCGCGGGGGCACGGAAGGATATTCTTCGGTACGGGCTACAACAAGTGGGGGATGAGCAACGGCGTTGCCGCCGCGTTGTCCATCACCTCTGACATCCTGGGCGGCCAGTCCGACTGGGCAACCACCATCCACCACCGGGTGACCTCACCCCAAGGGGCGCTCCAAGCCGTTCGGCTTAACGCCAGTACTGCGAAACGGATGATCGAGGATACGGCGAGAGTCAGGAAGAACCCCGAAATTACTGACGGGACACATCCACCCGAGGGGTCCGGCGTCGTCGGCTTGTACAAAGGCGAACCTGCCGCGGTTTCCACGGTGGACGGCAAGGTCTGCATGGTATCTGCCAGTTGTGCCCACCTGGGCGGCCTGCTGACGTGGAACGATGCCGAGAAGTCGTGGGACTGCCCGCTTCACGGTTCCCGGTTCACGCCCGAAGGCAAGTACCTTGAGGGTCCGGCAACCCATGACCTGCACAAGTCTGTGGGCAAAAAGAAGAACTAGCCAAGCCTGTCGACGCGGCGCCGGGCCTGGTCTGCGCTGCGTCGGAGCTGGGTTGCTGTCCTCACCGCGACCTTCTTGTCGGACTCGGCGGATTCGGTATCTCGCACAATGCCAATGACTTCGGCCTCCAGAGTGGCCAGGCGTTTCTTCACCTCGTCGATTTCCGCCTGGACCTCCGAGCGCCGGCGTGCGAGCTCGTTGACAACCTCCCAGGCTTCGGAGGCCCGCTTCTCCGCGTCCTGTGCCTTCGTGTCGGCTGCGTCGAATTCGTCCTGGGCTTCCTTCAGGGCAGCCCGGCGTTTTGCCGCGCGGCGATCGGCCAGGGAGGTTGCTTGTTCCTTCGCTTCCTGTTTCCTGGGTGCCTTTTTCTTCTCTGCCTTGCCGTTTTCCGCCTTGTCCTTGGCCCGGGACGTTTCTTTGGTATCAGCTGCTTTTTTCCTGGCCGGTTCCGCAGCCGGCCCGGTGGGGCTGTTGGTGCCGGCGATGTCTTCCGCTGAGGCTGCTGCGACGGCGTCCGTCAGGTCCACGGACTCGAAGCCACTTCCGCTCAGCGCCCGCACCAATCTCCCCGTGGCAACGGCCCGTGCAGCCCCGGAATCGGCCATGGCCGCCCTGAGTGTTTGCTCAACATCCGTTGCCGCAGCCGCGCTCAGCGGCGCTCCGAGTTCCCCCGCAAGATCCTTGGCCGCGTGAACGGCGGTGGTCAATTGCCCCTGCCGTTGCTGGCTGAGCTCGCGGAACGCTGGGGCATCCGACTCTTCCTGGGCGGCGCGAAGGGACGCGCCGAAACGCACAACGCCGTCAATCACCTCCGGCTTGTGAACTGCCAGCATGTTGATGGCCCAGGCGCCGGCGGCGGGCTTGGGCAGGCGGCCGATCTCCTGTGCGAGTTCCTTGTGCCCCGCTTCCTTGGCCGTGCGCACCAACGTTGTGCGTTCGGAGGTGAAGTCGCGGGGCAGGACGACATACAGCTCCTGGGCGGCCTCATGGAGATCCATGGATCCATCCTAGGGTTCAGTGGTCGCCGTTGCCGGGAGCGAATCTTCAAAGCGAGCTGGCTTAGGGTAGCCTAAGTCGAGTGGACCAGATCATGAGTTTGCCCTTCGGTGTCGCCTTGGCAGCGCTGTTCGCCATCGTCATGATCCGCGTCAACGTGACGTACTGGATTGGTCGTGGGGCAGTAGCCGGCCTTTCCCATACCCGCTTCGGCGGATCACTGGAACGACCCAAAGCAGCCCGCGCCCAAGCCCTGATACAGCGATGGGGGCCGTACGCCGTCGTGTTGTCCTTCCTGACCATTGGCCTCCAGACGGCCATCAACCTGGCCGCCGGCATGGCTCGCATGCCACTGCGCCGCTACCTGCCCGCCGCCATCGCAGGATCGGTGATCTGGGCTTTCCTTTATGCGACCATTGGGCTCGCGGCGCTCGAGGCATGGCTGGCTGTCGCTGCGACGTCGCCGCCGGGCGCAGCCTTGGGCCTCGCCGCGGTGGCGGCGGTGGTTGTCTGGGTTGTTGTGATCCGCAGGCGTCGGGCAGCAGGCAAATCAGCGGATACAGTGGTCTGAGTTCTACTGCTGGATCGGCGAAAGGCTCGGGTTGACTACTGCATTACCGGAACTGGCGGACGGTGATTTCTACTACGAATCATTGGGCGGTGGCCGTTTCCGCTCTACGATCCACGCCCAAGGCGCCTGGAATCCGCACGAACAACACATGGCACCGGCCTCGGGCATCCTCGCCGACGCCCTGTTGCGGCACGAGCCCAGGGACGATGTCCGTCTGGCGCGGATCAGCTATGAAATCCTGGGCCTCATTCCCGGCGGCGAGTTCCAGATCACTACCTCGACGCTGAGGCCGGGGAAGACCATTGAGCTGATTCAGGCTGAACTTTCCTCAGCAGGTCGTGTGGCCATCCGTGCTTCTGCCTGGCGGATGATCACCAGCGACACCAGTGCGGTGGCTGCCGTGGAGGACGAGCCCATGCCCGCCCCGGACGAATGCAAACCCTGGGATGGTGCCAGTGTTTGGCCCGGCGGGTATATCCGGTCCCTGGAGATGCGTCTCGCCGAGGGACACCGGCCCGGTTCGGGAAAGGTATGGATCCGCACAGCCCATCCGCTGACGGATGGCGCAGACAGCACTGACCTGGCCAGGCTGATGGGCCTCGTGGATACCGCCAACGGTATTGCGGCGCGTGTTCCGCCAGGGGAGAACAGCTACATCTTCCCGAACGTGGATTTGCAGATCCACATGTACCGCGCGCCCTCCGGCGAATGGCTGGGCCTGGACAACAAGGTCTCCTTTGGCGCCGACGGAATAGGGTTGACCTCCACGGTCCTTCATGACGTCCACGGACCATTCGGCAGGGCCGAGCAGATCCTGACGCTGAGGAAAAGCTGATGTCGGCGGCTGCCGAAGCCCGCAAGCAGCTCACGGTTTACCGGCAACAGGATTCGCTCGGCGCTGCCGGCGACCTCGACTTTGCCTTGGAACTGCTTAGGCGTGCCCGCAGTGGTCAGCTGGGTCCTTCGCTTCGCTTGTACCGCCCCGAGCCCACGGTCGCGTTCGGGCAGCGGGATGCCAACCTGCCGGGATTCGCCGCCGCCGAAACGGCCTGCCGAGAGCAGGGTTTCGAGCCGCTCATTCGGAAGGCCGGAGGGCGCGCTGCCGCTTATCATCAAGGCAGCCTGGTGATAGACCACATTGAGCCGCATCCGGACGCCATTGTCAGGGCAAAAGCCCGCTTCGCAGAGTTCGGAGAGTTGCTGGCCGGTGCCCTTCGCAGCGTCGGGGTCCACGCCGCCGTCGGCGAAATTCCGGGGGAGTACTGCCCGGGCGAGTTCAGTGTCCACGGTGAGGACCCCGATTTTCCTGCGCACAGGATCAAGCTCATCGGCACCGCCCAACGGGTCGTCTCCGGGGGTTGGTTGTTCAGTTCCGTGATTGTGGTGGAGAATTCCGGGCCCATCCGTGATGTCCTGACTGCCAGCTACGGCGCACTGGGCCTGGAGTGGGACCCGGCAACTGCCGGCGCCGCCAATGACTTGGTGCCACATCTGGATGTCGGCACCGTGGAGGCAGCCGTGATCGAGGCCTACCGCGGGTACGCGGACGTGGTCGACGGCGACTTCCGCAGTCTCGTGGGCTGATTGCCGCAGCGTCGTTGAGCCTGCCGCGGACCGGGTTTAGGCTGGGGTGATCAGGTACCCAATCACGCGAATCGCGGTGTAACGATGGGCCGGAAGCAGCATCCTATGGAGGATTCCGACGCGGAACTCAGTGTCGGCGCGCCCAAGCGATCCGCTGGTGGTTTGCCGAGCTTGACTGAAACACTGCCGCACGCCATGGCGTCCATGGGTCCAGCCAGGGCGTGGAAGACACTCAGGGCCGTCAACCAAAAAGACGGCTTCGATTGCATGAGTTGCGCGTGGCCGGATCCACCCGAACGCAAGCTCGCCGAATTTTGTGAGAACGGTGCCAAGGCTATCGGCTGGGAGGCAGAGCCGCTCAGGATCCCCGTCGGCTTCTGGGCGGAAAATACCTTGGCTTCCTTGGAACACAGGCCTGAGTATTGGCTCGGCCAGCAGGGCCGTCTGGTGGAACCGGTGTACAAAGCTGCAGGCGCGGACCGGTATGTGCCCATCGGTTGGGACCAGGCGTTCGAAATCATCGCGAGGGAGTTGAACGCCCTCCAATCGCCGGACCAGGCTACCTTCTACACGAGCGGGCGGACCAGCAACGAGGCTGCCTTCCTCTATCAACTGTTCGTGCGGGCGTTCGGGACCAACAACCTTCCCGATTGCTCCAACATGTGCCACGAGTCCACCGGCGTTGCCATGGGAGAGACCATCGGCGTGGGCAAATCGGCGATTACGTACAAGGACTTCGCGGCGTCGGACCTGATCATCATCATGGGACAGAATCCGGGCACCTGCCATCCGCGGATGCTGACCGCGTTGGAAGAGGCCAAACAGGCCGGGGCGAAAATCGTGGCCGTGAATCCTCTGCCGGAAGCCGGCCTGATCAACTTCCGGAACCCCCAACGTCCCCGGGGCCTGGTGGGAAAAGGCACAGACCTGGCAGACCAATTCCTGCAGATCCGCCTGGCCGGGGACATGGCGTTGCTGCAAGCAGTCTCCAAGCGGGTCCTCGACGCCGAAAGTGCGGCACCGGGGACCGTTCTGGACCGGGCCTTCATTGACACCCACTGCCAGGGTTTTGTGGGATTCGCCGCGCACCTGGCAACACTGGACGAAAGCGATGTCCTTGCGGCTACGGGACTGACCAGCGAGGAGATCGATGAACTCGCTGTAAGCTACCTGCACGCCGGCAAAGTCATCATCACCTGGGCCATGGGGCTGACCCAGCATAAGAAGGCTGTGTCCACCATCAAGGAGATCATCAACCTCCTGCTGCTGCGCGGTAACATCGGCAAGCCGGGGGCCGGGCCGTCTCCGATCAGGGGCCACAGCAATGTCCAGGGTGATCGGACCATGGGCATCTGGGAAAAGATGCCGCCACGCTTCCTTGTTGCCCTGCGGGACGAGTTCGGCTTTGACCCGCCCCGGAATAACGGTGTTGACGCAGTGGACAGTATCCGGGGTATGCGGGACGGCAGGATCAAAGTGTTGATGGCGCTCGGCGGTAACCTCGTCCACGCGATCTCGGACACCGCGGTGGCTGAGGAGGCCGTGAGGCGGACGCGGTTGTCCGTGCAGATCTCCACCAAGCTGAACCGTTCACACGTGGTGGTGGGGGAGCAGGCGCTGATCCTTCCAGCTTTGGGACGCACTGAGATGGACCGGCAGGGCGGGCGTGCGCAGTTCGTCACTGTTGAGGACACGGTCTGCGCGGTGCACAGTTCGGCCGGTACCTTGGAGCCGATTGCTCCTGGCGTCCTGTCCGAAGTTGCCATTGTCACCCGCCTGGCCCAAGCGGTCCTCGGCGGCAAGGTGCCGGTTGACTGGGCGGCTTTGCGGTCGGACTACGATCTCATCCGGGACCACATCGCTCACGTGGTGCCCGGGTTCGAGGACTTCAACCACCGTATCCGTCGGAAGGATGGGTTTGTCCTGCCGCACGGGCCCAGGGACAGCCGGACTTTCCCGACCTCTACCGGGAAGGCCATGTTCACTGTCAATGATCTAGAGACCATCGAGCTGCCGGCAGGGAGGCTGATCCTGCAGACCATCCGCTCCCACGACCAGTTCAACACCACGATGTATTCGTTGAATGACCGCTACAGGGGCATCAAGAAGGGCCGCATGGTTCTGTTTGTCAATCCCCGGGATCTTGGGGAGTTGGGCCATGAGGACGGTTCGTACGTGGATGTTCACAGCGAGGCCGGCGACGGCGTGGACCGGGTCCTGCGGCAACTGCGGGTAGTCGCGTACCCGACCGCCAGAGGCTGCGCGGCTGCGTATTACCCCGAAGCGAACGTCCTGGTTCCATTGGATTCAACGGCAGAGGAAAGCAACACGCCTGCTTCGAAATCGGTGATTATTCGCCTTGTGCCGGCTGCCGCCCCCGTGTTTGAGGGGGCAGCCGGCAAAGAGGCTTGAGGGTGCGGGCTTAGTGGCCGCGTGCTATCCATTCATCCAAGTGCGGCTTTTCCGCGGCGATGGTGGTGGTGTCGCCATGGCCCGTGCGGACGACGGTCTCTTCCGGCAGCGTCAGGAGTTTGGTCCTGATGGACTCGATGATGGTGGGGAAGTCGCTGTAGGAACGCCCTGTAGCTCCTGGCCCGCCTTGGAAAAGGGTGTCTCCGCTGAACAATGTGCCTTCGCTGGGCAGGTGGAAGGACACCGAGCCGGGTGAATGCCCGGGTGTGTGGATTGCTGTGAGCTTTTCCCCGGCCACAGTGAACTCCTGGCCGTCCGTGATGGCGGCGTCGGGATTTTGACCGGGGAACACTGCTTCCCACAGCATCCAGTCGTCCCGGTGCAGGTGGACGGGAGCTTTTACCAGTTCGCGGAATTCGCCTGCCGAGCTGATGTGGTCGTCATGTCCGTGCGTGAGCAGGATTGCTTTGACGGTTCGGCCGTTGACGGCGTCCATGATCGCTGCGGGGTTGTGGGCGGGGTCTATGACGATGCACTCGGAATCGTCGCCGATGATCCAGACGTTGTTATCCACGTCCCAGGTGCCACCGTCCAGAGAGAAGGTTCCGGAGGTGACAACGTTGCTGATGCTCAGGGTTTCGGTGCTCACAGTTCAACCACCGATCGCAGGACCGCACCGTGGTGCATCTTGTCGAAGGCTTCTTCCACCTGGTTGATGCTGATGCGTTCGGTGACGAAGGCATCGAGGTCCAGCTTGCCTTGTTTGTACAGGTCCACCAGCATGGGGAAGTCGCGGGACGGCAGGCAATCGCCGTACCAGGAAGATTTGAGGGATCCGCCGCGGCCAAAAACGTCCAGCAGGCGAAGTTCGAGGGTCATCTCCGGAGTGGGAACCCCCACCAGGACAACGGTGCCTGCCAGGTCACGTGCGTAGAAGGCCTGCTTGTAGGTTTCGGGACGTCCGACGGCGTCAATCACCACGTCTGCGCCGAAGCCGCCGGTGAGAGCACGGATTTCTTCGACGGGATCCCCTGCGGAGGAATCTACGGTATGGGTGGCACCCAGGTCCTTGGCGCGTTCCAGCTTCTTGGCGTCGATGTCCACGGCGATGATGGTGGTGGCGCCGGCGAGCGCCGCTCCGGCGATGGCTGCGACACCCACGCCACCGCATCCGATGACAGCGACTGAGTCGCCGCGCTTGACTCCGCCGGTGTTCAAGGCGGCGCCGAGCCCCGCCATGACGCCGCAGCCGAGCAGTCCGACGGCGGCAGCATCGGCGTCGGGGTCTACTTTGGTGCACTGACCTGCGGCGACCAGTGTCTTTTCGATGAAGGCTCCGATGCCCAGCGCCGGGGAGAGTTCGGTGCCGTCTTCGAGGGTCATCTTCTGGGTGGCGTTGTGGGTGTTGAAGCAGTACTGGGCCTGGCCGCGTTTGCAGGCGCGGCAGTTGCCGCAGACGGCACGCCAGTTCAGGACAACGCGGTCGCCGGGGGCTACGTCCGTGACGTCCGGGCCGACTGCGCTGACCACGCCGGTCGCTTCGTGGCCGAGAAGGAACGGGAAGTCGTCGCTGATGCCGCCGAGCTTGTAGTGCAGGTCGGTGTGGCAGACGCCGCTGGTGAGGATGTCCACCAGGGCTTCGCCGGGGCCGGGTTCGGGCACGAGGACGGTTTCGAGGGTTGCGGGTGCGCCCTTGGATCGGACGACGACGCCTTTGACTGCGTGGACCATTGAAGTGGTTCCCTTCGGGCTCGCGGAGGGCGGGCCCGGCTAATGCAGCATTAACGCAGCAGGGCCCGCTACGGATTCCCATTCTGTCTATCACAGGTGGCAGACAGTGTGTGGTTTGTTCCGTGCGGACCCCTGGCCGGTTACGGCTGGTGCTTATGCGGCGAGACGGCTTTCCACCTCGGCCGCGGAGGGGTTGGTTGCGGCGGTTCCGTCCGGGAAGAGGACGGTGGGCACGGTGCGGTTGCCTCCATTGAGCTGCTCGACGAGTTCGGCCGTGCCATCCACTTCTTCGATGTTGATCTCGGTGTAGCCGATGCCCTTGGCATCCAGCTGCTTCTTCAGGCGGTTGCAGTAGCCGCACCAGGTGGTCGAGAACATGGTGATGGTGCCGGAGTCGGGAGTGAAGTCCACGGAGCTCTCCTCAGTTGTGGTTGTTTGGACGGAGTGTTTCGTTCCTAACAACGGTAACCCGGCGCAGAATAATTCCCGATTGGCCGCCGACCGGTTTACCTCACTCGGGTGTGCTGGTGTGTTTCCGGGGGACAGGGCAGACTGTTGCCATGTGTGGACGTTACGTGATGGCCCGTGCCGTGGGAGACCTGCTCGCTGACTTTGACGCTGAGCTTGAGAACGAGATTGCCCTGGAGAAGTCGTGGAATGTTGCCCCGACGGACGCGGTTCCGATCGTTTTGGAGCGGTTGGTCGATGACGACGTCAAAAGACAGCTCCATGTAGCCAAGTGGGGGCTGGTGCCTTCCTGGGCCAAGGATCCCAAGGGTGGGGCGCGGCTGATCAACGCCCGCAGCGAGACCCTTCTGGAGAAGCCTTCTTTCAAGAAGGCTGCCGTGGCCCGTCGGTGCGCGGTGCCTGCGGACGGCTATTACGAGTGGAAGAAGGGCGAGGGCAAGAACAAGCAGCCGTACTACGTCCACCCGGGTGACGGACACGGCCTGGTGTTTGCCGGTTTGTATGAGTGGTGGCGGGACCAAGCGGCATCCCCGGACGATCCAGGGCGGTGGTTGCTGTCGATGTCCATCCTCACTGCGGACACCCCGACGGCGGATTCGGCCCGTACACGACGCAGCGCCTCCGTGTACGACGAATTCACGGCGCTCCATGACCGCGTTCCGTTGCCCATGAGCACAGAGACGATGGAAGCATGGCTGGATCCGCGGGAGAAGGACGCCGCAGGTCTGGTGGAGATGGTCCGTTCAAGGGCGCACGATGCCGCTGCCGATTGGACGCTGGACCCGGTGGGGGCCGCCGTCGGAAATGTCCGCAACAACTCACCGGAACTTATCGAACCGGTGAAAGGTCTCTTCTGAGAGTCAGAGAGCTTCGCTGACTGGTACGCCGGACTGGAACTCCCGGCCGTCTGCTTCGCTGAAGGCGGTCATGACGTGGCCTTTGCTGAGGCCGTGGATGGCGGACAGGGGGAAGTTTCCGGTGATGACGTTGCCGGAGTGCTCCACGCCCTTGATGTCGTAGTTTTCCTCCGCGCTGAGCGAGTGGTTGAACGAATAGAAGGAAATCGCCTCACCGTTCATGAATTCGATGCCGAGCCTGCGCTGTGAGGAGTAGTCTTCGCTGGCAGCAACAAGGCCCACGACGTAAGCGCCGGAGCCTGGTATGTTGCCATCAATTTCGAACCGGGCCACGAGGTGGTCTTCCGCGGCGGAGATGTTGACCTGCTTCAGGAGTGCGTCATTGGTGCTCATGCCACAATCCTGCTCTGTGGACCGCCTGGCGTCCACCCCTCCGGGTCATCCCGACCCGGCTCACCCCTCCAGGAGCAGACGGATGTTTTTGGCGACAACTGACTTGTCAATGCCGTTGCCCTTGCGTGCGGTGAGCAGGTGCAGGGCCAGGCCATCGCTGTAATCCGATACTGCTTCGGCGCGGGCCCGGGCGTCCGATAGTCCCAGGCGTTCGAGCAGAAATGCCAGCGCGGACACCAGCCGCTCATGACCGGCTGCCACCGTTTCCGGTTGGTCCAGCGCAAAGACGAAGCGGGCCCGGGTGAGCGGGGCGTTCGCATCGGCAAGTCCCATGACCGCGGCGGCGAGCTGCTCCGCCAAGGCCGCCGCCGTCGTCGGGAGTTCCCTCTGGTCCCCTTGAAGCAGGAGGCTGTCCAGTTCTTCGACGCGGTCGACGGCGGCGCCCACCAGGGCGGCGCGGTTGCGGAAGTAATTCGATGTGGTTCCGACGGCGACGCCGGCCCGGGCGTCGACGGCACGGTGGGTCAGTCCTTTGAGGCCCTGGTCGGCGACGACGGCGAGCGCGGCGTCGGCTAGTTGGGTTCGTCGGTCCGGCATGGCCAAAGTCTAACTTCAATCCCTGGTACTACTACAAATGTAGTAGTACAGTGTTGGCATGAAAAAGGTGGACATCATTGGTGGGGGTATTGCCGGCCTGGCGCTCGCGGCCCGACTCGACCCGGGCGCTTTCGACGTCACGGTATACGAGCAAAGGCCGGAGCTGCCAACCGTGGGGACGACACTGGCCATGTGGCCCGGAGCGCAGGACGCCTTGGCAAAGATCGGGATCCTCGGGCCGGTGCGGAGCCGGGGATCCATCATTGCAGGCGGCGCCCTGCGCAGCCCCCAGGGAGAAGCGCTGCTTTCCATGGACGGGGGAGGGCTGGTGGGCATATCCCGGCCCGAACTGCTGAAGCTGCTGAACACGGCGGTGCCGTCATCGGTCACCCGGTTGGTTGGCAGGGTTGACCGGGTCCAGGGTGGAGCGTGGCTGACTGTGGGTGCTGACGGGGTGAACAGTGTGGTCCGGCGCAGCTACTGGGGCGAGCGGCGTGCGGCCAAGCCAACCCCGTTCCTGGCAGTCAGGGGAGTGGTTCCAAGTACGCCCGAACCCGGGGACGTCGGCGAATATTGGGGCCGGGGAGAGATCTTTGGCCTGGCACCAGCCGTAGGCGGAAGCAACTGGTACGCCTCCTACCGGTCCGACCTCGGACCGGACAAAGTGGAAGTCCCCGAAGCCCTCGAAATTACCCGGCGCCGGTATGCCGGATACCCGGAAGCCGTGAAGAAAGTCCTGGCCCAGGCGTCAGAAGAAACTTCCTTGGCCCAGCGCATCTGGACAACCCCTCCTCTGGCCCGCTACTCACGGGGCAATGTGGTGTTGATAGGGGATGCGGCCCACGCCATGACGCCGAACCTGGGCAGGGGCGCCTGCGAGGCAATCATCGACGCCGTGACGTTGGGGGACCTGCTCAACGAACAACCCCTCGATGCAGCGCTCGCCGCCTATGGCAGCAAGCGCGTACAGCGCACCCAGCAGCTAAGGATCGCCTCGGCCCTCATGGGAAGCGTCGCAATGGCCCAGGGGATGCAACCGCTGCGTGACGGCGTGCTGAAGCGGGTTGGAAAGCGTGTCTCCAAGGCTTCTGCACAGGCAGGAACTTCGAAGTAGGTTTTGCCCGGGCCTCGGCGTAAACTGGAATTATTCGAACATACTTTCGAATCAAACCGGACCGGCGTAATTGAGGTGTGAAATGGGACTGTTCAGCGAGTCCGTCGGAGTGATCTGCACGGAAACAGGCCAGCCACAGGAAGTCCAATGGAAAGGGACGCACTACACCGTTACCAACGAGCCCGTCCGCTGGTTCGAACGTCGCCAATGGTGGGCCGAAGAAAACCGTGCACCCATCGGAGCCGGCGCAGGCCTGGTCGACCACGAGATCTGGCGCGTCCAGCTTCAACCACAGCAGAGCGGCCAAACCATCACACTTGACCTTGCCAGGCACGTCGGCAGCGGGCGTTGGAGACTGATTCGAATCCACGACGCCGCGCCCGCCCGATCCGTTGAACCAGACGAAGCAGCGTGAACCTTGAGCTTTACCCACCTGCACGTCTCAACAGCCTTCAGTGCACACTACGGCGTCTCCTGGCCCGATGAACTCGCCCAAACAGCCGCAGCAGACGGAGCAACCGCGCTCGCCTGCACAGACAGAGATGGCCTGTACGGCACCGTCAAACACCTCAAAGCCTGCATGGAAGCAGGCATCGACCCCATCGTCGGTGTAGACCTGGCAGTCTTCGACGACGACGGCGACCACCGCACCCAGGTCGCGGGCCGCGTCGTCGTACTGGCCCACGGCCATAACAACGGCGCCGGATACCGCGCACTGTGCCGCCTGGTATCCGATGCCCACGCCCGCACCTCGGGAAAAGCCGGAGGCAAGGTCCCCATTGCACTGACCCGAGGCGAACTTGCCTCCAGGACCCTGGACCCCAAAACCCTCAAACCCGTCCTCACGGTCATGATCGGACCGGACTCGGATGTCGGAAGAGCCATGGGCGGACGCAAATACCTGAGGCCCAGAACCCTCTTCAAACAATGGATCGATGCCATGCCACCAGGCACCATCGTCGCCGAAACTGTGTCCCACCTCAGCGCCCCGGGCGAACCCCTCAGCACGGCCCATGCCGTACGGATGCTGAAGCTGGCCCTCGAATACAACGTCCCCGCCATCCTTAGCAACGCCGTGCGCTATTGCGCCCAGGACGGCGCGGCAACCGCAGACGTCCTGGACTCAGCGCGCACCCTGAAATCCCTCCCCGAACTCTCCGCCGCACCCATGCTTCAACCCACAGTCATGCTCCAACCCACAGTCCTGCTCCAACCCACAGGGCAAGGCTGGCTGAAAAACCGCCACCACATGCTCCAGCTCGGCAAGGAAATCATGAACGCAGCCGGCCTGGGCCAAGCCGACCTCAACAAACTGCTCGCCAACACAGAAGCGCTCGCCGACAAATGCCGTATTGACCCTGTCCTGGACATGGGATGGAAACAGCCAGTGGTGCCCGAAGCCTCCATCATCGGCATCGACAACCACCCCATGGTGGAGCTGACCCAACGCTGCGAAGCAGGAATCACCAGACGGTTTCCCGGCATCAGCACAGAAGCGGAGAGCCGGGTGCGCTCGCGGCTGGAGCATGAACTCGGGATCATTGGCAGGCTCGGCTTTGGGTCCTACTTCCTCACCGTGGCAGAGGTTTCCAGAATGATCCTTGACATGGGGGTCAGGGTTGCCGCGCGCGGCTCAGGCGCCTCCAGCCTGGTGAATTACCTGATTGACATCAGCCAAGTGGATCCCATCCGCCATGACCTCATTTTTGAACGGTTTCTTTCCGGACGCCGGTCCACGCTGCCTGATATTGACATCGATGTTGAAAGCGCGGAACGCCATAACGTCTACCGGAAGATCTTTGATCGGTTCGGGGCTGAACGTGTGACGCTCATGAGCATGCAGAACGGGTACCGGGCCCGCGGCGCAGTCAGGGATGCGGGGATGGCACTGGGGATGGATGAGAGTGAAGTCAGTGATATCGCCAAGCAGCTGTGGAGATTCTCCGCGAGGAAATTCCGGGAAGCATTGGTGGAAAAGCCGGAGCTTCGTGACTTTGCCGGCCGGGTGGAACGCGGTGGAGTGGAGGAAAACCAGCAGCTCGATCTCCTGGTGGACCTGACGGAAAGGCTGGACAGGTTACCGCGGCACATTTCCATGCATCCGTGCGGGGTCATCCTGGGAGATGCAACGCTCCTTGACCGGACCCCTGTCCAGCCCAGTGGGCTTGGCTTGCCCATGAGCCAGTTCGACAAACACGACATGGATCCCATGGGCATGCTCAAACTGGACGTCCTGGGCGTGCGGATGCAAAGCGCTATGGCCTTCGCTGTACGGGAAGTGATCCGGTTGCATCCTTCCAAGGCTGAAGTGGTGGCTGCTGGAAGGCACCCGGTGGGCCCACAAGGCTCAGGACCCGACTTCATTGCCGAGGACGGCAGGATTGAGCTCAATGCCGTTCCTTTTGACGACGAGCCAACATTCGAACTGATCCGAAGTACCCACACCCTGGGGTGTTTCCAGATCGAGTCACCAGGCCAACGGGAACTCATCGGGAAGATGGCCCCGCGTGAATTCAATGACCTCATCATTGATATTTCATTGTTCCGGCCAGGGCCCATGAAGTCGGATATGGTGCGTCCTTTCCTGGAGCACAGGCACGGTTTTGCACCGGAGGTCTATCCGCACCAGGACCTCAAGCCTGTGTTGGAGGAAACCCATGGCGTGACGGTGTTCCATGAGCAGATCCTGAAGACGTTCGATGTCATGACCGGTTGCGGGCTGGCAAGGGCTGATGAGTTCCGGCGGGCGCTCGGTGATGAAGTCCGCGAACCCGAGGTGGAGAAGTACTTCCGACGTGAGGCGATCAGGAACTACACCCCTGAGGTGGTGGACAAGGTCTGGGGGACGCTGAAGGCCTTTGGCAGCTTTGGTTTCTGCAAGGCGCACGGGGCTGCTTTTGCTGTTCCTACCTACCAATCGGCGTGGCTGAAAGCCCATCATCCCGAAGCCTTCCTGGCGGGGCTGTGGGAACATGATCCCGGAATGTATCCCAAGCGGCTGTTGGTGGCTGAAGCCCGCAGGCTCGGCATTCCCATTTTGCCGCTGGACATCAACCGTAGCCAGGCTGAGTACAGGGTGGAGAAGATCGCAGAGGGCCCCGACCACGGCAAACTGGGCATCCGGTTGAGCTTGTCAGGGATTTATGGGCTCTCAAAGGCTGAGCTGAAGAGAATCGTAGCGGGTCAACCCTTCGATTCTTTGGCTGATCTCCGGGCCCGTGCGAGGGTGAGCAAACCAAACATCAAAAGGCTGGCCCAACTCGGCGCCTTTGATGCCTTGCATAAAGATTCCGGCGGAAAAGCAAACCGGGCGGACCTTGTCCAGCATCTTCAAGCTTTGCAGGGCAGTCCTTCAAAGAAACCGAACGGTGTCATCGAAGGGCAGTTGTCGTTTGCGCTGGGGGACGTCGAGCTGAAGAACCTTGCCCCGGAACTTCCTCCCACCACAATGATTGAAAATGTCAGGGCGGAGCTTGACCTCATGGCTGTGGATGTCAGCGAACACCTGATGGAGAGCCACCGCCCCCTCCTGGCGAAATTGGGGGTGACGACTGCCGACAAACTCCTTGGCCTGCGCAACGGAACAGAGGTGCTGGTGGCCGGGGTGCGTGTTGCCACCCAAACTCCTCCCATGCGCGGTGGACGGAGAGTGGTTTTCATCAGCATCGATGACGGCACTGGATGCGTGGATTCGGTCTTCTTCCACGAAGCCCAGGAAGAATCGGGACCACTGCTGTTCGGCACCCGGCTGTTGCTGATCAGGGGAACCACCAGGAGGACAGGTCCCAAGGGCATCAGCCTGAGCGCAAGCAAAGCCTGGGACCTTGGCCGGCCCGAATCGTTGCCGTACCCGGACCTCATGCAAGGCGGTGAGGTGCCGGCAGACGAATACCCGCTTCACGGCCCGCTTCATGGCATTTCAAGGAACCTTGCCATTACCGGCCTTGGAAGCTGAACGCCCTTGAATCCAGGCACGGCGTGCTGCTTTGGCCCCCCTCGCCGAAGCGGATACGATTGACGGTGGCTGGCTGTGGTCCCCGTACGCCACAAGCTATGAAGCCTTAACTATGAATAGGAGACACCCGTGTCAGATGCCCAACAGATCACCCTCATCGTCGATGGCGAAGAGACAAAGGTGACGGAAGGGACTACAGGCGCGGAACTCTTCTTCGAGCGCCGCGACGTCGTTGTAGCCCGTGTCAACGGCCAGCTCAAGGACCTGGACCAGGTTCTTCCCGCCGACGCCGACGTCGAAGGTGTCACCGTCGAATCTCCCGATGGTCTCAATGTTCTCCGTCACTCCACTGCGCATGTCATGGCCCAGGCCGTGCAGCAACTGCGCCCTGACGCCAAGCTTGGCATCGGCCCCTACATCACCGACGGCTTCTACTTTGATTTCGATGTCGCCGAGCCCTTTACTCCGGAAGACCTGCGCCAGCTGGAAAAGATGATGCAGAAAATCATCAACCAGAACCAAAAGTTCGTCCGCCGCGTGGTCACCGAAGAAGAAGCCCGCGAAGCCATGGCCGGCGAGCCCTACAAGCTGGAACTGCTCGGCAAGAAGAACGACGCTGCCGACGCCGCTGAAGGCGTCAACGTTGAAGTCGGTGCCGGTGACATCACCATCTACGACAACGTGGACAGGAAGAGCGGTGAAAGCGTTTGGTGCGATCTGTGCCGTGGGCCGCACCTTCCGAACACCAAGATCATCTCCAACGCTTTTGCTCTGACGCGTTCTTCGGCCGCCTACTGGCTGGGCAACCAGAACAACCAGCAGCTGCAGCGTATCTACGGAACCGCCTGGCCCACCAAGGAAGCGCTGAAGGCCTACCAGGAGCGTATTGCCGAGGCTGAGCGCCGCGACCACCGCAAGCTCGGTGTCGAGCTGGATCTTTTCTCCTTCCCTGACGAGCTGGGCTCCGGCCTGCCGGTGTTCCACCCCAAGGGCGGCATCATCCGCAAGGCCATGGAGGACTACTCGCGCCAGCGCCACGTGGACGCCGGGTACGAATTTGTCTACACGCCCCACATCACCAAGGGGCACCTTTACGAGGTCTCCGGCCACCTTGACTGGTACAAGGACGGCATGTTCCCCGCCATGCAGGTGGACGCAGAATTCAACGAAGACGGCACAGTGCGCAAGCCGGCCCAGGACTACTACCTGAAGCCGATGAACTGCCCCATGCACAACCTGATCTTCCGTTCACGGGGCCGGTCATACCGTGAACTTCCGCTGCGTCTGTTCGAATTCGGTTCGGTGTACCGGTACGAGAAATCCGGCGTTGTGCATGGGCTGACCCGTGTTCGTGGAATGACACAGGACGATGCCCACATCTACTGCACCCGCGAGCAGATGAAGGACGAACTCACCACCACGCTGAACTTCGTCCTCGGCCTGCTCAAGGACTACGGCCTGGATGATTTCTACCTGGAACTGTCCACCAAGAACGAAGAGAAGTTCGTTGGTGACGACGCCGCCTGGGAAGAAGCAACCCGCACTCTTTCCGAGGTAGCGGCAGCTTCCGGACTGGAGCTCGTGCCGGACCCGGGTGGAGCTGCGTTCTACGGCCCCAAGATTTCGGTTCAGGCGAAGGATGCTCTGGGCAGGACCTGGCAAATGTCCACCATCCAGCTGGACTTCAACCTTCCCGAGCGTTTCGAGCTGGAATACCAGGCGGCCGATGGAACGCGCCAGCGTCCCGTCATGATCCACCGGGCCCTCTTCGGTTCGGTTGAGCGCTTCATGGGTGTCCTCACCGAGCACTACGCCGGAGCATTCCCGGCCTGGCTGGCCCCGGTCCAGGTAGTGGGCATCCCTGTTGCAGAGGCATTCAACGACTACATGTTCGACGTCGTCGGACAGTTGAAGGCTGCAGGCATCCGTGCCGAGGTGGACATTTCCTCGGATCGTTTCCCCAAGAAGATCCGTACAGCCAGCAAGGACAAGATTCCCTTTGTGCTGATTGCCGGCGGTGAGGATGCCGAAGCAGGCGCCGTGTCGTTCCGGTTCAGGGACGGCAGCCAGGATAACGGCGTTCCAGTGGCAGAAGCGGTCCGCAGGATAGTCGACGCCGTAAAGAACCGCGAGAGCTGACGGAACGGAAGAGTGACGGTGCAGGAGAACACAGGCGCGGCAGCTGACCTTCCGGGCGACGCAGACGTAACCGATGATTTCGGACTCGCAGGCGTTCCGGATGCGTTTCAGCGCCTGTGGACTCCCCACCGCATGGCCTACATCAAGGGCGGGCAGGATCAGTTCAAGGACAAGAATGACTGCCCGTTCTGTGTAGGTCCCACCCGCTCTGACGAGGAGTCTCTCATCGTCCACCGGGGAAAGACCTGTTACGTGGTGCTCAACCTGTTCCCTTACAACCCGGGCCACTTGTTGATCTGCCCTTACCGCCACGTGCCCGATTACACGGATATTACGGTGGAAGAGACGGCAGAGTTCGCCGATCTTACCCAGACCGCCATGCGTGTGCTTCGGAAGGTCTCGAATCCGAGCGGTTTCAACCTGGGCATGAACCAGGGTGTTACCGGCGGGGCGGGTATTGCTGCCCATCTTCACCAGCACGTCGTTCCGCGCTGGGGCGGGGACGGCAATTTCTTTCCCATCATCGCCCAGACCAAAGCCATTACGCAGACCTTGGACGAGGTCCGCAAACTTGTGGCCGAAGCCTGGCCGGGGGAGTCGAATGCTCAATAGGCATGCGCGCGGCTTTTTCACTTCACTCTTTACTCCGTTGGCGCGCTGGCTCCTGCGGATCGGCGTGTCACCTGACGCAGTCACCATTGCAGGCACTGCCGGCGTCATCCTGGGTGGACTCATCCTCTACCCGTTGGGCCACCTGTGGTGGGGTTCTGTGGTGGTTGCCTTCTTCGCTTTCTCGGACGTCGTGGACGGCATCATGGCCCGACTGCAAGGCAGGAGCGGCGGCTGGGGAAACTTCCTTGATTCCACGTTGGACCGTTTGGCCGATGGCGCCATTTTCGCGGGCCTGACCATTTGGTTCTTCACCGGAGGCAGGGACGCCGCCATCGGAACGGCCGCCGTCGTCTGCCTGGTTCTGGGCATGGTTGTCTCCTACGCAAGGGCCAAAGCGGAATCACTGGGTTACCAGGCCAGCGTTGGAATTGCCGAACGGGCCGAACGGCTGGCGTCGGTCCTGCTGATTGCCGGGCTGACAGGACTGGGCCTTCCACCTGTCGTGCTGTTTGCAACACTTGTCCTGTTGGCACTGGCCAGCGTTGTCACGATAGTCCAGAGAATGGCCGTAGTTCGCAGACAAGCCATGGCAGAAGCCGAGGGAACTGGCATCTGACCAGAGTCGGCTCCCGCCAATTGTGCAGGTGTCCTACCACACCGGTGTTTATTGGCCTGCAAGGCGGTAATGAATGTACTGCCGCCATGCAACCTGCGACTACTATTACTAGTACTTGGTCACCTTGACCTGAAACCCGGTGTGCGCTGAACGCGGTCGTGTGGCTGCGCGTGCCTCCGGCAAGAAGGTCGTTTATCTACCCATAGGGGTTTTTGTGTCTACACCAGATGTAAGCAACGAAGCCGGTTCGTCCGCGAACAGCGTCACGGGCAGCAGCCGCGTTAAGCGGGGCATGGCTGAGATGCTCAAGGGCGGCGTCATCATGGACGTCGTTAACGTCGAGCAGGCCCGCATCGCCGAGGATGCCGGTGCTGTCGCCGTCATGGCG
>Ga0153977_1000034_pt1 | contig 77701 bp, 71 predicted proteins | sample TSGA061MetaG_FD_104710 | JGI IMG/M metagenome (GOLD analysis project Ga0153977, IMG submission 104710) | Attine ant fungus gardens microbial communities from Georgia, USA - TSGA061 MetaG | ecosystem: Host-associated > Fungi > Mycelium > Unclassified | place: USA: Georgia, Yuchi Wildlife... | reverse complement strand
GGCTTGACCACGTAGTCAACGCGGCCACCGAGCAGATCGGTTGCTTTGCCTTTGCCTTCGTCGCCCCACTGGGCTCCGACGATCACGATAGCGGGCATGGGATCCTCCCCCATTCTTTCGGGCCCGTTTCCAGCCGGATGACCAGGACGGGACGCCGTACATGAGAACGCCCCGATGCTTACAGGTGCAGCCTCCCCGGAAGGAAGGCGTACGCAAGAGTTTCGGGGCTCTTACCAGCCAAGTTTAGCCGATGGCAACGGTTTCTCTGGTGTTAGGCCAACGTTCGCATCCAGTTGTGGACAAAGTCAGGGAACAACCAAGGCAGCAGGACCTGCCGACGAACTGCCCATCGACAAGCTCAGCAGACCGGCACTGTCCACCAGCCCCACGCGAATTGCGGAGACTTTGTATTCACCCGCCGCAGCTGTGACGTCCGCCGGTTTGCTGCCGGTCCAGCTTTGGTCCGGCTGAACGTTGACGTTGATGGCCACCAACGTACGGACAGCTGTCAGGACAGGCCCGACGGCGTTGATCACCGGCGTGATCAACAACTGCAGGTTGGTGCCCAGAGTTGGGATCAGCCCGGCATTGAAGATGGTGGCGTTGAGGACGTTCTTCACCACGTTGTTGCTTCCGGTGAGGAGCGCCGATGTTATGGGCCCCAGCAAGGCCGCCACCACACCTCCAAGGTCAATCCCGAGGACGTTGGGGGTTACCACGGGGGCTGCCGCGGTCCCGTCGAGGAACTGCCCCAAAGTGGACGGCCCCATCTTGACGCCGATGGTGGCCGCGTTGATGCCCGCCAGCTTCAAGGTGATGTTGGTGGTGGCGTTCAGCGTGATGGAGCGAAGGGCCGTGGTGAGCGCGGCGAGCACCCGGTTCTTCCACGAATCCAGTAATGCCGTGACCCTGGAGGTCACCGCTGTTGTCATGGCCGCATCCAGGACCACGGCGTGATTGGGTTCCATGCCGTTCAAGCCGGTAGTCGTGCTTCCGGCCAGCGAGGCGATGTTAACCTTCACTGTGCCGGTCCCCAGGTTGATGGTGACTATCCCGTCGGTCATCGACTCGGTCATCATCGCGGTCACCCCGCTCAGATCCGGGGCAGACAACGTTGCCGTAGTACTGATGGACCCCAGCGACAGCGACCCCAGCAACGGATTGATGAGTGCCGAGATTCCGTCAGTGATCCCTGTAGTCAACCCGCCCGTCCCCAGCAATGCGTTCAGTTGCGTCGGAACAGCACCAACCAGCGATGCGCCCTGCGTGGACAACGTCCCGACGGCGGGAATCGCCGCTGTCAGGTCCAACCCGGCTATCCCGTACTGGCGCTGCACGGTGGGCGTGGTGTCCAGCATCGGCCACCCGTTGGTCATGACACAGGCATCCAGCGCCGAGGAAGACGCGACTGCCCCCACGTCCAGGGTGACGCCGGTCAACGAAGCCGGAACGATGTTCCCCAGTGAAATACTGGCTGCCTTCGGTGCGGTTGCCGCTCCGTTGGCTGTGCCGGCGACGTCCACGGCGCCTGTCTGATCGGACACAAGCCCGGCAGCTCCGTGCGCCTGTCCGCTCTTTTGCGAGCGCGCCCACTGCGTATACGTCCCCAGGCCGCCTACGGGAACACCCAGCCCCAACCCCACCGAGACCGGACTGCTGCCCAACGCGGTCACTGGGATCTTGGTGACGTAGGCGTCCGTGGTGCCGGGCACGAGAACCGCGGAGACGGGAGTGGGTGAAGCGGACGTGCCGTTGTTCAGCACGGTCAGCCCCTGGACGCCTGCCACGGTGTCCAGATTGGTGTTCAGCACGGTGCCGTGCAGTTCCCTGGCCCAGGCCTGGTTGGTGAACATGGAGTTGGTGCTGCAGTCGCCGGGCGAACTTACACCGACGGCGCTCTTCACCCATTCGCTGTCCGTCCATGCGGCCGTGGTGATGCTGGTGGTGGCGGCCAGGCTGATGGCGGCCGCAGCTGCCACGAGAATGGAACGGCGTGGCCGGTTGAGGAATGCCCGACGCAGGGGTTGGCTCAGGGCGCTGCGGAGCGTCATGCGCTGTGCCCCCTGGCTTCACGCGGCTGTTTCAGAAACGCCAGCACCGCCGTTCCCAGGAGCAGCAGACCGCCGCCGGCGAACAGTGCCGGGAGGGACGAGGCACCCGTGCTGCCAAGGGGTTCCTTGGTTCCGCCGGTGGTGCCGGGTGGCAGCGAAGGTGCGCTGCCGCCGTCGTCGTCTCCCATGGCGGTCACCCCGATACCCAAGGTGAGCGCGGCGCCTTGGGTCGGAGCGGGGTCGGCGGGTCCGGCCAGGGTGAAACGGAGGTACGGCGCGGTTCCGGCCCGCAGGTTGCTGAGCGGTACACGGAGGCCTTGGTCCCAATCGTTGAGGCGGGTGGGCTGGATTCTGGGCGTTGAGCCCTCGGGGCAGGTCAGTTGCTGGTTCAAGCCACTGTCGCCCTGCCATGGGGACGGGCATTCATCCACGGCGATGCCATATCCATCAGCGGCAGCCAGGCTGCCTGTGGCCACGAGCTGCAAGGAGGAGGTGGCTTGGGGCTTTTCCAACGACAACCCAATCTGCCACACGAACGAATCGCCGGGCGCCAGTTGCGGGAACTCCAGCGGATAAACGGAAGAGGAAAGCCACAGGGCTCCCGGGATCCCGTTCTCCGGTACCGGGATGAGGGGGTCGGCAGCTTGGGCGGGGACGGCACAGAACAGCACACCGACGACGACGGCGCACGCCGCCGCTGCAGGCCTCACCGCCCGGATCCACTGCTTCACGGCTCTTTCACCTCCCTGTTGACACCACACCTTTGTGTCGGGCAACCCGCTTGGGCCAATACGCCCACACCACGAGCGCGGCGACTGCCATGGTGGCAGCGCCGATGAAACCGGGCCCCCGCATGGCCATCACCCAGGAACCCACTGCGGGGACCGTTGCCAACACCTTCTGTGCGGTGTCCACCTGGTACGGCAGCGGATCCTCTGAACTGTTCGCGTCGCCCTTGAGCCGTAAGGAAGCACCGGATCCATCAGGCTCCACCGACACCACGCGGTGGGTGACCAGGACTCCGGATTCCGAGCGTTTGACCGAGACAACGTCACCCGGGACCAGTTCCGCGGCCGGGACCTGCACGGTAAGGGACAGCGCCCCCACCGGGTAGATGGGCTCCATGGATCCGGTCCGGAAGACCACGAACGACGCCTTGTAGACGAAGCCCAGGACCAACGCCACGATGCACACCAGGCCGAGCAAGGCCACCAACGTCAGGGCAATCTCACGGGAGACCTTGAGGACGCGGGACAAGACGGCCCAGAAGCCCGCCCCTCCTAGGGCAGGGGCCAAAGGGGGCAATGGGGACGAGCTTCTGGTCCGGATCAAGGGCTCTGTCACAGAGCTGTGTTACGAGCTGACGATGCTGGTGAACCTCCACAGCGGAATCGTCTGCTTTCCCTGCAGGGTCACGTCGGTCACGGCGGACGGGAGGGTGATGGCGAAGCAAACGTTCACCGCGGAGCCGGCCGTTGTGGCGTCGACACCCTTCGGCAGGGAGATGGGGGTTGCCGAAACGGTTGTCAGCGGGACACCGGCTGCTGCGGAACCTACGATGTCAGTGCCGCCGGTCAGCGTGCCTGCCGCGCAGTTGGCCGGCGTAACACCCTGGACCGCGCGGTAGGTCAGGGCGTTGTACAGGGCCAGGGAATTGGTGGCGGTGTCAGCTGCGGGTGCGGTTCCACCGAGTTTGACTGCCTCCGCCAAAGTTGCCGTGAGGGCTTCGGAACCTGCTGCGGCCCGGAGCTGCATGGGTGCATAGGCGGTATCGCCGGGCTTGAGGGCGGCCGAAATGGCGCCGAACGTCAGCGCGCCGTCGTTATCCCCGCCTGCGGACGAGTCCGGCACGGTAGGAATGTTCGGCTTGTCGCTCCACGCATCGGCGCCCGTACCGTTGGTGTTGCTGAAAGTGTTTTGCTCCATGTGGTAGGTCAGCGTGCCCGGGCCGTTATCCCCACCGGAATTGCCGAAGACCCATTCATTATCAGTCCAGGCAGCCAAGGTGAACGCCGCTCCCACGCCCAGGACAAGCCCGCCGGCAAGGAGTGCACGAACTTTTGTTGCCTTGTTGGATGAAGTCTTTGCGACCATTGTGTAACCCCCACGGTTGATGATGCTGAGCTGGTGGGGAGGCCTCACGGTTTCCCCGAAACAGTAGTTTCACCGTCATTATCTGGGGAAGGGAAAGCCCCACCGGGCCCAGGTGCACTTTAGGGTTAACGGACGCGTTCGACGCCGGTGCGGAGCGCCTTGGGCAGCTTACCCTCCGGCCACGAAACGCAGCGCCGCTTCGGCAAAGGCGGGCCACTCGGTGTGCGAGCCGTAAGGAACTTCGACCCAGTCCTTGAAGGGACGATTCATACCGGATGGATCAAAAAGCACAGCCCCGGGAATGGCCAAAGCACGCGCGTGTTCAGCGGTGTCCTTGCCCAGCTTGAACACCACCTTGTCGCCGTTCAAACAGGCCAGCGCCTTCTTGTCCAGCATGAGCGAGCTGGCTCCGAACATCTTCCCCATCACCACTCCGGCAGATGCGAGCTCTGAACCCAGCTCCTGGAAAGCGGAAACGGCGGCAGCGGGCGACTCTTGTTTCTCCATACCGGGCATCTTGCCGGAAACGACGCACCGGCGTCGAGAGTTGCGCGGGTCCCGAACGTGCGCGGTCACCGAGATGCCGGACACTTTCCCGGGCAACACGCCGGGTCGCATTCGATGGCGCGCCGAACGGGCCCCCACTGGCGCACTAAGTCCGGTAAGGTTAGTTAGCCCCCAACAGCACCCTTTGAGGTTCGGCTGCGGCATGCCCGCGGCCCCTTGGAACGGTGCGCTGTAACACCTAGGAGACCTAACCCCTGATGCAAGAACTGGCGACTGAATCACCCGAAGAAATCCTCTGGAACCGCCGCTACGAACCGCACATCGCTGAGGTCAACGAGCTGTGCGACTCCATCAAGGAGCAGAAGCCAGGCAGCGAGGTCCTCTACATCGACCCCGCCCACAGCATGGATGACTGCCGCATCGTCAGCCTTTTCTCCAATCAGCGCACCACCACCGGTGAGGGCTTCATCACCCCCGGCGACGAGGAAGCGGCCACCCGCATGCTCGGCATGCAGTGGCAGCTGGGCCTCCGTCCCGAGCTCATGATGCCGTGGAACGCCTACCCGTGGATCGAGCCCAACGAGGAACCGGGTAAGCTCACCCCTGCCAACATCACCGAGGGCCTCAAGCCTTTGCTTCGCCTCCTCCAGCTCCTGCCGCGCACCTCTGCCCTGGTGGCTCACGGAAACGAAGCCCACCGCCTGGCCGACCAGCTCATGAAGGCCGCACCGGCCAGCATCGCGCGCCGCGGCTTCAAGACGTTCAAGGTCCGCTCGCTCGGTGGCCGCTCCTTCGCCGGCACCCCGGCACGCCAGCAGGAATACCTGGACGCCATCCACGGCGCCTACGCCGAGGCCATGGCCCGCACGGGTATTCCGCGCAAGGCCTAGTTACCCTTTCGTTGCGGGGCCCGCTTTGCACCCCAAACCCCCGGGAATGCACGCAGACCGGGCCCCACAACGCACACACTTTCGTTGTGGGGCCCGCTTTACGCCCCAATCCCTCGAGAATGCACGCAGACCGGGCCCCACAACACCCACGCTTTCGTTGTGGGGCCCGCTTTGCACCCCAAACCCCGGGAATCCACGCAGACCAGGCCCCACAACACCCACACTTTCGTTGCGGGGCCCACTTTGCACCCCAAACCCCCGAGAATGCACGCAGACCGGGCCCCACAACACCCACACTTCCGTTGTGGGGCCCGCTATGCACCCCAAACCCCCGAGAATCCACGCAGACCGGGCCCCACAACACCCACACTTTCGTTGCGGGGCCAGCTTTGCACCCCAAACCCCCGGGAATCCACGCAGACCGGGCCTCACAACACACACGACGACGGCGACCCTCACCTTTTGGTGAGGGCCGCCGTCGTCGTTAGCTTTGATGCCTTAGCGGGCTTCGAGCGCTGCCTTGGCCTTCGGGTCCGAGTCGTTCAGGAACTTCTCGATCCGCTCCGGCTCCTCAGCCTCGCCAATGGCGGAGGCTGCACGGCCCAGTGCGTAGAGCGCGCGCAGGAAGCCCTGGTTCGGCTCGTGCTCCCATGGGATGGGTCCGACGCCGCGCCAACCGTTGCGGCGGAGGGAGTCCAAACCGCGGTGGTAGCCAACACGGGCGTAGGCGTAGGACTCGATGGTCCGGCCTTCAGCCCAGGCTTCCTCGGCGAGGATGGCCCACAGGAGTGACGAGGTGGGGTTCTGCGCTACGAGGTCCAGTGCTTCCTTGCCGAGGGCCAGGTGCTGGTAGATCTCGTTCTCGGCGGGCAGGAGCGTGGGCTCCGGCCCCATCAGGTTCTTCCGGAATTCGTCAGACATTAGAAGGTCTTGCCAACCGATCCGAGCTGCTGTGCGGCTTCGACGATGCGCGCGGCCATGCCGGCTTCGGCGGAAGCGCCCCAGACGCGGGGGTCGTAGGTCTTCTTGTTGCCCATTTCGCCGTCGACCTTCAGGACGCCGTCGTAGTTGGAGAACATGTGGCCGGCAACCGGGCGGGTGAACGCGTACTGGGTGTCGGTGTCGATGTTCATCTTGATGACACCGTAGGAGACGGCGTCAGCGATTTCCTGTTCCGTGGAGCCGGAGCCGCCGTGGAAGACGAGGTCGAACGGGTTTTCCTTGCCGATCTTGGCGCCAACCTCGGCCTGGATCTGCTTGAGCAGCTCGGGGCGGAGCTTCACGTTGCCCGGCTTGTACACGCCGTGCACGTTGCCGAAGGTCAGAGCGGTCAGGTAGCGGCCGTTTTCGCCGGCACCCAGGGCCTCGATGGTGGCGAGGGCGTCTTCGGTGGTGGTGTAGAGCTTCTCGTTGATTTCGTTCTCAACGCCGTCTTCTTCGCCACCGACGGTGCCGATTTCAACTTCGAGGATGATCTTGGCAGCAGCGGCGCGCTCCAGCAGTTCACGGCCGATGCGCAGGTTCTCGGAGAGGGTCTCGTGCGAGCCGTCCCACATGTGCGAGTTGAAGATCGGGTCCTTGCCGGCCTTGACGGCTTCCTCGGAAGCGGAGAGAAGCGGCAGAACGAAGTCTGCCAGCTTGTCCTGCGGGCAGTGGTCCGTGTGCAGGGCAATGTTGACGTTGTAGTTCTTGGCAACTTCGCGGGCGAACGCGGCGAAGCCGAGGGAACCGGCCACCATATCCTTGACCGAAGCGCCCGACCAGTAGGCTGCACCACCGGTGGAAACCTGGATGATGCCGTCGGATTCTGCCTCGGCGAAACCGCGGATCGCAGCGTTCAGAGTCTGCGACGACGTCACGTTGACCGCGGGGAAAGCGAATCCGCCAGCCTTTGCGCGGTCGATCATCTCGGAGTAAATCTCTGGGGTTGCAATGGGCATGGTGACTCCTATGCTGAATTCGTCTGTGGGTTGGTAACCCTGGAGTAGACCGCTTACGGCTAGCACCCATCCTAGCGATATCCGCCGGGCCGCCGTGTTTCGGGTCACTGGAGGCCCTTAACACTTCCGCTGGGTTGGCACTTAGTGCCAACCGGGGAGCTAAGAGACAGGCTGCTGGAAGACGTGGCGGCGGACCCAGGCGTGCATGGCGATGGCCGCAGCGGACGCCGCGTTCATGGATCGCGTGGAGCCGAACTGCTCAATGGACAGGGTTGCGACGGCGGCATCGTGCACCTCGGGCGTGAGGCCGGGACCTTCCTGCCCGAATACCAGGACGCAGTTCCTGGGGAGGTCGTAGGTTTCCAGCGGCACGGAATCCGGGAAGATGTCGATGCCGATAACAGCCAGCCCCTCCCCCTCGGCCCACTGGACAAAATCCTCAACGGTGGGGTGATGGCGGACGTGCTGGTAGCGGTCGGTGACCATGGCCCCGCGACGGTTCCACCGCCGTCGGCCAATGATGTGGACCTCCTTGGCGAGGAACGCGTTGGCGGTCCGCACCACGGTGCCAATGTTCAGATCGTGCTGCCAGTTCTCAATGGCGATGTGGAAGTCGTGGCGCTTGGAGTCGAGGTCGGCGACAATCGCTTCGTGCTTCCAATAGCGGTACTGGTCCACCACGTTGCGCCGGTCGCCGTCGCGCAGGAGGTCCGGATCCCAGTGCTCGCCAACGGGCCACTCGCCTTCCCAGGGTCCGACGCCGACCTCTGCCTTCACTTCGGCCTCACCTTCCGCTGTGGTTCCCTCCGGGGATTCGACAGGGGTGGGCAGGGCTGTATCAGGGGGAAGGTCAGTCACCCCTCAACTTTAGCCCTGCCTTTGAGGTTGCCTGTTCGCTGATGTCGAACGGCCGGCGGCGGCTCAACAGTAGTGTCTAGTCACTGTTTTTACGATGGCGAATGGTTGTAGCCGCCACAACAACGACGCCTAATGTCACGGTCGCGGTGATGAAGAACCTACCCGTCTCCTTCTTCTTTACCCGAACCCGGGCAACAAGCTCTTGTCCTTGTTGAATCAGCCAGACGTTGTTCAGGGTCTCACCCTGTTTGATGGCCATTTGAATCAACGGGTGCCGCTCGGCATCTTCTTTTGCCAAGCGCAAAGTGCTTTCGCTTTCCCTGATGGCTCGGACGACTTCCTCTTGACCGTCACGCAAGAGTGGAATCGGCTCCTCATTCTGAGGCATTTGCGCTCACTTTCCTTGTCTCGCAGTTGATCCCGGACCGCGTTTGCAGCGTTCCAGGAGCTGCCCGCTGATGACGCCCCGGGATGCGATATTGCTACCGACTTCTTTCGCCCAAGCACGCACTCTTGCATTAAAGCCGCTCCGGCAGTCCCGTTACGACATATGACAGGGAAGCCGTCGCTGGATATCGCAGGTATCAAGCGGATTCGGCCTGCCCCACCCGGGCCTCAACCCGCGGAGCTGTGCGGCGCAATCGAGCGGTCCTTCCCCTACGTCCGCCCAGCCGTCGCGGCGACGATCATTCAGGACGATCATTCGTCGCGCTCGGCCAGCAGGGCGGCGACGTGGTAGGCGTGCCTTAGACGGAGCTGGTCCTGCCTTAGCCCATCTTCCACTTGTTGATGCGGTACGAGTTGGCCAGCTGTTCGAAGAGTCCGGGGTGTGCGTCCCAGTATTCTTTGTGTCCGCTGACGCCGAGCATCTGCGGCGTTCCCCAAGGCGTCACAGCGAACAGGTTGACTGCCTGGATGGCTTCTCCGCGGGCGTTGGTGCAGGTGAATCCGACAACCACGGCCGCACCGCGACGGAATTCACGGATTTCCGGCATGGAGGTTTTGAAGTCCGAGGCGCACTTGTGGCCAACCAGGTTCTGGGGCAGTTCGGTGGCCGTCATGCCCTTGTACCTGGCCTCGATGTCTTCCAAGGCCTTCTTGATCTCCGCCGGATCCTTGCCGAATTTGCCTTCCTCCGACTCCGCGAAGAAGGCGTAGGCGAGCGCGATTCCGTCGCCGTCGGTTTCTGCGGTGCCTTGGGCCTTCTTCTGGATCTCTTCACCCGTAGTGGGGTCCTTGGTGATGCCGAACGACTCGTCGTGGGTCCACTCCGCCAGGTATTGGAACGACGATTCTCCCGTGACCCATTTGCTGAACAGGGGGTCGCCGTCGGCCGGAACGTTGCTGGGGCCGGCGAAGTTTTCCCACGCTGACGGCAGCGGGATTGCGCCGGCGGGGATGTCAGTGGACGACGAGGCCCCACCCGACGGCTCGGCCTCTGTGGAAGGTTCAGCCTCTGTGGAAGGTTCAGCCGCCGCGTCGGACGCCTCGTCCGAAGAGGTCACCGAGGGCGACGGCGAGTCAACGGCAGTCGGCTTGGTCAGGGACGGAATCAGCCACGTAAACGCCACCACCAGGGCAATAATCACGACGACGGCGACCCCGCCGAGGATCAGGAACAGGGACCTCTTGTTGTGGTCACCCGGGTTCTGGCCGGGGCCTGAGGGCTGGTTTGAGTCGCCAGGCTGACCCGGTCCCGTGGGCTGTCCAAGGTAACCGGCCCCTGGTGGCGGGAACCCGGGCTGGTTTGGGTAGCCGGGCTGGCCGGGCTGCGGCTGGCCCTGCTGCGGCTGGCCCTTCTGCACGGGGAAGGCCTGGGTGGGGTTGCGCTGCGCAGGAAAGGCCTGCGTCGGCGCGTCCTGCGGCTGGCCGGCCTGCGTCGGCGCGTCCTGTGGCTGGCCCTGCTGCTGGGCTTCCGGCTGGTACATGGGCTGCGTCTGTCCGGGCTGGTACTGGCGGTATTGGTCCTTGCCCGTGTCATAGCGCGGCTGCGGGACGCCGTCCGGGTTGTAGGGAGGCTGCGGTATGCCGTTGTTGTTGCTCATAGCAAGGCCCTTTCAGATGCTGTGGGCACCGGAACATCCTGGCGGACATAACCGGTGGTCTATCCGGAACGAGGGACCTGCTGAGGCGGGACGACGTGATACTCACCGTGTCGATCCCCCGACCCACGGTGCTGGCGCGCAGCCACAAGCGTAGTGCAGTTCACCGCGGGCGACACAAGTCAAAGGCCTTATCCACATGGGCAGAACTACCCACACAAGGGGAATCGCAGGATGTCCAGCCGCCCGAATGATGAAAGACTGGGGAGCAGTGCATGAACAACCCCAGCCGGAGGCAAATATGGCAGAAGAAACCACGCCCCACCCGTCCACGTCGGTTTACCGTAATGGCCACGAGATCGAATGCTGGCTCACGGACATGGACGGCGTCCTCGTCCACGAAAACCAGGCCATCCCCGGCGCCGCTGAACTCATCCAGCGCTGGGTGGACACGTCCAAGCGCTTCCTGGTGCTGACCAACAACTCCATCTTCACGCCCCGCGACCTCGCAGCACGCCTCCGGGCATCCGGCCTGGAAGTCCCGGAAGAGAACATCTGGACCTCCGCACTGGCAACGGCACAGTTCCTCAAGGACCAGGTGCAGTCCTCCGATTCGGGCAACCGTGCGTACACCATCGGCGAGGCGGGCCTCACCACGGCCCTGCACGAAGCCGGATTCATCCTCACAGACACCGAGCCCGATTTCGTGGTCCTCGGCGAAACCCGCACGTATTCCTTCGAGGCGATCACCATGGCCGTCCGCCACATCCTGGCGGGGGCCCGCTTCATCGCCACCAACCCGGATGCCACCGGGCCTTCCAAGGACGGTCCCATGCCGGCCACCGGTGCCATCGCGGCCATGATCACCAAGGCCACGGGCCGCGAACCGTACATCGTGGGCAAACCGAACCCCATGATGTTCCGCTCAGCCATGAACCAGATCGATGCCCACTCGGAGACCACGGCCATGATCGGCGACCGCATGGACACCGACATCGTGGCAGGCATGGAAGCGGGCCTGCACACGGTCCTGGTGCTCAGCGGTATCACGCAGCGGGAGGAGATCGTGTCCTTCCCGTTCCGGCCCAACCAGATCCTGGACTCCGTGGCCGACCTCAAGAGCCAGATCTAGGAAGGAAAAGCGATGGCTGTGCTCAATCTGCGACCCCTGGCCGGGGGACGGATTCTCAGGGGGAGCCAGCCGTTCGGCTTGGACGCCGCAGCAACATCCGGGTTTCTGGCGGAGCACGGCATCCAAGCCATCGTTGACCTTCGCAGCGAGCTCGAGCGCTCCCTCGTTCCGTGGCTGGTCCACGACGGTCTGGTTCACGACGGCGACGGCGAGCCTGCCGCCGTCGCCGCCCCCGCCGTCGAACTCATCCATAACCCGCTGGACCCAACTGCCATTGCGGGGTCACTCCAAGCGGTGGAGACGGCCGAGGACCTGGGCGAGCTGTACCTCGGCTGGGTCCGTTTGCGACCCGAATGGGTGGCAGATTCCCTGCGGCCCGTAGCCCGTGGCAAGCGCACACTGGTGCACTGTTCCTTGGGAAAGGACCGGACCGGAGTGGTTTCCGCGATCGGGCTTCTTGCCACAGGCGGGACCGAGGACGAGGTAGTGGCGGACTACGTGGCCACCACGGCCAACCTGCCGGACGTCCTGGAGGTCATGGTCGAAACGTGGCGACTCAGCGTCCCCTCCACCCCCGCAAAGTACTTCAGCCCTGACCTCATGATCCTGCAGAGCCCGGAAGCTGCCATGCGGCATTTCCTGGCCGGATTCGCCAAGGAATTCGGGGACGTTGGCGGCTTCCTGCGCGAGGCGGGCCTCACCGCCGTCGAGGTTGAAGCGCTGCGCTGAACTGGAGCGCACCGAACTGCAGGCGTCCTGCTTCAGGCGGGCCTGATGACCTTGCCATTAGGCTCCCGGTAGGAAGGCTCCTCCGGTTCCGGGGGCAGGGGCAGGAGCTCGTTCTGGACCTGTTCCAGCAATGGCCGGTACACGCTGGCGTTCCACTGCGGACTCGCATGGGCCGGCCGTGCGCCCTCCGTGCTCAGGGTGGGCAGGGCCATGTTGGCGCCGAACACCTTGCTCCACCCGGCACGCGCCGATTCATAGTCCACGGTGCCGTCCTTGGAGTTGCCCATGAACGCCATCTTGGCGCCGCCGATCTTGCCCGCGAACCGCAGCCCGTCAAAGTGGTAAATATAGGCCGACTCTGTCTGGATCAGCACACTGGACGGAGCAATGGGTGACAGTTGCTCCATGGTCTGATCCAGGATTTGCCGCCAGGTGCGCTCGTCCTTGTGAACCACACGCTCCCCCAGCTCATAGCCGCCGCGCAGCACCGAAGGAATGCGGAAGCCATTCTCATAGAGGAACACCACGCCGTCGAACCAGCTCTGGTCCAGGACGTCTGCGCGGCTGAACGGACTCGAGTCCAGCACGATCACCTGCGTTTCCACCCCATGGAGTTCCAGCAGACGCGCAGCAACCTGCGTGGCGAGCATCCCGCCGAAACTGTGGCCGTAGAAATACAGCTTCTCGAGTTCCAGCTCACGGACATGCAGGATGACTGCGCGGACTATTTCGTCGACGTCCAAGCCCAGGTTGGAATACCCGACGGCGGCCAGGCGGCCGCGCTGGTGCAGGGCAGGACGCAGCGAGTTGAGGATCCACTGGGCCTCTTCCCAGCTGGTTTTGTACCCGGGAAAGAGGATCCAGCTGGCCTTGGGAAAGTACAGGTCCGAGTACGGATCGGGGACGCGAAGGATCTTTGTGGCGCGGCGCTCGGCCTGAACACGCCGGGTGAAAAGCATGTCCCCGGCGAGCGCAGCGGAAATACCGGCGAAGGTAAGGAAATTACGGCGGGATGTCTTCTTGAGACGCGCAGCGTAAGGCAGGACCCGGGCCCAGGAGCCCGGATCCCCTGCCGTTTCCGGCTCCGGAGTTACCGGCGCCGGAGGGTTTTCAGTCACCTCCGGCGGCGCCGGGAGCTTGCCTACTTGCACGTCCACGCAGCAAGCATAGGCGTCACGGGCACTGCCTTACATCCCCGCGGTTTTTAGTCGAGGCCCAGTTCGTCCTTGCCGAAAGCGAAGAGGTACGGAACGCCGGTTTCGGCTTCGATTTTCTCTTTGGCACCGGTGTTGCGGTCCACGATCACGGCCACGGCCACCACGTTGCCGCCGGCCTTGCGGACACCTTCGACGGCGGTCAGCGCGGAGCCGCCGGTGGTGGACGTGTCCTCGAGGACCACTACGTTGCGGCCCTCCACTGAGGGACCTTCCACCTGGCGACCCATGCCGTAGGACTTCTGGGCTTTGCGGACGACGAAAGCGTCCACGGCACGGCCGGCATCGGCAGCGGCGTGCATCACCGCGGTACCGACGGGGTCGGCGCCCATGGTGAGTCCGCCTGCGCACTCAACCGCAACGCCGGCGTCGTCGATCATTGCCAACATGACCTGGCCCACCAGCTTGGAGGCCTCGTGGTGCAAGGTGATGCGGCGCAGGTCGATGTAATAGTCAGCTTCCTTGCCGCTGGAGAGGATCACCTTGCCGCGGACCACCGCCAGTTCTTTGATGAGTTCAAGAAGGCGGGCACGGGCAGCAGCAGTGTCGACTGCAGGGGTACTGGTGGAAGTCATGGCTCCTAGTTTAGTGTGCCGCCGTAGAGTGTGCTGGCGCCGCCGTGGTTGCCCTGATGACCAAACGCGGATCCACAATCTGGTCCCGGGATCCGGCCTGCCCCTCCAGCTGGTGCAGCATCTCTTCCATGGTCTTGCGTCCGAGTTCTTCGAAGTCCTGTTTGATGGTGGTCAGGGGAGGCATGAAGAACCCGGCCTCGGGCTGGTCGTCGTACCCCACCACGCTGATATCGCCGGGTACGTGGCGGCCCGCTTCCTGGAGTGCGCGGAGGACTCCGACGGCCATCTGGTCATTCGCCACGAACACAGCGGTCACGGAGTCGTAGTCGATGAGTTCCAGTCCGGCCTGGTAACCGGATGCGGCATCCCAGGCGCCCTGGAGCAGGACGTCCGCTTCGAGTCCGGCCGCGCCCATTGCCTCCCGCCAGCCCTCGATGCGTTCGGCGGCGTCAATCCAGTGTGTTGGCCCGGAAATATGCGCGATGCTGCGGTGTCCCAGTCCGATCAGGTGTTCCACGGCCAGCCGGGCCCCCAGACGCTGGTTGAGGGACGCCCCGGTGAGTTGGTTTCCCGCACCGGCCCCAACGGCCACGATGGGCACGGGTACTGAAACGTCGTCCAAGGCCGCAAGGACATCGGGATGTGGCACCAGAATGACGATGCCGTCCACGGATTGGCTGCGGAAGTGGCCCATGGCGTCGTTGATGCTGTCACTTGTCACTTCGCGAAGGTTCGCGATGCTGACGAAGTACCCTGCTTCCCTGCCCGCCTGCTCAACTCCGAGCAACGTGTTCGCCGGTCCGAACTGTCCAGTTTCGCAGGCAAGAACACCAATGGTCCGGGACCGCCGCGTCACCAGGCTGCGTGCGGCGGTGTTCCGGCGGTAGCCGAGGCGGGCTATCGCCGCTTCAACCCGTTGCCTGGTGTTGTGGCTGACGTTCGGGTGGTCGTTCAGGACACGGGAAACTGTTTGGTGCGAGACCCCGGCCATCTTGGCCACATCCCCCATCACCGGCGGCCGGCTCGGTGAATCGGGGGCGGCCCCGGGCAATACCCGGGGCCGCAGTGTGGGCGGCTGTTCACCGCGTGGCATCGGACGCTACTTCGCGTCGACGCCCACGGGCTCCGCCTTGGCTGCCGGAGCTGCCTCGGTTGCCGGGGGTGTGGTCTTCCACTTGAAACGGCGGCCCATGGAGGAACCTCCACCGGCACCGGTCCTGTTCTTGTTGAAGATGTCGAAGCCGACGGCCAGCAAGAGCACCAGGCCCTTGATGAGCTGCTGGTAATCGGTGCCCAGGCCAAGGATGGACATACCGTTGTTCAGGACGCCCATGATCAGGCCACCGATCATGGCTCCCGCCACGGTGCCGATGCCGCCTTGGACAGCTGCGCCGCCGATGAACGCCGCAGCGATGGAGTCCAACTCGAAACCGGTGCCGCCGGCGGGCTGTGCCGAGTTCAGGCGGGCCGTGAAGACCAAGCCCGCCAGTGCAGCCAGGACGCCCATGTTGACGAAGAGCCGGAAGGTGACCTTCTTGGTCTTGATACCGGACAGCTCGGCGGCGTGGAGGTTGCCGCCAATGGCATAGGTGTGGCGGCCGAAGATGCTGTTGCTCATCAGGGCCGAGTACAGAATCACAAGGACTGCCAGGACAACCAGGACAATCGGGGTTCCACGGTAGCTGGCCAGCAGGAAGGTGATGATGAGCATCAGGAGCGCGATGAAACCGTTCTTGACGGCGAACCAAGCCATCGGTTCGTTCTCGAGATTGAACTTGCGGCGGACCCGGCGTTCCTTCAAAGCCTGGAAAAGGATGGCAGCCGTACCGCCAACACCCAGGATCACTGTCAGCCATTCAAGGACGGACGTGCCCCCGGAGATGTCCGGCAGGAAGCCGCCACCGAGCGCGCGCAGTTCGTTCGGGAACGGGGTGATCTGCTGGTTCTTGAGGGTAATCAGGGTCAAACCACGGAAGATCAACATTCCGGCCAGGGTGACGATGAATGCGGGGATGCCGACGTAGGCGATCCAGTAACCCTGCCATGCACCAACAAGGGCCCCCACCAGGAGGCACGCCGGGATGGCAAGCCACCAGGCCCAGCCCCAGTGCACGATCATCACACCTGCCACGGCGCCGATGAAGCCCGCGATCGAGCCGACGGAGAGGTCGATGTGGCCGGCAATGATGACCATCACCATGCCAATGGCAAGGATCAGGATGTAGCTGTTCTGGACCACCAGGTTGGTGACGTTCTGGGGTTCGAGGAGGATGCCGTCGGTGAGGACCTGGAAGAGGATGACGATCAGGATCAGGGCGACGAAGATGCCAACCTGGCGGAGGCGGCTTGTGAGGAAGCCAAGGGATTCTCGTAGGGCGGACATGGTGGCTATTCCTTCTCTTGAGTCATGTAGTGCATGAGGGTTTCCTGGGTGGCTTCGGCGATGGGGACCTCGCCGGTGATGCGCCCCGCTGAGAGCGTGTAGATCCTGTCGCAGATACCCAGGAGTTCCGGCAGTTCGGAGGAAATCACAATCACTGCTTTCCCCGAAGCCGCCAGCTCAGCGATGATCGTGTAGATCTCAAACTTGGCGCCGACGTCGATCCCGCGCGTGGGTTCGTCCAGGATCAGGACATCGGGGTCGGAGAACATCCATTTGCTGAGCACCACTTTTTGCTGGTTTCCGCCGGAGAGCTTGCCCGTGATCGCGGCAACCGAGGGGGCTTTGATGTTCATGCTCTTGCGGAAGTGGTTGGCCACCGTGGTTTCCTGGTTGCCGTCCACCCAACCACGTTTGGCCAGCTTGTTCAGGGCGGCCATGGAAATGTTCCGCTTGATGTCTTCTATCAGGTTCAGGCCGTAGTGCTTCCGGTCCTCGGTGGCATAGGCAATGCCGTGCTCGATGGCATCCGAAACCGTGGACGTGTTGATCTCCTGGCCATACTTGTAAACCTTGCCGGAGACCGCGCGGCCGTAGGTGCGGCCGAAAACACTCATTGCGAGTTCGGTCCTGCCCGCACCCATCAGGCCGGCCAAACCAACAACTTCCCCCTTCCGGACCGTCAGGTTGGCGTTGCTGACCACCATGCGCGAGTGGTCCTGTGGATGCTGGACCGTCCAATCCTCGATGCGGAGGACTTCTTCGCCGATGTTGGGGGTCCGGTCCGGGTACAGGCTTTCGAGGTCGCGTCCCACCATGCCGCGGATGATGCGTTCCTGCGTGATCTGCCCCTGGTCCAGGCGCAGTGTCTCGATGGACTTGCCATCGCGGATGATGGTGACGGCGTCGGCCACCTTGCGGATCTCGTTGAGCTTGTGGCTGATGATGATGCTGGTGACGCCCTGGCCTTTGAGGTGCAGGATGAGGTCCAGCAGGTGGTCGGAGTCTTCGTCGTTCAGCGCTGCGGTGGGCTCATCCAGGATGAGCAGCTTCACTTCTTTGGAGAGTGCCTTGGCAATCTCCACGAGCTGCTGCTTGCCCACACTGATGTGCTGGATGGGCGTTACGGGATTTTCGCTCAGGCCCACGCGCGCCAGCAGCTTGGCGGCCTCCAGGTTGGTCTTGCGCCAGTCCACCCAGCCATTCCTGGCCAGCTCGTTGCCGAGGTAAATGTTCTCCGCAATCGACAGGTAGGGGCTCAGCGCCAGTTCCTGGTGGATGATCACGATGCCGCGCTTCTCGCTGTCCGTGATGCTCGAAAATTCGCAGGCTTCATTCTCGAACAGAATGTCGCCGTCGAAAGTGTTGTGGGCGTAGACGCCGGACAACACTTTCATGAGGGTGGATTTCCCGGCTCCGTTCTCACCACAAATGGCGTGAACCTCACCTCGGTTGACGTCCAAGGTGACGTCCTGGAGGGCTTTTACACCGGGGAAAGTCTTGGTGATTCCTCGCATTTGAAGAATGGGTACGTTCATCGTCAATTCCCGCTGACTGGTTGAAACTTGGCCGGGCCGAGGACTCGACAGGCTCTGGGGATGCTGTGGCCCCACCGCTGCGCGTTAAAAATTGGGCGCTGCAGCACAGGTCGGTGGGGCCACAGATGGAGGAGGTGGTTACTTGACGTCGGCTTCGGTGTAGTAGCCCGAGTCGATGAGTTCCTTCTTGTAGTTGTCCTTGGTGATGATGACGGACTTCAGAAGGTAGGCCGGAACAACCTTGACCTTGTTGTTGTAGGTCTTGGTGTCGTTGGTTTCGGGCTCACTGCCCTTGAGTACGGCGTCAACCATTTTCACGGCCTGCGCGCCCAGCTGGCGGGTGTCCTTGAAGATGGTGGAGTATTGCTCGCCGGCGATGATGGACTTCACGGAACCCTTTTCGGCGTCCTGGCCGGTGACAACCGGGAGCTTGCCGGTGGAGTAGCCGCCGGTGCTGGTCAGCGCGGAAATGATGCCGATGGACAGGCCGTCATACGGGGACAGCACGCCATCCAGCTTGGTGCCGGAGCTGTAGGCCGAGGTAAGGATGTCTTCCATGCGCTTCTGGGCAACGGGTGCCTGCCAGCGGAGGATGGCTGCCTGCTCGAACTTGGTCTGGCCGCTGGGGACCTTCAGGGTGCCTGCATCCAGGTACGGCTTGAGGGTGTCCATTGCGCCGGTCCAGAAGAAGTTGGCGTTGTTGTCGTCCGGGCTGCCTGCGAACAATTCGACGTTGAACGGGCCCTTGCCCTCTACCTTCTTGCCGCTGGCATCAACGAGTCCCAGACCCGTCAGCAGTGATGTGGCCTGCTGGACGCCCACGGTGTAGTTGTCGAACGTGGTGTAGTAGTCCACGTTCGGCGTTCCGTTGATGAGGCGGTCGTAAGCGATGACCTTGACGTTCTGTTCCTTGGCCTTCGCCAGGACGTCCGTCAGCGTGGTGCCGTCGATGGCTGCGATGATGAGTGCCTTCGCACCCTTGGTCAGCATGTTCTCAATCTGGGAAACCTGCGTGGGGATGTCATCGTTGGCGAACTGCAGGTCCGTCTTGTAGCCGAGGTCCTTCAGGGACTTCTCAACATTGGCACCGTCTGCGATCCAACGCTCCGATGTCTGCGTCGGCATCGAAATGCCCACCAGCGAATCGCTGGGCTTTGCGCTGCTGGAAGACTCCGCCGCGCCTCCACGGCTGCCGCAGCCTGTGGCTCCGACGGTCAAGGTTAGGACAACCGCTACGGCGCCCAGGAGTTTTTTCAATCTCACGTTGCTCTCCTTCCGCGGCAGCAGTGCCGCGAACTCTGATGCAGCCGGAGCATCTGCGCGTCCGGCACGGTGAAGCTGGATGAGGCCTGCGTGCTGGGGGCTGCACAAGCCGTTCAAAAGGTATTGCGACTGCCATTGTGAACGCTAACAATACTCGCGGTCAAGTGCTGCAGATCACGAAATGGCTGCAGTGAACCACCCCTTGCCAAAGTCTTGATTTACAACGTTGTTAGCGTTCACAATGACCCGCGCCGCTCCCCGGACGACAAAACCCGGCACCGCCCTGTGGGCGATACCGGGTTTGAGGAGTACCTCCATGGAGGCGGGCGCAAACAACAGCGCTTCAGACGCGCTCCGTCGTTGCGTCCTTGAGTCCCGTCAGGGCCGCCCCCACATGATTCACGATGTCCTCGATGGGCTGTGCGATATCCACCACCACCCCGGTTTCGTCGTCCTGCAATGGTTCCAGGGTGGCCAGTTGGGAGTCCAGCAACGACGCCGGCATGAAGTGTCCGGGCCGCGCCTTCATGCGGGCGTCCAGCAGTTCGCGCGTCCCTTGCAGGTGTACGAACACCACGGACGGGTCGGCGCTGCGGATGATGTCCCGGTAGGAGCGCTTGAGCGCGCTGCACGCGATCACCAAGGAAGCGTCCGACGCCGGGAACCGCCTTCCGATTTCGGCCAGCCATGGTGCGCGGTCGTCGTCGTTCAGCGGAGTACCCGAGGCCATCTTGTCGATGTTCGCCTGCGGGTGCAGCGAATCGCCGTCGAGAAAGCCAGCGCCGAGCCGTTCGGCGAGGGCTGCACCTACAGTGCTTTTGCCGCAGCCGGCAACACCCATCACCACGATGTGGTGGCGAGCACCAGAACCCTCTTTACCAATCATGACCGCCTTACCAGTCATGAACAGTGCCGTCCACGAGCCGGTTGTAGGGCAGGTAGGCCTGCTGGTACGGGAATGCGGCAGCGGCTTCCTCGTTGAATTCGACGCCGATACCGGGGTTCTCGCCGGGGTGCAGGTAGCCGTCCTTGAAGGTCATGGACTGCTGGAAGACTTCGTTGGTCTTGTCCGAGTGCTGCATGTACTCCTGGATGCCGTAGTTGTGGATGGCCAGGCCCACGTGAAGCTGGGCGGCAAAGCCCACCGGGGAGATGTCCGTGGGTCCGTGGAAACCGGACTTGATCTGGTACTGGGCAGCGAAGTCCATAACTTTCTTCAACGGTGAAATACCACCGAAGTGGGTGGAGGCCGCGCGGACGTAGTCGATCAGCTGTTCCTTGATGAGGGTCTGGAAGTCGAACACCGTGTTGAAGATTTCACCGATGGCCAGCGGGGTGGTGGTGTGCTGCCGGACCAGGCGCAGGCCTTCCTGGTTTTCGGCCGGCGTGCAGTCCTCCAACCAGAAGAGGTCGTAGGGCTCCAGGGCTTTGCCGAGCTTGGCGGCCTGGATGGGGGTCATGCGGTGGTGGCCGTCGTGCAGCAGCGGGATCTCGGGGCCGAACTCGTTGCGCACTGCTTCAAACACAGTGGGCAGGTGGCGCAAGTAGGCGCGGGTGTCCCAGTCCTCCTCCAGCGGGAAGGTACCGCGACCGGCGGGCTCGTAGTCATAACGCTCGCCGGAGGCCTGTGCCTGGGCAGCCACACCGTACACGGCCTTGATCCCGGGGATCGCGGTCTGGATGCGGATGGACTTGTAGCCCAACTCCAAGTGCTCCCGGACAGAGTCGAACAACGACGGGATATCCGCACCCGAGGCGTGGCCGTAAGCCCGCAGGCCATTGCGGGAAGCACCGCCCAGCAACTGATAGACCGGCAGCCCGGCCACCTTGCCCTTGATATCCCACAAGGCCATGTCGACGGCGGCAATCGCCGCCATGGTCACGGGGCCACGGCGCCAGTACGAGCTGCGGTACAGGAACTGCCAGGTGTCCTCGATCCGGTGCGGATCCTTACCGATCAGCAACTGCGCCACATGCTCCTTCAGGTACGCGGCAACGGCGAGTTCACGGCCGTTGAGCGTGGCGTCACCAATGCCCGTCACACCGTCCTCCGTGGTGATGCGCAGGGTGACGAAGTTGCGGGACGGGCTGGTCACGAAGACTTCAGCAGCAATGATTTTCATGGTGTGGCAATCCTTCCAAGGGTCTATGCGTGGGTGCGGGGAGCGGCAATGGCGTCTTGCTGCCGGTGGATGTGGGAAACCAAGGCACTGTCCCCCGCCAGCCCGGGGCTGAGGAGAGCCAGCAGCGCAGCGGTGCGCTGTTCGCCGTCGAGCGCCTTTGCGGTTCTGATGTCATCTGCGAGGGGATCCTGGAAGTCTTCCGTGGCGGACAAGTACGCGATCCATGCCGCGATCATGCGCGCGGCGCCGTCTCCGGAACGGCCAAGGGCACGTTCAGCGGCCAGGACAGGCAGGGCGCGCATCCGCAACTTGGTGGTTCCGTCCATGGCAATTTGCGTCAAATGGTGGGCGATCCGTGAGTTGCCGAACCGATCAAGCAGGGCTTTCCGGTAACCGGGAATATCCAGCCCTTCATCTGGCAGATGGCGGGAGGCTTCGTCCCAAAACTCCTCCACGGCGGATCTGCAGATCCCATCGGACAGTGCCTCGGCCACCGTCGCGTGGCCCCGGACCAGGCCGGCGTAGGCAAGGATGGAGTGCGCCCCGTTGAGGAGCCAGAGTTTGCGGTTCTCATAGGGCTCGATGTCTTCCACGAAAATCGCGCCGGCCTCCTCCCACCGGGGACGCCCGCCGGGAAAGTCACCGCTGAGGATCCAGTTGTGGAACGGTTCAGCCACCACGGCAGCCTCATCCCGGTAGCCGCACTGTTCGGCGACTTCCACAAGGTCCTCAGGGGTGGTCCGCGGCGTGATCCGGTCCACGGAAGTGGACACGAAGCTCACGTTGGCGTTGATCCATTCGCCTAAGGCCGGGTCAGTCGCCTCCGCGAGGGCCTGCACCGCCTTCCGGGCCACCAGGCCGTTTTCGGCAAGGTTGTCGCAACTGACCACGGCGATCGGCCCGGCGTCGGCTTCCTTGCGGGCGGCGAGCGCCGTGACCAGGCGTGCCAGCGGGGTTTCCGCCCCGGCCGCCGCATACGCCGCTTCTGTGATGGTCAGCGTGACAACAACCGTACTGGGGGCCGCCACAAGCCCGGCCAGCCGCCGGACATCGGAACCATCCACGGCTTCGACAATGCTGCCGATGAGCTCGAAGGTGTCGCCCACGCCTGACCGCTCCACCACAGTGAAGACGCCGTTCTGCTCCGTCAGGATCTCCGCAGCGTCAGGCCGGCGCCCCGTGAAGGCGGCAATCCCCCAATCGGCAGCGTCTCCGGCGTGCTGGGTGTACCAGGCCTGGTGGGAACGGTGAAAAGCGCCCAGGCCCAGGTGCACCATCCTGACCGGCGGAGTGGCCTGCCCTGGAAACGCAGTGGCCCGGCTCAGCCTCGGGGGCGTCTGCCCGGCACTCACAGTTTGAAGACCCTTCGCGGGGAAGAATCGACGACGTCGACAATCAACTCGTGCGCGCGGTCCTCGCTGATGCGGTGCTCGGCAACCAGCCGCGCCAGGAACGAGGCTTCAATCCGGCGGGAGGCGTCGTGCCGTGCGGGAATGGAGCAGAAGGCCCGGGTGTCATCGATGAACCCTGACGACCTGGAGAAACCGGCGGTTTCCGTGACCGCCGAACGGAACCGGAGCATGGCATCGGGCGCATCAAGGAACCACCACGGGGCGCCGATGTAGACCGAGGGGTAAAAGCCTGCAAGTGGGGCGAGTTCGCGGGAGAAGACGGTCTCATCAAGGGTGAACAGCACCAGGTGGAAGTCCTTGGCGGTCCCGAAGTCCTGCAGCAACGGCCGGACAGCCTCGGTGTAGTTGGTGGCCACGGGGATGTCGTGGCCGGTGTCTGCTCCGAAGGCTTCGAAGGTGGGCTGGTGGTGGTTGCGGAAGGAGCCTGGGTGGATGGTCATCACCAGGCCGTCTTCCACCGACATCCGCGCCATCTGGTACATCATGTGGGCTTCGAACACCTCGCGGTCCAGGCTCGTGGCTTGGCCGGATCGCGCCTTGTTGAACAGCGCTTCCGCCTCGGCCTGGTCCAGTTTGAGGGTTGCCGGGGTCCTCACGCCGTGGTCGGCTGACACTGCTCCGTGGTCCACGAAATACCGGCGGCGATTCACAAGGGCGGTGAGGTACCCCTGGTAGCCACTGCCGCCGTCGGACGCTTCCGCGATGAGACGCTCCACGTTGGCCGTCCACGCCGGGTGCGCGGTGTTGATGTACGCGTCCGGGCGGAAGGTGGGCACCACGCGGCCGTGGAACGACGGGTCAGCGGCGAGCGCACGGTGGCTGTCCAGGCTGTCCAGGGGATCGTCCGTGGTGGCGAGGACCTCGATGTTGAAGTCCTTGAACAGTTCCCGGGGACGGAACCCGGGCTCCGCGAGCTTGGTTGAAATGGCTTCGAAGCTTGCGTCCGCGGTCTCCGCGGACAATTCACCCTGCCACCCGAAGACCGACTCGAACTGGGTCCGCAGCCAGTAGCCGGAGGCGGTGCCATCGAACAAGGGCCACGCCTCGCAGAAGGATCGCCAGATGTTGCGGGCTCCGACCCCGGGTTGGAGCTGCGCCAGCGGAACGCCGGATGCATGGATCAGCCGCGTGACGTAGTGGTCCGGGGTGACCAGCAAGGCCGCAGGATCCGGGAAGGGCGTGTTCTGTTCGATCACTGCCGCATCCACGTGCCCATGCGGGGAAATGATGGGCAGGTCCTGGACACGCTCCAACAAGGAACGCGCGATGCTGCGCGTCCCCGGGTCCGCTGGAAGGAGGCGGTCGGGGTGGGTGGCAAGGGAATGGGACATGGTCAGCCTTTCGGGATGGAACCGGCGGAGAGGTCGGCACTGGCAGGAACTGACAGTCCGGCCAGCTCTGCTACCCGGCGCAAGTACTGGAGATTTCCGGCGGTGCGCTCGGCAAGGGGAAGGTCCGTGGAGAAGTCCTCCACCGTTACCCAGTGGTCGTAACCGACCTTGGCCAAGGCTTTGAAGTACGCCAGGACGCTCCCCTGCCCTTCGGCAAGCGGGGCCCACTGGTTCACCCACACAGCGGCTCCGGACTCGTCACGCTCATCCGTGCGGACCCAGCGGGCATTTTTCACATGGATGTGCGCCAGGTACGGGCCCAGCAACTCCAGGGCGGGCAACGGCGATTCCCAGCCTTCAATCAGCAGGTTTCCGAGGTCGTGGATGACGCCCACGTGCTGGGGATCCAGGCCTTCCAGGAGCCGGCGGGCGGACGAGGCGGACGCGGTCACTGTCCCGTGGTGCAACTCCACAAGTGCCTTGACGCCATGGTGGGCAGCGCGTGCGGCCACCCACTCGTAGTGTTCCCGGGTAGCCTCGAACAGTTCCGGGTAGGACAATCCGCTGGGCTCGCCGCCTCCCATGGTGGAGTCGCCCAGCGGCAGGACGTTGACCCTGACCTGGCGCGCGCCCAAGGCGGCCGTGGCGGCGAGAACGCGCTCCACGCCGTCGTGGTTGTCACAACGGGCGTAGCCGCCCAGGCCTGAGTATTCCAGGCCGGCATCCGCTGTGATCCGGGTAATCTCAGGCAGTGATTCCTCGAGACCGCTCATGGGCCAGGTGGCCTTGTTCCCTGCCCAGAAGCCGGGTTCCGGCGAATCAGCCTGGTCCGTGACCCGCCATTCGATGCCGTGCCACCCCTGGGCCGCCAGCTCCGTGGCGGCTTCCTGCGGCGTCCATTCCGGTGTGGAGGCCGTGAAGACTGAAAATTTCATGCGGAGACCTCCTCGAAGTGGCCGTTGCCGGTGCGTACTTCAACGTCGTTGTACTTGCCGGCAACCACATCAGCAATGAGCACGGGGCGGCCCAGTGTGGCCGAAACGTACAGTGCCCGCACGGTGGCCAGCGCCCGCACAGCGTCCTCGATGGTGACCCCTGCGGGCCGCCCGTTCCGGATGGCATCCACCACGTCCCTGTATTGGCGGATGTGGCCGGCGGGATAGAGGGTGGGGTCCAGCTTTGATTGCGGCGCCGGGTCCGCGAACCTGGCGAGTTCTGCCTCGGCCTGGTTGCTGGCGCCGGGCATCCCCATGGGTCCGCTCTGTGTCTCTTCCTCAGTGGCGGCAGCGTGGAAGAACTGGAGGTTGTCGCTGTCGATCACGGCTGATCCCATGCTGCCCATGACCTGCAGCCGGACGCTCAGCCCCGGGTAGGCGGCCGTGGTGGCGTGGAGTACTGCCAGGGCGCCGGATTCGAACGTCACGGTGGCCACGGCGGTGTCCTCGACTTCGACGCCGGTGTGCGCCAGAAGAGCCGTCTTGGCGCTGATTTCAACAGGGGTACCCAGGAACCACAGCAGCAGATCCACCGTGTGGACGCCCTGGTTCATGACCGCTCCGCCGCCGTCCATGGCCCAGGTGCCCCGCCAGGCGCCGGAGTCGTAATAGCCCTGGCTGCGGTACCAGCTCACGGAAGCGATGGCCGACGTCAGGCGGCCGAAGCGTCCCGCCCGGCGGGCTTCGTCCACCACGATGCTCGCCGGATCGAAGCGGTGCTGGCTGATGACACTTGCCACCAGGCCCTTCTCTTCTGCTGCTTTCGCTGCGGCAAGGATGTCGTCAGCGCGGTTGAGGTTCACGTCCAGTGGCTTTTCGATCACCACATGCTTGCCGGCGTTGAGTACTTCCAAGGCCTGCTCGATGTGCAGTCCGCTGGGCGTGGCGATGATGACAAGATCGACGTCGGCACCTGCGAACGCTTCGTCCAGGCTCCGGAACGTGGCCGGCCGGGCCGCGCCTTGGTCTTCGATGTGCTGGGCCAACGCGTCTGCGGCTTCGGCGATCTCGTCCACCAGGGCCGTGACCTGCAAATCAACAATCTCGGCAACGGATGCGGCGTGCGTGCGTCCGATGGTGCCGCAACCGGCAATGGCGACGTTGAGGATGGGGTTGGACGTTTCGGTGCTCACTTGGTTTCCACTCCTGCTTCGTTAACGACTTTGGCAAAGGCCCGGGCTGCCATCCCGAAAGCGGTCGGCCCGGAGAAGCCGCCCAGGCCGTGGGCTCCGGCCAAGTGTGGTTCGAGACTCGCGAATCCAACGAAGCCGTCGGCTTTCAGCGCCTCCACGGTGCGGAGCAGATCGCCGTCGCCCTCACCGGCAGGAACCACGACGCCGTCCGCGAACCGTGCGTCCTTGACCTGCAGGTACTCGAGGTGGGGACGGAGTTTGGCGTAGCCTTCGTCGAACGGCTTCACGCCCACCTGGACGAAGTTGGCCGGATCCCACGCGACTTTCAGGGCCGGTGAATTCACGGACTCGATGATGTCGAGCACCCGATCGGGGGTATCTCCAAAAATGTCCTTCTCGTTTTCGTGGAGGAGGACCACACCGGACTCTTCGGCGACGTCGGCCAGGGCCCGCATCCGCTCGATGACGTCGTCCCGGATGCTGTGCACGTCCACGCCTTCTCCGTAATAGAAGGAGAAGATCCGGATGTAGCGGGAGCCAAGAACCTGGGCGGCGTTCGCTGCCCGGCGGAGGCGTTCGACCTCGTGCTCCACCGGGAGCGTGACATCCACCTTGCCGATGGGGGAAGCGATGGCGGAAACACCCATGCCCGCTGCGTCCAGGAGCTTCTTCAGTTCCACCAACTGTTCGGGACCGAGATCCACGATGTTGGTCCCCCATACGCTGCGGACTTCAATGTGGTTCGCCCCCAAAGCCTGGAGGACTGCGATCTGCAGGACCGGGTCGTCGTCGATCTCGTCTCCGAAGCCCGAAAGCGTCCACTGGACTGTTGCTGGACCGGTCATTGCTACTTAACTCCTCCGGCGGTCAGGCCGCCCACTAGGTAACGTTGGAAAATCAGGTAGAGAATCACGACGGGTGCCGCGCACACGAGCGAGGCCGCCATCATTTGCCCGTACAGGGGAATGGCTCCGCCTTCCTGCGAGGCTCCGAACACCTGGAGGGCCACTGCTGCCGTCTGGCTGTCGGGCCTGGTCATCACCGAGGCAAAGAGGACATCGTTCCAGCCGAGCAGGAAAGCGAAAATCCCCGAGACCACAATTCCGGGCCAGCTGAGCGGCAGGATGATCCGGACCAGGACGCCCAGGTTGCTGGCGCCGTCGATCCTTGCAGCCTCTTCCAGTTCGCGCGGAAGGCCGCGCAGATAGGTGACCATCACCCAAGTGGAGAACGGCATCGCGAACGTCAGGTAGGTGATGAACAGTCCCCACTGCGTGCCGATCACCTGGACGCCGAGGTAGCTGGCCGCCGAGGAGAAGAGCACGAAGACAGGAAGGACCATCAGGGTTCCCGGGACCGACTGCAGTGCAAGGAGGCCGCGGAGGATGGAGAGCCGACCGCGGAACTGGTAGCGGACAAGGACGTAGGCAATGGAGACGGACATCGCCGCTGAAACCACCGCGGTGGCCCCCGCTACCAGGACACTGTTGCCAAGGCCTTTCGCCAGACCGACGCTGGACCAGATCTTGGTGTAGTTCTCCAAGGAGAACGTGGAGGGCCAGAACTCGCCGTTGGCCACACCGATGTCAGAGTTGACCGAGGCCAGGAAGATGTACGCCACGGGGATCAGGACGATCGCGCTCAGGACTGTCAGGATGATCGCCAGCATGGGGCCGGGCAGGAGCCGGGTCACTTCGTGCTGCCGCCTGGAACCGGGCCGGAACGTGGTTCCTCCAGAACCGCTGCGGGCCGTGCCGCGGACGGAGGTGGTTGATGCGCTCACTTCTTGCCTCCCGGCGTCTCAGCGTCGTCCAGCTTGACGGCGCGCAGGTAGATGAACAGTGGAATGGCAATCAACACCAGGGAAACAAACGCCATGGCGGCACTGAGGCCGAAGCGGAAACTTTGGAAGCTGGTGACGTAGGTGAGGATCGGAAGCACTTCGACGTCGGCCGGAGCCGGCACTCCGAACAGCACGAACGGGAGGGTGAAGTTGTTGATGTGGTGGAGCATGCCGATCAGGAAGGCCAGCGCCAGCGGTCCCTTGAGGTACGGGAAAACCACATACCGCAGCTTGTTCCACCACAGCGCACCGTCCAACGCCGATGCCTCATGGACTTCGTGGTCCACCGACTGCAGGCCGGAAAGGGCCAGCAGGTAAATGAACGGCCATGAAGCCCAGATCTGGACCAGGATCAGGGTCCAGTACGTTTGAGGTCCGTTGAGCCACAACCCGCCATCGATCCCGAAGACGTTCAGCGCTGAGTTGACTACTCCGTCCGGCTGGAACATGGTCCGCCATACCGTTGCCACCACAAAGGACGGCAGCACGTAGGGAATCAGGAAGATCGAGCGGACCAGTGCGCGGCCCTTGAAGGCATTCTGTGTTGCAACAGCCGCGGCGATGCCCAACGGCAAGGTCACCAGCATGGCGATCAGTGAATAGCTGACACTCAGCCACACCGAGTGGAGCAGCGGCGAATTCGTCAGCGCTTCCACAAAGTTCTCGACACCAATGAACGGCGCGCTGACCCACTTGCGCAGCGAGTACTGGTCGAGGTTGAGGGCCGACATGTAGATGCCCAGGAACAGCGGAACCACGATGATGACGAACATCAGGACGCCGCCGGGGATCAGCATCCACAGTGGACGGTTCCGCTCACTCAGGCCCTTACGGCGGACGGGCTTCCGGCCACCGCCCGCCGGCTGGAGGGCTCCTGTGCCTGTGGTCGGCGAGGCACCGGCGTCGAGCGCTGGTTCCGGTGGCCCGGACCGGGCCAGCTGCCCATGGGCAGCCGGACCGGACACGGGTTTCATTTCCCTGAAGGAATCAGTGGACATGGGAGACCCTGCCTAGGACTTCGCGGCCCGGTCGAGGGAAGCCTGGCCCTTGGACTGTGCGTCCTTCAGCCGTGATTCCAGGGCGCTCTCGTCAACGGATCCCTTGGCCAGGTCCGGGATGGACTGGACCGTGACGTTGAGGAGACCCAACTGGATATCACCCCAGGCACCGGTAAAGGGAGTTGCCTTCGACTTGCCGGCGGCATCGGCGATGGGTTGCAGCTTCGGATCAGTCAGGGAGGCGAGCGCCTCGGCGTTGGCGGGAAGCTCGCCGAAGATCTTCTGGTAGTTCAGCTGCTCGTCCTTGGAAGTGATCAGCTCGATGTAGGCGAACGCCAGGTCCTTCTGCTGCGAGTAGTCGGCAACCACTACGTTGTCGCCGGAGAGGATGCTCGCGGCCTTGTCGCCATCGCCCTTCGGGGAAGATTCGCCCGGAGCCGTGGTGGGCATGATGGAGTAGGCGTACTTGCCGGCGACGGCTGACTTGTCCAGGGTGGGAATGGAGCTGGACGTGGTCATCATCAGATACCCGGCCTTGCCGGACGCGAAGGCCGCTACCGCGTTGCTGTTGCTCCAGCCGATCGCTGCCGGATCCACCACCTTGTCCTTGGTGAGCCAGCCGAAGTACGTTTCGTAGGCCTTCTTGACGGTGGGGTCATCCATCTTCAGCTTGTCGCCGTCCACCAGCGGGTTGCCTGCCTGAACGGACATGGCCCAAATGAACTTCCAAGGGTCAAAGTTGTCCTTGTATCCGGTGGCCAGGCCGTAGGTTCCTGCGCCGGCGTTGGTCATCTTCTTGGCTTGCTCGGCGAGTTCGTCCCACGTGGTTGCCGGCTTTTCGATACCGGCCGCTGCCAAGAGGTCCTTGTTGTAGGCCATGACGAACGGACGGCTGACGAACGGGATGCCCGCCTGGTGCTCGGAATCCGGACCTGAAATGCCCAGCGCGGCAGGGTTGAACCGGTCCTTCCCGCCGACCTTCTTCCAGTCGTCGTCGGAAAGGGTCACGAAAGCTTTGGTGGCGTAGGCGGTGGGTGTGAAGGTGGTGCCCAGGCTGTAGACGTCCGGGCCCTGGCCGGAAACAACGGAAGTTTGGATACGGGTCAGTTCATCGTTGGCTGAGGCGAAGGTTTCGAACTTCACCTCAGCGCCGGTCTTTTCCTTGAATTTGGCGGCGATGTCACTCTGCCACTTCTTCTGCTCTTCCGGATACTGGTTGTTGACGCCGGTCAGGACATTCAATGTCTTCCCGGCCCCGTCGACGGCACCCCCGGAGCTGGCCGACGTGCTGCTGCCGCTCCCCCCACAGGCTGTCAGTGCCAAAGCAGCAGTCAGAGCGACGGCGGCAAGCTTGGCTGATGGTGCAAACCTCATTGTTTCCTCCTTGGATACACAGCCCAGTAGTGGTCTACGTCACAGGGGCTTCGGCATCGAGTCTATGAGTCCGGCAATGGTGCGGCAAGCGGTTGCCAAAAGTTGCCATGAATGGTGCAATCTTCCTATGGCTGAGACAAACGCACGGGGATCCGCACCCACCATCCGGGACGTCGCCGCGCTGGCGGGGGTGGCCACGTCCACCGTTTCCCGGGCCCTCTCCAACCCGGACCGCGTGAACAGAGCCACCCGCGAACGCATCGAAAAAGTGGCGGCCGAGCTTAACTACGTGCCCAGCTCGCAAGCCCGCGGGCTCAGCTCCGGCCGCACCAATGCCATCGCCCTCCTGGTTCCCGACGTCACCAACCCGTTCTACTTCGACATCATCCGGGGCACCCAGAACCAGCTCAAAGCAGCCGGCTACACGCAGTTGCTGGTGGACACCGAAGAGTCTGCCGAGATGGAAGCCGACACCCTCCAGAAGATGCAACGAACGGCCGACGGGTTCATCCTGGCCGCATCACGACTCACCGATGCCCAGATTCTCGAGGCGGCAAGCTCACAGGCGATCGTCACCATCAACAGGTCTTCGGCCAACGCCCCCACCGTGGTCATCGACACCCCTGGAGCTGTGGTCCAGGCCCTTGAACACCTGACATCACTGGGCCACACCAGGATCTGCTACGTCGGCGGGCCGGCGTCGTCATGGTCAAACGCCAAACGCTGGAAGACTTTCGAAGACGAAAGCCGAGATCGCGGGCTGACGACCTCGCGGGTGGGACCCTTCACCCCCAAAACGACGTCCGGAGCAGCAGCCGCCGACGCCGCGGCGCGGACCGGAGCAACAGCCTGCATCGTGTTCAACGACCTCCTGGCCATCGGCATGTTGCAGCGCCTCAGGGAACGCGGGATCCGCGTTCCCGAAGACATGAGCATTGTGGGCTGCGATGACATCTTCGGCGCCGACTTCTGCAATCCACCCCTCACCACCATGGCCTCCCCGATCGAGCAGGCCGGGCGCGTGGCCGTCTCCATGCTCCTGGCACAACTCGACCCCCTGCACGCGGGCTCCAGCCGGCGCCTGGCCGTCATGCCCACCCACCTCACCGTGCGGGGCTCAACCGGGCCGGTGTCCCCAACCAGCTGACACGTAGGCTGGAAGTGTGCAATATGGTTGAGCCTTCATCACCGGGCTGACTAGTGTGGAACACATGCGCGAACTCCAGGCCAAGATCATTGAGGAAATGGGCGTCCAGCCCCGGATCGATCCTGCGGAGGAGATCCGCAAGCGGGTCACCTTCCTGAAGGATTACTTGAAGGCAACAGGAACCAAAGGCTTTGTCCTGGGCATTTCGGGCGGCATCGATTCGTCGCTGGCCGGCCGCCTCGCCCAACTGGCCGTTGAGGAACTGGAAGCCGAAGGCGTCGACGCGAACTTCGTGGCCGTCCGCCTCCCCTACGGCGTGCAACACGACGAGGACGACGCCCAGGCGGCGTTGGACTTCATCAAGGCCAAAACCGAGTGGACTTACAACATTTCCCGGGCTGTTGACGGCTTCGAGGACGAGTTCGAGAAAACCACCGGCGCCCCGATTTCCGACTTCCACAAGGGCAACACCAAGGCCCGCGCACGGATGATCGCCCAGTACGCACTGGCCGGCGAACACAACTACCTGGTGATCGGAACCGACCACGGGGCCGAGTCCGTAACCGGCTTCTTCACCAAATTCGGCGACGGCGGTGCGGACATCCTGCCGCTGTTCGGCCTGAACAAGCGCCAGAACCGCGCACTCCTGGCCGAACTCGGTGCTCCGTCGCGCGTCTGGGAAAAGGTGCCCACGGCCGACCTCCTGGATGACAAGCCCGGCCGCACGGACGAGGACGAGCTCGGAATCACCTACGACCAGATTGACGACTACCTCGAAGGCCGCGAAGTCACCGAGGGCGCAGCGGAACTGATCGAGCAGAAGTACCTCCGGACGCGCCACAAGCGGACGGTGCCGGTCACGATCTTCGATACCTGGTGGAAGTAGGCGCGGCCTAGCGGCCAACGGCGTAAGGCGCGGCCGCTAGCACCGTGGGTTTGCCGTCGATCAGGTCCGCCAGCATCTCTGCTGACCCGCAGGCCATGGTCCACCCAAGGTGCCCATGACCTGTGTTGATGTAGAGGTTGCTTTCGCCTGCCCGGCCAATTATGGGTGGTCCGTCCGGAGTCATGGGTCGAAGTCCAACTTTGTAGGTAGCCCTGCTGAGGTCCAGCACCCCAGGGAAAAGTTCCTTCCCTGCTTTGAGGATGTTGGCGAAGTCTTTATGGGCGTACTGCTGCGAGTAACCGGCGAACTCCGCTGTAGCGGACATCCGCAAATGATCCCCAAACCTTGACCACGCCACCAAGGACCTCTCGTCAATGCCGCCCAAGGAGGGGGCGAGGGCTCCTTCATTGATGGGAGCGGTGAGGCTGTAGCCCTTGGCCGGATAAACCGGGAGGCGGACACCGGCGGTTCTGGCCAGCCGCGCACTCTCCGGGCCGCCTGCAAGGATGAACCGGTCAGCGACAAACTCACCTTGGCTGCTCCTGAGTCCTGTCACACGGGGAGCAGCGGACCGTGAACTGTCTGATCTGATGCCCTCAATGTGAGTGTCGAACGTGAAGCGCACCCCCAAGTCTTCACACAGCTTGCGGACTTCCGCGGCAAATTGGGCTGGATTTCCCGTTGCATCAGTTTCGTCATGGACAGCACCGGCGAAACGGACGTGGCTGTTGGCCAGCGCGGGCTCGAGATGAAGCAGTTCCTCACGGGACACGATCCGCTGGGCCTGGCCGTTCTCACGCATGATGTTGCCGTGAGCCATCGCACGCTCCAGGGCATCCGCATCCCTGTAGAGGTAGAGGACGCCGCCTCTTGAAGGCCGGAAGTCCATACCCTTTCCTGCGATCATCGCGTTGAAGAGCTGTTGGCTCCGTTGGGCGAGGCGGAGCTTTGCCAACGTATTTCGCTGCGCCCGGGGACCGGTGCATTCACGCAGAAACTTGAGACCCCAAGATACAAGCTCAGCATCGAGGCGTGGCTTTACCCGGATCGAAGTATCGGCGCTGAAGACTGACTTCAGCAATTCCTTGGGTGCGGAGGGTGAGGCCCAGGCAAAAGAGTGCCCCGGCGCGATGAGGCCTGCCGTGGCGTCGCTGGTGGCTAGTGTTTCAGCGGCCTCCTTGTCCACTACTTCAACCTCGTGTCCCCGTCGCGCCAATTCGTAGGCCGTTGAGATACCGATGATTCCAGCGCCAACAACCAGAAGTTTCATTTCCGCGCCTCCGCCCGGTCGGGTCCACCTTGTGGCAAACAAGCGATTGCCTGCACCTCCACAAGGAGTCGCGGGTCCAGCAACTCGGCAACAACAGTGGCCCTGGAAGGTCGATGCCCACCGAAGACGGAGACCCAGGTTCTGTTGAATGCCTCCGCGAGCGCGGCGTCCTGCAGGTAAACGGTGCAGGAAACCACGTCGCCGAGGGTGGCGCCATACGCGGACAGGACAGTGCCAAGCCTCTCCAGGGAACACCGAGTCTGAGCCTCGATGTCACCTTCACCCACCACGGTTCCCCGGTCGTTAAACGAAACCTGACCCGATATGTAGACGGTGTCCCCAGCACGGGTGGCCGACGGATATGGCGATTCCGGGGTTGTGATGCCGTTAACGTCAACCGTCCGACCGGGGCTATGAATCGAAGTCATGGTTCTCTTTCAAGGAATCGGGCACGTATCAGCGAGATGTGCCAAAGGGGTACTGCGACGAAGGGGCGCCGCTGGCGGAGTGAACTTAGCTGTTCGAGTTGTAGGAGCGGAGGAACGCCTTGGTGCGTTCTTCGCTCGGGTTGTCGATCACCTCGGACGGAGGCCCTTGTTCGATGATGTGGCCGCCATCTATGAATACGATTTGGTCTGAGATCTCCCTGGCAAATGGCACTTCGTGCGTGACGATGACCATGGTCATACCGGACCGGGCCAAACGGCGCATGACGGCCAGCACGTCCCGCGTGGACTCGGGGTCGAGCGCGGAAGTGGGCTCATCGAACAACAGGAGACTCGGACCCAGCGCCAATGCCCTTGCAATCGCTACCCTTTGCTGTTCGCCCCCGGACATCTGCTCCGGAAATGCCAGGGCCCGGTGCGACAGTCCCACTTCGGCAAGCAACTCCAGGGCAGTGTGGAGGGCCTTCGTTTCAGGGATCTTGAGCCCCTTCATTTGGGCCAGCATGACGTTCTCCACGGCTGTCAGGTGGGGAAACAGGTAGAAGCGCTGGAAGACCATCCCGACCCGTTGCCTCAGCTTGGCCAGATCCTTGCACACCGTCTTCCGCCCAGCAAACACAGGCTCGCCCTGCAACGTTATGGTGCCCGAATCGGGTTGTTCGAGGAGGTTGATGCATCGCATCAAGGTGGTCTTGCCACCGCCGCTTCGGCCGATAATGCTGACGATGTTGCCTGGCTCGACCTGGAAATCCACGGTATCCAGCACGATGCGGCCAGCGAAAGACTTCACCAGGGATTTGATCTCCACCACTGGACGGGCGTTGTTCACTGTTTGGCCTTTTGTTTCGGCTCTTCCGATGGTCATGGCTTTACCTCCGAGTATGACGCGGTTTCCGCGGCTGCCAAGAGGGCGCGTGCCTGGGCCAACCTGCGGTATCGGCGCAGGGATAAGGGCGCGCCTGCTTGAACGCGGCGTTCGAGCCTGAGGACCACTTGCGAGAGCGGGTAGCAGACCACAAAGTAGATGGCGGAAATGACTATGTAGACTTCAAGCGCGCGGAATGTTTCGCTGGCGATCAGTTGCGCCTGGGACATGAGCTCCGCTGCCGAAATCACCACCAGCAGGGAGGTGGACTTCAAAAGGTCCACCAACATGGTGCCAGTTCCGGGCAGTGCGAGCCGGAGTGCCTGCGGGAAGATGATGCCGGTGAAAGTTACCGTCGGACCGAGGCCCAGTGCCTGTCCTGCTTCCCGTTGTCCGGCATGCACACCGAGGAGGGCAGCTCGGAAAATCTCCGAAAGGTATGCCCCGTAGAAGATCACCAAGCTAAGGGTTCCAGCCTGGAAGGCGTCGAGCCGGATACCGATGGAAGCCAAGCCGAAGTACGTAATGAAGATGATGGCCAACAGGGGAATGTTCTTGAACAGTTCCGTGTATATGGCAGCCGGAATCCGGAGCAGCCGACGGGAGCTGATGCGCAGGAGCGCGACGCCGAGTCCAATCACCACTGCGCCGGCGAAGCCGGCCGCAGTGTAGCCAAGGGACCTCAGCAGACCATCGGCAAGTGCTGGCACATATTCCTGCCATGGCACCTGAAACAGGCCGGGGGCGGGGTTCATGATTGTTCCTGTCCTTTGGAAGTGGTACCTGTCGGGTCAGTTCGAAGGAGCCGTCCAGTCGGCCGGGCGGTCCTCGGCCCGCCGTTCCGTTGTCATGGACGGCGACGGCTTCAGATACTGGTCCGGGTCGCCACCGTATTTGGTAATCAAGCTCGCAAGCTCGCCGTTGGCGTACATTTCTCGAATTACTCCCGAGACCGCTTTCTCCAGCTTCGGCGCTTCTTTCGGCACATAAAAACTGGTCATGTACGGCTGGAAGTAGGCCAGATCCGGAGATTTCTGCACTTCTTCGTCCGTGGGCGGCGTCAAATACTTGGTTTGGATCCCCAGATCAGGGCGTTGCGCCTGGGTGTAGGAGATGAGCAAGGGGTCCACAAACCCTACGTCAACACGCCCCGAGCCGACGTCGGCGAACAGCCCGTTGGCGTCAGGATAGGAATTGAGTTTGGCTTCAGGAACCGCTTTGATCGACTTCACCCAGACGTAGCCCGTTACGGTGCCAAGGTTCTTCCCCTGGAGGTCTGCAAGGGTTTTGACGTCCTTGTCGCCTTGCACGGCCATCGCCGGCGGGGAGTAGTAGGGAGGATCGGTGAACAGTCCGGCCTTGGCACGTTCTTTGGTCCACGCAATGCCCCCAATGGAGATATCAACGCGACGGCTCTGGACACCTCCAAGCATGCCGTTGAAGTCCGTGACCTGGGGTTCGATGGTGAGGTTCAGCTTCTTCGCTGCGGCCTGCAGGATCTCGGCATCAAGGCCAACCATCTGGCCGTCCTTCATTGCGGTGTACGGCATATAAGGCTGGATGGCTACCTTCAGTTTGCCAGGTTCGATAGTGTCCAGGGCATCTGAATTGCTGGCGACGCCGTTGCCGCCACAGGCTGTCAGAGCCAAGGTCACGGCGCCCAGGACTGCGACGACGGACGTACGAATGGGTTTGTGGATGCGACGAAACATGGTGGTCGCCTTTCGATGGGTTCAATGCTGATGCAGAACGCCTTCTGCTGATTCGGCTTTGCGCCGCTTAGTAACAACCGTAGGCTTGGGTGTGACGAAAGTCATTGGACTATTCATCCATGTTCTCAGCGATTAATTACCGACTTGTTGTACGAAAGAACCGAAAGTGATCCCGCCATGGCAGTGACCACCATCCGCACCGGGGCCGGACCCCTAACCCCGGCACTTGCCCAGCAGATTGCGGGCGACACCAGCCAAATCGTGGGCTTCAACATCCTGATCACCGACGCCCATGGCACTGTTATCGGCAGTGGCGATACAAGCCGTGTTGGCAGCTTCCACGAAGCGTCGCTGGAAGTAATCCGAACACGACTGTCGGCCACTCACTCGGCAGCCCAAGCCCGCGCCTTGGAGGGCGTCAAACCCGGCGTCACCCTACCCATCCTGCTCAATGGCCAAGCCGTGGGCACCGTGGGAATCACCGGCTCCCCGGCGCAAGTCACCCGCTTTGGGTTGATGGTGGAACGCCAGACGGAAATTCTGCTCCACCAAGCTTCACTGCTGCGCTCCACCCTTCAACGCGAGCGTGAGCTGGAAGACCTGGTTCGAAGCGTTCTTGCGTTCGATCCACTGGTGACCGATCAATCAACCCTGCTGGACCTGGCGAACGACCAGGGGGTTGACCTTACCGCCAGCCGGATCGCCGTTGTCGTCCACACCCCCGGCCGCACCCCTGTTCCTGCCACCACCTCGGAGTGGCTTCCACGGGCACTGGTGCTGCTCCGTGAGAGCTTTCAGCATCGCCAGACGCTCGCCGTCTCAATCAGCGCCAACCGCTACGTCGTCTTCGCGCACCCCACATCGGATGGAATGGCCGGAGTTCTCTCTCAAGCCCGGAATTGCGTCGAGCAGTTCCGGGCACATTTAGGCTCCGACGTCGAAATTGGCATTGGAACCGAAGGCGCCGGCCCCACCCAGATGCGCACCGCTTACGAAGACGCAGCTGATGCCCTGCATCTGGGCCGCCGGATCACCCGCCGCAGCGTCACCACCATCGATGAAGTGCGCATGGAGCAGTTGCTGTCAGGCATCGGCCTGCGTGCAAGGCAGCGTTACACAGCGGCCGTGGCCGCGCCCCTTGCAGCCGTGGGCGATTGGAGCACCGTTCGCAGCACCGTGATCGCCTGGTGCGAGAGCGGTTTTTCCTTGGTGGGTGCCGCACGCCGCCTCCATATCCACCGCAACACGCTTATTCATCGGCTTGAGAGGATCGAGCAACTCCAAGGCTGGACTACGCGAACAGCAGTGGCCTACTTGGCGTTGTACCTGGCGTGCAAGACCACCGAGTTCGACGCCGGCGAACCATCGGGTTCGTGACCGTTGCGGGCGCGAAGGAACTCAGGCCAGGAAGCCGCGCAGGAGGGAAGCTGTGCCTTCAAGGTGCTCCGCTGTGGCCCGCTCGGCAGCAGGCGCATCACCTCGCAGAATGGCATCCGCAATGTCTGCATGCTGCTCGTTTGCATGGTCCAGGTTGGTGGAAAGCAGTGGGATGCGGTCCAGGAGATCATTGAGTCGTGCACGGGTTTCAGCTACGGCACTGACCAAGCTGGCGGACCCAGACAATTCTGCGATCGCGATATGGAACCGCGCATCCCTGGGTCGGTAGCCCTCAGCCGGGGACGCGCTGACCTCGGAAAGGCACACCTGGAGGTGCTGGCGTGCTGCCGCGGATAGATCGGCCTTCGCCGCCAAGACTGCCGCGGCGGGTTCGATGATGGCCCGGAAGAGCAGGACGTCTTCAACTTCGGCCGGGTCCAACGGGCTATCGTCGGGCGTCCGTTGCACTGTGGCGGTCGAGACGTACGTTCCCCCATACCGTCCCCGCTGGACCTCAAGGTAACCAGCGCTCTGCAGTTCCCCCAAGGCGTCCCGGAGTGTTGCACGGGAGACCCCTAGCTGTTCAGCCAGCTCACGTTCGGGGGGCAATTTTTCGGATGGAGCGAAAATACCCAACTTAATGGTCTGCAGTATGTGTTCGATGGTCTCTTCGAACGCATTGCCACCCCTCACTGGACGCAGCATCGAGAAGGACGAGCCAAAGGACGAGTCGGGCACTGCATCTCCTTCCGCGAGGGTCGCGGCACCAGTGGTGCCTGCTGCTTTCATACTAGCCGGGTGGATGTCAATGGTCCCGAAAGACACCATTGAACGGATGTTCGGACAATCAAAAAGCGTGGGATTTTGAAAAAACTCTTGACGAGTCGCAGATCACACCCCAGACTGTGAATCACACTTTGGACTGAAAACAGTCCTTTAGGATCCTCGATTGATCCACACGTTGAACTCTCCCAGAAGCATTCCTCAGACGTTAGGAACACGCATGGAAACAGCGCACCAGCCACCCGGTGGCGAGGAAGAGTATTTAAAGCACCGGCGCCTCAAAAGAGGGGCGGCCGGCTGGATCCTGCTGGCCGGCCTGGGGGTTGCGTACGTCATCTCCGGCGACTTCGCCGGCTGGAACCTGGGCCTCGCCCAAGGAGGCTGGGGCGGACTGCTCATTGCCTTCGTGCTGATGGCCGTGATGTATACGTGCATGGTCTTCGGCCTCGCCGAACTCTCATCGACGCTCCCGACGGCGGGCGCCGGCTATGCCTTCGCCCGCCGGGCTTTAGGTCCACTCGGCGGATATGCCACAGGTATGGCAGTCCTGATTGAGTACGCGGTAGCGCCGGCTGCCATTGCTACGTTCATCGGCGGTTACGTGGAAGCGCTGGGGCTCTTCGGGCTCACCAACTCCTGGCCGGTTTACCTCGTCACATACGTGATATTCATTGGGATCCACATCCGTGGCGTAGGTGAAGCACTGAAGATCATGTTCGGCATCACGGCAGTAGCCACAGTTGCGTTGATCGCCGCGGTGATAGGCCTCCTCCCCAAGTTCGACGCTGCCAGGCTCTTCGACATCGTTCCGGATGGGTCCGCGGGCTCCAGCGCCTTCCTCCCCATGGGTGTCAGCGGGATTCTCGCCGCACTCGTCTATGGCATTTGGTTCTTCCTGGCCGTTGAGGGCGTTCCCCTGGCAGCCGAAGAAACGTCGAACCCGAAGCGGGACATGCCGCGAGGCATCATCGTGGCCGTCATCATCCTGGTGGTCTTCGGATCCTTGATGCTGGTCCTCGTCCCGGGGGCTGCAGGCTCCCAAGCCATGAGCGGATCCGACAACCCGCTCCCCGAAGCATTGCGCATCGCGTACGGCGGCAACACGTTCCTGGCCGACTTCATCAACTACGCCGGCCTGGCAGGGTTGGTTGCCAGCTTCTTCTCCATCATCTACGCCTACTCCCGGCAGCTCTTCGCACTCTCCCGGGCGGGTTACCTGCCCCGCTGGCTCTCCCTGACAGGGGTGCGTCGCACCCCTTACTGGGCCCTCATCATTCCCGGCACCATAGGGTTCCTGCTCGCAGCAGTTACGCAGGACGGCGCCTTGCTGATCAACATTGCCGTCTTTGGAGCCACGGTTTCCTACGTCCTGCTCAACCTCTCCCACATCGTCTTGCGCAAGAAGGAACCCAACCTGGAGCGCGGATACAGAACCCCTGGCGGGATCGCCACAACGTCGGTTGCCCTGGTCCTTTCCGCCGTGGCAGTGGTGGCCACTTTCGTCGTCGACGTCTTGGCAGCTTCCATCACGGCGGCAATCTTTGCCGCTGCCCTTCTCTACTACTGGCTTTACAGCCGGCACCGGATCGTGGCGGGCGCACCCGAAGAAGAGTTCGCCCAACTGGCCATGGCGGAAGCCGAACTGAAGTAACAACAATGTCCACACTCAAGAACCGCGGAGACACCATGAACGAGCAAAATAAACAGTCAGCCCGGAACCAGCAGCTGACCCTCGACGAACTGCGGGGGCTAATCGACAACGGCGCTATCGATACCGTCATTGTCGCCATCACGGATGCCTTGGGACGTCTGCAGGGCAAGCGCTGTGGGGCCCGGTCCTTCATGGAGGACGTCCTGGACCATGGAGCCGAGGGCTGCAACTACCTTCTCGCCGTCGATGTCGAGATGGAAACGGTAGACGGCTATGCCATGTCCTCGTGGGAAACAGGCTACGGAGACATGGTGATGATGCCCGACATCTCCACCCTGCGCCGGGTTCCTTGGCTGGAAGGAACAGCGATCGTGCAGTGCGATGTGCTCTGGACTGACCACACTCCGGTCGCGGCCTCGCCACGCCAAATCCTGAAGGCCCAGATAGAGCGCCTCGAAAAGCTTGGATACCGCGCCTACGCCGGCACCGAGCTGGAGTTCATCATGTTCGACGACTCCTACAGCCAAGCCTGGGAGAAGAACTACACCAGCCTCACGCCCGCTACGCAGTACAACGTGGACTATTCGCTACTGGCCACCGCGCGCCTGGAACCGGTGATCCGCTCCATCCGCACCAACATGGAGGCCGCTGGACTGGTTGTGGAATCGTCCAAGGGTGAATGCAACCTGGGACAGCAGGAAATCACGTTCCGCTTCGATGAAGCGTTGGCGGCGTGTGACAAACACTCGTTCTACAAAAACGGTGCCAAGGAGATCGCGGACCGCCACGGCAAGAGCATTACATTCATGTCCAAATTCAACGAGCGCGAAGGCAACTCCTGCCACATCCACTTCAGCCTCACCGATCTCGAGGGTAACCCCGTGTTGGAAGGCGACGGCGAACATGGCTTCAGCCCCGTGATGGAACGTTTTGTGGCGGGACAGTTGGCCGCGCTGCGCGAACTCACCTACTTCCTGGCGCCGAACATCAACTCCTACAAGCGGTTCGTTGAGGGCAGCTTCGCGCCCACGGCTATCGCCTGGGGCCTCGATAACCGCAGCTGTGCACTGCGAGTGGTGGGACATGGCCCGGGCCTCCGCACCGAAAACCGCGTGGGTGGCGGCGACGTCAACCCCTACCTCGCCGTCGCAGCCATGATCGCGGCGGTCATCCACGGCATCGAGAATGATCTCCCGTTGCAGGCCATCACCAAGGGCAACGCCTACGAATCCGACGCAGACCGCCTACCCACAACCCTGCGGGACGCCCGCGATCTGCTCGCCGAAAGCAGCATCGCCCGCAAGGCCTTCGGCGACGACGTGGTGGATCACTACGTCCACGCCGCCACGGTCGAACTCACCGCGTACGACAGCGCCATCACAGACTGGGAGCGGACCCGTGGCTTCGAACGACTCTGAAACGCAGGGGCCAACGTACAGGCCCAGAATCGCACTCACGAGTTACCTTCAAGAGGCCTCCTGGGGAGTATGGAATACGACGGCGGCAATCCTCCCTGCGAGCTACGTCGAGGCTGTAGTCGCTGCAGGCGGGACACCCATCCTGCTGCCACCCCGCGGTACCGACCCCTCGGTCCTGGACTTGGTGGACGGACTGATTGTGGTGGGAGGGCCCGACGTCGATCCTTCCCATTACGGGCAGGCTCCCCACCCCACGACGCGGCCGCAACCGTTGCGGGACAGGCACGATTCCGCGCTTCTCCGCGCCGCGCTGGAACTCGAGCTGCCGCTGTTCGCGATCTGCCGGGGCGCACAGCTCCTGAACGTCGTGTTGGGGGGCACATTGATCCAACACATCCCGGACGTCAACCCGGACGCCAGCTGCCAGCCAGCGCCCGGGGTGTACGGGGAGGCGGCCTTCACCACCACGCCCGGCAGCGTGATCAATGATCTCCTCGGCGACACCGCTGAGTCGCCCTGCTACCACCACCAGGCCATGGACTCTGTGCCCGAAACCCTGCGTGTGACGGCCCGATCGGCTGACGGCATGGTCCAAGCCCTGGAAGCCACGGCCGGCGGCTGGGTTTTAGGAGTCCAATTCCACCCGGAGCAGAACCCCGACGACCTCCGGCTCTTCCGCGGCTTTGTGGAAGCAGCCGCGAATTACCATTCCGACCATGCCTCAACCATGAAAGCGATGTCCCCCGCATGACTGCAACAGTCTTTGATGTCATCAATCCGGCCACCGAGGAGGTTATCCAGTCGGTTCCACTCGCAGGTCTGGCGGAAACGAACGCTGCCATTGCGAAGGCCGCTGCCACATACGAGTCGTGGCGGGCCGTAGCGCCCGCGGACCGTGCGCTGCTGCTCCGGCGGTTCGCTGCCGCCGTCGACAATGACCTGGAGAACCTCGCTCAACTGGAGGTACGCAATGCAGGGCACACCATCGGAAATGCCCGGTGGGAAGCAGGCAACGTCCGTGATGTGCTGAACTACTATGCCGCGGCTCCGGAACGGCATTTCGGCAGGCAAATACCGGTGGCAGGTGGCGTCAACATGACGTTCCATGAGCCATTGGGGGTGGTGGGTGTGATCGTCCCGTGGAACTTCCCCATGCCGATTGCCGGATGGGGCTTCGCACCTGCGCTGGCGGCAGGGAACACGGTAGTGCTCAAGCCTGCGGAGGTGACACCGCTGACGGCGATCCGGCTCGGTGAGCTGGCCCTCGAGTCAGGAATTCCCGAGGGAGTATTCCAAGTGATTCCAGGGAAGGGCTCGGTGGTCGGTCAGCGCTTCGTCACCCATCCTGCCGTGCGCAAAGTGGTCTTTACCGGCTCCACCGGAGTGGGGAAGCAGATCATGGCAGGCTGCGCTGACCAAGTGAAGCGGGTGACGTTGGAACTAGGCGGTAAAAGCGCCAACATCGTTTTCGACGACGCCGACCTTGAACTTGCGGCCGCCGCTGCACCAGGTGGCGCTTTCGACAACGCCGGCCAGGATTGCTGTGCACGATCCCGAATCCTGGTTCAACGAAGCGTCTACGACCGCTTCCTCGAACTGCTGGAACCCGAAGTCCTGGGCATGCGCGTCGGCGATCCCGCCGATGCGGCCACTACGATGGGTCCGCTCATCTCCGCGCAGCAGCTCAGTACAGTTTCGGCGTTCGTGCCCAACGGCGCCCCGGTCGCCTTCCAGGGCAAGGCGCCGGAAGGTCCGGGGTTTTGGTTCCCGCCCACAGTGCTGACTCCGGACCTGGACGCACCGTCTTTCACGGACGAGATCTTCGGTCCGGTTGTCGCCGTTGTCCCTTTCGACGACGAAGCGGACGCCATCAGGATAGCCAACAACACCGAGTACGGATTGTCTGGATCGATCTGGACTTCCAAGGTAGACCGCGCACTTCGCGTGGCGCGCGGCGTCGAGTCCGGCAACTTGTCCGTCAATTCGCATTCGTCCGTCCGGTACTCCACTCCTTTTGGCGGCTTCAAGCAATCAGGTCTGGGGCGCGAGCTCGGCCCGGACGCTTTGGACGCCTTCACCGAAGTCAAGAACGTCTTTATCAGCACCCAGTCCGCCTAGTCTTTCCCACCATTTTCCAAAGGAGCAACCAATGCAAAAAGTAGTTTCCAACCGTCTCGCAGGCCGCAGCGCAGTCATCACGGGAGGCGCCAGCGGCATCGGCTTGGCTACCGCACGCCGGATGGCCGCGGAGGGCGCCAACGTAGTGATCGCGGACATCGAGCCGACCTCCGGCATTGCCGCGGCCAACGAAGTTGGGGGCCTTTTCGTAAAAGTGGACGTGACCAGTGAGGAAGAAGTCCGCAACCTCTACGCACAAACCAAAGAAACCTACGGCAGCGTCGACATCGCCTTCAACAATGCAGGGATCTCCCCTGCTGACGACGCATCCATCCTCGACACCGGTATCGATGCCTGGCGACGGGTGCAGGAAGTAAATCTGACGTCCGTTTACTACTGCTGCAAGTACGCCATCCCCTACATGCAGGAACAGGGCAAAGGCTCCATCATCAACACCGCTTCGTTCGTAGCGGTCATGGGTGCTGCGACGTCCCAGATCTCCTACAGTGCCTCCAAGGGTGGCGTGCTCTCCATGAGCCGTGAACTCGGCGTGGAATTCGCCCGTCAAGGCATCCGCATCAACGCTCTCTGCCCCGGACCGGTCAATACCCCTTTGCTCAAGGAGCTCTTTGCAAAGGATCCGGAAAAAGCGGCACGCCGCTTGGTCCACGTCCCGTTGGGACGATTCGCGGAACCAGAAGAACTTGCCGCAGCTGTGGCATTCCTGGCCAGTGATGATGCTTCTTTCATTACTGCCTCGACCTTCCTGGTGGACGGCGGCATCTCGGGGGCATACGTCACGCCACTTTCCTAGTTTCGAAAGACACCCTCGACGGCGGGTGCGGACTTAGCGCTAAGTCCGCACCCGCCGTCGTTGTTTTACCCCCCTCGCCTCCGCGCCCTTCCACCAAACCTTCTTCCACAACCATTGACACGTCGATAGATACCGATATATCGTTAACTATCGCCGATACTCCTTCGGTGACAACTATCGAAAGGACGATGCTGTTATGAAAGGCATCCACAACCACGAAGAAAACAACTTCCCGGAACACGGCGAAGGTCCCCACGGACGCAACCGGTTCAACCGCGGCAAGGGTCGTCGCGGCCCGGGCGGCCACGGCGGAGGCGGCTTTGGGCCAGGGCGCGGCCCAGGCTTTGGCCCGGGATTCGGCCCCGGCGGATTCGGTCCGGGCGGATTCGGGCCCAGGGGCTTCGGCCCGGGCGGTCCACGCCGTAACCGCGGCGACGTCCGCGCGGCGATCCTCTCCCTGCTCGCCGAGGCCCCGTCCAACGGCTACGGCCTGATCAAGACCATCGCCGAGAAAACCTCCGGGGCATGGCGGCCCAGCCCCGGGTCCGTCTACCCCACTCTCCAGCAGCTGGTCGATGAAGAGCTCATCACGGCAGTGGGCGAGGGGCGCCGGACGGAATTCACTCTCACCGACGACGGCCGGGCTTATGTGGCCGAGCATGAGGAAGAACTCGCCAATGCCTGGAATACCGAGGCGGACGGGAACATGCAGGAATTCCACCAAAGCATCGGCAAGCTCATGGGGGTGGTTCACCAGTTCCGCGGTGCGGCCACCGACGAACAACGCCGGGCAGCAATCGAAAAGCTCGACGAAACCCGCCGGGCGCTCTACCTGATCCTGGCCGACTAATGGCTGGCAGAATCCCCTTGACCTTGACGTAACGTCAACCTCTACTGTCGAAGAACAAGGAGGAGACGGAGGACAGATGGACTGGTCAATCCAGGAAATCGCAAGGATCGCGGGGACTACCAGCCGCACATTGCGTCACTACGACGACATTGGGCTGCTCAAGCCAAGCCGGACCGGCCATAACGGCTACCGCTACTATGACGGTCCGGCCTTGGTTCAGCTCCAGCGCATCCTCCTGCTCCGGGAACTGGGGCTCGGCCTGCCGGCCATCACCGAGGTGCTCCATCGCGAGACCGACACCGTCAAAGCACTGGGCAACCATCTGGAATGGCTTGGTCAGGAGCGGGACCGGCTGGCCCGGCAAATCGCCTCAGTCCGGCAAACAATCGACACTTTGCAAGGGGATGGAAAGTACATGGCACAGGACATGTTTGATGGCTTCGACCACACGCAGTACAAGGACGAAGTTGAGGAGCGCTGGGGCAAGGATGCCTACGCCGCTGGCGATTCCTGGTGGCGCGGCATGAGCGCCGACGAAAAGCAGCAGTGGAAGGACCGCGTCCGGAAGCTCGGTTCAGACTGGATCGCGGCCGCCGGATCCGGTCTTTCGCCCGAAAGTGCAGAGGCACAGGATCTGGCACGGCGTCACGTCGAGTGGTTGCGCGGCATTCCAGGAACCCCGACGGCGGCACCTGGCGGAGACGTGAAAGGTTACGTCACGGGACTAGGCGAAATGTACGTGGCGGATCCACGATTCGCTGCGAACTACGGCGGGGAATCAGGGGCTGCTTTTGTGCGGGATGCCCTGCGTATCTACGCGGAACGAAACCTCTAGGCAGCCGGGATGCGCTGATCCGGGTTTGGCAATAGTCTGGCCAAATGGGTACAAGCACCGTTAAAACCGGCGAACAGGCTGACAGACAGACTCGCATCCTCGACGCGGCCCTGGAGCTGTTGTCCCGCCACGGAATTTCGGGCATCAACATGCGCGCAGTGGCGCGTGAAGCCGGCGTCGCACTGGGGCTAGTGAACTATTACTACGAAGACAAGCCGAGCCTGATCCGCGCAGTGCTGCACCAAATCGAGGAGCACGACCTCCTCTTGGTGGAACCGTCCCCGGCCGTTGGCCCCGAGGAACAGCTCCGGGAGTCCCTCCGGCGCGTTGCCGACCCCGACCTCCTGACCACCAGGTACCTCTCCCTTCGGCTTCACCTGTGGGCCCTCGCGCAGGCAGATGAAGAATTCGCACAGATCAACGCCGCAGCCTTTGACCGATACCTTCAAGGACTCGCGGCGCTGATCGGGAACGCAGTTCCCGGGCTCTCCCCCGATGAATGCCGGGACCGGGCGGCCGACGTCGTAGTGGTGCAGAACGGCATGTGGCTCACTACCCTGCTGGGTATCGACAAGGCGGCAATCAAGCGAGGCATTTCCCGCACGGAAGACATTGCTTTTGGCCGGACCGTAGGGACCTGAGAAACAGCCACTGTTCCCTGAAGCCTCAGCCGGCAGACACCGGCTGACCCTATGCTGGACACCATGGATAGTCCCTTGGCACATTCTCCGGTTCAACCCGTCAAGTCGCTGCTTTACTGGCGAAAGAGCAAGGTGAACGGATCTGCGACCGTCCCGGTGATCCTGGCTCTCAATCCCTCCGGAATACTCACCATGAAGGATGCCGGGCAGGAGATGGTTTTCGCTGCGCCGGTGAACCAGGTTTCGGTCCGCTTTACGAGCTGGGGAACAATGGTGGTTCAGGCCCAAGGCCGGCAGCACGACATCGTCGGCGTCGGGGCCTCGTTGTCCCCCAGCCCTTCCCCAGCGCAGCTGGATGAACTTGCCGCAGCCCGGGGAGGAAACACCGGTAACGATGGAACTGTGACCCGGCTGGGTTCCTCAGGTGCAGCCCTGAGCGCGGTGGACGGGATGGGAACTGCCGCAGGCGTTGCCGGAGGTATCGCCATGGAATACGTCTACTTCCGGGGACTCGAAGCAATCAGGGCGTGGCAGGAAACCTTGCCCTTGGCCGGTGCCACTGTGAAGAAGAATTCCATGAAGGCCATGAAGTACTTCACGGTTGCTGTCCTCGCGGCCCTGGTCATCGCCCTGATGGTTGGCCTGTTCATCAAATAACGTCGGGCGTAATTACTCCACCGTCACCATCACCGACGGCCACCCGGAGGCGCCGTCAGGCACGGGATCGGCACGCTTTTCCGTCTGGACTTCGCCGGTGCCGTCGGTGGCCCGGGCCTTGACGTAGTGGATGCCGGGTGTGGCGTCCCATTCGTAGGACCACTGGCGCCAGGTGACGGTGGACGCCTCGGTGGAAAGGGTGGCTTCCACCCATTCGCCGTCGTCGATCTGAACCTCCACTTTGGTAATTCCCCGGGTCTGGGCCCAGGCGCTGCCACCCACTGCGACCTTTCCTGCAGGGAACTTCGCAAAGGACTTGGGTACATCCACGCGTGCCATGGTCTTGATGGGGCCACGTTCTGACCATCCGCGCTCAGTCCAGTAGGCCTTGGCGTCCGCGAAGCGGGTGACCTCCAGGTCCACCACCCATTTGGTGGCCGAAACAAAGCCATACAGCCCCGGAACCACCATACGGACAGGGTATCCGTGCTCCACCGGAAGCGGCTCCCCGTTCATGCCGATCGCCAGCATGGCATCGCGATCATCCTGCAGGACCTCGAGCGGAGTGGAGGCGCTGAAGCCGTCAATGGACTTCGAGAGCACCATGTCTGCGCCGTCCTTCGGTTTGGCCCTGGCCAGGACCTCACGGATGGGATAGCCCAACCACTTTGCGTTGCCTGCCAGCTTTCCGCCCACAGGGTTGGATACGCAGGTGAGGGTGACATGGGATTCGATCAGGTCCGCGTCGAGCAGGTCCTGGAAGGTCAGGGTGATTTCCTCTTCCACCATTCCGTGCACACGCAGCACCCAGTCTTTGACGTTGATCTCCGGGACGCTCAAGGCCGTGTCGATGCGGTAGAAGTCGTTGTTCGGTGTCAGCCACGGGAAGACTCCCTCCACCGGGGACTGAACTCCCGCCGGGACAGGAGGTGCAGCTTTTACCGGCGCAGGCAATCGGAGGGCGTCCCGGGCCTGGGCGATGTTGTTCCGCGCAGCGCCCAACAACCGCCCGCCGGTTGCGGCGATTCCTGCGGCCACCGCGGTGATCCCGGCAGCGGCAAAGAAACGACGGCGGCTGGTGCCGGCTCCTCCGGCCTTGTTATCGGCGTCGGCCGCTATGTCGGAGGGCGCTTCGGGCCATGCCTTCATCCCCCACAAGGGCACCATGAGGCGCCGCAGGACCAGAAGCCCGGCGATGGTTCCAAGGATCGACGGGATGGCGTCAGCCGGCCCCACTCCGGCGCGGGTCAGCACGCAGGCAACGATGACAGTGCCCATGAAGAGCACGCCCAGAACGCCAAGTGCCCACTTCTTGTAGGCCACGACGCCCAGAACGCAGGCCAGCACAGCGATGGTCAGGCCCATGCCCACAAACAAGGCAGCTTTGTCGTTGGTGCCGAACGTGGCGATCGCAAAGTCCTTCATCCACGGTGGAGTGAAGTCGATGAACGTGGATCCCAGTGCGAACACCGGGGTTGCCCTGGCAGTGAAGAATGCGCCGATCAGCTCCGCGACGGCAAGCACGACGGCGGCCGACACCATGCCTGCCAGCGCTGCCATGGTTTCGGGGCCTTTGGTCCGGAGTCCGAGCTTTTTCATGCCAGTGATTCGTAGCGGCCGGGAACAGGGATGGGTGCGTCACTTTGAACATCTGTTCATGATTTTCCTTGAACGGATGTTCAAAGTGAACTAACCTGCTTCGTATGACCCAAGCCACATTTTCTGATTCCGCATCCACTCTTTTCATCAACGGATCGTGGGAGCCGGCTGTATCCGGCGCGGTCCGCCACATCCACAACCCGGCCGACGGCGAGCTGGTCGCCACGGTATCCGAGGGCGGCCGCGAAGACGCCGAACGCGCGATTTCCGCCGCCCGCGCAGCCTTCGACTCCGGCGTCTGGTCCTCCGTCCCGGCACCTGAGCGCGGCGCGTTCCTGCTGAAGGTCGCAGCTCAACTGCGCGAACACCGGGAGAAATTCGCCCGCGCCGAATCACTCGACACGGGCAAGCGGATCATCGAAAGCCGCATCGACATGGACGACATCGCCGCCTGTTTCGAATACTTCGGGAGGCTGGCCGGACAGTCGGCAGGCCGGGTAGTCGACGCCGGGAACCCGGACGTTGTGAGCCGAATTGTCCACGAACCCGTGGGCGTCTGCGGCTTGATCACGCCGTGGAACTACCCGCTGCTGCAGGCTGCCTGGAAGATCGCCCCCGCGCTGGCCGCAGGCTGCACCTTCGTCCTCAAGCCCGCCGAACTGACGCCGTCCACAGCCATCCTCACCATGCAGCTGCTGAAGGATCTTGGCCTGCCCGACGGCGTCGCGAACCTTCTCACCGGACCCGGCACCAAGGTGGGCGCACCGCTCTCGGAACATCCCGACGTCGACCTCGTTTCCTTCACCGGCGGATTGGAAACCGGCAAGCGCATCGCCGCCGCCGCTGCCGCTACCGTCAAGAAGGTTGCGCTGGAGCTGGGCGGCAAGAACCCCAACGTCATCTTCGCTGACGCCGACTTCGACGCCGCCGTTGATAACGCCCTCAACGGCGCCTTCGTCCACTCCGGACAGGTCTGCTCCGCAGGCGCCCGCCTGGTGGTGGAGGAATCCATCGCCGAGCGCTTCGTTGACGAGTTGGTCCGCCGCGCCGAAGCCATCCGACTGGGCGGCCCCTTCGACGAGGACGCCGAAACCGGCCCCCTGATCTCCGCCGAACACCGCGACAAGGTCCACGAGTACGTCCAGCGCGGCATCGAGGAGGGCGCCCGGCTGCGGACCGGCGGTGCGGCGCCTGAAGGAGAGAAGTACGACGCCGGGTTCTACTACCAGCCGACCATCCTGGATCGCGTCACCCGTGGAATGTCCGTAGTGATCGACGAGGCATTCGGCCCGGTGGTCACGGTGGAGACGTTCCGCACCGAGGACGAGGCCGTGGCAACCGCGAACGACACCATCTACGGGCTGGCCGGAGCCGTGTGGACGCAGGACGCAGGCAAGGCACAGCGCGTGGCTGGCCGGCTTCGCCACGGCACCATCTGGATCAACGACTACCACCCCTACCTCCCCCAGGCGGAGTGGGGCGGCTTCGGCCAATCCGGCGTCGGCCGTGAACTCGGGCCCACAGGGCTGGCCGAATACCAGGAAGCCAAGCACATCTACCAGAACACCAGCCCTCAGGTGACCGGCTGGTTTGCAGACCACGGCAAGGAGAAATAGATGCACAGCGACAACATCGACAACCTCAGCGAACGCGCGTTCGACTACGTCGTCATCGGTGGCGGGTCTGCCGGCGCTGCGGTAGCCGCCCGGCTGAGCGAGGATCCGGACGTGACCGTGGCCCTCGTTGAAGCAGGCCCGGACGACCGCAACCTGCCCGAAATCCTGCAGCTGGACCGCTGGATGGAACTGCTGGAGTCAGGCTACGACTGGGACTACCCGGTGGAACCGCAGGAAAACGGCAACTCCTTCATGCGCCACGCCCGCGCCAAGGTCATGGGTGGTTGCTCGAGCCACAATTCCTGCATTGCTTTCTGGGCTCCCCGCGAAGACCTGGACGAATGGGAATCCAAGTACGGTGCAACGGGGTGGAACGCTGCCGCCGCCTGGCCGCTGTACAAGCGGCTCGAAAGCAACGAGGACGCCGGACCGGACGCTCCCCACCATGGCGACTCAGGTCCGGTACACCTCATGAACGTGCCCCCGGTGGACCCCGCCGGAGTGGCCCTGCTTGATGCCTGCGAGCAGACGGGCATTCCCCGCACGAAGTTCAATACAGGCACCACCGTGGTGAACGGAGCCAACTTCTTCCAGATCAACCGCCGCTCGGACGGGACGCGTTCGTCCAGCTCGGTGTCGTACATCCACCCCATCGTGGATCGCCCCAACTTCACGCTGCTGACCGGCCTGCGTGCCCGGCAACTGGTGTTTGACGCGGACAAGCGCTGCACCGGCGTCGACGTTGTTGATTCGGCCTTCGGCCGTACCCACCGCCTCTCGGCGCATCGGGAGGTAGTCCTCTCCACCGGCGCCATCGACTCCCCGAAACTCCTCATGCTTTCCGGCATCGGGCCGACCGCGCACCTCGAGCAGCACGGGATCGAGGTCCTGGTGGATTCTCCCGGCGTGGGCGAACATCTGCAGGACCACCCGGAAGGCGTCGTCCAGTTCGAAGCCAAGCAGCCGATGGTGCAAACCTCCACCCAGTGGTGGGAGATCGGCATCTTCACTCCCACCGAGGAGGGCTTGGACCGCCCGGACCTGATGATGCATTACGGCTCGGTGCCCTTCGACATGAACACCCTGCGGTACGGCTACCCCACCACGGAGAACGGCTTCAGCCTTACGCCGAACGTCACCCACGCCCGCTCCCGCGGGACCGTCCGGCTCCGCAGCCGGGACTTCCGCGACAAGCCCATGGTGGACCCCCGGTACTTCACCGACCCGGAAGGCCATGACATGCGGGTCATGGTGGCCGGAATCCGCAAGGCCCGGGAGATCGCAGCCCAGCCGGCCATGGCTGAATGGACTGGCCGGGAGCTCTCGCCGGGCATCGAAGCGCAGACTGACGGGGAACTGCAGGACTACATCCGCAAGACGCACAACACCGTCTACCACCCGGTCGGGACAGTCCGCATGGGGCCGGTGGGCGACGAGATGTCGCCCCTGGATCCCGAGCTGCGCGTCAAGGGCGTTACGGGACTTCGCGTGGCCGACGCCTCCGTCATGCCCGAACACGTCACCGTAAACCCCAACATTACGGTGATGATGATCGGCGAGCGGTGCGCTGATTTCATCAAGGCCGACCTCCGCGCCGGCCGCTCGGGCGAAACGACGACGTCGGAGGCGGACTTCAGCTTGTCTCTTGCCTGAGCAGGCAAGAGACATTGACCGAAACAACGGTGAAGGGCGTGCGCGCCTTCTCCGGCGCTTCCGCGCACCCTCGCGGGCGCAAAGCTGCTTGGAAAGGCGCGCACATTATTCTTGAACATTTGTTCATTCACAAGTCTTGAACGCCTGTTCAAACTGAACTAACCTGTTTTTTATGACCCACGCCACACCTAAGCGATTGTGGCCTGGCGGACCTGGCCTGGACGTCGACTACATCGACAGTACGGCCAGCCACGCAACATCAACGGGGGAAACAGCCTGAGGCACACCGCGGTGCCCGGCCTTTTGATTTCGACTGCGACCAATGGCGGCCGCAGGTCATCACCATTTGTGCATGTCTGAATTAGGAGTTCGAATGTCAGAACCCAGCAAATCAGGACCCTGCAAGAGCGATGCAAGCGGCATGGACGAGTTTGGCTATGCCCAAACCCTGGACCGCAGCATCGGTAAGTTCGCCAGCTTCGCCGCCGGCGTCAGCTATATCTCCATCCTCACCGGCGTCTTTCAACTGTTTTACTTTGGATTTTCGACGGCGGGACCCGCCTACGCCTGGTCGTGGCCCATCGTGTTCGTCGGGCAGCTCATGGTTGCCCTGTGCTTTGCTGAATTGGCCGGGCGCTACCCCGTGGCCGGTTCGGTCTACAACTGGGCCAAGAGGCTCTCAACAGGAACATGGGCCTGGCTGGCCGGATGGCTGTTGCTGCTCTCCTCCATCATGGCTCTGGGCTCCGTTGCGCTGGCCCTCCAGATCACGTTGCCGCAGATCTGGAGCGGCTTCCAATTGGTCGGCGACGGCACCGGTCCCTACGACTTCGCCGTCAACGGAGTCATCCTCGCCAGCATAATGATCGGCATCTCCACGCTCATCAATGCGTTCGGCGTAAAGCTCATGACCATGATCAACAGCGTTGGCGTGTTCGTGGAATTGGTGGCGGCCGTCCTGCTGATCGTGGCCCTCATCTGGCACTCCGTTCGCGGACCGGAAGTCCTCCTGGATACCGCCGGTTTCGGCGAGGAGCACCCCCTGGGATTCTTCGGTGTGTTCCTCATCGCCGCGATGGCTTCGGGCTACGTCATGTACGGATTCGATACCGCCAGTTCCCTGGGCGAAGAAACCAAAGACCCCAAGCGCACGGCACCCAAAGCGATCCTGCGTGCCGTCACAGCATCCTTCCTGCTGGGTGGTCTGCTCCTGCTGGGCGGAATCCTGGCAGCCCCGGACCTGTCCGATCCCAAGATCGGAGCGGCCGATGGCGGTTTGCAGTACATCGTGCTCTCGGTGCTCGGCGGCCCCTTCGGCAAGGCATTCCTGGTCTGTATCGTGGTTGCTGTAGTTGTCTGCACCCTGGCCGTCCACGCAGCCGCCATCCGGATGATGTTTGCCATGGCGAGGGACAATAACCTTCCCTTCAGCCGCCAACTCAGCAAAGTACACCCCACCCGGAAAACCCCTACGGTCGCTGCCATTGTCATCGGCGTAGTGGCAGTCATTCCGCTGATCGTCAACATCTCCCAGCCGGCAATCTTCACCATTCTGTCCAGCATCAGCATCGTCCTGATCTACCTCTCCTACCTTCTGGTCACCGTGCCGTTGCTGCGGCGCCGGTTCCTCAAGAAGTGGCCGTTGAAGGATGATGGATCAGAGCCCGGGTTCAGCCTCGGTAAGTGGGGGCTGCCAGTGAACATCCTGGCAGTCCTGTGGGGCGGCGCCATGACGCTGAACCTGGTGTGGCCGCGACCGGAGATTTACAACTCCGTCCCGCCGTTCGAGTGGTACCTGCAATGGGGCGGCGTGATGTTCGTTGCCGCGGTTGTCGTGGGTGGGACGCTCCTCTACCGCCTCCGCATCAGGCACAGGACAGGAGTCCTGGCCGAACACGCCGCGGCACCCGCAGCGGCAACGGCAGACCCGGCAACGGCAAGTCCGGTAAGCCCGGCAACGGCAGACCCCTCCCTCGCTGCGGCCCGTAACTCCTAGCAATTACGAAGAAGGGCATCCCCTCGCCGGTTCCGCACCAGCGAGGGGACGCCCCTTTCGCCGTTAAACGAACGCCGACTTCCCCGTCACCGCACGGGCCACGATCATCGAGTTGATCTCGTAGCTGCCCTCGTAGGTGTAGAGGATTTCGGCATCACCGAAGAGCTTGGCCATCTCGTAATCCGTGGTGATTCCGTTCCCTCCCAGGAGGGATCTGCCCATGGCCACCGATGAACGGGCCAAGCGGGTGGTGGTGGCTTTGCACATGGCGGCCTGGACCATCTCAAGCTTTCCTGCCTGCTGGATCCGCGCCAGTTCAACCATCATGGACAGGGAAGCATTGGCGTTGCCCAGGATGTCGGCGAGCTGCTGCTGTACCAACTGGAAGCGGGCGAGTTCCTTGCCGAACTGCTTCCGCTCCAAGGCGTAGGAGCGGGCAATATCAAAAGCAGCCAACTGGATGCCCGCAGCCTGCCAGCCCACCCACGCCCGGGAATCCCGGAGGAGGTCGTTGGCCCGGGAGAACTCTGTTGCCCCGGGCAGGAGGTTCGACTCCGGGATCCGGACCTCGTCCAGGACGATGTCCGCATTCTGCATGATGCGGAGGCCTATTTTGTTGGAAATCTTGGTGGCTGAGTAGCCCGGCCGGTCCGTCTCCACGATGAAGCCCTTAATATGGCCATCGGAGAGATCCCGCGCCCATACCATGGCGAAGTCGGCAATTGTGCCGGCCCCGATCCAGCGCTTGGCACCGTTGATGACCCATTCGCCGCCGTCGCGCCGCGCCGTCGTCGAGAGTCCGCCGGCGATGTCCGAACCGTGGTCCGGTTCGGTGAGCGCGAAGGCGCCCAACTGAGTGAAGGCTTCCAGGCCGGGCAGCCATTTTCGCTTCTGCTCCGCTGAGCCGAGCTCGTGGATCATGCCGACGATCAGCTCGTTGTGGATGCCCACCAACGCCGAGAGGGACACATCGGCTCGGGCCACCTCGGTGTACATGAGCCCCTTGAACAACTGCGAGGAGCCGTCTGTTTGCAGCCCTCCCAGCCCGAACTGCGCCATTTCGGCGAGCAACCCAGCCGGGAATTCTTCCCGGTTCCAGTAGTCGATACTGGCTGCGCGGATGCGTGACTGCAGGAACTCCCTGATCTGCAGGTACCGCTCCCGTTCCCGGACAGGGAGCAGATCAACCACATGCATGAGGTCCGCCTCCGGGTAAGGAGGGAGGACGCGTTCTGAAGCTGGACCGCTGGTAACGGTGCCGGCGGCTTTTTGCTCGAGCATTAGACCCCTTCGTCATGTCCCGGAAGGCTCTTCCAAACCCTTGGATGTCCTAGTATATTGCAAGGTGATGTGTATCACTAGGTGGGATGCTGGGCAAGGGTGCCCGTCATCCCCAAGCGAAAGGCTGACTTTGACAGTCACAGAAGACTTCCGTGCGGCCCGCGACCGGCTGCTGGAGCTGCGCGAGGACTATGCAACGGCACACGCTGAATTCCAGTGGCCACGCTTCGAGGAGTTCAACTTCGCCCTGGATTGGTTCGACCAACTGGCGGCAGACCCTCACAGAGGTGACCAGCCCGCACTCATCATCGTGGAGCAGGATGGCAGCTCCACGCGGCGCACGTTCAAGGAACTATCCGACAGGTCCTCGCAGCTCGCCACGTGGCTTCGCGGCGAAGGCGTCCGACGCGGCGACCACATGATCATCATGCTCGGCAACCAGGTGGAGCTCTGGGAACTCATGCTGGCCGGCATCAAGCTGGGCATCGTCATGATCCCTACCACCACGCTCATGGGAGCACGGGATCTCCAGGACCGCGTTGAACGCGGCGGTGCAGCCTGGGTGGCGGTCGGAAGTGCCAACATTGGCAAGTTTGCCGCCGTCGAGGGCAACTACCGACTCATTGAGGTGGGCGTCGAGCGCAGCAACCCAGACGCGAAACAGTACGCGGATTCGTACGACGCCGGCACGGACTTCACCCCCGATGCCCCTACCAAGGCGGACGAAACCCTCCTGCTCTACTTCACGTCGGGCACCACATCGCGCGCCAAGCTGGTGGAACATACCCACACGTCCTACCCTGTGGGCCACCTGTCCACCATGTACTGGATCGGCCTCGAGCCCGGGGACGTGCACCTGAACGTGGCCTCCCCCGGGTGGGCAAAACATGCCTGGTCCAACGTCTTCACGCCCTGGATCGCCGAGGCCACAGTCTTCATCTACAACTACGACCGCTTCAACGCAGCCGCCCTCATGGAGCAAATGGGGCGCGAGGGCGTGACAAGTTTCTGCGCGCCACCCACCGTGTGGCGCATGCTCATCCAGGCTGACCTCACGCAGCTCACCACTCCGCCAGGCAAAGTGGTTTCCGCTGGCGAACCGCTGAACGCCGAGGTCATCGGCCAGGTGGAGCAAGCTTGGGGCGTCACCATCCGCGACGGCTTCGGACAAACAGAATCCACGGTCCAGATCGCCAACACGCCGGCCCAGCCGGTAAAAATCGGCTCCATGGGTAGGCCACTTCCCGGGTACGACGTCGTCCTTGTTGACCCGGTTACCGGCCAGGAAGCCAACGACGGCGAACTTTGCTTGCGCTTGGACCCCCGGCCCGTGGGCCTCATGAAGGGCTACTTCGGTGACGAAGCCAAGACGGCCGATGCCTTCCGCGACGGCTATTACCACACCGGCGACATGGCCAGCCGGGACGCCGATGGCGTCATCACTTACGTCGGGCGGGATGATGATGTCTTCAAATCCTCCGACTACCGGCTGTCACCGTTCGAGCTCGAAAGCGTCCTGATCGAGCATCCCGCAGTGGCGGAGGCCGCCGTCGTACCTTCGCCTGATGCCGTGAAGTTGTCGGTCCCGAAAGCGTTTGTGGTGCTGGCCGCCGGCTACGAAGCCGGCCCGGCGGTTGCGGAGGACATCCTCAGGTACTGCCGCGAGCACCTGGCACCCTTCAAACGGATCCGGAGGCTCGAATTCGGTGAGCTGCCCAAAACGATTTCAGGCAAGATCAGGCGGGTTGAACTGCGCGGGACGGAAGTTGCGCGGCACGGAGACGGTCCACTGCCGTCGGGTTTGGGCGTGGAATACAGCGAAGAAGAGTTCCCGAATCTGAAAGACTAAGAACCCGAGCAACCAAGGAGGCCCATGGGCACGCCACTCCCCCGCGACCCCATTGCCGATGCCCAGCGCAACTGGGAACGGCATGGTTGGGGTGATGTTGCCGCGCCCATGGCGGCCATCACCGCGATCATGAGGACGCAGCAGATCCTTCTGGCGCGCATCGAAACAGTGCTCAAACCATTCGAGCTGACCTTCGCGCGCTACGAACTCCTTGCCCTATTAAGTTTCGCCCGCAGCGGTGCGCTGCCCATGAACAAAGCCAGTGCGCTCCTGCAGGTGCATCCGACGTCGGTGACCAACGCCGTCGACCGCCTTGAAAAAGCCGGCCTTGTGGCACGCTCACCGCACCCCACCGACGGCCGCACCACGCTGATCGAGCTCACCGCCGAAGGCCGGACCCTCGCAAAGAAGGCGACGGCGGCCCTCAACGCGGATGTTTTCAGCAACTCAGGTTTCGGTTCCGACGACGTCGATCACCTCATCCGCGTCCTGGGCACCTTCCGTAGGGACGCCGGGGATTTCACTGAGGAATGAGACGCTAAGCGAGCCTTCTACGTTCTGGAGGGTCGATGTCCGGGTAGTGACGGGGCTTTGGACAGGTAGCTGTGTCCGGTGGGGGTGCTGATTTCGAGCGTATGCACGTCGGCTTGCACGGCTCGGGTGGTCCAGCCGGGGCTTTCCTTGGTGTGATTGCACGCTTCGCATAGTCCTGCGCCGTTGCCGAGGTTGGTTTCCCCTCCGGAACGCCATGGCACCACATGGTCAATATGCCTGATGGGGGCATCGCAATACGGCGTCCGGCAGGTGTCGTCCCGCGTTTCGATGAACCGCCGGAGCCGACCAGTAAAGAGCCGCGCTTTGGAATCGGTGGCAAGGAGCTCTCCCGTGGCTGGCGCGGTGTAGAGCCGGCGAAGCCAGACAGTGAGCTCGTGGTCCCGGTTCTGGTCAGCTTGAACCTGGCCAGCTAAATTCTGGTCAGCTTGAACCTGGTCAGCTGAGTTCCGGTCCGTTGGATCCTGGTCAGCTTGCCCTTCGGCGAGCATTGTTCTGGCCCATTCGGCGGGGACGATTCCGTAGCCGTTGAGGCGTGCTGGTTCGCTGTCGCCTTGGAAGAGGGTGCGGTCGGTCATGACGAGATCCAGATTGATCCCTGTGATTCCGCCGGGCGTGCCGGTGATGCGCTCAACGAGCGTGTCGGCCATGAGCTGGCCGCGTGTCAGTACAACCCCAGATCCCGCACCACGGGCGCCCGGGCCACGGGCGCCCGCACCATCACTGGATCCCGAACGCCAGCCACCCGCACCCGGGCCGCCACTGGCGCGGGCCGAATCAGCAGCTCTGGTGAGGGCAGCGTAGACCGCCACGCCTTGGGCGACCGGAAGCAGCGCGGTCAGATAGGTCATGGTGTCCGGCGCCGGACGCAAGCTCACGGTCCGCTCCGCGGCGGCACGGCTGGCCCGCCCGAGCACCGACCGCGGATCCCGCCGGTACGCGGCCGTCTTCGCCGCTGCAATGATCGCGCGGTCGCCCTTACCCGTAAAAGTCCCGGTATCGGGGGCGAGTTCCTCATCCACCGCACGCCGGTCCTCAACAGACAAACACGCCGTCTCCTTTACCAGGAGTGTGGCCCGCCATTCATTCAGCTGCCCGGACTGCAGCGCCGCCAAAGTCCGCGGCATCTCCGTCACAAGGGCCTTCGCCAAACCGAGCAGCCGGGAACCACGGTTCGGTGACTCCCGCCGAGCCAACGCAACCTGGGCACCAACCCCCTGGCCGCGTTCCGAGGCAGGGACACCGGCTTCGGCTTGTTCGGCACGCTGGGCAAGATCAAAAGCCACAGCAACCTGCGCCTGCAAACCGCAGATCGCCGACTTCATCTCCTCCAAAACACGCAGCTGCTCCACCAGGTCTGCACTCACGGTGCTGGCAGGAACAGGGCTGGCCGGAACAAGGCTAGGGCTGGCCGGAACTGGGCCGGTGCTGGCCGGAACAGGACTCCGATGAACAGCGTCAGGGACATCGGGGGCTCGCCGGAGCGCCACTGCTGCGCCCGCTCCGCTCTCCCCATTTTCCTCCATGCCCTAACTTTGACAGTGGGCACCGACAATATAGCGTCGATGATCGAGGGCGGACTTATGGTTATCCGTGGTTGCGAATGCAACGCGCGTGGCACGGGCGGGAAGAGCCTACGTTGCCAGGCTCCGAATGCCGACAACTCAGGAGGAAACACCGTGGGCTTCGCCAATAAACTCAGGAACCAGTACGCCGAGGACTGGGACGCCGCCGTCAACCACCCGTTCGTGGACCAGTTGCTGGACGGGTCCCTCTCCGATGAGGACCTGCGCCGCTATCTCGTTCAGGACTACCAGTTCTGCGATGCCTTCACGGCCCTGTTGGGCCAGGCTGTGGCATCGGCGCCGTCGTTGCCTTCACGCCTGGTGTTTGCCGGAGTCCTTGGTGCCTTCGCTTCGGACGAGAATACGTACTTCCAGGATTCCTTCAATGAACTCGACGTTCCCGAAGCAGATCGGACCGCACCGGAGCTGGAACCCGCCACGCGGGATTTTGACGACCTGATGCGCAGCGCCCTCGCAACCCGCTCCTACCCGGAGGTCCTTGCCGTGCTGCTGGTTGCCGAGTGGCTTTACGGCGATTGGGCAGCACGCGCTGGCGACCCTGGCCAATGGCCCACACACGCAAAGCACGCCGAATGGATCCGTCTCCACAACAACCCGGGGTACAACGCCTGGGTGACGTGGCTACGGGACGAGTTCGACGCCGTCGAGCCTTCCGACGCCGCCGCACGGGAACGCGTTGCCGCCACCTTCGCAGATGCCGTCAGGTTGGAGAGGGCGTTCTTCGACGCCGCACTAACCGGGTCCCGCTAAGGACATCGCCACGCTCCCGGTCGTTGCGCCGCAACGGCGCAGCAGGTTCGCAACCCGTCAGCGGTGCTTGAATTCCGGCTGGCGCTTCCCGCTGAACGCGGCCATGCCCTCTTTCTGGTCTTCGGTGGCGAAGAGCGAGTGGAAGATCCGGCGCTCGAAAAGCACGCCCTGCGCCAGCCCTGTTTCGAAGGCCGCGTTGACAGCTTCCTTGGCCATCATCGCCACGGGCTTGGACTTGGATGCTATGACTTCGGCGGCTTTGACGGCTTCCTCAATGACCTCTGCAGCGGGCACCACCCGTGATACCAGCCCTGAACGCTCAGCCTCTTCAGCATCCATGTACCGTCCGGTCAGCACCATGTCCATCGCTTTGGCCTTCCCGACGGCGCGTGTGAGCCGCTGCGAGCCGCCCATGCCCGGAATGACGCCGAGGTTGATTTCGGGCTGCCCGAACCGCGCGTTGTCACCGGCGATGATGAAGTCAGCCATCATGGCGAGCTCGCACCCTCCACCCAGGGCAAAACCGGAGACCGCTGCGATGATAGGTATCCTCAGGCGGGTGAGGTCTTCCCAGTGCCTGAACCAGTCCGCCGCGTACATCTCCATGTAGCTGTTGGAGGACATTTCCTTGATGTCGGCACCGGCCGCAAAGGCCTTGGCGGATCCCGTGATGACTACGGCCCCAACATCGGGGTCGGTGTCCATGGCGGACACGGCCTCCACGAGTTCGTTCATGAGGGCAGTGTTCAGCGCGTTCAGCGCCGACGGCCGGTCCAAGGTCACCAAGCCAACCCTGCCCCGCCGTTCCACCACAATGTTCTGGTACTGCTCCGTCATGCTCTCCCTCTCGTCAAAACCCTCATGGACACAGCTCAAACTCTCACACGGACTTGTCGCGGATATCGGTGATGATGCCGGAGAAGTCCCTCCCCGCGCCCTCCCCGGCTGCGAAAGCATCGTAGATCCGGGAAGCCAACGGGCCCATTTCTGCAGCAACCCCTGTGCTTTCCAAAGCGTTCACTGCCAGGCGCAGGTCCTTGGCCATCAGGGCGCCGGCGAACCCGGGCTGGTAGTCACGGTTTGCAGGGCTGGTGGGAACCGGCCCGGGAACGGGGCAGTTTGTGGTCAATGCCCAGCACTGGCCGGAAGCGTTGGAGGCGACGTCGAACAGGGCCTGGTGCGTGAGGCCCAGCTTTTCGCCGAGCACGAAGGCCTCGGCAACGGCGATCATGGACACCCCCAGGATCATGTTGTTGCAAACCTTCGCAGCTTGCCCGGCACCGTGGTCACCGCAGTGGACAATCCTCTTTCCCATGAGCTCCAAAATCGGCTTCACGGTGTCGAAGTCCTCCGGCAAGGCACCCACCATGAACGTCAGGGTGCCTGCCTCGGCACCCACCACGCCGCCGGAGACGGGGGCATCCACGGATCGGTGGCCAGCTTCCAAAGCAATCACGGCTGCTTGGCGGGCCTCGTCAACGTTGATGGTGGAGCAATCCAGGAACAAGGTGTCCGGTTTGGCAACGGATAGCAGTCCCGGTCCGTCCACGCCCCGGTACGCGTCCAGCACATGCTTGCCGCTGGGCAGCATGGTCAACACCACGGCCGCCTCTGCGGCCGCTTCATGCGCCGAGGACGCCATCGGAATCCCATGAGCCAAAGCGGCCTCAACGGCTGCCGGAACGGGGTCATAGCCGATCACCTGATGGCCGGCCTTGATCAGATTGGCGGCCATGGGCCCACCCATGTGACCCAGCCCGAGGAAAGCGATGAGTCCCGTTGCCGGGGCTTGGGTATCTGACATAGCTGCGTTCTCTGTCATGCTCGTCTCCTTCAATTCGACTGGACTGGACTGGCTGAAAGGCCCAGCTCGCGATCACCAAGTGGCGCGAAGTAGCCCTCGACGTCGGATGCCTGGACGTCCGCGAGGGTTGCCGGTTTCCATTGCGGATTGCGGTCCTTGTCCACCACTTGCGCGCGGATGCCCTCACGGAAATCGGGGCCGGCCAGGCATCGCAGTCCTACGCGGTATTCCTGGTCCAGCGCTTCCTCGAGGGATAACCCCCGGACGCGCCGCAAGGATTCCAAGGCCGCCTTCACTGAGGTGGGCGATTTCGCCTCGATGGTATCTGCGGCGCTGGCGGCTTCCCCTCCCAGGGACCGCAGGCTCCGCACGATTTCCTCCGCATCCTCATGCGCATAGGCGGGATCGATCCACTCCCGCTGCGCCGCAAGCGCCGAGTCCGGTGCGGCTTGCGCAAAGCGCACGACGGCGGCCTCCGCCGTCGTGCTTTCCAACGCTTCCGCCAGCGCGGCGAGGCTATCGGAGGGCACAAAGTGATCCGCGAGTCCGAGGAACAGGGCGTCCGCACCGGAAAGGTGGGCGCCCGTCAACGCAGCATGGGTACCCGCTTCGCCTGGTGCGCGGGACAGCAGCAGGGTTCCGCCGACGTCGGGCACAAAGCCGATGGTGGTTTCCGGCATGCCGGTGCGGGTCCGCTCGGTGACCACCCGGACAGAGCCGTGCGCTGACACGCCAACGCCTCCCCCCAAAACCAGCCCATCCATGAAGGCCACGTAGGGCTTGGGGTACTGCGAGATGAGCAGGTTCAGCCGGTACTCGTCGGCCCAAAACTCAGCCGTTTCCGTGCCGCCGTGCAGCATGTCCTTGTAGATGGCTACGATGTCGCCACCGGCACACAGCCCCCGGTCCCCGGCGCCGCGCACCAGCACTCTTTCCACCGAATCGTCGTCGGCCCAGGCAAGCAGCTGCTGGAGCATGGCTTTGACCATTCCGTGGTTCAGGGCATTGACCGCTTTGGGGCGGTTGAGCGTGACAATCCCCAGGTGCCCGCGACGCTCGAAAAGAACCTCGTCTTCCTGCAGCTCTCCCATCAGCTGCCCGCCGGCATCACGAAGCTGGCGCCCTGGCGGATGCCGGACGGCCACCGCGAGGTGACGGTCTTGGTCTTGGTGTAGAAGCGGAAGGCGTCGGCGCCGTGCTGGTTCAGGTCGCCAAAGCCGGAGGCCTTCCAGCCGCCGAAGGTGTAGTACGCGATTGGCACGGGGATGGGCACGTTGATGCCCACCATGCCCACCTCAACGCGGCTGGCGAAGTCGCGGGCGGAGTCGCCGTCGCGGGTGAAAATTGCGACGCCGTTGCCGAACTCGTGCTCGCTGCAGAGCCTCAGCGCTTCGTCGTAGTCAGCTGCGCGCAGCACGCTGAGGACGGGACCGAAGATCTCTTCCTTGTAGATCTTCATGTCCTTGGTGACGTTGTCGAAGAGCGTTGGGCCAACCCAGAATCCGCCGTCGTAGCCTTCCACGGTGAGGCCGCGGCCGTCGGTGACCAACGTTGCTCCTTCGTCCACGCCGGACTGGATGTAGCCCTCGATCCGTTCCTTGGCGGATGCTGCCACCACGGGCCCGAAGTCCGAATCCTTGTCCAGGCTGTGGCCCACCTTCAGGTCCTTGACGCGTTCGGTCAGCTTGGCCACCAACGCATCGGCGGTTTCCTGGCCAACAGGCACCGCAACCGAGATGGCCATGCAGCGTTCGCCTGCGGAACCGTACCCGGCACCAATCAGGGCGTCGGCGGCCATGTCCAGGTCGGCGTCGGGCATGATCACCATGTGGTTCTTCGCCCCGCCGAAGCACTGCGCGCGTTTCCCGTGCGCGGCAGCAGTGGCGTAGATGTACTGGGCAATCGGGGTGGATCCCACAAAGCCGATCGCCTTGACTCGCGGATCTTCGAGCAGCGCATCCACGGCTTCCTTGTCACCGTTGATGACGTTGAAGACACCGTTCGGCACGCCGGCTTCGCTGTACAGCTCGGCAAGGCGCAACGGCACAGAGGGGTCCCGCTCGGAAGGCTTGAGGATGAAGGCGTTGCCTGCTGCGAGCGCCGGCCCGGACTTCCACAACGGAATCATGGCCGGGAAGTTGAAGGGGGTGATGCCTGCAACGACACCGAGCGGCTGGCGGAGCGAGTGGACATCGATCCCCTGGCCGGCGTTGTCCGAGAATTCGCCCTTGAGCAGATGCGGGGCGCCAGCGGAGAATTCGACAACCTCGATGCCGCGCTGGATGTCTCCCTTGGCGTCGGCGAAGGTTTTGCCATGTTCGGAGGACAGGAGCTTGGCGAGCTCATCCATGTTCTCGTTGACCAGGTCAACGAACTTGAGCAGGATGCGTCCCCGGCGCTGCGGATTCATGGCCGCCCATTCGAGCTGGCCCTTTTCGGCATTGGCGACGGCGTTGCGGACCTCGTCCGCGCTGGCCAGCGGGAGCCGGGCCTGGACTTCGCCCGTGCAGGGATCGTAAACGTCACTGAAGCGGCCGGATGTGCCGTCGATCCTCTGGCCGTCTACGTAGTGTGAAAGCTCGCGCACCATGGTGGAATGCTCCTTTGCATCGTGAATGACTACCGTGCCGCTCAGTGCTGGGAACACGGCGGGAACACGTGACCAACTGTGATCCAGGTCATCTCTGAATCCGAATATACTCGGACTTCCTACTAATTTCCAGAGGGCTGTTCTTTCGGTCCTGCAGCACCGCCCACCATGTCTGTCCGGGCCGGCCAGTGCCCGGTGACCTGGTGGAAATCGATGGCGCGCAAGAGCGGCGTCATGTCGTAGGCCCTGATATTCAGACTGAGCTTGACGCCATCTACCGACTTGACCGTCAAGTACGGCTGCCCCTTCAACGTCTGGTAGCTGTAGCTGGCAATGTCGCTGTAGCGAAGAAGGTGCTCTTTGCCGAAAACACTGCGGAAGGCCACCTCAAAGTGCCGGGGAGCCACATAAAAGTTGCGATACATGAACACGAAAACCAGGCCACCCGCGATGATCGCCAACGAAGCGATACGGAAAGCCAGGGGATCCCGGGCATGGTCGGAGGTGAAGGCAACCAGCCCCATGAGAAGACCCACCACAAGGAAAAGCCAGCCCACAATCGCCACGACCTTGGGCATGCGAACCTGCTCCGGGTACTCCTTGGAGCGGTTGGGGTGCTTACGGGCCCACCAGGCAATCGCAGCGATGAAAAGGGCCGCAAACGCCATGATGAGGATCTTCAGAACAAGCTCAGTCGACATGCGGCAAGCCTACTCAGTGAACCTCTCTCATCTCCTTGTAAGCTTCCAGCGCTTCGGCACGGGTGGTTTTGAGGTCCACGATCTCCTCCGGGTATTCGGGGGTCCCGAACTCGGGAATCCAGTGGGCAATGTACTTCCCCTGGGGATCGAACTTCACGCGCTGGGCCTCCGGGTTGAAAATCCGGAAGAACGGCGAGGCGTCAGCCCCGGAACCTGCCACCCACTGCCAATTGGCAGGATTCGACGCCGGATCCGCGTCCACCAGGGTGTCCCAGAACCACTGCTCCCCCAGCTGCCAATGAATGCCCAGGTTCTTCACCAGGAAACTCGCGGCAACCATACGGACCCGGTTGTGCATCCAGCCGGAGTGCCACAGTTGGCGTTGCCCCGCGTCCACCATGGGGAAGCCGGTGCGGCCCTGTTGCCAGGCGCGGAACTCCTCCGGCGCCGACTCATGGCCAGGATGCTTGCCGTTGCTGTTGTTGGCATCCCCGATGCCGCCGCCCGGCCCCGCCCACGGAAAACGGTCAAACTCCGGGCGAAGATTCGCGGTAGCAAGCTCCGGATTGTGGAAGTACTGGTGCCAGCAAAACTCCCGCCACCCCAACTCGGACGCGAAAATCGAGGCGCTTTCAGAACGTTTGGAACCCAGCGAATGCCACACCTCGAACGGGCTGAGCTCACCCCAGCGCAAGTATGGCGAGAGGCAACTGCTGCCATCGGTATCCGGACGGTTGCGGCCCTCGCTGTAGTTGGAGAGGCCGTCTGCCACGAAATCGGCCAACCTCTTGTGGCCGGCGGCAGCGCCGGGCGTCCACATCTCGGCGAGGCCGCCGGACCAGTCCGGCTTGCCCGGCAGGAGACCCCAGGAATCCAGTTCGTCGTAAGCCGGGAGTTCGCCGGTGAATCCATGGCCTTCTTCAGGTACGGCCAGCGGCTCACGAAAATCCTGCGCGGACACCGTCCGCCAAAACGGCGTGAACACCTTGTACTGGCCACCGGTCTTGGTGGTGACCTCCCAAGGCTCATGAAGGAGGGAAGCCTGGAAGCTGGCCACATGCAAACCGGCTTCACCCGCCCAGGCCTTGATCCCGGCGTCGACCGTACGCTCAGCCGCACCGTACCGCCGGTTCCAATACAAGCCGCCCGCTCCGAGCGACGTCGTGGTTTTTCGGACAATTGAGGCAGCGTCACCGCGGCGCAAGAGAAGGGGAATGCCCAACGCGGCGAGGTCTTCGCCAAGAGCGGCCAGCGAATGGTGCAGCCACCAGCGGGAGGCACCACCGTGGGCGCGGATGCCTTGGGATTCCTCGTCAAGGACGTAAAGGGCAACGGCAGCCCCATCATCGACGGCGGCCCGCAGGGCAGGATTATCAGCGACCCTCAGGTCGTCGCGAAACCAAACGATGGACGGTTTCATTGAAGCCTTTCCGCGGAAACCTCTGGAAACAGGAACAGCCCATGCCCCCTATGAATCCTAGGGGCATGGGCTGAATGCTTGCTGAACGGGATCAGGCGATGGAAGCCACGGCCTGCTGACGGACCTCTGCAGCCGGCAGGTCTGCGGCGGTTTCGCTCCACATGGGAACGCTGTTGACCACGTAGTCCCTTGCTGCAGGTCCCACCATGCTCATCCCGGGATAGAGCCGCAGGCCATTTACCTTGGTGGTTTTCAAGCCCTCACGTTCGAGGGCGGTTTTGAAGGCAGAGTCGGGAATGGGGATTTTGCGTCCAAGAACGCACCAGCTGATGTACAGGCCGTAGAAAGTGTCAAAATCCAAGCCGTTCTCAGTGTCGTCCTCAAACACCACACAGTCGCGGATAAAGCTGCCTATTTGGGTGTCGGTCATTACGGGGCCTCCGGCGTCGGAAGAAAATGCGGGCCGCCGGTCTGCATCAGCGAATGTCCTGTTCCCTCACTATAGACCCCTTCTGCTTACCCGGACGAGGAAATGAGATTAACTCTGGGTGACGGAGCAGGTCTTCCTGACGCCCGGTGGTCATAACGGGGGCTGCGCAGAGCGGCCGGGATCTGGCGCTGGTCCTTCGGTCGGCGTAGCGTCGTCTTCATCTCCACACGCGGCCGGACAGGCGGCAGCGGCTGCAGCTCAAGCGGATCGAAAAGGAGCCTCACGTGGCTGGATGGAACGCTGACACAGCAGCCGGGCCCCTGGGGGCCGGGACCGTGACCTTGGTGGAAGGCTCGTCTTTCTGCATCTCCTCCGCCAATGGAGACATCCATCCTGAATTGCCCCACGGTGTTTTCCATTTGGACACCCGGATCCTCTCCAAGTGGGAGCTCACCGTCAACGGACAAGTCATCGAACCCTTGGCAGCGGAAACCAGGGAACCGTACCGTGCCTCGTTCGTCGGGAGGGTTCCCCGCCCGGACGGGCACGCTGACAGTCCCCTGTTGGTGGAGCGGCTCCGGGAGGTGGGAAACGGAATCCGCGAAGAAATCACCGTCCGGAATTACTCGAACCAGGCCACCCAATGCCGCATCCTGCTGTCCGCCGAATCGGATTTCGCCGACCTTTTCGAAGTCAAGGAAGCGCGGATCACACGGCAATGGACCGAAACCCACCTGCCTGATGGCGACTCCCTGGAAATCCGCGGGAATTGGGAGGGAATCCGGAAAAACGTGGTGATCCGGGCCGATGGTGCCGGTGCAGGTTCCAGGGCATTGGGTTTCACAGCGAAAATTCCCGCGTTCGGGAGCTGGAGTACCCGCGCCAGCGTGGTGCCAAAGCAACAAAGCGCCGGGATCGCTTTCACCCACCAGGATCCGGTGGGGCTCTCGCCCAGCGATCAGCGCCGGCAGGATTGGGTTGCCCGGATCCCTGTTGTGCAGCTCAGCAACCGGTCGATCGAAGACACCCTCCGCCGCAGTTACGAGGACCTTGGGGCGCTCCGCATCCAGGATCCGGATCACCCCGAAAGGGTGGTTGTGGCCGCCGGGGCCCCGTGGTTCATGACGCTGTTCGGCCGGGATTCCCTGTGGGCGTCCGAGATGGCCCTTCCCGTGGACCCCTCCTTGGCTTTGGGCACTTTGCGTACGCTGGCCGACCGCCAGGGCACGGTGGTGGATGAGGCCACCGAGGAAGAGCCGGGAAAGATTCTTCACGAGGTCAGGCTGGGAGTGTCCGGGGGCCTGGCCCTGGGCGGCAAATCCGCTTACTACGGAAGCGTGGACGCCACGCCGCTGTTTGTGGTGGTGCTTGGCTCGGTGAGCCGCTGGGGCTTCGCCAAGGACGCGATCTCGGCACTCCTGCCGCACGCGGACCGGGCCTTGGAATGGATCCGGACCTACGGCGACCGTGACGGCGACGGTTTCGTGGAGTACGGGCGGCCCAACGAGCATGGGCTCATCAACCAGGGCTGGAAGGACTCCTGGGATGGCATCAATTTTGCGGACGGCACCCTGGCTGAACCGCCCCTGGCGCTGTGCGAGGTCCAGGCATATGTGCACGGCGCCTATGTGGCGCGTGCCTGGATGGCCTACGACGACGGCGACCTCGCCTTGGCGGAAAGCCTGCGGGAACGCGCGGAGGACCTGAAGAAGCGGTTCAACGAGCAGTTCTGGATGCCGGACAAGGGCTACTACGCTGTGGCACTGGACCGCAACAAGCGGCCCGTGGACGCGTGCGCTTCCAACATGGGGCACTGTCTGTGGTTTGGCTTGATCGACGAAGACAAAGCCCCCGCAGTGGTGGAGCGGCTGATGTCTCCCGAAATGTTCAGCGGATGGGGTGTCCGGACACTCGCCAAGAACATGGGTGCCTACAACCCCGCCAGCTATCACAACGGCTCCGTATGGCCGCACGACAATGCGCTGATTGTTTCCGGCCTGCTCCGATACGGCTTCGTGGAGGAAGCCCAACGGATAGCAACCGCAATGCTTGAAGCAGCCGAGATCTCAGGCGACCGGCTGCCCGAGCTCTTCTGCGGATTCGACCGCTCGCAATTCCGGGAACCAGTCCCCTATCCCACAGCTTGCTCACCACAGGCGTGGGCCGCCACCACGCCCATCCACCTGGTCATGAGCCTGTTGCGCTACGACACACACATCTCCTTGGGCGGCATCTGGCTGGACCCGGTGCTGCCGGCTTCGTTCGGGGACCTGCACATCCGCAACGCGCCCATGGGCAGCGGGCGAATCACCATTGACGCCTCCGGCACGGAAGCGACGGTCCAGGGCATACCTGAAGGCCTGACGGTCCATCACGGGCAACGGCCCTGGATGTCGGACCTGGTGGAGCGGGCCCACCACCGGACTCCCGAGATCACCTAGGCACGGGAGCCCGCCGGAACAGCTGGCCACCGACAGCAAGTAGCCCGGGAGAGCGTCCCCTCAAGGACGCTCTCCCGGGCTAACCCGACAAGCAACCGAAACGTTACTGGATGGCTGCTTTGAGTTCCTTTGCCGCCAGTTCCGGATCAGCTGCGCTGTAGATGGCGCTTCCGGCCACGGCTACGTCGGCACCGGCCAACTGGACTGCGGCAATGGTGGATGCGTTGACTCCGCCTGCCACGGAGAACGGCACGCGGGCTTCTTCTCCGGCGTTGAGGAGGCCCCGCAGGTCATAACCCGGCTGGGCCTGCTCATCCAGGCCGGCGTGGAACTCGATGAACTTGGCTCCCAAGGACCTGGCTTCCTTGGCGCGGGAGACCTTGTCGGCCACGCCGATCAGGTCCACCACAATGCCCTTGTTGTGGGACTGTGCGGCCTTGACGGCACCGGCGATTGTGGAGTCATCGGCGGTTCCAAGGACCGATACCAAATCGGCCCCTGCCTTGAAAGCGATGTCGGCTTCAAGTTCACCGGCGTCCATGGTCTTCATGTCGGCGAACACGATCTTGTTGGGGTGGGCTTCCTTGATGGCAGTGACGGCCGAGAGGCCCTCGGCCTTGATCAGCGGCGTGCCCAGCTCGATGATGTCCACGTGCTCGGCCACTTTGCCGGCGAGGTCCAAGGCATCTTCGATGGTGAGGAGATCAAGGGCAACTTGCAGTTTCATGGTGTTCTACTTTCTTTTCCTGGAGTGGCTTTTGAGGAGAGTTAAGCGGTCTATTCGAGGTTTGCGTGGCGCAACCAGAGCTTCTCGGCAGGTTCGGCGGTGGCTTCCCAAAGGGATTGGAACACCGACTCGGTCACCAGGAGAACGGATTGTTCAAAGAGGCTGCCGGAGTATTGCCGGGAGAGGGTGGAGCCGTGGTCTGTCTTCCGGGCGGCCGGAACAACCACCAGCGCATCGGCGAAGCCGGCGACGGCGGAGGAAGGGTTGGTGGTTATTGCTGCCACCCGCGCCCCCGCTGCCAGTGCTGTCTGGGCTGCTTTGACCACACCGGACGTGGTCCCGGAACCGGAGGCCACCAGCAACAAGTCGCCGTCAGTGATGGCCGGAGTTGTGGTGTCGCCCGCCACGTGGACCGTCAACCCCAGATGCATCAGGCGCATCGCCGCCATGCGGAGCACCAGCCCGCTCCGGCCGGCTCCCGCCAGGAAGACCCGATCTGCTGAACGGACTTCCTCTGCAAGGCGGGCAACCTGGCCATAATCCAGATCGGAAGCAACCCCCGCAAGCTCTGCAAGGATCAGGGACGCGTTGCCGGCGACGCCGTCAGCCGTTGCTGTCGCAGTTTCTTCGGAGACGTTCACGTTTCACTCCTTCTTGGGTGGTCAATGGCGGCTTTAGGACCTGAAAACTATTCTTCCGACTCGCTGGGGTGGGCATAACGCTGAAAAGGGACAGTCTTAGCCACCCTTTCGGGTAGGCAAGGCTGTAGTCGCTCCTCTACTCTTGGTCTATGCCCGAGCCACTCCCCTGGCAGCTCCTCAGCGCCATCGAAGACATCACCCAAGCACCCCTTGCACGCATCGCGGAGAGCCTGTGGGCGGCCCTTTCGCCAGTCGTGCCCTCCAGCGCCCTGGTGATCTTCACGGAAGACTGCACAGGCCGGCCCCAGAAGAAGGCGGGCGACGAGGGGATTGTCAGCCGCGTCTCCATTCCCGAACTTGATGGCATCCGGGCGGCCATGGAGGGGAAAGGACCATGGCGGACGCACGCAAGGGTCGCAGGGCAGGAGCGCGACATCCTGGCCTTCACCTACCCGCCCAGCAACGCCCTTCTGGTCCTCACAGATCCGGAGCTTCCCGGGGACGCCGAAGCACTGCGCCTCGCCTCGTACCTTTGGGGGCTCACGGCGGCCCGTATCCAGGAGAAGGTCAGCGACGCACCGCCGTCGTATCTTTTGGAATCCCGGGCCGCATCAGCGGAACGGATCCGCGTGACCGCAGAGCTGGTGGACCAGCACTCCACCACCCTTGAAACCCTGCTGGCCGCGCTGCGGTCCAGCTCCATGGACGATCACGCGGCCCGGATGTCCGTGACGGACCTCGCCGTCAAGGCATTGGTCGGACTCAGGACCCTGAACGACCGCACCAGCGACCTGGTGGAAGAACCTGTGACCACAGCCTTCCAAAGGCTCCGGGAAGACCTCCGGCCGTTGATGCATTTCAGCAACATCGACATCCAGTTCATCGAGCCACCCGCCAATGGACGTGCCCTGCCCGGAGAGGTAGCCCACGCTGCCAGGGCTGTCGTCAGGGGCCTGGTCCTGGCCATCGCCGAGCAACCGGAAGTGCACCGTGTCCGGGCCCAATGGGACTGCGACGGGGAGAACCTGCTGATCAATGTCAGGGACGACGGACGCGGCGAACTGTCCCCCGACGCTTCCAACATGGAACGGCTCCGCCAAAAAGTGCAGGCCCTGAACGGCAAAATGAGCGTCGACGTCATGCACGGATGGGGAGCGGATATCTCTGTGGCGCTACCCCTTGACCCACCGGCGGCGCCCGTGGGGAACGTTGCCGAGTGGGGGCTGGCAGCACGGGAATTGGAAGTTCTTCAGTTCCTGGCGTCCGGGCAACGCAACCGCGCCATCGCCGCCGAACTGAACATCAGTGAAAACACCGTGAAATTCCATCTCCGGAACCTGTTCCGGAAGCTGGATGTCCGGTCCCGCACTGAGGCCATTGCGCTGGCCCACAGTGCGGGACTCCGGTAGCAGCTAGGCGTCGATCACCATATCGGTGCGTGCCGTGGAGCAGCAGGGCAGGAACTTGCCGGCGTCGATTTCCCGCGCCCGGATTCCGCCCTGGTGGTTCATGTCGACCTCGCCCGAAAGCTTGACCACTTTGCAGGAGCCGCACATGCCTTCTTTGCAGTTGGCGCCGATCCTGACCCCGGCACGCTGGGCCACCCCGAGAATGTGTTCGTCGGGGTCGATACGGACGTTGACACCGGTGCGGAGGAAGGACAGGGTGAGGCTTCCCGTGCCGACCGTGTCAAAGCTCGAGGCATCAGGAATTACGGCCTCGGGCGCCTGGCCCTGACCGCCGTCGGACGCTTCGGAACCCGACTTATCCGGTTCGGAGGTTTCCAGCGGCAGTCCCGTGGCTTCCAGGGTCCCTTCGGCGTCGTAGCCGGGCTCGTAGAGCCCGAACGCCGCGGGCTGGCTTTCGTAGTAATCCTCGGCGGAATCGGCGATTTCTTCCGCGATTTCCTCGGCAATGTCTGCTGCCAGCGCCACCTCAGCCTGGTATTCAAGAAGGGTCTGGCGGTCGCCGGTAAAGAACTCCATGTAAATGGAGGTGTCGTCAACGCCTACCTTTTTGAGCAGCTCGGTGGCCGTGTTCAGGTAACCTTCCGGGCCGCAGGCATAGACCTGCCTGCCATTGGCATCGGGGGCCACCTCTTCGAGCATGGCCGCGGTCAACCGCCCGCTCAGACCCTCCCAGCCCTCGGGCTTGCTGCGGTCGCCCAGGGAATAGAAGACCCGGATCCGCGAGTCCACGGAAGCGATGTAGGCAAGCTCCCGGTGGAAAGCGAAACCTCCGGCTTCAGCTCCGTGGTAGAGGACAACCACATCGGCATGTCCCGGCAGGGAGTGCACGGTCCGCACCATCGACATGATGGGAGTGATGCCCGCCCCGGCCGCCAGCAACAGGTACCGGGCACGCCGGTCCGCATCGGGCAGGTGGAACGCACCAACGGGTCCGAGCATTTCCAGGACTGTCCCGGGCTTGACGTTCTCATGGACCCACGGTGAAACCAGGCCGCCGGCATCGCGTTTGACGCTGATGCTGAAGGTCCACGGCTCGGTGGGTGAACTGGACAGCGAGTAGCTGCGGTCCACAGGGTCCTGGTCCTCGCCGTTCACCGGGAACGCCACGTTGACGTACTGCCCTGCGCGGAACGCGAGGGGGGCGCCATCGCTCCGCCGGAAGACAAACGTCATGAGGCCGCCCGCTTCAGGAACGGTTTCCACGCATTCGGCCATGAACTCCTGCGGATGCCAGGGACCCAGGGCACGGGCAGCGCGGGCGGGTGCCTCGCTGCTGCCCATTACACGGTTCCAGGGCATCTCAAGCCCCCGGATGCGCTGTGGCTCCTGGATGGCTGTTTCGGTGAGGAGTTCAATCATGCCAAGTGCTCCTGCACGCGCTGGACGTACCAGTTGATGAATGCCTCCACCTGGTATTCGCTCTTCATGTAGGGGCCGGGCTCGTAGGCGGGGCTTCCGGCACCCGTCTGGCACAGCTCAACGAACGCCTTGTCCTGCAGGTTCGTCTGCTTCCAGGTGTAGGTGAGCTTTTCCAGGTCGTAGTCGACGCCTTCCACGGCGTCGTCAGCTACCAACCAGGTGGTGCGGACCAGCGACTGGTGTTCGTTGATGGGGAAGACGCCGAACGTGATGACGTGGTCGCCCAGGAAGTGGAACCAGCTGTTGGGCTGCAGGTGCATGGAGCAACGGCCCAGGCGGAAGTCACGCAGGTCGCCGAGAAGCTTCTTGGAGAGCCGGCGGCCGTCGGCAGAGAACGACTCCCCTTCGCCGTCCAGGGATTCGCGCGAGATGCGGATGCCGGCAATACGTGTATCGAGTTCCTCAACCACCTCGTAGGGCAGTCCGTAGCGGCGGCAACGCTCCTCGAGGGAGGACTGGGCTTCCTTGTTACGGTCCCAAACCTCTTCAAGGTGGGCCGGGATCAGTCCCTCGGTCAGGCCCCAGGTGGGGAACAGCGAGCAGGCGAGTTCCGGGTGGCCATCACAGTGGTAGCACTCACGGTTGTTCTCCATGACGAGCTTCCAGTTGCCCTCTTCGATGATGTTCTGCTGGTAGGCAATCTTCGTCTTGGACAGATCGTGGGGCGCCAAGTAGGGCTCGAAGATCTTGGAGGTCTCGTCAAAGTCTGTGGGCGGCTCGTTGGCGATGCAGACAAAAATGAGTCCGGCAACCTCACGGCTGTGGGCACGCTTGAGGGCGAAGCAGTTCTTGTCGAACTTGGCCTCTCCCGGCGCCGAGGCGTGGATCAGGTTGCCTTCGGGCGAGTACGTCCAGGAGTGGTAGCCGCAGACCAGGTTGCCAGTGGAACCAGCGGACTCCGTCAGGACCCGGGCGCCGCGGTGGCGGCACACGTTGTGCAGGACATTGATGCCGCCGTCGTCGTTGCGCAGCACGATCAGGGAGTAGGGGCCGTAGTCAACCGTGATGTAATCGCCGGGTTCCGGCAGTTCGGCGACGCTTCCGGCGAAGATCCAGTGCTGGCCGAAGATGGCTTCCATGTCGATCTTGAAGATCGTGGGATCGGTGTAGAAGGGTGCGTCCAGGGAGTAGCCGGTGCGGCGGAACTCGAAGAGGGCGCTGATCTCCGCCAGCTGCTCTGCAGGCAATGTTGAGGCGAGTTTTCCGCGTGAATTAAGGGGCACGTTCACTTGAGCAGTCATGGGTTTCCTCCCGGGAGGCTGGGTCAGTTGGGGGTTCTTGGGGGCCGCGGGTGCATCGTCGCAAGCGGCGTTGTCGAAGTCTTCGTAGTACGAGATTAGGGACGATTGCACTGCAACAAAAGCGCAATATTTAGGAGATAACCATGCGCAATAGGTGCATGATAGGTCCATGATCGATCAGAGGCTGATTACACTTCGGGTGTTCGCCCGGTGCGGCACTGTGGGGGCGACGGCCGAACTCACGGGATATTCCCCCTCCGCCGTCTCAGCGCAGTTGCGCGAGCTCCAGCGCGTCCTGGGCATGCAACTGCTCACCAAGGACGGCCGGGGCGTGCGACTGACCGCCACAGGGCGCTTTCTGGTGGCGGGCTCGGACACCCTTATTGCGGAGTGGGAAACGTTGCGTGCCGCAGCAATGGAGGCAGGCGACCAGGTGCAGTCGCACTTTGGCCTGGGCGGATTCTCGACGGCGGCCGCGCAGCTTCTCGCGCCACTGGCCGCCACGCTGCGGTCCACCCGCCCGTTGCTGGAGGTGCAGGTACTGGAGGCAAATCCGTCCCGCTGCTTCGACCTGCTGGTGGCTGAGCGCATCGACCTGGCAGTCATTGTTGCCATGCAGTCCGATACCTACGGCGAGGACGATCCCCGCTTTGAGCAGACCGTCCTGCTCGACGACCCATTGGACGTCATCCTTCCCGCGGACCATCCCCTGGCTGCACGGCAGACGGTAACGCTCGAGGAACTGGCGTCGGAGCCGTGGATCACGGAGGCTGCGGGGTCCACCTACCACTCCTTGTTCACCGCGGCATTCACGGCGGTGGGCGTGACGCCGCGGATCGCGCACGAAGCCGTTGAATGGGAGACCCAAATCGCGTTCGTGGGCGCCGGGCTGGGAGTGGGCCTGCTGCCCCGGCTGGCGCCCCTGCACAGCGCAGAGAACGTTGTGCGGCTGCGTATTACCGGCAAGGGGAAACCCGCGCGCCGCATTGTCGCGGCGGTTCGCAGGGGCAGTATCGCCTCGCCCTTGATCCAGGAGTCACTGGACATCCTGCAAAAAACGGCCCAACGGATCCTGACGACCCGGCCGGAGGATGAGGCCTGAGTCTGGCAGGCAGGTTGGCCCTCTAGGCCCAGACCTCGTACCCGGTGGACTGGTCAAAGAGCTTGCGCCGGTCAGCTCCGTTCGCTGCGATCCAGAGAACGGAGTCATCAGCAGCCGCCTGCTCCACAACCCCGGTGACTACCCGGTCGCCCTTGAGCCAGACTTCGACGACGTGTCCTGTCAGCTGGGCCCAGTCCTTGCGCAAGGCGCGCCCCTCCACCGTCCTGGCCGGCTTTGTCTGCACCATCTCCGTCACCATCCGCGTTCTGCGAGGCGGTGCGGCTGCGGGATGTCGTCGACGTTGATGCCGACCATGGCTTCGCCCAGGCCGCGGGAGACTTTTGCGATCACGTCAGGATCGTCGTAGTAGGCAGTAGCGTTTACGACGGCGGCCGCGCGCTCTGCCGGGTTGCCGGACTTGAAGATACCGGAGCCAACGAACACGCCGTCGGCGCCGAGCTGCATCATCATCGCAGCATCAGCCGGGGTTGCGATGCCACCGGCAGTGAACAGCACAACCGGGAGCTTGCCGGTCGCGGCAATTTCCTTGACCAGCTCGTACGGGGCCTGCAGTTCCTTGGCCGCAACGTACAGCTCGTCCTCGGGGAGGGCGGCGAGCTTGGCGATCCCGGCACGGATCTTGCGCATGTGGCCGGTGGCGTTGGAAACATCGCCGGTGCCGGCCTCGCCCTTGGACCGGATCATCGCTGCGCCCTCGTTGATGCGGCGCAACGCCTCACCCAGGTTGGTGGCGCCACAGACGAACGGGACGGTGAAGTTCCACTTGTCGATGTGGTTGACGTAATCCGCCGGGGTCAAGACCTCGGACTCGTCGATGTAGTCAACACCGAGGGACTGCAGAACCTGGGCCTCGACGAAGTGGCCGATGCGGGCCTTCGCCATGACCGGGATGGACACAGCAGCGATGATCTGATCAATCAT
>Ga0153977_1000033_pt1 | contig 78970 bp, 72 predicted proteins | sample TSGA061MetaG_FD_104710 | JGI IMG/M metagenome (GOLD analysis project Ga0153977, IMG submission 104710) | Attine ant fungus gardens microbial communities from Georgia, USA - TSGA061 MetaG | ecosystem: Host-associated > Fungi > Mycelium > Unclassified | place: USA: Georgia, Yuchi Wildlife... | reverse complement strand
GAACACATACGCCGGAACGACTACGTTGGTTAGCGTGCGAATAGACATTGTGACTAAAGAATTCCCTCCGGAAATTTATGGCGGTGCCGGTGTCCACGTTGCCGAGCTCAGCCGGGTGCTGGCGAAGCACGTCGACCTTCATGTCAGGGCGTTCGGCGCGCCCCGTGAAGCCGACTATCACGGAGCCACCGTGGCTTCCTACGCCACCCCCGAAGACCTCGGCGGCGCCAATGCTGCGCTGCAGACCCTGGGCGTTGATCTCAGGATCGTTCCGGACATTGCGGGAGCGGACCTTGTCCACTCGCACACCTGGTACGCCAACATGGCCGGGCACCTGGCTTCACTGCTGCACGGCATACCCCATGTACTCAGTGCCCACAGCCTGGAACCCCTGCGCCCATGGAAAGCCGAGCAGCTGGGCGGCGGATATGCGTTGTCGTCATGGGTGGAGAAAACAGCCTATGAAGCTGCCGCCGCCATCATCGCCGTCTCGGACGGCATGCGCCAGGACATCCTCCGAAGCTATCCCGACGTTGATCCGGACAAGGTCCGCGTGGTCCACAACGGCATTGATGTCTCGCTGTGGGAGCGCGACGAAGAAGACGATGCAATCCGGGCGTTGGGCATTGATCCTGCCAAGCCCAGCGTGGTGTTCGTTGGCCGAAACACCCGGCAAAAAGGCGTTCCGTACCTGCTTCGCGCGGCGTCGAGCCTTCCGGACGATGTCCAGCTGGTGCTGTGCCTCGGTGCGGCCGACACCCCCGAGCTTGCCGCTGAAACGGCACGCCTCATCGAAGAGCTGCAGACCAAGCGTCAGGGTGTGGTCCTTATCGAGCGGATGCTCCCGCGCAGGGAACTGATCCAGGTCCTGAGCCATGCCACGGCCTTTGCTTGCCCCTCCATTTACGAGCCCCTGGGCATCGTGAACCTCGAAGCGATGGCCTGCGGCGCGGCCGTAGTGGCCAGCGCCACCGGAGGCATCCCGGAGGTGGTCCAGCATGGCGAAACCGGCCTGCTGGTTCCCTTGGAGCAGGTCACCGACGGCACCGGCACGCCGCTGGACCCTGGGAAGTTCGTCAGTGATTTCGCTGCCGCCCTGAACCAGGTGGTCTCGGATCCCGCGCGCGCCCGGGAGATGGGCATCGCCGGACGGCGACGTGCCGAGGAGCACTTCTCCTGGGAGTCCATCACACAGACGACCCTCGAGGTGTACCGCTCGGTCCTGCGCTGAGGCAAAGGTCCACGGGTACGTCCCAACAGCACGCCAAACGACGACGGCGCCGCCCCCTTTTGTGGGGACGGCGTCGTCGCGGTTTTAAATTCCCTGACTGTTCACCGAACGGTCCAGGAACACTGCTAGCGCGACTTTGCCGCCTTCAGCGCCAGCAGGGCCTTCTCGTCTGTTGGTGCGCTCCCGCTGGCCCGCAATTGGCGGAAATGAAGGCGTGCCTCGTCCTGGCGTTCCGCTTCGGCGCCGCTGGCGATCCGGGCGCGGAGATGCTCGGGGCCATAACCAAAGGCATCAACGAGGTCCACCGCGTGCGGGCGGATCTTGACCAGGAGCCGGTTGATGTAGGTACCCACCGTCCGGCCACGCTGCATGGAGAGCCGGCCGTTCATGAGGTACCAGGAAAGATGCTTCTCAATGAGAGACAGGCCAAAGAGATCGCGCAACCACGTCAGCACCCGCTTGGTTCCCTCGTCCGGGGCCTGGGCGAGGGCCTCGGTGAAGGCCTCCCATTGGAGGAGTTCCGCATGCGCCTGCGCTGCTTCGATCAATTCATTCTGATGCTGGTTGAAAAGCGCAGCCGCCTGGTGCTGGGGGAGTTTGTTGGCCCCCTTCAACGCCGCACCGACCTCGGCAACCATGGACTGGACGCGGTCCGCGAGCAGAGTCCGTTGACCTTCTTCGTCGCGCAAGGCCAAGGCGGCTTTCTGTACAGAGCCAGTGTCGGCCACGAACTGGGCCACCTGCCGCAGGCCTGTCCGGTGCAGGGCGACACCCGCAGCCTGGTCCACGACGTAGCGGGCCAGCACACCAAAGTCGGCGCTGCGGAATTCCTTCGCGTAATCGGCCAGGAGCCGCTTGGCTACCAGCTGAAGCAGGACCGTGTTGTCGCCTTCGAACGTTACATACACGTCGAGGTCCGCACGCAGTGAGGCAAAGCGGTTCTCGATCAGGAAACCCGCGCCGCCACATGCTTCACGGCATTCCTGCAGCGTGTCCAGGGCATGCCAGGTGCTCAGCGGTTTAAGCGCTGCTGCCAGCGTCTCCAGGTCCTGCCGGTCAGCGTCGGTGTCGTGGGCGCCGGAAAACACGTCATCGAACTTCTGGAGCAACTGCTCATGCGCAAAGCTGGCCGCATATGTAGTGGCCAATCGAGTGAAGAGCCGGCGCTGGTGCCGCTGATAGTCCAGCAGCACTTCTTCATCCGTGGCGGAGGAAGCGTTGAACTGCCTACGCTCGGTGGCGTATTGGATGGCCGTCTTGAGAGCTACCTTGCTGGCGGCCACGGCCGCACCATCGAGGGACACGCGCCCCTGGACCAGGGTTCCCAGCATGGTGAAGAAACGGCGGCCGGGGCTGGCAATCGTGGAGGTGTAGGTGCCGTCAACGGCGACGTCGCCGTAACGGTTCAGGAGGTTGGTGCGGGGGATCCGGACATCGGTGAAATGGAGGCGCCCGTTGTCGATGCCGTTCAAGCCGCCCTTGATGCCGTCGTCCTCGCCGCCAATGCCCGGCAGGAACTCCTTGGTGGCAGGATCGCGGAGTTCCACATAGAAAGCGTGGACGCCATGGTTGACGTTCCGGGTGATCAGCTGGGCAAACACCACTGCTGCCAGGCCGTCATTGGCCGCGTTGCCGATGTAGTCCTTCCAGGCGGCGCGGAAGGGGGTATTGATGACGAACTCCTGGGTGCTGTCATCGTAGGTGGCCGTAGTGGCGATGCTGGCAACGTCAGAGCCGTGGCCGGTCTCCGTCATTGCAAAGCACCCGGGAATGTCCAGGCTCATGATGCCGGGAAGCCATGCGTCGTGGTGTTCGGAGGTGCCAAGGTGCATGACGGCAGAGCCGAAGAGGCCCCATTGCACGCCGGCTTTGATCTGCAGCGAGGGGTCGGCGGTGACCAGTTCCTCGAAGCCGGCGATGTTGCCGCCGTGGTCGTCAGAGCCGCCCAGACGCGTGGGGAAGGCGCGGTGGACAGCATTGTTGTCCACCAGGAACTTCAGCTGCTCGAAGACGCGGGCGCGGTGCTCCGTGTGGTGGAGTCCCTCGATTTTCTGCACGGCGGGGTTGCCCGCCACTTCCCGGGCCTGATGCCGGATGTGGGCCCATTTACCCAGGAGTTGCTCGCCGAGCGCCGCGACATCGACCACGGGTTCGGCGGCAGTGGCGTCGTCGCGGCCTGCCGGCTTGTTGGCCGATGAGGCCCGGTCCACTACTTCAGTCATGTTGTTTCCTTCTTTGGTTCCGATAACTGATGAGTCATTTGCTGGTGTCACGTGGTGGTCTTAAGCTGCGGCGCGATGCCGAGGCAAAGCCAGTCAGTAATCTGCCCGGCCATGGCCGCCTGATCGGGCTTGCCGGCGCCTGCGGGGCTGCCCAACCACATCTCTCCGGCGTTTCGCACGAGTCCGATCGCGGCAGTGGGCCAGTACCCGATCACCGCTTCCTTTTCCTCACCGAGGTGCTCACGCATGGGGGTGGCGATCATCTCCGTGATCTGCTCAAAGAAGTTGCCCAGGGCGCCCGATGCCGCGATTGCGTCTTGCGCTGAGGCTTCGCCGGGAGTCAGGCGGGTAATGAAGGCGTAGACATTGGGGCTGGACTCAGCCATCTGAAGGTAGGCCGAAACCATCGCATACAGTCCCTCGCGGGGGGTTTGGGCCAGTCGGGCAGCTTCCTTCATCCGGCGCTGCATTTGGCCCAGGACTACTTCACCCATGGCCTGCTGCAGTCCGGCCTTGTCACCGAAATAGCGGTAAAACACGGATTTGGAAGTACCCGCCGCGCCGGCGATGTCCTCCATGGAGGCATCGCTTCCCAGCCGGTGGACGGCCCTGCGTGCGGCCTTGATGAGTTCGCGACGCCTTTCCTCACGGTGGGATTGCCATCGTGCGGCCCTGCCGTCCACGGCGGAGGGGGCCTCTCCCGCGGGAGCCTCGGTGGCGGTGGGGAATTCCTGGCGTTGGCTGTTCACGATACCCAGCGTATCAGGTACGCTGGGTATCAGTAACTGGCGTTGATCGAAGGAGACAAGCATGGCTGCAGCAGACGTGACCACGGGCGAAAACCCTGAGCGCACCGCAACACCCCCGGCAACGCGCCGGGCCTTCATTGTGGGCGGCAACCGCATCCCGTTCGCCCGCACCGGCGGAGCCTACGTGAAGTCCTCCAACCAGGACATGCTCACAGCAGCACTTGAAGGGTTGATCGCACGCTACGGACTGCAGGACGAACGCATCGGCGAAGTGGCAGCCGGGGCAGTGCTCAAGCATTCGCGGGACTTCAACCTCACCCGCGAAGCCGTGCTTGGTTCGGCCCTGTCACCGGAAACCCCCGCTTACGACCTCCAGCAGGCGTGCGCGACCGGCCTGGAAACCGTGCTTGGGTTGTCGAACAAGATCAAGCTGGGCCAGATAGAGTCCGGCATTGCCGGTGGCGTCGACTCGGCGTCCGATGCGCCCATCGCCGTCAGCGAAGGCCTCAGGGAGATCCTGCTGGACCTCAACCGGGCCAAGACTCCGGTGCAGAAGCTGAAAATCATCGGCCGCATCCGCCCCAAGGACCTGGCCCCGGATGCCCCCAACACCGGAGAGCCCCGCACAGGCCTGTCGATGGGTGAACACCAGGCCCTGACCACAGCCCAGTGGAACATCAGCCGCGAAGCGCAGGACGAACTGGCCTTCAACAGCCATCGCAATCTCGCGGCAGCTTATGAGCGTGGCTTCTTCGATGACCTCATAACCCCCTACCGCGGGCTCAGCCGTGACTCCAACCTCCGCCCGGACACCACGCTTGAGAAGCTCTCAACGCTGAAACCCGTGTTTGGCAAGACCCTTGGGTCCGAGGCAACAATGACCGCCGGCAACTCCACGCCGCTGACCGATGGCGCCTCAACGGTCCTTCTGGCGACCGAAGAATGGGCCGACCAACACAAGCTGCCCAAGCTCGCCACCGTCCTGGACGGTGAGGCGGCCGCCGTCGATTTCGTGCATGGCAAGGACGGGCTCCTGATGGCTCCGGTCTTCGCTGTTCCCCGCCTGCTCGCCCGCCATGGCTTGACGTTCGAGGACATTGACTTCTTCGAAATCCATGAGGCCTTCGCCGGAACCGTCTTGAGCACCCTGGCTGCCTGGGAAGACGAAGAGTTCGGCCGGACGCGTCTCGGCCTTGACGGCGCCCTGGGGAAGGTGGACCGCGCCAAGCTCAACGTCAATGGCTCCTCCCTGGCCGCAGGGCACCCCTTCGCCGCTACCGGCGGCCGAATCGTTGCGTCCCTGGCAAAGATGCTGCACGGCAAGGGGACTGTGGACGGGCGTCCTGCACGCGGCCTGATCTCTGTATGTGCCGCAGGCGGCCAGGGTGTCGTCGCGATTCTGGAAGCAGCCTAGGGGGAACTCGATGACGGACAAATACACACAGCTGGTCAGCCACGGAGCCGGCAAGACCCTGGCCCGGAAACTGGGACTGCCACAGCCGGTGGAGCTTCGACGCTACCAACCAGGAGCCCCGCTGATAACCGGACCCATCCTGGTCAGCGGCGACAGCGCCGGGAGCGACGACATCGCCACCACCCTGCTTGGCTGGGGCCTGGATGTCCGCAGGAATGCGCTCCCCAAGGAAAAGCTGGGCGCCATCATCCTGGTGCTGGATGCCGTGCAGCACCCGGAGGACCTTGGCAAACCCGTCCTTAAGGCAGCAGCATCCCTGCGGGACCTCGCCCCGAACGCCCGGGTGGTGACGATGTCCCGGACCTCCCAGTCCGCACCATCACCGGCCTCGGCGGCTGCCCGCCAAGGCATTGACGGACTCCTGAGGTCCCTGGCCAAGGAGCTGCGGGCCGGAGCGACTGCCAACGGCATACTCCTGGACGACGACCTCGCAACAACCAGCCCGTCCGCGCTGGGAGCCCTGCGCTTCTTCCTTTCGGGCCGCTCGGCGTATGTGGACGGACAGTTCCTGACGGTCTCCTCAACGTCGGGGGAGCTCCCTGCGGACTCCGACAAGCCGCTGGCCGGCAAGGTCGCCGTTGTTACCGGAGCTGCCCGGGGAATCGGTGCGGCCATTGCGCGCACCCTGCACCGCGACGGCGCCAAAGTGGTGCTGGTGGACATTCCGGCCGCCGGCGACCATCTGGCAGCTGTCGCCAACGAGGTCATGGGCACCGCGCTCCAGCTTGACATCAGCCGCGACGACGCCGGGCACCGGATCATCGACCACGCGGTGGAACGCCACGGCCGGCTGGATATCGTGGTGCACAACGCCGGCATCACCCGCGACAAGCTCCTGGCCAACATGGACGAGAACAGGTGGGAGTCGGTGATGGCGGTCAACATCGCGGCGCAACTGAGGATCAACGAAGCCCTGCTCGCATCTGAGCACTTCAGGACTTCTCCGCGCATCGTTTCAGTGGCCTCCACCAGCGGCATCGCCGGCAACAGGGGCCAGACCAACTACGGCGCATCCAAAGGTGGCGTGATCGGTATGGTCAGGTCTACCGCTGGCCTGCTGGAGCCGTACGGCGGTACCATCAACGCCGTCGCCCCCGGATTCATTGAAACCGAGATGACGGCCAAGATGCCGTTGGCCATTCGCGAAGCAGCACGGCGGTTGAACTCCCTGAAGCAAGGCGGCCAACCACAGGACGTAGCCGAGGCCATCGCCTTCCTCGCCAGTGACGCCGCCGGCGGGATCACCGGAGGAGTGTTGCGGGTCTGCGGGCAACAGCTGGTGGGAGCATGAACACCCCGCAACCGGTAGTCCTCGAAGAGCTTCCGTCGCTGTCCCGGCTATACGTCAACGCGGCGACGACGGCGGCCCGTCGCCGCGTCCTTGGCGCCAATTCCGGCGGAACCAGATTGCCGGCGGTCAGCCACGAAGTCCGGAACGTGCGGGCCGACGTCGAAAACCTGACCGCCTACCAGCACTTGGTGGGGGAGACGGCCAGTGACACCCTCCCCGCCGGTTACGTCCACGCACTGGCCTTCCCGGTGTCCATGAGCGTGATGAACCGGGACGATTTCCCCTTGCCGCTCCTTGGCATGATCCACCTCAGGAACCAGGTGGAGCAGTACACGCCCATTCACTTCACCGAAGCCTTGGACATCAGATCGTGGGCGGAGAACATGAGGGGGCATCGCGCCGGGACCCAGCTGGACGTTGCAGCTGAAGTCCGTTCGGGCTCCACCGGTGCTCTGTTGTGGCGTGGAGTGTCCACCTACCTGGCGAAGGGCGTTTTCCTGCCGGGTATCGACAAAGCCGGAACCGCACACGGATCGTCCACCCCGGCCGATTTTTCCCCACCGGAACCCACAGCTCTCTGGCAGCTTGGCCTGGACACCGGGCGGAGCTATGCCGCCGTTTCGGGTGACTTCAATCCAATTCACCTCAGCGTCCTGTCCGCAAAAGCCTTGGGCATGAGGGGCTCGATCGCCCACGGAATGTATCTGGCGTCCCGGGCCCTGGCAGACGTCGGGGCCGCAAAGTCGGAGGCCTTTATCTGGGAGGTCACCTTCGAAGCACCTGTTTTCCTCCCATCACGGGTGGCATTGGACATTGCCACGATCCAGTCGGCATCGGGGGCGTGGGAGCGCTCGGAGTACGTCGCGTGGAATCCTCGCAGCGGCAGGCGGCATTTCCTGGGCTCCGTTTCAGCATTGTCGTGATCCATGGCGGGTATGCGGCGTCCACCGAAGGCGGGCGCCGCATACTTATCGACAAATGAAGAAACAAAGGTGACCAAGGTCGCAATTGCGGCTCCGGAGACCGCCCGGAGAAATCCCCGATGAAACAAACAAGGCCTGGAATCCGTGGATTCCAGGCCTTGGTATTGTGCGCGGAGGGGGACTTGAACCCCCACCCCCTTTCGAGGACTAGCACCTCAAGCTAGCGCGTCTGCCATTCCGCCACCCGCGCAGGTGGTGTTCAGCAGGAGCATTAAGCACCTTGCGGCGCTTCATATTCCTCCGAAGCAGCGAGAAAAACTCTAACACGGTTTCAGGTGCCTGAAAAATCGACAGGGCCCGCCAAGCATGGGTGAGGCCCCGTCGAGCCTCGAAGCCAGGAAGTTCCTGACCCGGGGCACAACTGGTGAGTAGGCTAAAGGTACACGGGACGGGCTGCCGATGAAGCAGAACGCGTCGCCGGAACCTGCAGCCCAGCCACGCAAGGAGAGTTTCCATGTCTGCCATCCGCCCTGAAGACGAAGTTGTCAGGATCTGCCAGGAGCTCATCCGGATCGATTCCTCAAACTTTGGCGACGACACCGGCCCCGGAGAGCGCGCAGCAGCCGAGTACACGGCAGGCCTCATCACCGAAGTTGGCCTGGAAGCGGAAATTTTCGAATCAGCCCCGGGCCGGGCCAACGTCGTGACCCGCATGGCAGGCGAAGATCCGGGCGCTGATGCGTTGGTGGTGCACGGACACCTGGACGTCGTTCCTGCCCTCAAGGACCAGTGGAGCGTGGATCCCTTCAGCGGCGAATTGAAAGACGGGCTGGTGTGGGGACGCGGCGCCGTGGACATGAAGGACATGGACGCCATGATCCTCTCTGTCATGAGGGACTTCGCCCGTACCGGCCGCAAACCCAAGCGGGACATCATTTTTGCTTTCTTCGCCGACGAAGAGGCCGGCGGCACCTACGGTGCCAGATACGCCGTCGAACACCGCCGGGAGCTCTTCGACGGCGCCACCGAGGCGATCTCCGAGGTGGGTGGTTTCTCCGCCACGATCGGCGGCCAACGGACCTACCTGCTCCAGACCGCCGAGAAGGGCCTGTCCTGGTTGCGGCTGGTGGCCCACGGCCGGGCAGGCCACGGTTCCCAAATCAACACCGACAACGCTGTTACAAGGCTGGCAGCCGCGGTTACCCGCATCGGCGAGTACCAGTGGCCCGTGGAACTGACCCCCACCACCCGGCAGTTCCTGGACGGCGTTACTGAACTGACCGGCGTCGAGTTCGACGCCGACAACCCGGACATCCTGCTCAAAGAGCTGGGCACGGTGGCGCGTTTCGTGGGCGCCACCTTGCAGAATACGTCCAACCCCACCCTGCTGCGTTCGGGCTACAAGCACAACGTCATCCCGGAATCGGCAGAGGCCTTCGTCGATTGCCGTACCTTGCCCGGACAGCAGGAACTGGTGTTCGAAACCATCAAGCAACTGGCCGGTGACGGCATCGACATCAGCTACGTCAACAAGGACGTTTCGCTGGAAGTGCCGTTTGCCGGCAACCTTGTCGATTCCATGATCGACGCCCTCCACTCCGAGGACCCCGGTGCCAAAGTTCTTCCCTACACGCTTTCCGGCGGCACTGACAACAAGTCACTGAGCAAGATCGGCATCACCGGATACGGCTTTGCGCCCCTCATGCTGCCGGACGAGCTCGATTTCACCGGAATGTTCCATGGCGTTGACGAGCGGGTGCCTGCCGAGTCGCTGCAGTTCGGCGCCCGTGTCCTGAACACGCTGCTGAGCAACTACTAAAGGCACCCACCACAAGGAGGCCATGCCATGACTCCCGAAGAAATCCTTCCCGACGCCCTGCTGGAACGACTCCGCGGCCGCGCTGCCGGGTACGACCACAACAACCAGTTCTTCCATGAGGACCTGGAAGAACTGGCAGCCGCCGGTTACCTCAAGCTGTTCGTGCCGGAGCACGACGGCGGATTGGGGCTTGGACTCGAGGCGGTAGCCGCGCTGCAGCAACGGCTCGCCACGGCTGCCCCGGCCACCGCGCTGGCGGTGAACATGCACCTGGTGTGGACCGGCGTCGCGCGCGTCATGGCGGCCAGGGGAGACGATTCCCTGGACTTCGTCCTGAAAGAAGCCGGGAACGGTGAAATCTTCGCCTTCGGTATCTCCGAGGCCGGCAATGACTCCATGCTGTTCGATTCGGGGACCGTCGCCGAACCCTTGCCTGACGGCGCTTACCGCTTCACCGGCCGGAAGATCTTCACCAGCCTCTCGCGTGGATGGACCCGACTGGGGACATTCGGCAAGGACCCGCAGGCAAGGGAGGGCGACGGCGAACTGGTGTTCGGTTTCCTCCGCCGCGACGAACCCGGACACGAGACCCTGAGCGACTGGGACACCTTGGGGATGCGGGCCAGCGCTTCGAACACCACGCTTCTGCATGGAGCGGTCATCCCGGCCGAACGCATCTTCCGGAAGCTGCCCGTAGGACCCAACAAGGACCTGCTGATCTTCGCAATCTTCGCTTGTTTTGAGACGTTGCTTGCCGCCCTGTACACCGGCGTTGCCGAAAGGGCGTTCATGCTTGCGGTGGAAAATGTGAAGCGTCGCGTCTCGGCGAAATACGGGGGACGCAGTTACGCGCAAGATCCTGATATCCGGTGGAAAGTGGCAGACGCCGCCTTGGCCATGGACGGGATCTACCCGCAGATATCAGCGGTGGCCCGCGACGTGGACAACCTTGTGGACCACGGCGCCCAGTGGTTCCCCAAGCTCGTGGGGATCAAATCCCGCGCCACCGAAAACGCCCGGCATGTGGTGGATCTGGCCATCCGGGTCACCGGGGGATCGAGCTACTTCCGCGGCTCGGAGATGGAGCGGCTGTACAGGGATGTCCTGGCGGGAATCTTCCACCCGTCCAACGACGAATCCGCCCATAACACTGTCGCCAGTGCCTGGCTGGGACCCCTCGAGGGCTAGGCGAAGGAGCGGCCGGGCCTAGACGGTGCGCTGCACGGAGTAGACCTTGCGGCGCAGCCAGAATCGTCGTCCGCCGCCCAGGTAGAGCACGCTGCGTTCGAGTTCCCACTTGCCGTACTCGGAATGTTCGGCAAGCCGCCGCCTGGCGTCGGGCAGGGAATCATCAGGCGCCACTGTCAATACGAGGTATTCGTACTGACGAGCGTAGTCTCGTTGGCGCTCCACGGAGCTGCCTGGAAATTGTTCTCTCATCCCTCTCCATTTTCGTCTTTTTCCGGCTAACGTGAAGTCATGAGCATCGATCCGCGTGTCGCGCTTCAATCATTGACCGCCGCCCTTGAAGAACACCTGGCTGCCGCATCAGCACGACGAGGTGAGGGGGACCCCACCGTCGAAGCTGCGTTCTTTGCCGTTGCAGATGCCTTCGAAGTGTACGAAGACGCCCTCTACGAGGCATTCTCCGAGGTTACTCCTCTCCAGGTCTTCGATGACGACGAGGAAGAGGAAGAAGAGGACGAAGACGACATCGAGGCGCTCGAGAGCGTGGAGGACTAATACCCGTTCAACCGGCCACCATCATGGTGGCCGGTTTTTTGCTGCCCTCCGGCATTGACCAACCTCCCGTCCACACCCGGAATCACCGGGAATTCCGGCTCCGCGGAGGCGGCCAATGCACGTAGTGCCCCCATCACCAGGCAGGTACTTGCACGTAGGACGCATGGGTATTGCTGCGCAAACTTGAGTACCGACTACTGGTGCGCCGGCAGACGGCCAAAGCTTCACTGATAGGTAGGCAATGGCAGGTCTGCGAAGAAGGCTGACATGGTGAAAGTTCCAGTCTTGCGTTTAGGCAAGGTAGCGGCACCCCACGGTGCCAACCGTGCCTCCACGGGGACAGTCTTCCCCACAGAACAAGTCATGGCCGATGTCAATCCGCCGGTGTCTCCCTGGATTGACAAGTCCGTTGCTGCACAACGGACTGAAAAGGCGGGACTGGCGGCGCCGAGCCCGGATGTCACCCTGGACCTCGTGCCGCCAGTCACCCACCGTCGTTCGCGCGTCAAACCCCCGCACCCGAACCGGCTGGGCTGGACGCGCTTCCTGACTACCTCCCTGCGGATCTCCGACACCATACTGGTCGCAGCCGCCGTCTCAGCAGGCTACGCACTCAATACCGGCGGGCTGCCGTTTACGGACGGAGCTTCCGGATTCCCACGCCAACTGGCCCTTTTGGTGATCCTGGGCATCATCTGGCTCGGCGCCCTCGAGGTGTACCGGACCAGGGATCCCAAAGTGCTGGGCGTTGGACCTGAAGAATACAAGCGGGTGCTCTCAGCCAGCTTCAGGGTGTTCGGGTTCCTGGCAATCGTCGCAGTGGTATTCCGTGTTGAATCGGTCAGCTCCTACGTGCTGGTCTCCCTGCCCCTGGGGATCGTGGCGCTGACAGGCAGCAGATGGGGCTTCCGCAAGTGGCTCACCCGCGAGAAGTCCCGGGGGCGCTGCCTCACCCGCGCCATCGTGGTGGGAGAACCCCAGGACGTCCGGTACGTGATCAAGCAGATCAACCGGAAGTCAGGTGCGCCATACGACATCCTCGGCGCATGCCTCCCGGGCGCCAGACGTGGAGCGGTGCTGGTAGCGGACCAGGTCCGCGTCCCCGTACTGTCCTCCATTTACGGAATAGCGCACACCGTCCGCCAAACCGGCGCGAACGCAGTGATCGTCGCCGGACCGTTGCCCGGCGGAAACCAATTCATCCAGGAACTCGGATGGCGCTTGGAAGAAGATGCCGCCGAACTGGTTCTGGCCGCAACGCTGACCAATGTGGCCGGTCCCCGTATCCACTGGCGGCCCGTGGAAGGCCTGCCGCTCATGCACGTCGACATTCCGCACTACTCCGGCGGAAAGCACACGCTCAAGCGATTGATGGATATCGCCGTTTCTTCCCTCGCTCTGCTTGTCCTCTCGCCCATCCTGTTGGTCCTGGCCCTGATCGTCAAAGCAGACAGTCCCGGTCCCGTACTCTTCCGCCAGCAACGCGTAGGCAAGCAAGGCACCACATTCCAGATGCTCAAATTCCGTTCCATGGTGGTTGATGCCGAAGCCCGTCTGGATGAACTCGACAACCAGGACGAAGGAGCGGGTGTACTTTTCAAAATCCGCGGCGACCCCCGCGTCACCACATGTGGCCGGTGGATGCGCAAGTACTCCCTGGACGAACTTCCGCAGTTCTGGAACGTCCTGGCCGGACACATGAGCCTGGTCGGTCCACGGCCACCGCTGGCCCGGGAGGTAAATGGCTACGAACGCCATACGCACCGCCGGCTCCTGATCAAGCCCGGCATCACCGGGCTCTGGCAAATCAACGGACGCTCCGACCTCCCTTGGGATGAAGCTGTCCGGCTCGATCTTTACTACGTGGAGAACTGGTCCATCGCGGGGGACGTGATGATCATGTGGCGCACCTTCCGGGCCATGATCCGGCCATCGGGTGCCTACTAGTCACGGCAAGCAAGGCCCGGCAACAACAAACCTGCCAACAACACAGAATCCGAGTGGGACATGAGCATAAGAACTATTCCATCTGGACAACTCAACGGCAACGGTCACCGGCCCAGGCTGCGCATAGCAGTGGTCGGCGCCGGCTATTGGGGACCCAACCTCGCACGGAACCTCAAAGCCAGCCCCGACTGGGATCTGGTAGCCATTTGCGACCTGGACGTAGAACGCGGCAGGAAGCTCGCCGACTCAGTAGGCGGGGTGGCCGTCGTCGAGTCCCTGGACGAACTGCTGGATACTTGCAACCTGGACGCCGTGGCCGTCGCAACCCCGGCGCACACGCACCACGGTGTGGTGATGACGGCCCTGCGCGCGGGCAAACACGTCCTGGTGGAGAAACCGCTGGCCGACAGCCGCGCCAAGGGGCTGGAGATGGTGGACGAAGCCAAAGCCAGGGGACTGGTGCTGATGGCCGACCACACCTACTGCTTCACCCCGGCGGTCCTCAAAATCCAGGAACTGGTGGCCAGCGGCGCCCTCGGAGACATCCTGTACGTTGACTCGGTCCGGATCAACCTGGGGCTCGTCCAACCTGATGTCAACGTGTTCTGGGACCTGGCACCCCATGACCTTTCCATCCTCGACTTTGTCCTGCCGGGAGGCCTGCACCCCACCGAAATTTCGGCACACGGCGCGGATCCCCTCGGTACCGGCCGCGACTGCGTGGGACATTTGACCTTCGGACTGCCCAACGACGCCATGGTCCACATCCACGTCAACTGGCTCAGCCCCACCAAAATCCGGCAGATGATCATCGGAGGGTCAAAGAGGACCCTCGTCTGGGACGACCTGAATCCGCAGCAACGGCTCAGCGTCTACGACCGCGGGGTCAGCCTGGAACAACAGCCCCGATCGGCAGCGGACAAAAAAGCCTCGGCCATCTCCTACCGACTCGGCGACACCTGGTCACCTGCCCTCCAGGAACGCGAACCGCTGGGACAAGTCGTGGCCGAACTCGCCACCTCCATCCGCAACCACACGATGCCCCGCACCAGCGGCGAGTCCGGGCTCAGGGTCCTGTCAGTCCTCGAAGCCGTGACTCAGAGCCTCGGCACGGACGGACGGTCCACCATCGTGGCCGGCAACGAGACGAACCTCCAGGTTGTGCGATGAAAGAGCAGGTTGTGCGATGAAAGAGCTTTTGGGTGCCAACGTGCTGGTCACCGGAGGCGCCGGAACCATCGGCTCCACCTTGGTGGACCAACTGCTCGACGCCGGTGCGGCCCACATCGACGTCCTGGACAACCTGGTGCGCGGCAGACGCGCGAACCTGGACCACGCATTGGACAGCGAGCGCGTCCGCCTCGTCGAAGGAGACCTGCGGGACCGTGACCTTGTCCACGACCTCACCCGGGGCAAGGACCTCGTGTTCCACCAGGCCGCCATCCGCATCACGCAATGTGCAGAAGAACCACGGCTGGCACTCGAAGTACTGGTGGATGGCACTTTCAATGTGTACGAAGCAGCCGTGGACCACAAAGTGGGCAAACTCGTATCCGCGTCAAGCGCGTCGGTCTACGGGATGGCCGAACAGTTTCCCACCAAGGAAAACCACCACCACCACAACAACGACACCTTCTATGGCGCGGCAAAGTCATTCAACGAAGGGATGGCCAGGAGCTTCCGGGCCATGTCGGGCCTGGACTACGTGCTGCTGCGTTACTTCAATGTCTACGGACCCCGCATGGACGTCCATGGGCTCTACACCGAAGTCCTCGTGCGGTGGATGGAAAGGATCGACGACGGCCAGCCACCCATGATTTTCGGCAGCGGCGACCAAACCATGGACTTCGTACACACCCACGACGTCGCCCGGGCCAACGTCCTTGCGGCTGTCAGCGATGTGCGCGAAGGCGTCTACAACGTGGCCAGTGGAACCGAAACCAGCCTGGCAGAGCTGGCGCAGACCCTCCTGGGTGTCATGGGCTCGACCCTGCATCTGGAGCACGGCCCGGAACGCGCCGTCAACGGCGTTGCCCGGCGCCTGGCGGACATCACCGCAGCACGTGAAGACCTGGGCTTCGAAGCAGCCATCGGGTTGGAAGACGGTCTGCGCACGTTGGTGTCCTGGTGGCGCCCGCTCCGTGCAGAAATAGCAGCCGCCCGCTTGGTGACCCATCCCGCCGTTCCCGCAGCAGGTGCGCGATGACCATCTCGGAAACGCGCCTGGCCCGCATCGACGTCATGAAGCCCTGGCTGGGCCCGGAGGAAGCCCAAGCAGTGGCTGAGGTGATCGCATCCGGTTGGGTAGCCCAAGGGCCCAAGGTCCGGCAGTTCGAAGAAGCCTTTGCGGCGGAGCAATCGGCCGGTCACGCAGTGGCCACGTCCAGCTGCACCTCAGCCCTCCATCTGGCGCTCGCAGTTGCCGGCGTTGGACCGGGCGATGACGTCGTGGTGCCGTCCTTCTCCTTCATTGCCACCGCCAATGCCGCAACCTACATGGGAGCACGTCCTGTGTTCGCCGATGTCGAGCTGGAGACCGGGTGCTTGACGGCGGAGACTGTGGAGAAGGCTCTGACCAGGGGCACCAAGGCAGTCATCGCCGTGGACCAGGGCGGGGTCCCCGTTGACCTCGATCCCATCAGGGCCCTGTGCGAGCCCCGCGGGATCATCGTGGTGGAAGACGCCGCCTGCGCCATTGGCTCCCGTTACCACGGCCGCCCTGTCGGTGCCGGCGCAGAAGTGGCGGCTTGGTCCTTCCACCCCCGCAAGATCCTCACCACCGGAGAGGGCGGAATGCTCTCAACTCCACGGCAGGACTACGCGGACAGGGCACGACGACTCCGGGAGCATGCGATGAGCGTTTCAGCCGCGGACCGGCACGCCAGCATCCTGGCACCGCCCGAAGAGTACTTGGAGGTCGGGTTCAACTACCGCATGACGGACCTTCAGGCCGCCGTCGGGCTTGTCCAACTGGGCCGCCTCCGGGAAGCCGTCCAACGGCGTCGTGAACTGGCCGCCACCTACGCAAACGCGTTCGCCGGCGTCGACGGCCTCCGGCTGGTGGGCGACCCCGGGTATGGCATTGGAAATTTCCAATCCTGCTGGATGGAAATCGGGCCCGCGTTTCCCTTGGGGAGGGATGGGCTGATGGCCCACCTGGCACAGGACGGCATTTCTGCGCGGCGGGGCATCATGGCAGCCCACCGTCAACCCGCGTACGCGGGCAAGGACACCGGCGGGGCGTCCCTGGAGGTCACCAACTGGCTGACGGACCATACGCTCATCCTGCCCCTCTACCACCAACTCGCCCTCCACGACCAGGTCAGGGTCATCGACTCGGTCCTCCGCGCTTCGAGGCACCCACAATGAGCGAACTTCTCCTCATCGCTGCCAGCGGCCTTGCCCGGGAGGTGCTGGCCATGGTCCGCAGCAGCGGCCCGTTCGACGTCATCGGAATCCTCGACGACGACGAGGACAAAAACGGCCGGGTAGTGGACGGGGCGCATGTGCTTGGTCCCATCCGCGATGCGCTCAAGTTCCCCCATGCGTTACTGCTGGTCTGCATCGGATCCGGAAGCGGCCGCGAGGCTGTGGTGATGCGGCTTCGAAGCCTGGGGCTCGACGAAGAACGCTACGCCACAGCCATAGACCCCTCCGTCAGCGTTCCGGAAGGGTGCGTGATCGGCCGTGGCAGCATCATCCTGGCCCACGTCAGCATGACGGCGTCGGTCACGATCGGCAGTCACGTCGTCGCCATGCCAGGGGTTACCTTCACCCACGACGACGTCATCAATGACTTCGCAACGTTCGCGTCGGGTGTTTCATTGGGCGGGAACGTGCGGATCGGGCGGGCAGCGTACATCGGAATGAACGCCAGTGTGCGCGAGGGCAGGTCCATCGGGGCGAAAGCGACCATCGGCATGGGAGCGGCCGTCCTGAACGATGTTCCCGAAGACGAGACCTGGGCCGGCGTCCCTGCCCGGGTGATCAGGCGCGGCAATACCCCCGCGCTGGAGGGGGCCCAGTGACCCTTCGGAGCGCGGTCACCCCGCGAAAGGGGCCAACCCCCACCAGGGCGTTCGTGATCAGCGTCGCCAACGCCTTCATCACCAAGCTCGGGACCATTGGAATCGGTATCGCCTTGGCGCGACTGCTGGGGCCAGAGGAATTCGGTACCTACGCGGTGGCGTTCATTGCGCTCGTCGCCGTCCTGAGCTTCAACGAATTGGGCGTCAGCCTGGCGATCGTCCGCTGGCCGGGGGATCCGAAGGACATAGCCGCGACCGTCACCACCATCTCTGTAGCCTGCAGTGTCCTTCTGTTCGGCCTTTCCTATGCAATTGCGCCACTCTTCACGGCGGCCATGGGGAATGAGGCAGCCACGGACGTGGTCAGGGCCCTGTCCTTCTGCATCGTGCTCAACGGTCTGGTAGCCACGCCCGCGGCCCTGTTGCAGCGCAACTTCCGCCAGGGACAGCGGATGGTCATCGACCAAGTCAACGTGTGGTTGGGGGCGGGCGTTTCGTTGCTCCTGGTGATAGGCGGCATGGGAGCGATGAGCCTTGCCGTGGGCAGGGTCCTGGCCAGCCTCGTCGCCGCCGTCCTGTTCCTTGCCTATTCACCCCTGCCGTACCGTTTCGGATTCTCACCCACGTCCGCAAAACAGCTCCTGGCCTTCGGACTGCCGTTGGCAGGTGCGAGCGCGGTGGTCTTTGCCGTGGGCTACGTTGACCAAATCATCGCGGGACGGCTGTTTGGTCCAGTGGTCCTCGGCTTCTACGTCATGGCATTCAACATGGCGGGGTGGCCCTCAAGCTTGCTCTCCCAGCCCCTGCGAAGCGTGGCCCCGGCGACCTTCGCCAGGCTCCAGGACCGGCCCGATGACATGAAGGCGGCATTGCTTGCGATGATCGGAGCAGTTTCGGCTGTGGTGTTGCCCGTCTCTGCCGTGATGGTGGGGTGTGCGCTGCCCCTTGTCAGGGTTGTGTACGGGGATGCCTGGGCGCCGGCGGGCTTGGCGCTGATGTGGTTGGCGCCCCTCACAGTGTTCCGCATCCTCCATGAGCTGCTGTACGACTACCTCGTGGTTCTGGGCTCGTCGCTGTCCATATTGAATGTGCAGGTCGTCGCACTGATCGTGCTGGTTCCGGCGCTGCTGGGCGGTGGTGCGCTCGCAGGCATGCCTGGGCTGGCAGCTGTTCCTGTGCTGGTTGCCTTGCTTGTGACGTCACCGCTGTATCTCCGGGCTCTCCGGCAGGCAAACGTGCCGCTCCTGGCCGTGGGCAAGCGCCTGGCTTTTCCCACGGTCATTGCGGCGCTGACCGCAGCAGGCTGCTGGGCCATGACCCAGGTGCTGGATTCACCTGTGGTTGGCGTCCTCGTATCCACGGGTCTGGGACTCGTCGCGATGGCAGCAACCATGGGACTGCGGCGGCAGGACCTGCGGGACGTCCGGATGTGGGGGCGCGGACGGGAGGTGGCATCGCCATGAGAATCCTGGTCTACCCGCACGATCTCCGCATGGGCGGCAGCCAGCTGAACGCCATCGAACTCGGTGCCGCTGTCAAGGAACTGGGCCATGAGGTCATTCTTTTTGGACAGCCCGGGCCGCTCGCCGAGAGGGGAGCAGGCCTGGGGTTGGAGTTCATACCCGCCCCTGCACCAGGCAAACGACCTTCACCGTCTGTCATCAGCGCTCTGGTCCGCACCGTCCGCGAGCGCAGGATCGACATTGTTCACGGCTACGAGTGGCCCCCGGCCTTGGAGTGCCTTGCGGCCTCCAAGCTGGTGCGGGGTACCACCGCCGTGGCCACGGTGATGTCCATGGCGGTGGCGCCGTTCATCCCAAAGTCCATGCCCCTGATGGTTGGCACTGAGCAGATCCGTCAGGCCGAGTTGTCCTCCGGCCGCCGCCGTGTCCACTTGCTGGAACCACCCGTGGACCTGGCAGCGAACCGTGCGGCCGACGAAGTGGACGTGGACGGGTTTCGTGCCCGGTGGGGATTGCCTGAGGACGTTCCCACCGTGGTTTGTGTCTCCCGGCTGGCCAAGGAACTCAAGCTTGAGGGCATCCTGTCGGCGATTGATGCCGTAGGCCAACTCGCCGGGGATCTCAAGGTGTGTTTGCTCATCACCGGTTCAGGTCCGGCGGAAGCGGTGGTCAGCGAGCGCGCCGAACGCGTCAACGAAGCGACGCGGGAGCGCACGGTTATCCTCACCGGTGAACTGGCCGACCCCAGGCCGGCTTACGCGGTGGCTGATGCCGTCCTTGGCATGGGCGGGTCCGCCCTCCGGGGCCTTTCCTTCGAAAAACCCTTGATTGTCCAGGGCGAAAGGGGCTTTTGGGAACTGCTCACCCCGGAGTCCCTGCCCGTGTTTCTTTGGCAGGGTTGGTACGGTTCCGGTCCGGGTTCGACAGGCCCAGGCACCCATGGGCTGGTTTCCATCCTGGGGGATCTCCTCACGGACGCCCACCTGAGGAAGTCATTGGGCGCTTTCGGCCGTTCAGTGGTGGAAGACAGGTTTTCGCTCGCTTCCGCGGCGCAACACCAAACTGAGTTGTACCAGCGCTCCCTGGCAGGCGGCCCCGGCATGGGGTCCGGTCTGTGGGCTGAAGCTGCCGCCGGGATCCAGTACACCTCCTACGTGGTTCGACGGCGCTACCAGCGACTCCGGGGCCACCAGCCCGCGGAGGACTTCAACGCCCTTCCGGTCGCAGTGCGTGCTGACGCGCGTGGGCCATTCGTCTCGAGGGAGGCGTGATGGACCCGATCATGTATATCTCCGGCGGACAATGGGATGGCCTGCCGGGAACGGATCGTCTGCTGGCTGAGTCCTTGGCGGTGACAGGCCCGGTCCTGTGGGTTGACCAGCCTGCGTCCGTCTTCCGGTTCGCGGATGTGCGGAATTACGCGGTGGGCAGCCTGCGCGGGATCCCGGAGGTCATGACACCCCACTTGTCGCGCCTGCGGCTTCCTGCCCCGCCACTCTTCAGCAGCAGGCTTGGCCTGCCCGTGACTGAAGCCATTGCACGGCGCTGCATGGACAACGCTGTGAAGACTGCAGGTGGTCCGGTGGCGGCAGTCGTCAATGCTTCCCCGGTTGTAGCGTTCCCCGGCCGCGGCAACGGCGTACGGCTGCTGCATCTGACCGATGACTGGCTGGCCGCGGCTGACTTGATCGGATTCCCCTCCGACTATCTCAAGCGCTGCCTTGAACGCAATATCCAGGCGGCCGACGTCATCACCGCTGTCTCGGCCGGCTTGGCCGCCAAGATGTCCGATGTCTCAGGACGGCCCGTGGGGGTTCTTCCCAATGGGTGCCGCCCACCTGCTCCCGGCACCAACGAACACCGGAGGCCGGTCACGGTACTGGTGGGACAACTCAATGAACGATTGGACCTTGAGGTGCTGGAGTCCCTGGCCGACGCCGGGCTTAGCCTCCTGATCATCGGTCCGCGGACTGACTCGAACCCAACAACCCGGCAGCGTCTGGACGACTTTCTGGGCCGGGACAACGTGGATTGGCGTGGACCACTGCCTCCCACTGACGTACAGCGGCTGCTTCAGAGTGCATCCGTCGGGATCACCCCCTATGCCGACACGGAGTTCAACAGATCCAGCTTCCCCCTGAAGACCCTGGAATACCTGTCGTCGGGCCTGCCCGTGGTAGCTACGGATTTACCTTCGGTGCGCTCACTTCAGTGCAGCGCCTTAGCTGTTGCAAGCAGCCGGGAGGCATTCGTGGATCTGGTCAGGGCTGCCCTGCAGCGGCGTCCGGACCTGGGGCAACGCGAAGAGATGCGGCGTGTCGCGGCGGCGAACTCGTGGGATGTGCGGGCCGCCGGAATCAGGGAGCTGTGCACACAGCCGGTGCCAGAGCGCAACACGAAGGTGCGCTACACGAAGGTACGCACCACAGTTCAATCCGTTCGAGGAGCAAGCCATGAACGTTGATAAGCCGGGGAACCCGCCGTCGGGTATTGACCACGTTTTGCTCACAAGATTCAATCTTCCTTCCCGGGGTTTTGAAAGCCTTGTACGGGCCAAGGAAGGGTGGCTGAGGGACCGGATAGCGCTATTCGAGCACTACTGTCTGCCTTCCGTTAAAGCGCAGGCCAACCAGGACTTCCGGTGGATCATCTACTTCGACCCGGAAAGTCCCGCCTGGCTGCTGGACCGCGTGCAGGACCTGAACCGGGACGGCACCTTCGTTCCCCTGTTCAGGACCGAGGTCAGCCCCTCCGAATTGCTTGAAGACATCAGGACAGTCACAGGGGGCGAACGTGGCACGCTCCTGACCACCAATCTGGACAACGATGACGGGTTGTCCATCGATTTCGTGGACCGGGTGCAGAAAGCGGCCGAGAACCCGGGTACCACCGCGATCTACCTGGTGTCCGGCTTGGTGATGGGGAATGGTTCGGTTTACCTCAGGAACGACCCCCACAACGCGTTCTGCTCGGTCAGCGCCCCCTGGTCCGATCCTGTGACGTGCTGGGCGGCGTGGCACAACCGGCTGGGGCAATCCATGGACGTCACAACGCTCCGGGGCTCACCTGGCTGGCTGCAGCTGGTCCACGACCACAACGTCAGCAACAGAATCCGCGGCCGGCGCGTTTACCCCGGACCGTACAAGGGACTTTTCCCGGGTCTTCTGTCCGACGCCCCCATCCCCACTGCCAGGTCGATCGTGGCGGACCGGGTGTACGAATCTCCCCTCCGTGCGTTGCGGGAGCTCGCCCGGAGGGCAGCCAAGGCCGTGACCATTGCACTGCTGGGCACGCAGGGCATCGATCGGGTCAAGACGCTGGTTGCCCACCGGAAAAGCACAGTGTCCAGGACCTGAGCCGTACGCCTGGTCCTCACCCAAAGACACTCAACGAAAGGTAAGAGCAGGACATGCAGGTACAAAAGATACTGAAAAGCCTGATACGCCGATGGTTCATCGTCGTACTGGGACTTGCCGTGACCGCAGGCGCCTGCTTCTACCTTCAGCAGAACGCGCCCGATAACTACAAAGCCCAGGCGAGCCTGGTCCTCCTGCCCTCTACCAAGAGCGTCGGAGAAGCCGGGAATCCGTATCTGGGGCTGGGAGGCATGAGCGAGGCACTGGATATCCTCACCCGCAAGATGTCCTCCGAGGAATTCAAGGAAACCATCCGTGAGCAAAGCGGAGCCAGCACCTTCACCGCTGAAGCCGACAAGGGAACCAGCGGTGCCATCCTGCTCATCACAGCATCCTCAGGGGACGCCGACCAAGCACTCAAGATCCTTGATTCTGTGATGAACCAGGCACCCGTGGCCCTGACTGAGCTGCAGGACGTCCTCAACGTGCCAACAACGTCCCGCATCTCCACGATGAAATTGCTGGAAGACAGCAAAGCAGTCCCCGAGGTCAAAGCCCGGACGCAGCTGCTCCTCGTTACCGCTGCCGGTGGCGTCGCCTTCAGCATCATGATCACCGTGCTCATTGACGGCTTGCTCCTGTCCAGGAAACAACGCAAAAGCCAGGAACCGACCGACAAGCCGGCCGGACCGAAACCACCCGCGCCGCCTGCAACCAGGCAGAGAAAACCCTCCTCCGCTGACCGGGTGCCCGGCAACAGGCCCACAGCGGACGAACCGGCATACCTCGCAGGTGAAACTGCCAGCGTAGTTCCCAGCTCCTACAGGCCGGGATAACCATGACCGCAGCCATCCTTCTCCGCATCCTGGGCAGGCGCTGGTACATCGTAGCCATCGGGATCGCCATCGGACTGGCGTCCCTGGGCGCCGTCCGGTCCGCCGAGCCCGTCTACTGGACAAAGGCGGAAGTCACGTTCGTCGCGCCGGACCGCGAACCGGCCTACTGGATACCTGGTGACGACTACGCATCGCTGGTGGATTTCGCAGCCATGGTGGAGCGGCGTGCCAACTACAACTCAGCATCTGTGGACCTCACCCTGTCCAGCGGCACCCTTTATGGTGCAGGGGTCCGGCACGGCTACTCAGTGACCCTGCTCAACAGTGGAGGCCAATGGGCCAAGAGTTTCCGCTGGCCGGTCCTGTCCGTACAGGTGGTCGACTCCAGTGCCCAAAAGGTGAAGGACGTCCTCAAAAACGTTGTCGACAGCATCAATGAGGCATCCGTGGTCCTCCAACAAGAGGCAGGTGCCCAACAAGCCCTCATCACCACCCTCACGTCTCCGTCCAGCCCTGAAATCGTGTTCGGCGGAGGAACCCAAATCAACCGCGTGAAAGGCGCCGTCTTCTGGGTTGGCATAGCCGCCACGCTGTCCATACTGGCGGCGGTGATCGTTGATTCACGGCCACGTCGACGCCGGAACCCGCCCAAGCGGGCTTCCAACGCCCGGCCTCCAGGCATCCACCGAACAAAGGTGACCTCCCATGTACCGGGCTAACGGGCTGCTTCATCGCGATGGCATACAAGGGGCCACGCGGAAGTCCGATGCGCCCCTGTTCCTCACCATCTACCTGGTGCTGACATGTGCCCTGCCATCGAACATGGTGATAGCGTCCCTGGGATCCATTGGTCGTCCCAGCACGCTCTTCGCCCTCCTGGCCCTGGCATGGTGGATCCTGCACCAGCTGCTGCGCACAACACCATCCATCCGGCGCTCGCATCCCCTGCGGGTAGCCCTGACCGCTTTCCTCATCGTCGCAGCGTCCAGCTACGCCTACGCCATGGTCAGGGGATTGCCGGAAAGCGAAGCCAGCCCCGCCGACGCCGGCCTCCTGCGGCTCGCGGGCTGGGCAGGGATCCTGCTTATAGCAACGGATGGCCTGACAACCCGGGAAAGTGCCAGGACACTGCTCCGAAGGATAGCTCTGGCAGGGGGACTGACAGCAGCTCTTGGCCTGCTCCAGTTCGCCACCGGCTCGTCCCTCATCGAATGGATCAGAATACCGGGCCTCAGCGTCAGTTCGGAACTGGCAAACATCGATTCCCGGGGAGGCTTTGTCCGCGCAGCCGGCATGTCGTTGCACCCCCTTGAATACGGCGTAGTCCTCTCCACCTCCCTGCCGATCGCCATCACCCTCGCCCTCAACGACACCGCCAAGCGCAGGCTCCTCTGGTGGATCCCCGTTGGCCTGATATCCGTAGCTGCCATGCTCTCCGTCTCCAGGGCCGCGCTGATCTGCATGGCGTTGGCTTTCCTGATCCTGCTGCCGGTATGGCCCAAGCAGCTCCGGCGGAGGGCCGTGATGGTTTCGGCCCTCCTCGTGGCGGTGATCTACGTAGTGACTCCAGGCATGATCGGAACCCTCTTCGGGCTTTTCACCATTGGAACCGACGACCCCAGCATCAGTTCAAGAACCAACGGCTACTCCACCGCCTTCGGAATGGCAGGCCAGCAATTGCTGCTGGGCCGGGGGTTCGGCACCTTCCTTCCCGCCTACGTCATCGTTGACAACCAATACCTTGGGCTCCTGGTCGAACTCGGCATTGCAGGCCTGATTGCCTTCTTGCTGCTGGTGTCTGCCGGCATCCTCTGTGCCTGGCAGGCCAGGAGGTTGGCCAAGGACAGCGAACTGCGCCAACTGAGCCAATCAGTCCTCGCAAGCGTCGCCGCGGCCGCACTGGCCTTCGGATTCTTCGACGCCTTCGCCTTCCCCATGGCAGCCAGCCTCCTGTTCCTCATGCTGGGCATCTCCGGAGCGCTATGGCGCATATCGCGTCGGGAAGCGGCAGAGGCACAGATCCAGGAAAAGGCAGCAAGCGCTGGGGACACCTGACACCGAAGCAAGCCCAGGGAACTGCCTAGCGGCGGCTCTCATCCCTTTCCCACACGTGAGACGACGCGCCGGACACACGCGCACGACGACGACCCGCCACCGCGAACACCGCATAGACAGCCGCATCAAAAGCCGTCCTGGGCCCCCGCACCGAGGCAAGCAACTGCCGCACGGTCCGTGACAAGGACGCCCCACCGGTCACCAGATCCTGCTCGGCATTGCCACGGTAGGTGCGCCGCAGGACTGCCAGGAGGGCTGAAGAAGTCCTGGGGGTCCGAACGACCACCGGCTCCGTGGCAAGAACCGCCTTTTCCCGCTCATCAAAGAGCCTGTCCACAAAATAGTCATCACCCGTGAGCGCCGGAAAGACACCCATGCGAAGATGCCCTGAAAGACTCAGGGCATAGGCACCAGCACCCCACAAACCCTGCGCATTGGCAGGGATCCGGCTGCGGGCACGGTAGTAGGCCCGAACAGGTACAGAAGCACCCTGTGTGTCGTAACGGAACGCCGGCCGGGCAGCCAGCAAAGTGCCATCCTGCAGCGCCGCGAACACCTCTGCCAGGGCCCTGGCGCTGACCTCTATGTCCGCGTCCAGATAGAGGCGAGGCCATAACCGGGTGCATCGGTCGCCGGCGTTGAGCGCCGCCGTCTTTGACGCCTCCGGCACATGGAGTACCGAAACACCCTCCCACCGGGACGCGATCGCCTCCGTCCCATCACTGCAACCGTTACAGGCCACCACAACATCCACAGTTCCCCATCCAATGACCTCCCGCAGCGACCCAAGGGTACGCCCAATGACGGCAGCCTCATTGTGAGCGGGAATGATCACCGCGCCCGAGGGAAACGCCCCGGCCATCAGAGATCCCCGCCACCATCGGGCACGGCATGGGGCAGTTGATCCCACCGCCGGCGGCTTGCCAGGGCCCAGGCGGCCTCACGATGACCAGGCTTGCCCAGACGGGCCACCTCCGCGGCGAGGACAACGCCGCGAAACGCCACAACCCGACCCCGCCCAAGATGTTTCTCCGCATAGCGGACACGGTTCACGGACATCAACGCAACCAACTGCGGCGAAGCCCCGGAACCACCGCGCTTATGCCACATCCGTGCGGACGGCTCAAACCAAATGGAATACCCCGCCTGACGCATACGGTGGCAGTAGTCAGTCTCTTCCGAATACAGGAAGAACCTTTCATCCCAGGCACCCACGGCCCTCGCCGCCCCCGCATCCAGCAAAAGCGCCGCACCGGTTGCCCACTCAACCCGGTGTCCATGCAGGTAACTCTCCTCATCAAAGTCCATCTCGGACAACCACCCAGGACGTTTCCTCACGTGGCTGCCCAACACGGCATCACCCAGCGCTCGCAGAATTCCCGGCTCGCGGCGCAGCGAGGGGTAGATGCTGCCGTCGTCGTCCAGCAGGACGGGCACCACCACTCCGGCGCCGGTTTGCGCCAGTCGTCTGCGCATTGCGCTGATGGCGCCCTCCTCGATCCTGAGATCCGGGTTGAGGATGAGGTAAGTGCCGGCTTCTCCGGCTGCTGAAAGGGCGGCGTTGATGCCTCCGGCGTATCCGAGGTTCCCCCCGGTCCTGATGGCAATGACGTCGGGATACTGCGCCAGGGCGTTGAGTGTGTGGTCGTCGGGGGAGTTGTCGGCCACCACCACCTTGATCGACTGGTTCATGGCCTCCTTCCGCAGGCCGAGGACCAAAGGGCCGATGTCGTCGTGGTTGTTATAGGTGACGACGACGACGGCGACGTCGGCTGCCGCCCCGGCCGGGAGGAAGGACCCCGGAGCGCGGCTGGGCGCACGCTCCGGGACATCCATGGATGGCAAGCGCCTGGCAGGCGTGGGGGACAAGCCGCTGTCCCTCCGCAACCGCAGGTAGGCTTCCGGGCCTTCCACGAGGTACCGGCGGGCCAACCGGCGTGGTTCCAAGGCAAGCCGCCAGGCCCACTCAAGGCTGTTGGAACTCACCCATGATGGTGCCCGCCTGATGTGGCCGGCCAGGAAGTCCACCACGGCACCGAAAGCCAGCAATACCTTGGCCCCTGTCAGGGCTCCGTATTCCGATATCCAAAGTTCCTGCCGGGGTTTTCCCAAACCGACGATCAAGATCTCAGGAGCAGCCCCGGCAATCGTGGCTGCCAGCTCCCGGGACGCCGAATCGTCGCCGAGGGTGGACCGTGGTGGCGCCCACCATCCAGCGACCGCCAGCTTTGGGCGCTCCACCTCGAAGTTGGTCCGGATCTGCTCCTGGGTCTCAACCGATCCGCCAAGGAACCCGACACTGAGGCCCCTGCGCTCTGCTTCATCCAGCAACGGGCCCACAAGGTCACTGCCGGCCAGCCTCGGCCAGGCCCTGGCCGTCAGGCGCCGGGCCTCAGTGGCCAGCGGCGCGCCGTCGATAAGCGTCAACCACTCCAGGGAGCGGGACTGTTCCAGGGTCTCCGCCCAACGGCCGCCAGAGCCGAAATGACGAATGTGGTCCAGATTGGCCGAGCACACTCCCAAGGGAGGGGCGCCGGTATCGCCGGCCCTGCCCAGGATCTCCTCGATCGCCGGGCCGAACTCCATGAGTTTTACCGGGACGCCGCCCATGGAGACCCAACGGTCCGGGGACGTGGTTGCGGTCGTGGTCGCCCCGTCGTCGTCCATGGGCCTCTGAAGAAGGAGACTGCGGCCACTGAGCCCGCTTGTCAGGGTGCGGTGGGGGACTACACGGTGGAGGGCATTCCGGGTGGGCCGGACTTTGGGTAGCAGCATTCTTGGCTCCAGGCTCGGGTCAAGCTCAAGGCATAACCATGTGGCCCACGATCCATGGCTGCTGCACTGCCAGGATCGTGGGTGGCGGACAAACGCCGCCACATCGACATGTTCACTTGAGTTGTCTCCCGGCCTCCTGCCAGAGGCTGCCGTAGGGCTACTTTAGGCCCGTTTTCCGGAGTCCGCCAGAGCTCGGCCGCACTTTGCCGTCCGGGTACGCGCTAAAGGCTGATGCGATAGACATGGTGCGTGTATTCGTTCGCGAAAGCATCAGTGAATTTCCCGCCCTGGATGTGAATCGTACGGTTCTCACCCAGCACCTCCACCGTGGATCCGGCGATCCCGCCGGGGAGAGTGAACGTCCTGGTTCCGGTGATCCCGTCGTCAGTCATCGCGAAAATATAGGCGCTTCCGTCCTTGGCTTTGAGCATCGTGTCCGTCCCTTGGCCAAAATCCCACACATAGGACTGGGTGTTGATGATCGGCGCCAAGGCAGTGATGGCATGGTTTACGACCCCCGCCGCAGCCACTTGGTCCTTCAAGCATGCAGCGCTGTGTATCCGGGCGTCCTGGAAAGCGTCGCCGCTGATGCAATCGTTGACGTTTTGCTGGTCCGGGGACTGGCTGAACCACACGATGCCCCGTGCCTCGTGGATGATCGACGCCCACACCTGGGCTTGGACTTGCTCGGGGCCCAACTGCTTGTACCCACCGGTGGAACCGCCGGTGCTGATCACGGTCGGAAGTGCCCAGAGAGGCGCTTGTACACCCCGCGCTGCATTGATTTCCTGCTGGAGCTGCATGATCTTCCCGTAGCTGGACGCCGTCCGGCAGTTCGCTTGGGTGATGGGATTCTGTTCCGTGGGCGTCCGCCACCGCAGCGTCCCGTCGCCCCAGTCGCACTGGGGGACGGCGTAGAAGTACTGGTCCACGGAGTTCACGTTCGCAGTTCCGAAGTAGTCCATCGACAACTGCATGGGTACGTCGTAGGTGACGATCCCCGAGGTCCAGTTCGAGTAGGTGAACCTGCCCGTTGCTGCGGGATCGTGTTGGGCCGCCAGCTGCTTCATGTGGGCCAGCCCGGCTACCGGGTCATATCTGCCGTCCACTTCGTCGTCCAGGACACTTCCTACCTGCCGGTCCCAGCCGGCCGGTGCGTCCTTGGTGGCGAAAAGGGTGAACATGCCGTGGGCGGCGATGGCTGCACTGGAGGCGTCAGGATTGCCCTGCACGTAGGTATTGATGCCAAGGGATTCGTCGTAGGCCAGTTGCGCATCGCTGCCAGGGGATCCGTACCAGATCGCGATGGGAAAGAACGATGGATCGCTCCAGCCGGCTGCGGTGGCCTTGGCGAACTGCTTCCAGTATGCCGGTCCGCCTTCCCACGGAATGCGAGGAAGCTCATGGAGCGCGTCCGCACGCACCACCGGGGCTGCTGTGGGCTCCGGCTGCGGAAGCGCGGTTGTCCTCGGTTCGGTGCCAGGGATCGTGCTCGCCCAGAACAGCAGGCCCAGTGTCAAAGCCATCGTGGTGAAGTAGCGAAACCTCATAGCGTCATCTTCTTCCGCAACCCAAGGATGAGTACCTCAAAGGATGGCACCAGCGTCGCGAATCCGTAACCCGCCGTCGTCAATTGACCTGGGTGCGGGCCCACGTTCAGGAGGGCTTTTCCCCTGACATGTGTTGGAGATACCCGGCAAGACGCTGCGACGCGTCCGGGGGAGCGAACCCGGTTGCCGAAATTTTGGCCAGGTCCAGGACGCTGTTGGCCGGGCGCGGCGCCATGTCCGGTTTGTTGTAGTCGGCGGTGCGGACCGGACGCACCAGCCGGGGATCCGCTCCGCATAGCCGGTAGACGTCTGCGGCAACATCTGCCCAGCTCTGCTCGCCACCGCTGTTGCTGATGTTGTAAGTGCCATAGGGGGCTTGGGAATCAAGCAGGTGCCTGATCCCCGCCGCAAGGTCCACGGCAAAGCTCAGGCGGCCGAACTGGTCATCAACCACGCCCGGCGACGCACCTTTGGCAGCGAGGCCGGCCATGGTGCGGACAAAGTTCCGGCCGTCGCCCACCACCCAGCTCGTCCTGACGATGTAGTGCCGCGGCACGGTACCTACGGCGATGTCTCCGGCGGCTTTGCTCTGCCCGTACACGCCCAAGGGCGTAAAAGCCTCGTCCTCCCGGTGGGGCTTGGCGGTCCCGTCAAAGACGTAATCGCTGGATACATGGACCAGGGTCAGTGAATGATCGACGGCGGCGGCCGCCAACCGGGAGACGGCGGCTGCGTTGATCGCCCAGGCAGCTGCACGGCCTTCAGGGCTTTCGGCTGCATCTACCGCGGTATACGCTGCGGCGTTGATGATCGTGGAGTAATCGCGCCAGTTCAGCGACCGGTAGGAATCCGCACAGGTGATGTCAAAATCCTGGCGACCGGCGAAGTTCACGGTGGTGTCGCCGTCGAACGCTTGCCGGAGTGCAGTGCCCAACTGGCCATCGGCGCCCAGCACCAGCGTGCGCCGCTTCTGCATCGGGGTGACGCCGGCCAGGCGCGGGTGGTTCTTGTCCTCCTCCGACACGGTGGCTTCGCTGAGCGGTATCGGCCAGGGCACAGCAACTTGTTCGTCTGCAAGGTTCAGGAAGGTGTAGTTCTTCCGGGCCTCGGGGCTCCAGTGGTCGTTCACCAGATAGGTGTAGGCGGTATCGGGGTCCAGGGTCTGGAAAGCATTGCCCACGCCACGGGGCACGAACACTGCCTTGCCCGGCGTCAACTCTGCAGTGAACAAGACCCCGAAGGTCGGCCCTTCCCGGAGGTCCACCCAGGCCCCGAAGATACGCCCGGAGGCCAAGGAGATGAACTTGTCCCAAGGCTCGGCATGGATGCCCCGCGTCGTGCCGCGTACGGCGTTGAACGATATGTTGTTCTGCACCGGCCCAAAGTCCGGAAGCCCAGCAGCCACCATTTTGCCGCGGTGCCAGTTTTCCTTGAACCAGCCGCGGCTGTCAGTGTGAACCGGGAGTTCCAGCAGTATCAATCCCGGAATCGTGGCTGGGGTGGAGGCCAACTCCCGCGGATCCACGGCTAGTGCCCTTGGCCTGCGTATTTTGACTCGGTGACCGCCTTCTGCGGGCGCCACCAGTCTTCGTTGGCTCTGTACCACTGCACGGTCTCTGCCAGGCCGGAGGCAAAGTCGGAGAACCGCGGCGACCAACCAAGTTCCGTGCGCAGCTTGGTGGAGTCGATGGCGTATCGCAGATCGTGCCCGGGCCGGTCCTTGACCAGGTCGTAAGCATCAGGTTGTTGTCCGTTGAGGGTGAGGAGCATCTCCACCACCTCGCGGTTCGACCGCTCGCCATCTGCGCCGATCAGGTAGGTTTCACCCACCTGGCCGCGTTCAAGGATCGTCAAAACCGCGGAGGAATGGTCTTCCACATGGATCCAGTCCCGGACGTTCAATCCTTGGCCGTACAGCCGGGGGCGCACGCCGTCCAGGATGTTGGTGATTTGCCGCGGAATGAACTTCTCAACGTGCTGGTACGGGCCGTAGTTGTTGGAGCAGTTGCTGATGGTCGCCTGCAGGCCGAACGAACGCACCCAGGCCCGCACCAACATATCCGAGCCCGCCTTCGTGGCGGAGTAGGGGCTTGTAGGCCGGTAAACGGAGTCCTCGGTGAATTTGCGCGGTTCGTCCAAGGCGAGGTCTCCATACACTTCATCGGTGGAGATGTGGTGGAAACGTGTTCCATGCTTGCGGGCAGCCTCGATGAGGGTAAAGGTTCCCGCCAGGTTGGTGTCAATGAAGGGACGGGGATCGGCCAGGGAGTTGTCGTTGTGCGACTCTGCAGCGAAGTGGACCACTGCGTCCACCGAGGATGTCAGTGGGTCCACGATCCCGGCATCGCAGATATCGCCTTTTTGGAAATCGAAACGGCTGGAGGGCAATCCGGACAGTGATTCCAAGCTGCCGGCGTAGGTCAATTTGTCCAGGACAGTGACATGGAGGCCGGTGTGCTCCATGATGAAGTGAACAAAATTGCATCCGATGAATCCGGCCCCGCCGGTGACAAGGATTCTCTGCATGGCCATAGCGTAACCGTCCGGGACGGGGAAGTGCAGCGGGAGAGGACAGCTAGATGCGCGGAATTATTCTTGCCGGTGGCACTGGATCCCGGCTTCATCCGATTACGCTCGCCATCAGTAAACAATTGGTTCCGGTCTTCGATAAACCGATGATTTACTACCCGCTGTGCACCCTGATGTTGGCGGGAATCCGGGACATCCTGATCATCACAACGCCTGCCGACGGCCACCAATTCGAAAATCTCCTGGGGGATGGCTCGCAATTCGGCGTTAATCTGCGGTACGCCCGCCAGCCCACGCCCGATGGACTCGCCCAGGCATTCATCCTGGGGGAAGAACATATTGGAAGCGGCAAGGTGGCGCTCATCCTGGGTGACAACATCTTCAACGGCCCCGGCATGGGCAACCAGCTCCGTCATTACGCCGACGTCGACGGCGGCGCGATTTTCGGCTATTGGGTCAAGGACCCATCAGCTTACGGTGTGGTGGAATTCGACGACGACGGCCTGGCTGTTTCCATTGAAGAGAAGCCCGCTGTTCCCAAAAGCAACTATGCGGTGCCCGGCCTTTACTTTTATGACAACAATGTGGTGGCGATGGCAAAAGACCTTCAGCCGTCTCCGCGCGGGGAGTTGGAAATCACTGACATCAACCGCAAGTACATGGAGCTTGGACGGTTGCATGTGCAGAAGTTCCCGCGGGGGACAGCATGGCTGGACACGGGAACCTTCAGCGACCTCAACGATGCTTCAAATTACGTCCGAACCACGGAGAACAGGCAGGGCTTGAAAATCGGGGCTCCGGAGGAGGTGGCATGGCGGATGGGTTACCTGACCGACGACGAACTGCGCCGGCAGGCCGCCAAGCTCGCCAAAAGCGGCTACGGAAGCTATCTGCTGGACATCCTGGACCGACGCTGAGCGCGCTAAGCAGCCGAAACGTCTTCCAGGGCCCGGGCAATCTCCGACGGGAGCGCGGACAATTGCGCGTCAAGCAGTTCCTTGAGCTGGACGGCGTTCCTGGGTCCCACTATCGCAGTGGAAACACCCGGCCGGGAGAGCAACCAGCTCAGCGACACATCCAGCGGTGTCCGGCCCAGGCCACGCGCAGCCATAGCCACTGCTTCCACAACCCTTGATTCCCGGGGCTCCAAATAAGGCTCAACGTACCCAGTCAGTCTGCCCTGGGCTGCACGGGAGTCGGCCGGAATCTGTCCCCGGTACTTTCCGCTGAGCACCCCGCGTCCCAGCGGAGCCCAAGCCATCAATCCAAGGCCGGCGTCCTCCACGGCAGGGATAAGTTCTTCTTCGGGCTTGCGGTGGACCAGGGAATATTCGGACTGGTTGGCCACCAGGGTGAAACCGGCCACGGCCGAAGCCTTGGCGGTTTGCCAGCCGTTGTAGTTGGAAATGCCCACGTAGCGCGCCCGCCCGCTACGCTGCGCCAGTTCCAAAGCCGAGAGCGTTTCATCCAAGGGCACATTGGGGTCCCATTCCTGGGCAAACCAGATGTCGATGTAGTCCGTTCCGAGCCTGGCCAGGCTCGCATCCAAAGCAGAAAGCAACGCGCCACGGGAAGCGTTGATACTGCGGCGTGTCTCCGACGACGACACGCCGGCTTTCGTGGAGATCACCACCTCCGACCGGGCGACAACATCACCGAGCATGGATCCCAGCATTGCCTCGGCCCGGCCTTGCGCATAGGACGCCGCCGTGTCCACAACCGTTCCACCGGCCGCAACGAACGCGTGGAGCAATTCGGCAGCGTCTTGTTCATCGGTCTCCTGCGCCCAGGACATGGTTCCAAGGGACAAGGAGGACACGCGGAACCCACTGTTCCCGACATAACGCTGCTGCATAGCAGCTAGCTTACGGGCAGTTACCAGTGTTCATGACGTAGGGTCTATTCACGTGAACTGGATAGAAGCAGCCTTGCTGGGCCTTGTGCAGGGCCTCACCGAATTCCTCCCGATCTCCTCGAGCGCGCACCTGCGGATCGTCGGCTCATTCCTGCCCGATGCAGCCGATCCGGGGGCAGCCTTTACTGCCATCACGCAATTGGGAACCGAGACCGCCGTCATCGTCTACTTTTGGCGTGACATCGTCCGGATTGTGCGGGCCTGGTTCGGCTCCCTGACGGGCAAGGTGGAGCGCAACGACCCCGACGCCCGCATGGGCTGGCTGGTCATCCTGGGCAGCCTGCCCATCATCGTTCTTGGGCTGCTGTTCCAGGACCAGATCGAGTCAGTGCTTCGCAGCATGTGGATCGTTGCCACCATGCTGATTGTGTTCGGCATGATCCTGGCCGTCGCGGACGCCATTGGACGGCAGGAGCGTGACCTGACGCAACTGACCTACAAGCACGGCATTCTCTATGGCTTCGCGCAGGCCATGGCCTTGATACCAGGCGTTTCACGCTCCGGCGGCACGATCACAGCCGGCCTGCTCATGGGCTACACCCGTGAAGCAGCAGCACGCTATTCCTTCCTGCTTGCCATTCCCGCCGTGTTCGGCAGCGGGCTGTACCAGCTCTACAAGACCGTCTCGAACGAAGGCCTGGCCGGCCCCTACGGTCTGCCCGAAACAGCCTTGGCAACGGTCATCGCCTTCGTTGTGGGTTACGTCATCATCGGCTGGTTCCTGAAATTCGTGTCCACGCGGAGTTACCGGCTTTTCGTTTGGTACAGGATCCTCCTTGGTCTGGCGTTGTATGTCCTGCTCGGTTTCGGTGTGATCAGTGCCTAGCACTAAGGTTGAGTCGTGAAATCGTGGATCTCCCGCCCTGTCCCTGAGCTGCCCGGCAGCATGCCGCCCATCCGGCTGTACGACACCGCCCTGGGTCGTGTCGTGGAGGTGGAGCGGCAGGCGGAACAATCCATGTACGTCTGCGGCATCACGCCCTACGACGCAACACACATGGGCCACGCCGCAAGCTACGTGTCGTTCGATCTGTTGAACCGGGCCTGGCGGGACGCGGGCGTCCGGGTCTCCTACGTCCAGAACGTTACGGACGTGGACGACCCCCTCCTGGAACGGGCCACCGCAACGGGCGTGGACTGGCGTGAACTGGCACAAAGCCAGATCGAGCTGTTCCAGACCGACATGGACGCCCTGAACGTTCTCGCGCCAAACCACTACATCGGTGCCGTCGAGGCCATCCCGGACATCGTGCCGGCCATCGAGCAGCTCATCGCCGATGGCGTGGCTTATCGCGTCCAGGGCAGCGACGGAGAACCCGACGGCGACATCTACTACGACGTCGAAACCGCCGGAAAGCGCTCCAGCGCCACTGACGCCTGGAAGCTTGGTGAGGTCTCCGGCCTTGGCGAAAGCGAAATGCTCACGTTGTTCGCCGAGCGTGGGGGAGACCCCGCACGGCCAGGGAAGCGCAACGCACTGGATCCCCTCCTGTGGCGTGTCGCCCGTGACGGCGAGCCCAGTTGGCCGGGAGCAAGTCTCGGAGCCGGCAGGCCAGGATGGCACATCGAATGTACCGTGATCGCGCAGAAGTACCTTCCGGCGCCGTTCACAGTGCAGGGTGGGGGATCTGACCTGATCTTCCCCCATCACGAAATGGGAGCCGGCCACGCCTACTCACTCTCCGGCGTCCCACTGGCCCGCCACTATTGCCACGCCGGAATGGTGGGTTTGGACGGAGAAAAGATGAGCAAATCAAAGGGAAACCTGGTGCTCGTCTCCAAGCTCCGCGCCGCCGGTGAGGAACCTGCCGCCATCCGTCTGGCAATCCTTGCCAACCACTACCGCTCCGACTGGTCCTGGACCAACGAGGGTTTCGCCGCAGCCAAGGACAGGCTCGCACTCTGGCGGGCAGCCGTGGAACAGGCCCCGGCCGGTTCGGCGGGCACCCTCGTCTCGGCCATGCGCAAGGAGCTGGCCAATGACCTCAACGCCCCTGGTGCCCTTGCCGCCGTCGACCAATGGGCCAAGGAGTCCGTCAGCAGTGGTGCCGAAGCGTCCGCCCAGGACGCGGCACTGGTTTCTGACGCCATCGACGCTTTGCTCGGGGTGGAGCTCTAAGTCCGCAATCCCCGTGGAATGTGGAACGGCCCCGACGAAAGTCGGGGCCGTTCCACATTCTGCAGTCCAGTGTCCTTACGGGCGCTCTTTGCCGCGCCGCTTCAGGTAACGCTCGAATTCCCGGGCAATCGACTCGCCCGACGCTTCCGGAAGGTCTGCTGTGTCCTTCGCTTCCTCCAGCTGGCGCACGTATGCGGCAATTTCAGGGTCTTCCGTTGCGAGCTCATCCACGCCGCGTTCCCAGGCCTCGGACTCTTCGGCAAGAGCATGGCTGTCCAGCGGAACCTGGAGCAGGTCCTCGATCCGGTGCAGGATAGCGAGCTGGGCTTTGGGCGACGGCGGCTGGGCAACGTAGTGGGGGACAGCGGCCCACAGGGATACCGTGGGCAGGCCCGCCAGCAGGGCGAATTCAGCAAGGACCCCCACGATGCCTACAGGGCCCTCATACTGTGACGCTTCCAGGTTGAGGCGTTCCCGCAAGGAGTTGTCTTCGGTCGTGGTGCTGACCGGAATCGGGCGGCTGTGCGGAACGTCGGCAAGCAAGGCACCGACCAGGATGACGGCGTCCACCTTGAGCGCTTCAGCGTGCACCAGAAGTTCGGTGGTGTAGGCGCGCCACCGGTAGGAAGGTTCCGTTCCAAGGACAAAAACGGCGTCCACGTTGCTGTCCGGAACTGAGGCCTTGTAGATCCGTGTCGATGGCCATTTAACCTTTCGGGCGCCGGATGAAGTGCGCCGCACGGTGGGCCGGGTGAACTGGAAATCGTAATATTCCTCGGCGTCCACCGTGGCAACCTTTTTGCCGTCCCATAGTTTGTTCAGGTAGTGCAGGGCATCGCTGGCGGCTTCACCGGCGTCGTTCCACCCCTCGAAGGCAGCGATCATTACGGTGACGCGCTGGCCTTCCGCGGGTTCCTTGAGGAAACGCTCGGGCTCCGCGGTGATGTCCTGCCCTTCGGGGGTCCCGTCCACACTGTTCATCCACTCACCCTACGTCGAAGACCCTGATGGATGCATGGCATTTCGTGTCAACGCGTGTCCCATATTCGCCCACAGCACAACGCCAGGACTATCGACCACCAGGTTCCACGTAGACTGGAAACCATGCATTCGTTACCCAGCCAGCCCCTCCTCAAAGCCGTGCTCTGGGATATGGATGGCACACTCGTGGATACCGAACCCTATTGGATCGCTGCCGAGCGCGCCTTGGTGGAATCGCATGGCGGCAGTTGGTCACACCATCAAGCCATGCAGCTGGTGGGTCAGTCCCTGCTTCATTCGGCAGCCGTCCTGCAGGCCGCCGGCGTCCGGCTTGAGGCCCGTGAAATCGTGGACACGCTCAGCGCACAAGTCATTTCCGAGGTCCGCAGGGAAGTCCCGTGGCGGCCCGGTGCGCGTGAACTTCTCGATGACCTTCACACAGCAGGCATCCGTTGTGCGCTGGTGACCATGTCCGAAGGCCCCCTCGCCGGAGTAGTGGTGGAGAGCCTCCCCAAGCCTTACTTCGAGTTCATGGTCACCGGCGATACCGTAACCAACGGCAAGCCGCACCCTGAGGCCTACCTGACCGCGGTCGAACGCCTCAGGCTGGACGATCCCGCCCTGACCATCCACCATTGCGTGGCCTTGGAAGACTCCGTACCCGGTGCCACGGCCGCCATCGCTTCAGGGGTGGTCACAGTAGGCATTCCCCATCAGGTTCCCCTGCCGGAGGACCCACGCATGATCATGTGGCCCACCCTGGTGGGCCGGACGGCTCCGGATCTGCATCAGCTGGTCAATGACCGTTTCGCCACAGCGAACCTGCTTGAAGGGGCCAACTAGGTGAGCAGTCCCACCACTCCGCACCATGTTGTGACAAAGCGGGAAGGCATCCCGCTGGGCAGGATCGCGGGCGTTCCTGTCTACCTGGCGTACTCGTGGTTCGTTATCGCCGCCATCACCGTGGTCTTCTACGGCCCGGTTGTCATTGACTTGTTCCCGGGCATTGGCAACTGGGGATACCTGGTTGGGCTGGCCATCGCGTTGCTGCTTGCTGTGTCGGTGCTGATCCACGAACTGGCACACGCGCTGAGCGCCCGGGCGTTCGGGTGGCCCAGCGAGAAAATCGTCCTCAATCTCTGGGGCGGTCACACGCAGTTCGAGAACTTCACGGCTTCCCCCGGCCGCTCCGTCACCGTTGCCCTCGCCGGACCGGCTTCAAACTTCGTCATCGCCGGAGTGATGTGGGCGATTCTGTCAACACACACCCTGACCGGCGTACCCGCCATGCTCGCGGACATCCTGCGACTGGCAAACCTCGTGATCGGTATCTTCAACGTCCTTCCCGGCATGCCGCTGGACGGCGGCCGGCTGGTGGAATCCGCTGTATGGAAAGCCACCGGCAGCCAGGACAAGGGAACCATTGCAGCCGGCTGGTCGGGTCGGATCATCGTGGTTGCCCTGGTCATCTGGTTCATCGTTGTGCCCTTCCTGCAAGGGCAGCTGCCCAACCTGATGTACACCGTCATTACTGTCCTCGTCTGCGGTTTCCTGTGGATGAGCGCTTCAAGCTCCATCCATCACGCGAAACTGCGCAGCCGGCTGTATCTCGTCACCGCCGCCGGCCTGGCAGAGCCCGCCGTCGGAGTGCCCAACACAGCCACCGTGGCTGATGTCCTCGCCATCGCACCCGCGGGGAGTCCCGCCGTCGTGATCTTCGGACCCGACGGCAGGCCCCAAGGGGTGGTGGACAGCGGCGCCACCGCCAGCGTCCCGCCGGAAGCGGCGACGACGACGCCCGTCACCGCGGTCGCCCACGCCCTGGCAGCAGGTGCTTACGTCCCCGAATGGTCCAAGGGCCAGGAACTGATCCAGTACTTGGCGCGCCTGGAAGGCGGCGAATACGCTGTGGTGGACCACAACGGAATCGTCACCGGCCTGCTCCGCCAGGAGGCCGTCGTGACAGCCATAACAGGCAAGGAAGCCCGCCGGAGCGGTCGCCCCTGACTCAACGCCCGGTAGAGTTACATGCCGGCCGTCAAAGCAAAGAACCCACTGTCTCTGGCGCCACCAGCCAGCAACACGTCGCGGCCCAGCCGTACAAGAGCGAGGAACACCACATGAGCAGCGAAACCGCCGCCCCCGAGGCCAACGCAGGCCCTGACGAGGCAGCCACAGGCTCCACCCTGCAGCCGACGGGCGCTGCGCGGCGTCGCGGACCCTTCCGCGTGGGCGAGCGGGTCCAGCTCACGGACGAACGCGGCCGGATGAACACCATCATGCTGGAGGTCGGCGGCGCGTTCCATACCCACCGCGGTTTCCTGAACCACGATGAGATCATCGGCAAGATGGACGGCTCGGTGGTGACCAACAACGTCGGCCAGCAGTACCAGACGCTGAGGCCGCTGCTCTCGGACTTCGTCCTGTCCATGCCTCGCGGCGCGGCCGTTGTCTACCCCAAAGACGCCGGTCAGATTGTCACCATGGCCGACATCTTCCCCGGCGCCCGGGTTGTGGAAGCCGGCGTTGGATCCGGCGCGCTGTCCATCTCCCTGCTCCGTGCAGTAGGCGATGGCGGCTACCTGCACTCCTTCGAACGCCGGGAAGAATTCGCGGACATCGCCAGGGGCAACGTCGAAACCATCTTCGGCGGCCCGCACCCTGCGTGGCAGATCTCCCTCGGCGACTTCCAGGAGGAAGTCGTCAAGGCCGAAGCACCCGGGTCCGTTGACCGCGTGGTCCTGGACATGCTCGCCCCGTGGGAGTGCTTGGACGCAGTAGCAACAGTCCTGGCCCCCGGTGGCGTCTGGATCAACTACGTAGCCACCGTCACCCAGTTGTCGCGCACGGCCGAGGCCATCCGCGCTGATGGCCGCTTTACCGAGCCGGACGCCTGGGAATCCATGGTCCGCGGCTGGCACCTCGAAGGCCTCGCCGTCCGTCCCGACCACCGGATGGTTGCCCACACAGGCTTCCTGCTGGTCACCCGCCGGCTGGCCGATGGCGTGACGGGCATTTCCGTAAAGCGTCGTCCTTCCAAGACCGAATTCAGCGAAGAGGACCTCAACGCCTGGACCCCCGGCGCAGTCGGGGAACGTTCCGTATCGGACAAAAAGCTCCGCCGGGCCGCCCGTGACGCCATCGCCGGGACCAACGTCCAGGACGACCCCACGGTCACAAACTGAAAAGGTCACAATAGGGTCCGTATTCCGGATGTCACCCAGCACCCTGAGCTTTTCGGGACTAAGGTCTTGTTAAGCGCAGGAAGGGGCTGATGAATCGTGGATACGCCAAACAACGACCTTGGACGGCCGACGCCGGAGGATGCAAACACAGCGGCTGAGGAAGGGGCGGGCCGGGGTCCCGCCCCAGTTCAACCGCAGGAAGCTTCGACGGACCTGACTGTTGCCGAACGGCAGATCAACATCCTTCGGGACAAGCTGCGCCACATCGACCGCCAGCTGGCTGCCGCCACGCAGAACAACAGCAAACTCGTGAGCATGCTCGAAACGGCCAAGGCCGAAATACTCCGCTTGAAAGGCGCACTGGAGCAGGAGGGGCAGCCGCCCTACAGCTTCGGCACCGTGCTCCAGATCAACCCCCGCAAGCAGCCGGCGCCCGGCAACTCCGGGCAGGCAGCCACCGAAGAGTCAGTGGACATCTTCAATGCAGGCCGGAAGATGCGTGTGGGCGTCAGCCCGCTGGTGAACCTCAACCAGCTGGCAGTGGGACAGGAGGTCCTGCTCAACGAGGCACTCCTGATCGTGGCGGGGCTCGGGTACGAGCGGGCCGGTGAGCTGGTCACCCTGAAGGAAATGCTGGGCAAGGACCGCGCCCTGGTAGTCGGCCGCGCCGACGAAGAACGGGTGGTCCGGCTGTCCGGCGCCCTCCAGGAAATCCACCTGAAGGTGGGCGACGCCTTGTCGCTGGACTCCCGGACAGGTTACGCCCTGGAGAAGGTCCCGCGCGCCGAGGTGGAGAACCTGGTCCTGGAAGAAGTTCCGGACATCACCTACCAGGACATCGGCGGCCTGGGTCCCCAGATCGAACAGATCCGCGACGCCGTCGAACTGCCGTTCCTGCATCCGGACCTCTACCGCGAACATGGCTTGAAGGCGCCCAAGGGAATCCTGCTCTACGGCCCTCCGGGCTGCGGTAAGACCCTCATTGCCAAGGCGGTGGCGAACTCCCTCGCGGCCCGCGCGGCAGAACGCGCCGGCAACACCGACCTCAAGAGCTACTTCCTGAACATCAAGGGCCCTGAGCTCCTGGACAAGTACGTGGGTGAGACCGAACGGCACATCCGCCTGATTTTTGCCCGGGCCCGCGAGAAGGCCTCGGACGGCAGCCCCGTCGTCGTGTTCTTCGATGAGATGGACTCCCTCTTCCGCACCCGCGGCACCGGCGTATCATCCGACGTCGAAACCACCATCGTGCCGCAGCTGCTCAGTGAAATCGACGGCGTGGAGCGCTTGGACAACGTGATTGTCATTGGGGCTTCAAACCGCGAGGACATGATCGACCCCGCCATCCTCCGGCCAGGTCGGCTGGACGTAAAAGTAAAGATCCAGAGGCCGGATGCGGAGGCAGCGGCGGATATTTTCGGCAAGTACATCACCACGGACCTGCCGTTCCACGCCCAGGACCTTGCCGAGTACGGGGGAGACGTCCAGGCAACGGTGGATGCCATGGTCCAGCGCACCGTGGAGGCCATGTACTCCACCGAGAAGTCCAATGAGTACCTTGAGGTTACCTATGCCAACGGTGACACCGAGATGCTCTACTTCAAAGACTTCAATTCCGGAGCCGTGGTCCAGAACGTGGTGGACAGGGCCAAGAAGTACGCCATCAAGGACCTCCTGACCAACAACCAGAAGGGTCTTCGGATCGAGCACCTGCTGCGCGCAGTGGTGGATGAGTTCCGCGAGCACGAGGACATGCCGAACACCACCAACCCTGATGACTGGGCCCGGATTTCCGGCAAGAAGGGTGAACGCATCACTTACATCCGTACCATCGTCCAGGGCAAAGCCGGTCAGGAACCGGGTAAGTCCATCGAAACCACCGCCAACACGGGCCAGTACCTGTGACAGCAAGACCCGAAGGTACACAGGCCGGAAGCTTGCCTGCAGGCGGTGCCATGCGCGTCATGGGCTCGGAAACTGAATACGGTATCCACGCACCGTCGGCGCCCGGCGCCAACGCCACCATGATGTCCGCCAGGATCATCCAGGCCTACGCCACCGTCACCCGGCAGCGTGCGGCCGGAGGGGCGGAGACGCGCTGGGACTACACCGACGAGGAGCCGCTTCACGACGCCCGGGGCTGGACAGTGGACCGTGCGGCCGCTGATCCAAGTCAACTCACCGACCAGCCACCGGTTCTCGACGCCGAGGCCGTCGCCTTGGCGTACGGCCGGCAGGAGCTGGAATTGGACGGCGCGGATGAGACCGGTTCGTTGTTGATGAACATGGTCCTGGGAAACGGTGCGCGTCTCTACGTGGACCATGCGCACCCGGAGTATTCCAGCCCGGAGGTCACCAACCCCAGGGACGCCGTTACCTGGGATGCCGCCGGCGACGTCGTAGCGCTTGCCACGGTCCGGAAGGTGGCTGCGGACACCAGTCTGCCTGCCATAAACCTCTACAAGAACAACACCGACAACAAGTCGGTCTCCTATGGCTCCCATGAGAACTACCTCATGCCACGCTCGGTACCGTTCGGCGACATCATCCGGGGCCTGACCCCGTTCTTCGTCTCCCGGCAGGTGACCTGCGGTGCAGGTCGCGTGGGCCTTGGGCAGGACAGTTCCACCCCCGGCTACCAGATCAGCCAACGTGCCGATTTCTTCGAAGCGGAGGTGGGGTTGGAGACCACCATCCGCCGCCCCATCATCAACACCCGGGACGAACCGCACGCCACGGCGGACAAATACCGCCGCTTGCACGTCATCATCGGGGACGCGAACCTCAGCCAGGCCTCCAACTACCTCAAGTTCGGGACCACAGCCATGGTGCTGAGCCTCATCGAGGCCGGCCAGGCCCCCAAAATCGAGGTCCATGAGCCTGTCCAGGCCCTTCAAGCCGTCAGCCATGACACCACGCTTGCTGCCACAGTCCGGCTGCTGGACGGCCGCAGGGTGACGGGACTGGATCTTCAATGGATGTACTACGAAGCTGCGGCGAAACTTGCCCAGGAAACCGGAGTTGCGGATTCGGTGTCCGGTGACGGCCACACCCACGACGTCCTGGTGCGCTGGGAATCCACGTTGACAGCGCTGGGATCCGATGCCGGTTCAGCGTCGTCCTCCGTGGAGTGGGTGGCCAAGAAATCGATCCTGGAAGGCTACCGGAACCGGGACGGACTGGACTGGGACGATGCCAGGCTCGGTCTGGTGGACCTGCAGTGGTCCGATATCCGGCCAGAGAAGGGCCTTTACTACCGGCTGTTGTCCAACAACCGCATGATGCGTGTGGTGGACGACGGCGACATCGCCCGGGCGGTGACGGAACCGCCGTCGGACACCCGTGCGTACTTCCGCGGCCGATGCGTTTCGAGGTTCGGCAGGGACGTTGTCGGGGCAAGCTGGGACTCGGTCATCTTCGACGTTCCGGGGCTGGGAAAGCTCCAACGGGTACCAACACGCGAACCCTTGCGGGGGACGCAAGCGCTGACCGGTGCTTTGTTCGACCGCCATCAGGATGCTGGTGCATTCCTTGCCGAATTGCTGGGCCAGAACCCGCCGGCGCCAAGGGCCTGAGAGGTATCCGCCACAGCAACATTCGTACCTGCCCAAAGCCGTACGCAGCGGCCCGCAGCGTGGCAATATGGCAGTAGGAAGTCTCCAATATCAGGGGACTGACAGTAGGGAGAAAGAAAATGGCAGCTCAGGAACAGCAACAACCACAGTCACGGGAAACCGAAGCTGAAGTGGACGTCCCGGAGGCTCCGCCTGCAGCGCCCGAAGCCCAGGCGTCCGAGGCAACCCAGGGCGTGGACGATCTCCTCGACGAAATTGACGGCGTTCTGGAATCCAATGCCGAAGAGTTTGTCCGGGCTTTCGTCCAAAAGGGCGGCCAGTAACCGGCCCCGAGCAAGGATTCACAACCCGGACGGCGTGAGGCCGCCGGGCACCGGAACGCAGAGTCGAAGGAGTGCAGCAATGCAGGACCCATCAAACGGCCCCCTGGCCACCCAGGCAACGTCTTCATTTACCGAGCATCTCCAACGCTCGCGTCCTGAACTCCTTCCCTTCAGCCAGGCGCTTCCCGCCGGTACCGTGCCGTCATCGCCGCACGCCACCACGATCGTTGCACTGACGTTTGCCGGCGGCGTGCTGATGGCGGGCGATCGCCGCGCCACCATGGGCAATGTCATCGCCAGCCGCCACATCGAGAAAGTGTTTCCGGCCGATGAATTTTCGGTGCTGGGTATCGCCGGCACCGCGGGCCTGGCCATCGACATCACCCGCCTGTTCCAGGTGGAGCTGGAGCACTACGAAAAAATCGAGGGAACGCTCCTGAGCCTGGTGGGCAAAGCCAACCGCCTGGGCGCAATGATCCGGGGGAACCTTCCCATGGCGATGCAGGGGATGGCCGTGATCCCGCTTTTCGCCGGATTCGACCACGTCAGCGGCGTTGGGCGGCTTTTCTCCTACGACGTCACGGGCGGTCGCTATGAAGAGCAGGAACACCACTCTGTGGGCTCGGGTTCGGTGTTTGCCAGGGGCGCATTGAAGAAGCTGTGGAGGCCCAACCTCTCGGAGGAAGACGCCGTCGCCGTTGCGGTTGAAGCCCTGTACGACGCCGCTGACGATGATTCCGCTACCGGCGGACCGGACCCCGTCCGCCAACTCTGGCCTGTGGTCTATACCGTGAACCGGGCCGGTAACCGAAGAATCCCCGAACGCGACCTTGCAGCAATCGCCGGAGCGATCGTCGAATCGCGGGCCATCGCCGGACGGGAGGCCTGACATGACGCAGCAGTTCTACGTTTCTCCGGAACAACTGATGAAGGACCGCGCGGACTTCGCCCGCAAGGGCATCGCCCGGGGCCGGTCCGTAGTGGTCATCAGCTGCGCCGACGGCATCGCCCTGATCGCGGAGAACCCGTCACCATCCCTGCACAAGATCGGCGAGATCTACGACAAAATCGCCTTCGCTGCCGTGGGCAAGTACAACGAGTTCGAGAGCCTGCGCCAGGCGGGGGTCCGCTATGCCGACGTCCGTGGTTACTCCTACGACAGGGAAGACGTCACGGCCCGCGGGCTGGCCAGCGTCTACGCACAGAGCCTGGGAGCTGTGTTCACCGCAGAACAAAAGCCTTTCGAGGTGGAGTTGGCGGTGGCTGAGGTCGGACCGGCACAGGAGCAAGACCACCTCTACCGCCTGACCTTCGATGGTTCAATCGCCGATGAGAACGGTTTCGTGGTCATGGGCGGCCTGGCAGATCAGATTTCCGACGTCGTCCGCGGGGCTTGGGAGTCCGAGCTCACTTTGGCCGGGGCCATGCGCCTGGCCCTGCGCGCCCTGGCAGCAGACAAGGAAGTGGAAGCCCTGCCTGCCACCGCCGTCGAGGCCGCAGTCCTCTACCGCGCGTCGGAGAGCCACCGCGGATCACGCAGGGCGTTCCGACGCCTGCTGCCCGAGGACATGACCCGGTTGCTCAACGAGGAGGCCTGAGATGGACAAACGAATATTCGGCATCGAAACAGAATTCGGGATCTCCTATTCGAGCCCGGATTCGCGTCCGCTGGCGCCGGAGGAGGTGGCGCGGTACCTCTTCAGGAAAGTGGTCAGTTGGGGAAGGTCTTCCAACGTTTTCCTGACCAACGGCTCCCGGCTTTACCTTGACGTCGGCTCGCACCCGGAATATGCCACAGCCGAGTGCGATGACCTCGCCCAACTCATCGCCCACGACAGGGCGGGCGAACTCATTCTTGACGACCTCGTGGACGAGGCCCAGACCAGGCTGGCCGCGGAGGGCTTCAACGGAACCGTCTACCTTTTCAAAAACAACACGGATTCGGCGGGCAACTCCTACGGAAGCCATGAGAACTACCTGATTCCGCGCCGCGGGGAATTCTCCCGCCTGGCGGAGATCCTGATTCCGTTCCTGGTCACCCGGCAGCTCATCGCGGGAGCGGGCAAGGTTCTGAAGACTCCGCACGGAGCCACCTTTGCTTTCTCCCAGCGTGCCGACCACATCTGGGAGGGCGTGTCATCGGCGACAACCCGGTCACGTCCCATCATCAACACGCGCGACGAGCCGCACGCTGATGCCGAGTTCTACCGTCGCCTTCACGTGATCGTGGGCGACTCCAACATGTCCGAGACATCGGCACTGCTCAAGGTCGGCACCGTAGACCTGATCCTCCGCATGATCGAGTCCGGTGTCATCATGCGGGACATGCGCATGGAAAATCCCATCCGAAGCATCCGCGAAATCTCGCACGACCTGAGCGGCCGGGCATTGGTCCGCCTGGCCAACGGCAGGCAGCTTACTGCACTGGATATCCAGCGCGAGTACCTCACGAAAGTGACGGACTTCGTAGCTACGAACGGTGCGCACAATGCCCATGTTCCCCTGATCCTGGACTTGTGGAAGCGGACGCTCGATGCCATCGAGACCGGTGACACCAGCACCATTGACACCGAGGTTGACTGGGCCATCAAGAAGAAGCTCATGGACGGCTACATGCGGCGGCACGGACTGAGCCTGGATTCGCCGAGGATCGCCCAGCTGGACCTCACGTACCATGACATCTCAAGGCAGCGGGGCTTGTTCTTCCTGCTCCAGTCCAGGGGAGCTGCACGCAGGCTGGTCACGGAGACTGACGTCAAGGACGCCGTGGATGCACCGCCACAGACCACCCGGGCTAAGTTGCGTGGGGATTTTGTGCGTCGGGCACAGGAACTTGGCCGCGACTACACCGTCGACTGGGTCCACCTGAAGCTCAACGACCGCGCCCACCAGACCATTCTCTGCAAGGACCCCTTCCGGAGCGAGGACGAACGGGTGGACGCGCTTCTGGACTCCATGGGCTGAAGCTTTCTATAAGCTGGCTCCCAGCTTTACGGGCTATTCTGGATAGTGGTCTCTTTCCAGGAGACAACCTGCTTGGAGGCGCTCTGCGCTGTTCCGAGTGTCCCTTGCCCCGACGAAAGTGTCTTTTTTGTGCGCCGACTCCTAGCAATTCTTCTTCCCGCCCTGCTGCTCATGACCGCGTGCGGCGGAAGCAACCCGGCCGCCGAGCCCACCAGCCAGTCCGCCGGTGATACCTCCAAGCTCGACTCCGTGAAAGTGACGGACAATGGTAACGACAAAGCACCCGGCGTTGAGTTCGCCAAGCCGCTGAGCGTCACCGAGCCCACCGTCAAGGTGGTTGTCGAAGGTGACGGGGAGCGTGTGAAGGCCGGCCAGACAGCCGAACTCGTCTACGTGGCCGTCGACGGCAACGACGGCAAGACCGTGGAAGACGCCTACACCAACGGGCCTCAGCCGATCGACTTGACGGACGAACTGAAGTCCGGCAACCAGCAGATCTACAACGCAATCGTTGGAGCCAAGATCGGCTCGCAGATTGCCTTCGCAACTCCGGGCAACGCTTCGGCGTCACCGGCCGCCTCCACGCAGCTGGTCGTCTTCAAGCTGCTCTCGGCCAAGGACCCGGCCCCGGTGCTGGACAAGCCGGAGGGCGAGACTGTGACTCCTCCCGCGGGTCTGCCGACGGTGAAGGAAGACGACAAGGGTATTCCGCAGATCTCCGTTGACGGTGTTGCTGCTCCCAAGGAACTGATTTCCCAGGACCTCATCAAGGGCAAGGGCGCCGTCGTCAAGGCAACCGACACACTGACCGTGAACTACGTAGGTGTGAACCTCGTTGGCGGCACCAAGTTCGATTCCAGCTACGACCGCGGAAAGTCCACCAGTTTCCCGCTCACCGGCGTGATCAAGGGCTGGACCCAGGGGCTGGAGGGCAAGACTGTTGGCTCCCGCGTTCTCTTGGTGATTCCGCAGGATCTCGCTTACGGGGCCGCCGGCCAGGGACAAGCCAAGGGCGACCTCGTCTTCGTCGTGGACATCCTGGGCGTTAAGTAACCACACAGGAAAACGCAGGCACTGGCTTAGGCTGGTTCCTGACACCAATTCATCACTGACACCAAGGAGTATCCATGTCATTTGGTCAGCGTGACTTCGACCGCACCAAGCCGGAGATTGACTTCCCCGAAGGCGACGTCCCCACGGACCTCGTCATCACGGACCTCATCGAGGGCACGGGCCGTGAAGCCCAGGCCGGAGACACTGTCTCCACCCACTACGTTGGCGTTGCCTGGTCCACGGGCGAAGAGTTCGACGCCTCCTGGGGCCGCGGAGCTCCTCTGGACTTCCGCGTCGGAGTTGGCCAGGTTATCCAGGGCTGGGACCAGGGCCTCCTGGGCATGAAGGTCGGCGGCCGCCGTCGCCTGGAGATCCCCTCGGAGCTGGCCTACGGCTCCCGCGGGGCCAGTGGCGCCATCAAGCCGAACGAAGCACTGATCTTCGTGGTTGACCTCGTGGCTGTCCGCTAGGATCCAGCTGTTCTGCAGGGCGCGTCATCTTCCGGTTCAACCGGCCGGTGACGCGCCTTGCTGGTTTCCCGCTGGACTTTAGTAACGTAGCAACCGTGTCCGCATCCCGCACTGAACGACTCCTGAACCTTCTCCTTGCTTTGCTCAACACCAAGGTGGGGCTTTCGCGCTCCATCCTGCGCGAAAAGGTCTACCACGATACCGCCGGAAACGATGTCGCCTTTGGGCGCATGTTTGAGCGGGACAAGGCCGACCTCAAGCAGTTCGGCTTCGAGGTGGAAACGTTGATGGACCCCAGCAATTTCGGCGCTGATGACCCCGCCTCAGCGCGCTACAGGATCGGCAAGGACTCCAACCGGCTTCCGGAAGTGAAGCTGACTCCGGCTGAGTGCACGGTCCTCCTGTTGGCCGCCCAGCTGTGGGAGCGCGCTGCCTTGGGAAATGCTGCCGCCAATGCCGTCCGCAAGTTGCAGGCCGCGGGCGGATTCACCGACGTCGAGCTTCCTGCCGGGGTTCAGCCGCGGATCAAACCTGCCGGACAGGCTTTTGACGACGTCGTTGCAGCCATGCACGGCAGGCACCCCGTCCGTTTCGGCTACCTGGCTGTCAGCACCGGGCGTGAGGAAACCCGCGAGGTGGAGCCTTGGGGGCTCGGCAGCCGTTTCGGCCAGTGGTACCTGGTGGGCTTCGACCGGGGGAGGGGCGCCAAGAGAATCTTCCGGCTCTCACGGATGACCACGGCACTGACCGTGGTGGCGGGCGGCAGTTTTGAACCGCCGGAAGGCTTCAATGCCAAGGCCGAGCTCGCTGCGCTTAACGAGCTGCCGCTTCAAAAAGCCGTCCTGGACGTGGACGAGGGCCGATTGCTGGCACTGCGCAAGAGGGCAGTCGTCACCGGCCCGGCCCCTGACAAGGGCGGCCGTGACCGGATCCAGGTCGATTTCAGGGACCCCGAACAACTCGCCGAGGAGCTTGCCTCCTATGGTCCCCACGTGAAGGTGGCAGAACCGGCCGACTTGCGCAACGCCGTCGTCCGGCGCCTTCAGGCCGCCGAAGACTTCGGCACCGCACCGGCAGTGGAGGTGGAGTTCCCCGAAGCAGGCCGCGCACCGCGTGCCCGGAAACGTACGTCGGAAGACCAGCTGACCAGGATGCTGCAGTTGGTGCCGTTCCTGGTCCATCACCAGGGCCTGCATATCCAGGAGGTGGCGGACCGTTTCGGCGTCTCCCGCAAGGACCTGATCGATGACCTCAAGATCCTCATTTGCTCCGGGCTTCCCGAAGGTTACCCGGATGACCTGCTGGACATCCAATGGGAAAACGACCATGTGTACATCTCCGAGCATCTGGACCTGAACAGGCCGGTACGGTTCAGCGAGGACGAGGCCGCGGCGTTGCTGACCGGACTGGCAATGCTGGGTGATCTACCCGCCTTGGCAGGGATGGCCGACGACGAGGCCGGCAGTGCTCTGGAATCGGTCACCATCAAACTGACCGGCGCTGCAGGACAGGCCGGCCGCTTGGCCGGTTCAGTGGCCGGCCAGTCGGTGGCACCGGAACAGTCCGAGGCCTTTGCCACCATCACGCAGGCCATCAGGGACGGGCACCAGCTGCGGCTGCGGTATTTGTCCCTGCAGCGCGACGAGGTGAGTGAGCGGGACGTGGACCCTTTGCGGCTGTACTCCATGGACAACACCTGGTATTTCGAGGCCTACTGCCACAGCAAGGCCGGAATCAGGAATTTCAGGCTGGACAGGGTGGAGGCGCTGGAACCGAACGGCCGGCCCGTGACGGGCCCCGCCCCGACCGGGAAGGACTTTCCCGCGCGGCTGTTCACTCCAAACGAGGACGACCTCCAGGTTGTGCTGCAGTTGACCCGACAGGGCGCCGGGCTCGCAGATGACTACTACGCCGAGCGCACGGCCCAACTGCCCGACGGCGGCCTGCTGGCCGAGGTCCGCTTCGGCGACCCAGGGTGGTTGCCCATGTTCGTGGCACAGCATGGGGGGACGGTACGGATCCTCCAACCAAGGGCCCTTCAGGACGACGCCATCACATGGGTGAAGGCTGCTTTGGCCCAGTACGACTCTGCTGCAGACGTCCAGGCTGGCTAGACTACTCAGATGCCTTGGTGGTTCTGGATCCTGTTGTGGATCGCACTCGTAGCTCTTGCACTGCTCCTTCACTTGACGCTGGGTTATCGCTTGTTCCGGAAATTCATGGCCACTGTTCATGAACTGGGCGACGCCGGGAAACGTTTCAGCAACCTTTCTCCTGCCGCGGAAACCTCCGACGCAGAGGTCGCCGAAGACCGCGCCGCACCGGGATCGGCAATTTTTGCCTCCCCGGATCAGATGCGTCATGATTACCTGACGGCCAAAGCCTTCCGGCAGGAAGTTCGCCGCCAAAAGCGTGTTCAACGCAAAGCGGAGCGGGGTCAGCCGCAATCCCTGCACGACATTGAATTCAGATAGACGTAGGATGTATCCAAAAGGAAAGGACCTCCCCACATGAGGCTCGAAGGCTGGCATCTCATCATCATCATCGTCCTGGCTCTGGTGCTTTTTGCCGCACCGAAACTGCCGTCCATGGCGCGCAGCATTGGGCAGTCGATGCGTATTTTCAAGTCTGAAGTCCGGGAAATGAAAAAGGACGGTTCTTCCGAGGCGAAGGACTCCCAGGACGGTTCCGACGCCGTGGAAGGCAAGGTCGTAGGCCACCCGGACGCGAAGACGCCGAACATGAAGGCACAAAACACCGGCGAGACCGACGTTCCGCCCTCCAACCGCGTCTAAAGAGAAGTGGTAGAGACGAAGGGGCGCAAGGCCAACCCCGAAGCCCGGATGGCGCTCCTTGACCATCTCAAGGAGCTGAAGAACCGGCTCTTCAAGGCTGCAATCGGCGTTATCCTCGGGACCGTGGTGGGCTTCATTGTCTACCAACCGCTCCTGGAGGCGTTGATCAAGCCGATCAAAGACCTCAATGAAAAAGAGGGTCGCGCCGCCACACTGAACTTCGATGGCGTAGCCAGTTCGTTCGACCTCATGGTCCAGGTCTCGGTATTCCTTGGCGTTCTGCTGTCGAGCCCGGTCTGGATCTATCAGCTCTGGGCTTTCATTGTGCCCGGCCTGCACAAGAAAGAACGTCGCCTCGCGTTGTCGTTCGTGGCAGCGGCGGTACCGCTGTTCATTGGTGGCGTTCTTCTTGCCTGGCTTGTCCTGCCCAATGCCGTGCGGGTCCTGACGGATTTCACCCCCGTTGGCGGCTCAAACTTCATCAGCGCTGAAATCTACCTTGCGTTCGTCCTCCGGCTCCTGTTGGCGTTCGGCATTGCCTTCCTGGTTCCAGTGGTGCTTGTCGGCCTGAACCTGGCCGGCATCGTCAAAGGCAAGCAGCTCATCAAGAGCTGGCGTATCACCATTTTCCTGGTGTGCTTGTTCGCCGCCATGGCCGCGCCCGGCGCTGATGCCATGAGCATGTTCTACCTGGCAGCACCTATGCTGTTGCTCTTTTTCGCAGCTATTGGGGTGTGCCTCCTCAATGACCGTCGCCGTGAACGCCGCGCCATCAAGCGTGCGGCCGAGACGGAAGCCACTGCGGATATCGCCACCCCGGCCTCGGATCTGGAGAATCTCTAGACCTTGGGCCACTAGGCTTGATGCATGTCTTCGTTTCCCGGGTCTCCTTCTCCATCAGAGCGTTACCAGGCGGCAGCTGAGAGGGCGGCCGAGGCCAAAACCTATCTCGGTGCCTTCGCCGGATCACTGAACTTCGAGCTGGATGATTTCCAACGCGAAGCCTGCAAATCCTTGCAGGAGGGCCGGGGTGTACTGGTGGCAGCACCCACCGGGGCCGGTAAGACGATCGTCGGCGAATTCGCCATCTTCCTGGCCCTTCAACGGGGACTCAAGGCTTTCTACACCACCCCCATCAAGGCCCTGAGCAACCAGAAGTATTCGGAGCTGGCAGAAAAGTACGGCTCGGCCAACGTTGGTCTGCTGACGGGCGACACCACCATCAACGGTGAAGCACCAGTAGTGGTGATGACCACCGAAGTCCTGCGGAACATGCTGTACGCCGATTCCGAGACGCTCAGTGACCTCGGCTTTGTTGTGATGGATGAAGTTCATTACCTCGCTGACCGCTTCCGGGGTGCCGTGTGGGAAGAAGTCATCATCCACTTGCCCAGTGAAGTGCAGGTTGCTTCTCTGAGCGCGACCGTATCCAACGCAGAAGAGTTCGGCGCCTGGCTCGATACCGTCCGGGGCGACACTGATGTGATCGTCTCCGAGCACCGTCCCGTGCCACTCTGGCAGCACGTCATGGTGGGCCGGGAGATTGTTGACCTTTTTGCCGGCGATACCACCTTCGACGAGATTGCTCCTGTTGCGCCGGGCGAGCAGGAAACCGACGTGCCGGACCTCTCCGAGGCCGCAGAGCCAACCCGGGAACCCAGCGGCGGCCGCCGCACATCAGCCAAGGGCTCGGCCACCACAAAAGTGCGCCAGGCAGTCACCGGTCCTGAATTTGAGGTGAATCCTGATCTTCTGGCCATGGCACGTTCCGAGAGCCGCATGAACATGAACGGACGGTTCGGCCACGGTGGACGGAGCCGTCGTCGTCAGGACCGGTACCGTGACGAACGCCAGCAGTCCGAACAGCGCAGTCCGGTACGCAAGGCGAGCCGCCCGCAGGTCATCGAGAGCCTCCGGCGGCAGGATCTCCTTCCTGCCATCACGTTCATCTTCTCCCGGGCAGGCTGTGATGCAGCCGTTGCCCAGTGCGCTGCCTCCGGCCTGTGGCTCACCACGGAACGGGAGCAACAGATCATCGCCCAGCGCGTTGATGAAGCGAGCCACGAAATACCCGCAGACGACCTGGACGTTCTGGGCTTCTGGGGTTGGCGTGACGGCCTGGTCAGGGGCTTCGCGGCCCACCACGCCGGAATGCTTCCCACGTTCAAGGAAGTGGTGGAAAAGCTCTTCGCGGACGGCTTGGTCAAGGCGGTCTTCGCCACCGAAACGCTGGCATTGGGCGTCAACATGCCCGCCCGGTGCGTGGTCCTGGAGAAGCTGGAGAAGTTCAACGGTGAAGCGCACGTCAACATCACAGCGGGGGAGTACACCCAGCTGACGGGTCGTGCCGGGCGGCGGGGGATCGACGTCGAAGGCCATGCCGTTGTGTTGTGGCAACCCGGGACTGACCCAGCGGCAGTGGCAGGCCTGGCCTCCAGGCGCACCTACCCCTTGAACTCCAGTTTCAGGCCTACCTACAACATGAGCATCAACCTCATTGCCCAGTTCGGGCGGGTGCGGGCACGCGAAATCCTGGAGTCCTCCTTCGCGCAGTTCCAGGCTGACCGATCCGTCGTGGGCCTTGCCCGCCAGGTCCGTGGCCGTGAAGAATCGCTGGCGGGCTACGCCAAGTCCATGAGCTGCCATTTGGGCGACTTCACCGAGTACGCCAAGCTCCGGCGGGAATTGACAGACGCTGAAAACTTCGCGGCACGTGACCATCAGCGTGCCCGTAAGTCACGCGTCGCCGATTCCCTGGCGAGGCTGATTCCGGGCGACGTCATCAGCGTCTACAGCGGCCGGCTCGCAGGGCACGCGGTGGTTCTGGATGTTGACCCCAACGCCCGCGAACCACGGCCATCGGTCCTGACCCAGGACAACCAGCTCCGCCGGATCGGTGTCCACGACCTCGACGGTCCCGTGTCCCCGGTGACCCGCATCCGCATTCCCAAGTCATTCAATGCCAAGGTGCCAAAATCCCGGCGCGACCTCGCATCGTCCATGCGCCATGCCATCAGCGAGGACGCGCCGCAACGCCACCGGAACAGCCGGCACGAGGACTTTGGCTTGGGCTCCCGGCTGCCGGACCAGGAAAAGAAGATCGCGGATCTCCGACGCGCACTGCGGGCACATCCGTGCCATGGCTGCAGCGAGCGGGAGGACCACGCGCGCTGGTCGGAGCGCTGGTGGAAGCTCCGTAAGGAAACCGACGGTCTGGTCCGCCAGATTCAAGGCCGTACCAACACGATCGCCAAAACCTTCGACCGTGTATGCGAGGTCCTCTCCGTTTACGGATACCTGGAAACAAACGACGCCGGTGACGTCATCATCAGTGCCGACGGGCAGCGTCTCCGCCGGATCTACGGTGAGAAGGACCTGCTCATTTCCCAGTCCATACGGCAAGGTGCCATCAACGACCTCGATGCGGCGGAACTGGCTTCCTTCGCCAGCACCTTGGTCTATCAGGCCAAACGTGAAGACCGTGGGCTTCGTCCGAAGATGCCAACCATTTCGCTGGAAACGGCCGTGGACGTGGTTGTCCGGGAGTGGTCCCGGCTGGAGGACACCGAGGAGCAACACCGGCTCCCGCTGACAGGCGAACCCGAACTCGGATTGATGTGGCCCATGTACAAGTGGGCCAAGGGGCGCCACCTGCAGGAGGTACTCAGTGGAACGGACCTGGCGGCTGGAGACTTTGTCCGCTGGGCCAAGCAGGTAGTGGACCTCCTGGACCAGCTCGCCAAGATCCCACAGCTCGACCCCCGGCTGGCCCGAATTTGCCGTGAGGCCATCGATTTGGTCCGCCGGGGCGTGGTGGCATACTCCACGGTGGCCTAGCCGGCTGTCCCATGATTGATTTGTTGTCAACGCTCAAGGAGCCCAAAGCATGAACCAGCCAGGCGCGTCAGCCGGCCAGCACCCCGACGGATCCGGCCGCAAGGTCACCATGTACCGCAATGGTTCCATCTACACGGCGGCGGATCCCTTTGCGACGGCCATGGTGGTGGACGGAGACACAGTGGCATGGGTGGGGTCCGAACAAGCTGCGACCTCCATCGCCGACTCGTCCATGGAAATCATCGATCTCCGCGGCGCCCTGCTTGCTCCTGGATTTGTGGACTCCCACGTCCATTTGACGGAAACCGGAGTGGCCCTCGCCGGCCTCCAGCTGGGTACCGTTCGTTCCGCTGCAGAATTGCTCGACGCCGTTGCCGCCGTGGGTGGTACGGGCACCATTCTTGGCCATGGCTGGGATGAGACGACGTGGAACGACCCCACGCTGCCCAGCATTGCAGAAATTTCCCGGGCAGCCGGTGACCGTCAGGTCTATTTGTCGCGCGTCGACGTCCACTCCGCCCTGGTTTCACCTTCACTGGCCGCGGCCGCGGGACTCGAAGGACTCGACGGCTTCACAGGAAGCGCGCGCGTGGTGCGGGCAGCGCACACAGCGGCCCGCCTGACTGCGCGGAAGTTCCCCGGGCATGACCGGCGCAGGTACCAGGAGCAAGCGCTGCAGGAGGCCGCTTCGCACGGCTACGTCGCCTTGGCTGAGATGTCCGCGCCGCACATCTGCGGCCCCGAGGACCTCTTGTCAGCCGTGTCCTGGAACGACAGGGGGGACCAACCCGAAGTGCTCCCTTACTGGGGCGAGCTGGCCACGTCCCAGGAGCACGCCAAGGCGATTCTGGACGGTTTGGGCACCAGCGTCCTGGGCCTCGCCGGCGACCTCAACGTGGACGGCTCCATCGGTTCGCGCACAGCTGCCTTGTTGGACGATTACTCCGATGCCCCCGGGCAGCGGGGCAGCCTCTACCTCTCGGTGGACGAGGCAAGCAAACACCTCGCCGCCACGTCGGCGCTGGGTATTCAGGCAGGTTTCCACGTCATAGGTGACGCCGGCCTTGCAGCCGTCCTGGACGCGCTGGACGCCGCAGCGGCCGAAGTGGGGGAGCAGCGCATCCGGGCGGCGGGCCACAGGCTTGAACACGTGGAATTGGCTGACCAGTCCTCCATAGACAGGCTGGCGAAGTACTCCGTGACCGTCAGCGTCCAACCGGGCTTTGACGCTGCTTGGGGCGCGCCCGGCGGTTTGTACGAGCAACGTCTCGGGAGCCGGAGCGCCGGCATGAACCCGTTCGCCTCGTTCTACTCCAGTGGCGTACCCATTGCCTTTGGCAGTGACAGCCCCGTTACTGCGCTCCGACCCTGGTCCAGCGTCCGCGCTTGCCTGGAGCACAGCAACCCGGAACAACGCATCTCGGCACGCGCCGCATTTTTGGGGCACACACGCGCAGGATGGCGTGCGGCGAAACACAGGAACCCCCTGATGGGACAGCTGGTCCCTGGCGCCCCGGCCAGTTTTGCGGTGTGGGAGGTGGAAGAGCTGATGGTCCAGGTTGCTGACAGCCGGGTACAGTCCTGGAGCACGGATCCCCGCGCACGGACACCACTGCTGCCCGCCCTTGACACAGGATCGGACCCCCGCTGCCTGCAGACTGTCCGTGAGGGCCGTGAACTGTTCGCCCACGAATCACTTCGCGTATAGTCCTTCGGGTCCGGTCCTTCGGGTCCGGGCGGAATTCCCGGGACTCGACTGAAGCCCTGTGGCCGGCGCCACAGGCGCGAAAGTCACGGCCGCCGTCGTCCTATAATGGAGAGTTGCGCCAGAACGCCTGCTGCCAGGCTGGTCCGGCACACTGACCGCTCCATCAAGGAAAGGCCTCTTCTTGCGTGTCCTGACGATCATTCCCACCTACAACGAGCTGGAATCGCTCCCCGTGACGCTGGGACGGCTGCGCGCAGCGGTACCCGACTCGGATGTCCTGGTGGTCGACGACAACAGCCCTGACGGCACGGGAAAGCTTGCCGACGACTTCGCCGCTGAGGACAGCCAGGTGCACGTCCTGCACCGCAAGGGCAAGGAAGGCCTGGGGGCTGCCTACATTGCAGGCTTCAAGTGGGGTCTGGCCGCCGGCTATGACGTCCTCGTCGAAATGGATGCGGACGGTTCGCACAAGCCCGAGCAGCTGCCCCTCCTCCTCGATGCCGTCCGGGACGGCGCGGACCTCGCCATGGGTTCCCGCTGGGTTCCTGGCGGGAGCGTCGTGAACTGGCCCCTCTACCGCCAGGCCATCTCGCGCGTCGGCAGCACCTATGCCCGCATCATGCTTGGCGTCAAGATCAAGGACGTCACCGGTGGATACCGGGCATTCCGCCGCAGCACGCTTGAGGCACTGAACCTGGACGAAGTCGAGTCAGTCGGTTACGGCTTCCAGGTTGACCTGGCCTGGCGCGTGGCCAAGCTTGGCCTTCGCATCGAAGAGCGCCCCATTACGTTCGTGGAACGCGAACTCGGAGCATCCAAGATGAGCGGCAACATTGTGGTGGAAGCCATGATCAACGTCACCAAGTGGGGACTGGCAGCACGCTGGGCGAAGCTCACGCGCAAGTCGCCCGAAACCGCGAAGTAGCATTAACAGGCAAAGGCCGGGTCCGGTTCCATAAGGAACCAGGCCCGGCCTTTGCTGTTTGTCTTGGGAGACTATGCCGAACGGCGTTCTCCGCGGCGTTCACGCAGGATGTTGAGGCGATCCTCAAGGATCTGCTCCAACTCAGGAAGGCTGCGGCGTTCCAGCAGCATGTCCCAGTGCGTGCGGACGGCTTTCTCGTTGGCATCCACGGGACGCTCGCCATCGACCAGGAGCGCTTCCTTCCCCGTTTTGGAAACCCAAACGGGAGGGATCTCTGCTTCGGAGGAGAAGGTTACGAAGACCTGCTCGCCATCCTCGCAACGGTACTCGACCCGCTGACGCGGTGCCGGTTCAACGCCGGATTCAGTTTCCATGCTTTGGGCGCCAAGACGCATACCCCGCAGGCTGCGATCGCTCATGATTACTCCCTCTGTCTGTTCGCGGAGCAGGAACTCCGCGCTAGCCGTAAGCCGTTTTCACGATCCTTACGGACTACTTCTGCACACCTTGCATCACTAATTGCAACGCCTGGCCAAGCTTTTATGTTCCGTCCACGCTGAACCAGCCGGACAAATATCCCATTATACGCTGATCCAAGCCGACTACTCAAAAGCTTGCAGACGCAGCGGGCGGCCAGCCGGAATGGCTGACCGCCCGCGTTGTCACTACGGAGCAGAAACTATTCGGTGGGACGTGCTGGTTCCCCTGTCGCCACCGGCTCCGGGGACTTCGAACTGCCGTCGAACAGGCCCGCGACGGGAGAGTCGGAGTTGTTCCCACCAAGCGCACCACCGATGCCCTTGAGGGCCTCGCCAACCTCGCTGGGGATGATCCAGAGTTTGTTGGAGCTGCCTTCGGCGATCTTCGGAAGTGTCTGAAGATACTGATAGGCAAGAAGCTTCTGGTCCGGGTTGCCCTTGTGGATGGCATCGAAGACCTTCTGGATGGCTTGCGCTTCACCATCTGCCCGGAGGATGGCCGCTTTCGCATCACCTTCAGCGGCGAGGATCGCGGCTTGGCGCTGTCCTTCTGCGGTGAGGATCTGCGACTGCTTGGTGCCTTCGGCGGTCAGGATGGCTGCACGGCGGTCACGCTCTGCACGCATCTGCTTTTCCATCGAGTCCTGGATGGAGTGGGGCGGGTCGATCGCCTTCAGTTCCACCCGCGAGACCCGGATTCCCCAGCGGCCCGTTGCTTCGTCCAATACGCCACGCAGCTGACCATTGATCTGGTCGCGGGACGTGAGGGCTTCTTCGAGGTTGAGTCCACCCACCACGTTGCGGAGCGTGGTGGTGGTCAACTGTTCAACAGCCTGGATGTAGTTGGCGATCTCGTACGTTGCCGCCCTCGGATCGGTCACCTGGAAGTAGACCACGGTGTCAATCGAGACCACCAGGTTGTCTTCGGTGATGACGGGCTGCGGCGGGAAGGACACTACCTGTTCGCGCAGGTCGAGCAACGGCAGCAGCCGGTCGACAAACGGAATCAGGATGGTCAGTCCCGGGTTGAGCGTGCGCTGGTACTTGCCGAGCCGTTCAACGACGCCGGCCCGTGCCTGCGGGATGATCCTTACCGAGCGGACCAACACGATGATGACAAAAATAACGAGAACAATCAGCACAATTGCCGCTGCTGTTCCTCCTAAGCCGTCCATACATCTCCTTCGTTCCCCAATTGCGTGGTTTGATGAGGCTGTGCGCGGGCAGGTTGCCCTTGACCGGCAGCGGCCTGAATTCCGGGTACGACCAACGTCAGCGGGGGCTGTTGTCGGAAGCCGGGGCGACCACCGCCGTCGCTCCGTCAATTTTGGTGACCTGGACAGTAGCCCCGGCGTCAAGGACGCCGGTAGCGCTGCGGGCGCTCCACACGTCGCCGCCGATCTTTACCAGCCCGCTGGTGCTGCTCACGGCTTCAATGACGAGGGCAGGCTGGCCGATGAGCCGGTCTATGTTGGAAAGCTGTTCCGCGGGTCCTTTGCGCAGGTGGTTCAAAGCCACTGGCCGCACGAAAACGATCATCAAGAGGGAAACAACGCAGAAAATGACGATCTGCAGCCAGAAGTCGGCGCCCGAAAAGTCCGCGATCAGCCCGGCAAGCGCGCCGCCGCCCAGCATGATGAAGAAGAGGTCGAGAGTGAGCATCTCCACCACCGCGAACGCGAGGAAGACCGTGAGCCAGAGAGCCCACCAATTTTCGCCGAGCCATTCAAACATCGTTCCCCCTTGGTCCCGGATCCCGGGAAAGGGATCACAGTCGCTGTTCCTCCATCCTAGCCCGACGCGCTGTGACGCGTCAGGACGCAGTGAACACGCTGATCCGGAACTTCGCAGTCGTGGCCACCGGCTCCTCCGAAGCTGCCAGGCCGGACAACTTTTCCTGCTGCAAATGGTGGCCGGCCGGGCCCATGAAGGCGAGGTCGGCTACTGCGTTTCCGCCCAGCACCAAGGGCAGGTCCAGGGAGTGTGTCTCGGACGCACCGAAATACCGGCTCATGGACTCTGCCAGCCGTTCCTCCTTGCCTTCTTCGATGCTGAGCATCCCCGCCCGGGCTGCGACCTCCTGCAGGTGGCCGGGCCGCGGTGTCACCACCAGGAGGCTTCCTCCGGGACGCAGAACCCGCGCGAACTCCGCAGGGTTCCGCGGCGCGAACACAACCGTCACCACGTCCACCGAGCTGTCCGCCATGGGCAATGGACGCCAGATGTCCCATACAAGGTTCGCCGCCTGAGGGTTGAGGCGGGCAGCACGGCGAAGCGCGAATTTGGATATATCCATGCCAACGGCGGTTGCGCCTGTCGCTTCGATAACGCTGTGCAAATAGTGGCCGGTGCCTGTTCCGGCGTCGAGAACCAGCGCGTCCGGCCGGTGGAGTGCTTCCGCCGCCAAGTCAGCCAACGCCGTGGCCAAACCCAAATAGTGTCCGCCTTCCAGGAACCTGTTCCTTGCCGCGACCATATCCGCCGTGTCAGCTTCGAAGACGGTGCCCTTGCCGGTCAGGAAGTTGAAGTAGCCCTGTTTGGCGGCATCGAACAAATGCCCATTCCGGCAAGCAAGCGTGGCCGGCCGGCCTTCCCGCAACTCGAAAACTCCTTGGCATACGGGGCAGCGCAGGGCAGAGACGGCGTCGGACAACATGGCTTCAATCCTACGGCGGACGGAGTGTCTGGGGCCGCTTGACGGCGCACCGGGCTAGGCTCACCAAGGTGAAACCCGAGCAGCTGCCCCTGTTGAACTCCGTGTCCGCCCCCGCGATCCACCCCGACGGGACCAAGGCCGTGGTCTCGGTCACGAGGCCGGACTTTGATGCCGACAGTTATGTTGGCCAGCTATGGTCGGTGCCTTTGGACAACACCAAGTACCCTCGCCGCATCACCCGGGGGTTCCGGGACACTTCGCCGTCGTTCTCACCGGATGGGCTGGTCCTGGCTTTCCTGCGCAGCGATCCAGGCGGTAAACCCCAACTGTTCGTCGTCGAATCCGCCGGCGGCGAACCACAGCGGATCACGAACCAGGCTGCGGGGGTGGACAGCTTCGTCTGGGCGCCGGATTCGCACCGAATCGCCTTCCAGGCGCGGGTCCCCGAACACGGACGCTATGGAACGGTCGACGACGTGACCCCGGGCGCCGAAGATGCCCGACTCATCACCGCAAACCAATACATGATGAACGGGGTTGGATACACCGCCGACCAGCGCCAGCAGTTGTTTGTCGTCGAAGTCCCGGAATTGGGTGGGGAGCCTGCAGTCCTTCCGCGCGGCAGGGCTGCCCACGGTCAGCAGACTCCGGAGCTTCCCGGCCTGCCTGCTGCCCGGCAGGTCACCTTCGGGGACTCTGACCACACGTCGCCGGCCTTTTCCGCGGACGGTACCCGGCTTTACTTCGTTGCCGCCCTGCATGAAGGACACGACGACGATCTGGTCGCCTCCGTTTACAGGGTCGATGCCGCAGGTGGCGAGCCCGCCGTCGTCGAGGCCTCGAACCGGACACCGCAGACCGTCACGGATGTGCGCCCCTCGGCCGATGGCAAGTGGTTGTTCTACATCGCCCAGGAACTGGGAGAAAGCGGCAGGGACTTTGTGGCGCGGAACTCCGTGCTTTATGTGATGCCTGTGGCCGGGGGAGAGGCTGCAGCGCTGACCGATGTGGAGGTTCTGGACGTGTCTGGACCGCTGGAGCCCAGCGGAGCGGACCGTGTCCTTGTCCTCAACACGGCCTTGGGCAGCGTTGAGCTTCTCGAGGTCTCAGCCGACGGCGACATCACGCCTCTTGTGCACGGTGCCCGGGTGGTCATCGGAGCTTCTGTTGCCGCCAACGGAGAAGTCGCGGTGTGCCTGTCCGATGCGTCCACTGCCGGCGATGTCGCAACGTTGGAACGTGGTGAGCTTCGCCTGTTGACGGACTTCTCAGGGGCCCTCCGAAACAACTCCACTGTTATTGAGCCCGTGGACTTCAACGCCGAATCCAACGACGGACACGCTCTCCACGGCTGGCTCGTCATACCGGAAGGCCCTGGACCGCATCCGGTCCTTCTGAACATCCACGGCGGCCCGTTCTCCCAATACACGGGAGCTTTCTTCGACGAGGCCCAGGTCTACGCTGCAGCCGGGTACGCGGTGGTGATGTGCAATCCGCGCGGATCGTCGGGTTATGGCCAGGAACACGGGCGTGCCATCAAGGGGCGCATGGGCACCTTGGACATGCAGGACGTAATGGCATTCCTCGACGCTTCCCTGGCTTCGCGGACGTCCCTTGACCCGGAGAATGTGGGCATCATGGGTGGTTCCTACGGGGGATACCTGACGGCGTGGACCATCGCGCATCATCACCGGTTCAAGGCTGCGATTGTGGAGCGTGGTTTCCTGGATCCCGTCAGCTTTGCAGGTTCTTCGGACATTGGTTGGTTCTTCGGCGGTGAATACATCGGAGGATCGACGGAGCAGATGCTGGCCCAAAGTCCCATGGCCGTCATCACCGACGTTCAGACACCCACGTTGGTGGTGCATTCCGAAAATGACCTGCGCTGCCCCATCGAACAAGGGCAGCGCTACTATGCACAGTTGAAAGCCCAGGGAGTTGAGACCGCCTTGCTGGTCTTTCCGGGTGAGGACCACGAGTTGTCCCGTTCCGGAACTCCGCACCACCGCCGCCAGCGCTTCGAGCACATACTCAGCTGGTGGGCCAAGTACCTACCCACCGCTGGAAACAAGGCCGCGGAGTAGGAGAGCGCCGGGTCACCGGCCTCAGAGGAGGAAACCGAGCGACCGGCGTGCCTCATCAATCTCCGGTGAGGCCCAACGCGCCGTGTGCTCGGCGTTGCTGGCCAGTGAGCGGATCTCGGCCCGATCCAGGTAGAGGACGCCGTGCAGGTGGTCGGTCTCGTGCTGCACGATGCGGGCTTGCCATCCGGAAAACCATTCCTCCACAGGCTCGCCGGCGGGCGTCACGAAAGACAACTCAACATTACTGTGTCGTTCCACCACTGCCTGGTATCCCGGGACTGACAGGCACCCCTCGTAAAACGCCGAAGTCTCCGTGCCGAGGGGACGGTACTTCGGATTCACCATGGCGAAGAAATCCAACGGTTCCCTGTGCCGCACGGCGGCGGAGACGGGATCGATCTCGTATTTGTCCTCCAGAACGGCCAGCTGCAAAGGGATGCCCACCTGGGGTGCGGCCAGGCCGACTCCCGGCGCCGCATGCATGGCTTCGCGCATCCGTTCCAGCAGCGCCAGCAGTTCGACGTCGTCGAGCTGGCCCTCGTACGGCGCGGCATGCTGGCGCAGCACCGGGTGCCCCGCTTGGACAATAGCCGGGAGATCCTCGGTATCAAGCAACCTTCGGACGGCATCCCGGATCTGGAGGGGATTGAAGTCTGCAGCGGGGCTTGAGGCTCCGGGATGGGGTTGATGCGTCATGGAACGAGCCTATATCCAAGGGTCTCTTTGTCAGTGGGCTAGGCTCGAAGAATGACCAATCCCACGCCTCTGGAACACGTGCTCGGGTTCGTCCGAACGGTTGAAGCCGGCGGTGGATCAGCTGCCTTGCGGCCTTTCCTGTCTGAGGACTTCAAACTCACCGAATGGCCGCATGCACTGTCCAAGACAGGCTCCACACGGAACCTCACCGAAACCCTCGCCGGGGCCGACCACAGCCAGGACATCGTGGCGGACCAGCGCTTCGAGGTTGTCCGCACAACCACCGAGGAAGACCGGGTGGTCCTCGAGATGAATTGGTCGGCAACGCTGCTCCTGGACCTCCCGCACTGGGACCGGGGCGACACCATCCGCGCCAGGAGCACAGCCATCTTCCAGCTACGGGAGGGCCTGATCATCAGCCAGGACACCTACGACTGTTATTACACGGCACCGGAATAGTTAACGCATGGTGAAGCGCCGCTCCACCACCCCGGCCACGCCGGGCATCTCCAGTAAGCCCGCGAACACCCTGTTCCTTGCAGCCATGGCCGCTGGTGGCAGCGGCCGTCCCAAGGCCATGTTGAGCCCGGCCTGCCGCGACGCCCGGACCGCAGCTTTCCGCCGCGACCTTTCGAAATCCCGCAGCGCCTTCCCCACCTCGGTTCCGGCCAATGAGGCATCGACTATGGGAGCCAGGGCTGCTGCATCCAGCCACCCGAGGTTCATGCCCTGGCCGCCGATGGGACTGATCTCGTGGGCGGCATCCCCAAGGAGGACCACCCGCCCGTGGACCAGCTGCCGGACCAGGCGCGACTGAACCTCGAAAGCGCTGAGCATCGTATTGCCGGCCGCCTCCAGCACCTCACCCGTCCTGGCTCCGACCAACTCAGCCAGCCCGGCCGCCGTCGCACCCCTCGCTGGCGCGCCGAGCCTCACCACCCACCTGCGGACACCTGCCGGCAGGGGGAAGGATTCAACGATGCCGTCTGGTTCCAGGTACAGCACCGCATCAGCACCGTGTCCAGTGGTATCCGGGAAGTCGCCCATGAGATACGAGTCCGGATAAGTCCGTGGAGCCGTGTCCGGAACATGAAGTCGTCGGAGGGACGAATGCGCACCGTCGGCGGCGATCACCAACCGGGCGCCGAATTCCCGGTTCCCTGACGTTGAGTGGGCCAGGACGCGAACGGTGGTGCCGTCGTCACGGGTTTCCTGTACGTCGATGCCGCGGATGATCGCCGCCGGATCGGCTTCCAGCACCGCGTCCTCCAACACCTTCTCCGTGGTCGCCTGCGGAACTGCCAGAATGAAAGGAAATGCGGCGTCTCCAGAGAAGGGAAGTTCGGCAACTTTGCGGCCCCGGCTGTAGGCGACGCCGCGTTTGATCCGGACCCCGGACGACACCAGCTGCCCGGAGACTCCTGCACGCTCCAACGCTGCCAGGGCTGGTGGATGGATCCCGATGGCGCGCGAGCGCACACTTCTGGTACTCCTGCGTTCCAGGATGCGGATTCTGTGGCCGGCCTGGAGGAGCCGCAGGCCCATGAACAAACCCACAGGCCCGGCTCCGACAATCACAACATCAAACACGGTGAGGGTTCCCCGATCGTCGGTGCTCGTGGACCAGCATGTTGTGCCACGGGCCGTTGCTTTCGGCCGCCCACTTGGGCGGGATGGCGGACCGCAGTTCGGCCAACGTGTAGCTGCGCTTGATGGAGAGCAAGCCATCCCTCACGATGTAAGAGCCCCAGCCCAGAGGCCAAAAGCCGGCCAGGAACAGTACATAGGCGACGTTGCTTCGTTGCAGATCGTTGTGCAATGCCAATCGCGTGCAGAGCAGTTCCGAGTCGCGCAGAACCCCGGCGAACTGCTGCGCATCGAGGTGGTGAAGGATGTGGTTGGAAATGACCACGTCGAATTCCAGCCCCTCCGCCACGAGCTCGGAACTGTGGGCCTGACGGTAGGTCACCCCTTCGTCCCTGGGTAAGTGGGTCGCAAAGGCATGGGCACGTTCATCCGGGTCGACCGCCGTCACGTCCAGCGCGAATCCGTCCTGTCGCGCCCACCGGGCAAGACTGCGGGCCACATCACCGCTGCCACTTCCTATGTCCAGCAAAGATCCACGACCCGTCTCCGACAGCAGCGGGCGGATACGGCGCTTGTAGGTCCGCCGCCATCCCGAAAGCAGCCTGTTGACGACAGGGAACCGGGCATAGGTTCGGCTGAGCAGCAGCGGATCGCAGTCAGGCCTGTCCATGTCCTCTATGCTGTGCAGGTCCCTTTCCCTGAGGGACCCCCAGGGACTCACAGACCGGGGGAGACCAACGTGAAGAGGCCGGTCTCCACTGTCAGGCCCGGGCCGAACGCCATGGAGCAGATCCGCTCCTCCCGTTGGCTGGCCGCCTGTCCCAGCATGTACTTCAGGACGAACAACACTGTGGCGCTGCTCATGTTGCCGTATTCCCTGAGCGTCTCCCGTGCGGGTACCAGCTGTTCCTGCGTCAATTCCAATTTGGACTCGACCTTGTCAAGGATGCTGCGGCCGCCGGGGTGGATGGCCCAGTGGGTGATTTCCCGGTAGGGCACACCAGCCAGCTCCGGTTCCTTCGCCAGCAAGGGCTCCAGCGCACCGGTGATGTGTTCTTCGATGATGTGCGGCACGTAGGAGCCCAGGACCATCTCAAAACCTTCGTCGCCAATGTTCCACGCCATGGCTTCCTCGCCGACGGGCGTCAGGACCGTCTCAAAGTGATCCAGCCGGATCACCGGCTCGTCGCCTTCCGGCTCCCTGGCGGAGATGACTGCGGCGGCCGCTCCGTCGCCGAAGATGGCCGACCCCATAATGGTGTCCGGATCGTTCGACGTCCTGACGTGGAGCGAGCAGAGTTCAACACAGATCACCAGGACAACCGCCTCCGGATCAGCCAGGCAGAACTGCTTTGCGGCCTTCAAGGCAGGGAATGCGGCGTAACAGCCCATGAAGCCCAGGTGGTAACGCTGAACTGCCGGGTTGAGGCCAAGCGCCCTGACCACCTTGTAGTCGGGTCCGGGATTGAAGAATCCGGTGCAGGACACGGTGATCACGTGGGTGATGTCATCAAGATCGATGTCTTGGGCTTGCGCCACGGCTGTCTTGCCGGCCTCGATGAACAGCTTGGTCGCTTCCGTCGCGAAGATTTCGTTACGGACCTTGGTGCTGGGACTTAAGACCCTGTTGGTTTCCGGGTCAAAGAACTTCGGGTTTTCCGGGTTGGCATCAAGGCTGAGTTCTTCGACGGCGGTGTATCGCGTGTCGATCGCGGCTGAGTCAAAGCATGTGGTGACAAGCCGGGTACCCAGCCGGGTCAGGCCTGGCTGGGCAGCAAACACCTCGCGCGCCTGCTCCTGGACCAGAATCGTAGGGGGAACTGCGGTTTCGAGGGACCTCATGTATACCGGCATGCTTCATTCTTAGTGAGTAAAGCTGTGAAGACAATGGCAGAATCAATCGTATTGACCGAGGTCGGTCAAGGAGAGCCAGGCGACGCCGACGGGGGACTGTTGGACTGTGTCGCCCAACGGACGGAGAAACCATGACTATTGCTGCCGGTTCGGACACGCAATCGCCCGTGATGAACATTGCCGATACCCACGACCTCATCAGGGTCCAGGGCGCCCGCGAAAACAATTTGAAGGATGTCAGCGTCGAAATTCCCAAGCGACGGCTGACGGTGTTTACCGGTGTCTCGGGATCGGGCAAAAGCTCCTTGGTTTTCGCCACCATTGCTGCCGAATCGCAGCGAATGATCAACGAGACCTACAGCGCCTTCGTCCAGGGCTTCATGCCATCCTTGGCAAGGCCTGACGTGGACGTGCTTGAGGGACTGACGACGGCGATCATCGTGGACCAGGAGCGTATGGGCTCCAACCCCCGTTCCACGGTGGGCACCGCCACTGACGCAAACGCCATGCTCCGCATTCTTTTCAGCCGCCTTGGACAGCCCCACATCGGATCTCCCAATGCATACTCCTTCAACGTCCCCACGGTTAAGGCCAGTGGGGCAATCACCGTTGACCGTGGGGAAGGGAAGACCAAGACGGAGAAAGCTACCTTCAACCGCCTGGGCGGCATGTGCTCACGCTGCGAGGGTATGGGCTCGGTCAACGACTTCGACCTCACTGCTCTTTACGATGACAGCAAATCGCTCAGCGAAGGTGCGCTCACCATTCCCGGCTACAGCATGGACGGCTGGTACGGGCGCATCTTCAGCGGGACCGGCTACTTCAACATGGACAAGCCGATCGCCAAATTCACCAAAAAGGAACTCTACGACCTCCTTTACCGGGAGCCCACAAAGGTCAAGGTGGAGGGAATCAACCTCACCTACGAGGGCGTGATCCCGAAGATCCAAAAGTCGATGCTTTCCAAGGATGTTGACGCTCTGCAGCCCCACGTCCGCGCGTTTGTGGAGAGGGCCATCACGTTCACCACCTGTCCTGAATGCGAGGGCACCAGGCTGAGCCCTGAGGCCAGGTCTTCCAAGATAAAAGGCAAGAGCATAGCTGACGTGTGCACAATGCAGATCAGCGACCTCGCCGAGTGGATCCGCCAGCTCGATGAGCCTTCAGTGGCACCGCTGCTCAAAGGACTCCAGCATCTCCTGGACTCCTTCGCGGACATCGGCTTGGGGTACCTTTCGTTGGACCGCCCGGCAGGGACTCTCTCAGGCGGCGAGGCCCAGCGCACCAAGATGATCCGGCACCTGGGTTCGTCCCTGACCGACATCACCTATGTGTTCGACGAGCCAACCATCGGGCTGCATCCCCACGACATTGAGCGCATGAACCAGTTGCTGCTCCAACTGCGGGACAAGGGCAACACCGTGCTGGTGGTCGAACACAAGCCGGAAACCATCGCGATTGCAGACCACATCATTGACCTTGGCCCGGGCGCCGGGACCGGCGGCGGCACGGTGTGTTTCCAGGGTGACCTGGACGGACTGCGGGGGAGTGAGACCATTACCGGGCATCATCTCGATGATCGCGCCTCCCTCAAAGCCACCGTCCGTAGCGCAAAAGGACAATTGGAAGTCCGCGGTGCTTCCACCAACAACCTTCAGGATGTGGACGTGGATATTCCACTCGGTGTCCTGTGTGTGCTGACTGGCGTGGCTGGGTCCGGGAAGAGCTCATTGATTCACGGGTCAGTCGCCAAGCGTGATGGTGTGCTGGTCATCGATCAGGGTGCCATCCGGGGGTCCCGAAGGAGCAATCCCGCCACCTACACCGGCCTCCTTGAGCCAATCCGGAAGGCGTTTGCCAAGGCCAACGGAGTGAAGCCTGCTCTCTTCAGTTCGAACTCCGAGGGCGCATGCCCGACGTGCAACGGTGCCGGCGTTATCTACACGGATCTCGGGGTCATGGCGACTGTGGAGTCCACTTGTGAAGAATGCGAGGGAAAGCGCTTTCAGGCATCCGTTCTGGAGTACAAGCTGGGGGACCGCAATATTGCAGAAGTGCTTGCAATGTCGGTCAACGAGGCTGAAGGCTTCTTCAGCGAGGGAGAAGCGCGGACGCCCGCCGCCCACAAGATTCTGGACCGGCTCGCCGACGTCGGACTTGGTTACCTGACGCTGGGGCAGCCATTGACTACGTTGTCCGGTGGCGAACGACAGCGGCTCAAGCTGGCCACGCAGATGTCCGAGAAGGGCGAGATCTATATTCTCGACGAGCCCACCACGGGTTTGCACCTGGCCGACGTCCAGAACCTGCTGGGCATGTTGGACCGCTTGGTCGAGTCCGGGAAATCCGTCATTGTGATCGAACACCACCAGGCAGTCATGGCCCACGCCGACTGGATCATTGACCTCGGGCCTGGAGCGGGTCACGACGGCGGCAGGATAGTTTTCGAGGGAACGCCGGCTGACCTTGTGGCAGGAAAAGCAACGCTGACGGGCAAACACCTTGCCGCCTATGTAGGCGGATGACCTTGGGCAGGCGGATGATCTTGGGCGCAGCCCTCCCGTACTACGGATACCCGCCAGTTACGGGAGGGATCGTATGCCCGGCTTCTACGGCCGCGTCGAGTTTCGATCGGTCGAGGCGCCAGACAACTGTGTCGCCCGAGGTCGGCCCAGTGAACGAGTAGACCGGTTCGGCGTTGGCCTGCAGCCATTCCATGAGCTCAGGAGCGGCGAACCCGTAGCCCTCGCGCAGTTGCCTGCCCTGCGTGAGCACATATTCTGCACCCTTGGCCCTCAGTGACTTCAGCGAAGGGGCGACCTCCCAGCTTTCGTGCGGCAGCAGTGCGAATTCTCCTGTTACGGTGGTCAACCCCACTTTTGAGTCGGGAGGCAGCCGGGTGGTCAGGAAGTCACGTGCACGCAGCAGCCCGTCATCGACAGCCAGCCTTGCCTGCAACCCCAGGGCAAGGCTGACGACGGTCATGAGACCCGCTGCAGAGACGAGAAGGCGTCGGGCGGAGTATCGCCGTTCGAGCACCATTAATGCGGCAACTGGAGTCGAAACAGCGGCTGCCAGCACCACGCAATAGCCAAACTGCTCCTCGGCGGCCCCGAAGAGCACTGAATATGTGCCAACAAGTCCGCTGATCAACGAGTACAAACCAACAACGCGGCGAATGTGGACCCGCGACGTGGCGGCCAGCGCGCCCGAAACCACCGAGAGTGCCAGGAGTACGTAACTGGTGCCGAAGCGATCGGAGAGTTCCACCAGACGTCCAACCAGGTCCGTACCAGTCACTGAGTTGAAGCCAGTCATTTGCATGGCGCCAGTAATCCTGAGCACGCCTACCGCCTTCTGGTCCACGAAGTCAGGAAGCAACCCTGCGGACGTAATCACACTGAGATACACCAGGTAGGGGACCAGGGTGCAGGCAATCACTCTCACGGCAGTCAGCGGCTGAAGCGAGCGGCGCCACAGCACGGCTGCCAGCATTGGAACCACTGTGAACATAACCGTCATGTCCTTGGTGACCAACGCCAGTCCAAAGACCAATCCACCGGCGACTTCCAGCAGCACACGCCGGCGACCTGGCGATTGACCCAAAGCCTGCAGGACTATCAGCCACCCTGTGAGCACGGCCAATCCCGCGGGTGTCTCCATCATCAATCGGCCATCCATCCGGAGGACAAACGGATCACTTGCAAGGATGGCTCCGGCGAACACTGCGGGAGCCAGACCTACCAGGCGACGCACCACCACAACACAGACCACAACGGTCAGGACTCCCAGAACTGCGTTGACCCACCGCAGCTGCAGCGCCAAATCCATCGAGGTCCCCGTCAGGCCAAACAGCCGGATGAAGACTGCATTGAGGGCAAACGATCCGGGCGGATGAAGGAAGAATGGGGACCCCAGGATGGACGGAAGTTGGCCATCTGCCATCTGCCGGGCCATCTCGGCGTACGTCACTTCGTCAATGAAGACATCATTGGCTTGCTGGACGCCGTAGACGCGAAACAGCAACGCCAGCAATGCCAAGAGAATCGTTACGGACGACGGCCGCCACAACAGCCATAGCAACGCACCCACAGATTCACTGAGCCGAACCCATAGATGGTTTCGTGGACCTGATTCCATAACTCGAGTCATCAGGGAACCAACACCCCGATGTGCAGAATGTCTCCGACCAGCTGTCTTTCCACCGTACTTATCTCCTCAACGTCACCACAGCAATACCGCCAAAGGATTAGTGGAGCAGTATCGGAGTTTGTGTTGCAGACAGGCATTCGGAAACCACTTCCCAATGGGCCAAGGCCGGCTAGGGGAGCGCCGTGGAGGTTTGCGGGCGTAGGCGGCTGAGTTCGTGTCGTATCGTTCGAGGTTTCCGGGGGAGTACCCGGCCCCATAGACCATGTCCACGGGTGCGAGTTCAGTGCGTGGATGGTTCCCCATCCCAGACGTGCGGCGGGCGTCCGCATGGGACCCGTAGTCCTACCGGCTAGATTCATGGTGTGAGTTCCATTGTTGAAACCGCCATAGAGGTCCTATACGCAGCCAAGGTTCCACTGGCTCCCGGTCTATCACCATGGCGAATCGAAGAGATTGAAGACCGGTTTTCGTTCGAATTCAGTCCTGATCATGCGCAGTTTCTAGGCCTGGCTATGCCTATCGGCCCGGAATGGGTTGACTGGCTGGGCGATGCCACTGGGATTCAGAAGAGGCTCAACTGGCCACGGGATGGCGTTTTGTTTGACGTTCGGGAGAACGCTTTCTGGCCCGAGAGATGGGGCGAACGGCCGCCTGACGTCCGGGAAGCCGTTCAGACGGCGCGTGAGCAGTTGGACGCCGTGGCAACCCTGATTCCGATCTATTCGCACCGTTTCATGCCGGCAGCTCCTGCGCCCGCCGGCAGCCCTGTCTTTTCCGTGCATCAAGCCGATGTGATCTACTACGGCAGCGATCTTGCCGCCTACTTCCAAAGCGAGTTCTTCAACATTCCCGACCGAAAATCACCCAGCCATCGTGTGGATTTCTGGTCTGAGCTGACGGAAGGCCAATGGATCTAGAGAAGTTTTTGCCCCGGAACAAACCAGTTTCAGAGGCCATCATTGGCGACGTCCTCAACTACTTCCATCAGCCCATCATTAACGCCGATAATCTACATTATGTAAAGTAAACACTCTGAGGGTCCGGCAAGACCAACGATTCTCCGCTCCCCGCCGACACCGATCATCGCGCCCGTGCCGCGCCTCCGGGGTCAGGGTTACCCTTCATAGACTTCGTGGCAAGCGGACTGAGCGGGCCGTTCCACCATAAGTTCAGGGACACCAGGCGCCGCATTGAGTCGACGCATGGAAACCATCGGTTCGCACGGCACTACATCGTCCGGTCATATTGACGGAATCAGTAACAATTAGGAGTGTGCACCAAGGGCCTTCGCACGAACGCATTAATAGAATCAAAAACTGGGAATTAGATCCAAAGTTGAAAGTGAGCAGGGTGGGTGATCCCTCGAGGAACACCCACCCTGCGTCATGAAAGTCTTCTAGTCTGTCGCGCCGGTACCAGCCCGGCGACGCGCGACCACCACGGAAGCCGTGCCTGCCGCCAGGACGCCGCCACCAACCAGCCCCCATATGACCATGCCGGAGTCAGCACCAGTGCCCGCCGCGCCGACCGCTGTCCCGGCATCGGTAACACTGGAGACGGCGACGAAGTCGGACCCGCCCTTGCCGTTGCCGTTGTTTCCGCGCCCGTGATTGCCGTTGTTCACGGCGACACGGGCCGAGCGAACGTTCCCGGATGAGGCACCGACGGCCGCGATCGTGTAGCTGCCGGCGTCTTCAAAGGTGATGTTGGCCGAGATAGAGCCATTACCGTCGGCAATGACGCTGAAATTGGCTGGGGCGCTCCCCCGCGGGCCACCTCTCTTCTCAAAAGTGATATTGACGGTCTCGCCTGGGATGTATCCGCTGCCGGAAAAAGTGATCGTTTCCCCACGATCGATTGTGCCGTCCGAAACGGTTCCCTGTTCATCGCCGGGCGCTGGGTAGGTACTGGCCATGGCGGACGTGGCTCCAGCAAACATGACAGTTCCTGCGAGCACAATTGTTGCAATAGTTCTTTTCATTTGCTTCCCCTGGGTGAATGAAGAAATTCAAGTGATGATTGGGCCTGTAAAAGTTTTACCCAAATGCTTTGCCGAATCCCCCATATGTCCAGCCAGCGAAACGGTATCATCGTGCGACTACCCAAACAAGCTTCAAGTGCCCCAGTTACAGGAAGTTAGCGCGTTATTTACTTGACAGTGTTATCTCATTTATGACCGTACTGAGTCTGTTATGACATTATCAACTTGCTATGTGACAAGCGAGTCAGTCTTGTCCGGAGCAGCAATCAAAAAGGATGCCCGTCCGGTAATCCGGACGGGCATCCTGTGTTGGCCTCCTATGCCATGGCCGCAGCAGGCATTCGAGTGGTGTTACTGGGCCTGTTGCTCCCCTGCGATGTTGACCAGCCATGCGATGCCGAACTTGTCGACGCACATACCGAAGGTGTCGCCCCACGGTGCGCTCTCGAGCGGCATGGTGACGGTGCCGCCGTCGACCAGCTTGTCCCAATAGCCGCGCAGTTCCGGTTCGTCCGCTGCTTCGCCGCTCAAGGAGACAGACATATTGTTGCCCGGGTTGTATTCCATGCCGTTGGGCGTATCTGCCGCCATCAGCGTCAGGCCGTTCGGCGTCGTCAACTGGGCGTGCATGACCTTGTCGGCTTCTGCCGGATCCTGGCTGGCCTGATAGTCCCCGAAGGTGCTGAGGGTCTTTTCGCCGCCGAAGACGGATTCGTAAAAATTGATCGCGTCCCGGGCATTATCCCGGAACGAGATGTACGGATTGAGGCGGGTTGTCATCAGTCTGTTCTCCTCATGATTGTGGTCGGTGCGCACGTCACCGTGCGGCCATGCTAACAGCGCCCCATGGCGCCTGTCCCCCAAACTTTTCAGTCGCCGTCGTAAGCCCTTTTCAGCACCGCCAGATCCAGTTTGCCCATCTTCATCATGGCCTCCATGGCACGGCGGGATCCGGCCTCATCCGGTCCGTTCAAGAACTCGGGCATTGCGGTCGGGATGATTTGCCAGGAGACGCCAAACTTGTCCTTCAGCCACCCGCACCGGCCCTCCTCTCCCCCATCGACCAGCGCGTCCCAGTACCGGTCCACCTCATTTTGGTTCTCGCAGTTCACCACCAGGGACACCCCCTCGTTGAACCCGAAGCCAGGCCTTCCGTTCAATGCCATGAACTGCCGGCCTTCAACTTCGAAATCCACCATGATGACCGTGCCGTCGGGACCTGCCATTGACTGCCCAAGGGACGAGTTGTCGAACGTCGATGTGTAGAACTCCGCGGCCTCCCCCGCTTCGCTCTCGAACCACAAACATGTGGATATCTTCTGCATCCTGCCAGCCCTCCAAAGGTCACGGGAACCGGGCGTCCCCACACGAGGCTAGTGGTCCCGTTTCGCTCAAACAATGCCCGACGGCGGGTGGAGACAGGGTCGTGGGTCCCACCGCGCCGGCGGCGCACCAGCAAACCAGCGGCGCACCAGCAAAACCGGTCAGTCGCCCAACGGCCTGACCCGGCTGACCAGCCCGACAGTATTGCCCTCACTGTCCTCGATGAACGCCATCCACTCCTCAGACTCTGCGGGGCCTAAAAGGTCGTCCTCGTGGGCGAAAATCATGTGGGGTTCGGCAATGACCCGGACACCGCGGGCCTTGAGACCTGACACCAAACCGTGGAGGTCACCCACCTCCAGATACAGAAGCGACGAAGGCGCGGCCTTCTCCAAGAGAAGCCGAATACCGCCCACGTCGAAAAACAGGAGGCCGGGAGGGTCGAAAAGCGCCTTGGGTTCAGAGCCCAACAATGCAGCGTAAAAGGCAGCTGCCCGTTGCAGGTCATCGGCATGCTGGGCCACCTGGAGCAATTTCATTCGTCCTCCAAAGCGGGGCGTTCTGGCCCCTGTCAGTCATCGTGGCTGCAGGGCGCACTATCCGCAATAGCACAGCGGATTCCTGCGACTTCGCGGTGGGCCATTGATCCCGATATTGTCAGGATCATGCCTTCACCCTCGAAAACCTGGCTTGCAGCCGCAGCAGGCGACCTTGTGCTGATACTCGCCTTCGCTGCCATCGGCCGCGATGCCCATGCCCGCGGAGACATAGTCTCCGGCGCCTTCATGACAGCCTGGCCTTTCCTGGCCGGCGCATTACTTGGTTGGCTGGTCCTGCGCGTGTGGCGTGCGCCGTTCGCCATCTGGCCGTCCGGGATGGCCGTGTGGCTCGCAGCTGTGATCGTCGGCATGCTGTTGAGGGCCGCAACAGGGCAGACCGTGGTCCTGCCTTTTGTCATTGTGGCACTGATCAGCCTGGGCGTTTTCCTGCTCGGCTTCCGAGCAGTGATTGCTTTGGTTCGTCGGGTATCGGCAAGGCGGCAACGCCGAGCGTGAACCGATCGTTCAGGGAGTGGATGCACTAGGCTGGGAAGCGTCCGCAACGATGCTTTTCCGGAAAGGCCCTACGTGATCACCGCTTTTGTCCTGATCAAGACCGATGCCTCACGCATCCCGGAAACGGCCGAGCAAATTTCGGCCATTCAAGGCATCAGCGAGGTCTATTCAGTCACCGGCGAATGGGACCTCATCGCTGTTGCACGGGTGTCCAAGCACGAGGATCTGGCAGACGTCATTGCCGATCGCCTGTCCAAGGTGCCCTCAGTGGTCCATACCACCACGCATATCGCCTTCCGCGCCTACTCACAGCACGACCTCGATGCCGCATTTGCCCTCGGCTTTGAATAAACCCTGAGCGTGCGTCAGCCAGGAATGTGACCCGAATCAGCTTCGGCTCAGGGCCGTCCATTTGGCCAGCACTCCAGCAGCCAAACCGGAATCGATCGACTCAGTCGCCCTGCCGAGAGCAGCCCGCATCCGGTCCAAAAGGCTGCCGTCAGCGTGGAGGTCGAAGGCCACCAAACCTGCAGCCGCATTGAGGAGCACAGCGTCCCTAACAGGACCGCGCTTGCCGTCGAGCACTTCACGGACGACGCCTGCATTCACTGTGGCATCCCCGCCACGAAGGTCCGCCACGGTGGACGGTTTGATGCCGAGCTCCGCAGGAGTGAACACCTGTTCGGTCACGGAGCCATCCCTGATCTCCCACACCGTGGATGGTCCCGTCGGCGTGAGTTCATCGAGCCCATCATCTCCGCGGAACACCAGGCCGCGGCTTCCACGCCGGGCCAGGACGCCGGCAACAAGGGGCGCCATCCGCGCGTTCGCCACGCCCACAGCGGATGCCTGGACATGCGCGGGGTTGGTCATGGGACCCAAAAAGTTAAACGCTGTAGGAACGGCCAGTTCCCGTCGAGGCACAGCCGTGTGCCTGAACGATGGGTGGAAAACCTGGGCAAAACAGAACGTGATGCCGGCTTCTTCAGCGTTGAGCGCCACCTGGTCGATCGAAAGATCCAGTCGAACCCCGAGCGCCTCCAGGACATCAGCCGAGCCCGACGTCGATGAAGCAGCACGGTTGCCGTGCTTCACAACCTTGGCTCCGGCACCGGCGGCAACCAGGGCGGCCATCGTGGAAATATTCACAGTGTTGAGCCGGTCCCCACCGGTTCCGACAATGTCGAGCTTTTCGCCCGAGATCGAAATCGGATTGGCATGCTGGACCATGGCTTCGACCAAGCCGGCAAGCTCCTCCACAGTCTCGCCCTTGGCCCGCAGTGCTACAAGGAAGCCGGCGATCTGAGATGGAGTAGCTTCTCCGGACATGATCGTGTTCATGGCCCACTCTGTGTTGCCCACTGCAAGGTCGTCGCCGTTGATCAGTGCTGAGATGAGCCCTGGCCAGGTATTGCTGGCTGCAGGTGCCGATGCCGGAGAAGTCACTCCCTGATGCTATCGAGCCAGCCACGCCGATGACCAATGTGAACCGCGCCGGGAACTTTTCCGCGCGATTTCGCGTCTTTGTAGAAAAAGTCTCCCGAATCGGTGGTTTGTATTGGGAACTCTGGACTTTTACAGACATAATGTCCTTGTGACATCTGCGACCCATGCCCCCAGTACCCCGGCGCACCCGACGCTGAACCGCCCCAACCTGGTTTCTGTTGGAACCGTTGTTTGGCTGTCCAGTGAGTTGATGTTCTTCGCCGGCCTCTTTGCCATGTACTTCACCCTGCGCTCCACATCAGGACTGATGTGGGCCGAGGAGACGGCCAAGCTCAACTTCCCGTTTGCGCTCGTCAACACCATCGTCCTTGTGGCAAGTTCCTTTACTTGCCAGATGGGCGTCTTTGCCGCCGAGCGGCTCGAACCCCGCCGCACCGGCGGGCTCTTGCAGTTCACCCGCTGGGGCATGACCGAATGGTTTACCCTCACCTTCATCATGGGTGCCTTCTTCGTTGCCGGGCAGACGACGGAATACGCCATGCTCGTTTCCGAGCACGTATCCCTGTCCTCCAATGCCTACGGCTCCGCCTTCTACATGACCACGGGCTTCCACGGCCTCCACGTCATCGGCGGCCTGATCGCTTTCCTCTTCATCATCGGTCGTGCGTTTGCGGCCAAGAAGTTCGGACACTTTGAAGCGACGTCGGCAATCGTCACCTCGTACTACTGGCACTTCGTTGACGTTGTTTGGATTGGCCTCTTCCTGGTCATCTACGTCCTCAAGTAAGCCCGGCTTGACTCTTTTTCTACAAGAGGCAGAATTTCAAGAAGCGGCTCACGGAGCCGACGCAGGATCGAATAAAGGAACCACCACGTGAAGGCACTCTCGCAGAAGCGACGTCACCCACTGGCAGCCATTGCGCTGCTATTGATGGGCCTCCTCCTCACTGGTGGGCTGTACGCCGTTGCCACATCTGTCAACCAGGCCAAGGCCGACACCACAAGCTACAGCGCCAGTGACGTAGAGGAGGGCGGCAAGCTTTTCGCCGCCAACTGCGCCACCTGCCACGGCATGGGTGCCAGCGGAACCCAGGACGGACCCTCGCTGGTCGGTGTTGGTGCTGCTGCGGTTGACTTCCAGGTTGGTACCGGTCGTATGCCCATGCAGATGAATGGCCCGCAGGCCCAGCAGAAGCCCGCCCAGTTCAATGAAGAGCAGACCAAGCAGCTTTCTGCCTACGTTGCATCCCTCGGCGCAGGTCCGGCCATCCCCGAGGAGCACCTCCTCGATGGCAAGGGAGACGCTGCCAAGGGTGGCGAACTCTTCCGGGTCAACTGCGCCATGTGCCACAACGCAGCAGCTGCGGGTGGAGCCCTGACACGAGGCAAGTTCGCTCCGGCTCTTGCAGGCGTCAGCTCGCAGCACATCTATGAGGCAATGGCCACGGGCCCGCAGAACATGCCCGTGTTCAACGACTCGAATGTCACCCCCGAAGACAAGCGCGACATCATCACCTTCCTGAAGACCATTGAAGCCAATGGTTCACCGGGCGGCGCCGACCTTGGCTCCCTCGGTCCGGTCTCCGAAGGCCTGTTCGTCTGGGTTGCCGGTTTGGGTGTCATCATCGCTTTCACGATCTGGCTGACGTCCCGCACGTCCTGATCGCGAAGCAACAAAACTTCTGCTGCACGATCAGCAGTTTGAAACTGAAAATAACTCGGCCCCGGCCGAGACAACGAGAGAAGGATGAGGCGAATTATGGGCAACCATAGTGACGGCAGTCCGAACCACTCGGGCACCGTAGCTACGGCTGGT